>Ga0154909_1026_pt1 | contig 11334 bp, 15 predicted proteins | sample RifCSPhighO2_01_FD_105878 | JGI IMG/M metagenome (GOLD analysis project Ga0154909, IMG submission 105878) | Acidobacteria bacterium RIFCSPHIGHO2_01_FULL_67_28 | reverse complement strand
GTAGTCGGCGATCCAATCAACCACCGCGCGCCCGTAACGGCGGAACTCCTCGGTGGTCATGTGGAAGCTTTTCTCTTCGGGTGGCATCGTTACTCTCCTTGGGGCTCGCTCCAGAGGCCGCGGCGGGCGTCGCGGGCTTCGCGCTCCAGGGCGCGGAACTCTTCAAGATAAGCGAACGGAAAGCGGGTGTAGGCGAAGCCGTAGCCCTGGCGGATGATCTCGGCGTTCAAGAAGGTTCCGTCTTCGAGATAGACATAGGCGAGCGTGCGGCCGTAGCGGTCCTGCGTTTGCGCCGGGTCAAAGACGAGCCGCACGCGCCGGCCTTCGCAGAGGCGGCGGGTGAACTCGGAGGCTTCCTTTCCGAAGCGCTCGACGGGGCGGCTGGGCGCGACGCTTTCCGGCGTATCCACACCGATGAGCCGGACGCGGTCGCCCTCGCTCGAAGCCGGGTTGGGGCTGGGCGAGACGACCAGCGTGTCGCCGTCCACCACACGCGCCACGGTGTACCAGCCTTCGTGCGGCCCCGGCTCTGGCCGGAAGAGGTCATCCAGCAGCCGCGGCCCGCGCAGCAGCACCAGCAAAGCCAGCAACAGGACCACCGCGCCGAGCGACAGCCTCCGACGACCCAGGCGAATGCGCATCGCGGAGCCATTGTACGAGTTTCGAGTTTCGTTTTTCGAGTTTCCTCTCTGGACAAACTCACCGCAGAGATGCGGAGAACGCAGAGGCAGCAGGAGGCTCGCGGTAAATTAGTCGTCTTCGTCGGGGGGCTGGGCGGCGAGCAGGAGCAGGTCGTCCAGCTTATCGAGGAAGCGCCGCAGGTGGAGCGGCTTCACCAGGCAGGCCAGCCGGCGTTCGTCCAGAAAAGCCTGCAGTGCGGCCGTAGGCGGCTCGGCTGCCAGGAACAGCAGCCGCATCCCTTCGCTCAACTCGTCTTCGAGCCGTTCAAACAAGTCAGCCGGGGCGAGCCCGGGCATTTGCAGGTCGGCGATGACCAGGTTGTACTGGTTGCGCTGGAGGAAAGCCGCGGCCTCGGCGGCGGTGGCGGCGCAGTCCACCCGGCAGCGGCCCGATTCGACCACGCGCTTCACGGCGGTCAGGAAGGCGGCGTCGGGATCCACCGCCAGCACCCGTTGGCCCCGCTCGGACTGGGGCCGGCCGGACGCGGCGGGCGGCTGGGGTTTCTTGGCCACAGCACCCGCCAAGATAGCGGAGATGGGGGAGGGCAGACAAGAGTGTCTGCCCCACCAAAGCAAGAAGGGCAGACCCTTCACCCCGAAGCCCCGGGGCTTAGGGCAAGCAAGAATGTCTGCCCCTCCAAGCAGAGGGATCAGTAGGACAGACATTCCTGTCTGTCCCCGGACAGGCAAGAATGCCTGTCCTACCACACCGGGACTGCCCTGCCCGCCTATGCCCCGTGTTGACAGCTATCGAGGAAGCCCACTACGATGAGTTTTCCATGAGCGCAGAGATCAAGGTCAACGACTTGCGGCTGCTGGCCATCCAGACGCGCGGTGAGATCACTTTCCGCGCACGCGACGGCCGGGTCGGCGTGATGAGCGAGAAGGGCATCCTGCACATTCCCGGGCTGAACGGGCCGCCGTCCTACAACCTCGACGATGTGCTGGCCCGCGCCGAGGAGTTCACGCTAACGGGCGCCGACAAGAAAGCGCGGACGCTCGCCCGCGCCGAGATGGTGGCGCTTCTAGCCGCTCGCGCCCCGGCCCGCGCCGCCGCTCCCAAAGAAGAAGAATAACGGTCAGCCCCAGCCCAGCCCCGCCTCGCAACTTTCCCGCGCGATCGGGGTTACTAGAAGGTGAAGCAGCCCGCAGCGGAGAGGAGTCTCTGCCATGAAGGCAAAAGCCAGTTGGATTCTCATTCCGATCCTGGGTGTCGCGCTGGTGGCCGGCGCCGCCTGGAGCTTCGCCCAGGCGCCGGACCCGGAGGATGACCCCCTGCCCGACATGGAGTTGGAAAGCGCGCAGGGCGCGATGCCGATGATGGGGCCCGACCTGCGCGAGCAGCTCGGCTTGACCGACGAGCAGGCGGAAAAGCTCCGCGCGCTCTGGGTCGAAGGCATGAAGAACGGCATCCGCACGCGCTCCAACATGATGATCGCGCGGATGGAGCTGGAAGAGCTGATGCGGGCCGACACTCCCGACCGGGCGGCCATTGACGCCAAGCTGCGGCAGCTCACCGACGCGCAGGGCGCGCTGCTCCGCCAGCACATCGAGCACCGACTGGCGATGCACGGCCTCCTGACGCCCGAGCAGCGCGTCAAGGCGCGCACGCTGATGCGCCACCACATGCGCCAGCGGATGTTCCAGCGCCGCGGGCCGGGCGGGCAGGGCTTCGGCCCCGGCCGCGGGTTCGGCCCGGGTCAGGGTCGCGGACGCGGTCCGGGCGGCCCGCCGCAGGACTAGCGCCCCCCCCCTTTCCCGCGTGTCATTCTGAGGAGCCCCGCCCTTTCGGCGGAAGGGCGGGGCGACGAAGAATCTCAAACTGTGCATGACCGCAACGTTGAGATCCTTCGCTTCGCTCAGGATGACAGAAAGATGCGGAGCTACTTCACCAGCAGGAGCTCGCGGAGGTTGTCGCGCCCGACGAAGGTGCGCGACGCCCGGAAACCCGCAAAGAGGTTGAGCAGGGCGCGGTTCGGGTAAACGCGCTCGACCCGCAGGGGCAAGCTGCCGGGGACGAGCTCGAGCGTGCGCCGGTCGAAGGCGCGGTAGCGGAGGAAGCGGACGTTCTCCGGCCGGTTGTGGAACAGGCCGAGGAACACCCCGCCCGGCTCGAGCAACCCGCAGAGGCGGGTCGCCAGCGGCTGGGTCAGCTCCTCCGGCAGGTAGTCGAACAAGTCCCAGGCCAGGATGCCGCGGAAGGTTCCCTCGGGGTACACGAGCGCGCCCGCGAAGAAGCGCTCGCCGAGCGGCGGCGTCTCCGGCCCGCCGTTCGTGCGCAACTGGTGGAAGGCGGCGAAGAGGTCTTCGGTGTAGAGCTTGCAGCCGGCGCCGGTGAAGACGCTGACCGTGGCCTGCCAGACGCAGCCGAGGTCGAGCACGGCGGCGTGCTCGACTTCGGTCACCGCGGGGAAGAACTGCTCGAGGCCGAGCGAGGCGCGACGCGGCGGGCCGCCGGCAGCTTCTTCCGCCGGGGCTTGGAGCCGGGTTGTCAGACTGCGCAGCAGGCTCCCCACAAGGCCTTCGGGTCCCTACTGAACTTTGTCCTTCGGGGCGGCGGCCACCGGGGTGATGCGGAGCCCCTCCCCGGCGCTCTCGACCCGCCGCGCTTTCTCCTCGGGCTTCTGGATGTCGATGGAGCCTTTGAAGTAGGCGCCGTCTTCGATGACGATGCGGGCGGCTACCAAGTCGCCGACGACGTTGCCGCTCTTCGAGATTTGCAGGCGGTCGGCGGCGCGCAGGTTGCCGCGCACCGTGCCCTCGATGATGATTTCGCGGGCGCGGACGTCGGCCTGCACGCGGCCCTGGGGGCCGACGGTCAGGCTGCTCTCGCCGAGGTCGATCGTGCCCTCGAACTCGCCGTCGACGAGCAGCTCTTCGTTGCCGGCGAGCTCACCCTTCACGCTCAAGGTCCGGCCGATGCGCGCGGCGGCGCGCGGCGGCGCGGCCGGGGCGGCGCCCAGCGGGCGCAGGTCGTGCGCCCCGCTCAAGGGTGTCGTCTCCCGCGCCGGTTGAGATGGATTCGTTTCCTCAGGCTTTTTGGTTCCCCACATGGCGGCTCCCCTACCCAGAGGTTTCCTGCTCCCCCAAGGTTCCGCCGACTATAACGCAGGTGCGGCGGGCAAGTAAAGACTGGCGGGCCCCCTCGACTACGCTCGGGGCAAGGGGGCCGGCAAGGGGGCGGGCCCTTCGGCTTCGCTCAGGGTAAACAGGCCCGCCTGCGCTTGGGGAGCTTCGGCGGGTAAACGCCAGAGCTCGTACCAGGTGTGGAGGGTTTTTACCAACTCGAGAAAGAGCCAGGCGCGGTCGTCGCGCTCCCGCCACCAGCGGTCAGGGTGGAAGCGAAGGTCGGGTGAGGCGCTGACCCGCACAGGGAGGCCATCCTTTTCGCAAACGACCCGGAAGACGCGCCGGGCGCGCCGGGTGTGGAAGTTCGAGGTGACCACGATAACCTTCCGGAAGTTGTGCTGGGCCAGGAGCGGGCGCAACGCCAACGCCTCGTGGAGCGTGTTCGTGGCCGGGTGGCGGAAGACGATGAGGCTGGCCGCGGGGACTCCCTGCCGCAGGGCGTCCTTTTCCATCAAGTCAGCTTCGCTCAAGTCGGCCCGCAGCGGCCCGCCGCTCAAGACGACTTTCGGCGCCCAGCCCTGATGAAAAAGACCGACGGCGTGGCGGACGCGGTCGCCCTGGACGCTGTCGCCGCCGAGGACGACCAGGGCGTCGGCCTTCTCGAGCTCCTCGTCCACCACCCAGCAGTCGGCGAACGCCCGCAGCAGCGGAGCGCGGAACAAATAGAGCGTCCCGAGCAGGAAAGCCACGAGCAGGAGGACCAGCAGCGTGAAGAAAACGCCGCCCCGCTCGGAACGGCGCGCGGGACGGGCGGCGCTCATGGGTCGCTGACGGAAAAGCCGCGCAGGCGCTCGGCGGCGCTCTCGGGCGACACGGTGGTGAAGTAGACCTCTTTGGCGATGTAGGGCCGGGGGGTGCGCGCCACGACGGGCATCAGCTCCAGATGCCAGTGGAAGTCGTCCTCGAGCGACACCCAGAAGCCGACGCGGCCAAGCGCGCCGGCCACATTGGGAGCGGTGTGGAGGACGAAGTGGTAACCCTCGGCCACCTGCTCGACCCGCTGCAGAGTGTGGCGCAGGAGCCGGGCGAGCTCCGGCCCGGCGGTGGTGCGCCGCGGGTCGGTTTCGAACTTGTGGTGGTGCTGGCGGGGCAGGAGCCAGACTTCGTAGGGGCTGCGCGTGGCGAAGGGGCAGAAGGCGGCGAACTTCTCGGTGGCCTCGACGACGCGCGTCGCCTGGCGCAGCTCCTGCCGCAGCATGTCGCAGAAGAGGCAGCGCTCCTTCATCTGGAAGTACTCGCGGGCGGAGCGCAGCTCGTGCAGCACGCGCCGGGGGACGAAGGGCGTGGCCATCACCTCGGAGCAGGAGTGCAGGACGCGCTGGCCGGCGGCCGCCCCCACGTTCTTGTAGACGGCGACGTACTTGAAGCGGTCGTCGCGCTTGAGGTCGGCCAGGCGGCGGGCGTAGGCTTCGAGCACCTGGGCGATCTCCTGGTCGGAGGCGCGGCTCAAGCGGCGGTCGTGCGCGGCGAATTCAACGACCACTTCGTGCGCGCCCACGGCGCGCATCTTGTCGTAGATGCCCTCGGCGGCGCGGGCGGTTTCGCCCTCGATGCGGAAGAGCGGATCGTGCTGGGGGAAGACGCGGACCTGCGGGGCGTCGGCGAACTGGGGCAGGCTCAAGAGCGGCGGCGGGGCAGCGTTGCCGGGGCAGTAGGGACAGGGCTCGGCGGCGGGCTCGCGCGGCTCGCCGTCACGAATCGCTACCCAACTGCGGGTGATGGGGTCCTTGCGCAGTTCCATTCGAGCGTTGTATCAGCCGCCCTGGCCGGGCGCGGGCCGTTGGCGACGAGCGGTGTCAGGCACTCTTTTCCCGGACGGCGGCGGTGGCGATGCACATCAAGAACAGCAGGAAGCTCAACTGCCAGAAGTGACGGGGAAAGACCTGCCACGCCACCGCCTGCTCCACGCCCACCAGCTGGAGCAGGATGAAGAGCTTGTAGAGGACGGCGACCCCGGCGGCCGCCCAGCCACCCCAGTACGTCAACCGAACCAAGCCTGCTAGCTGCATGGTTCCCTCCCGCGGCCGGCGGCGCGGCTTCGGCCTGCGCGGCCGGCGACGCCGCGTAGTCTATGAGCAGCGCAGGGAGGAATCAAGCCCGCCGGCGTATCGCTCGCTTGACAAGCAGGTCCCTCGCTCCGCTCGGGATGACAGACGAAAAAAAGCCGCGGGTAGGCTACGCCGACGCGCGCTACCTCGCCCTGCTTGTCATTCCGAGCCCTTGCATGCCCTGGCGGCGAGGAATCTCAAACCGTGCAGAGTGCAACGATCGAGATTCTTCGCTTCGCTCAGAATGACAAGAAGTGTGTGCCGGTTAGCGGGTGTAGCGGACGGGGGTGGGGCCTTCTTCGAGCAGGTGGCGGTCCCAGATGGCGCCCTGGCGGGTGTAGTAGGCGAGCTCGAAATCCTGCGTGAGCTCGAGGGCGTCGGTGGGGCAGGCGTCTTCGCAGCAGCCGCAGAACATGCAGCGCGACAAATCGTAGGTAAAGTGGGTGAGCACCTTGCGGCGGCTCTTGTCGTCGCGGGCCCAGCCGACGACGATCAAGTTCTCCGGGCAGGCGAGTGCGCAGAGGTTGCAGGCGATGCAGAGGGTTTCGCTGGTCTCGGGATTGTTGTTGAGGCGGGGGGCGCCGCGGTAGCGCTCGGCCACCATGGGCCGCTCCTGCGGGTACTGCTCGGTGTAGCAGGAGCTCGGGCCCTGGTAGCTGAAGGTGCGCCACAGGCCCGTGAGCAGGTCAATCAGGAACAGCCGCTTGAGTGTCTTCTTCCAGTCCATCGCCCGAACCAAATACTACCTTACCCGCTCCTCGGGCCAGCGTCAAGCGTCGCCGCGTCGGGCACATGCTTGTCATTCCGAACCCTTGATTGCCCTGGCGGTGAGGAATCTGCATGTCAACCCAAATGCAGATCCCTCGCTGCGCTCGGGATGACAGTGCTAGAATTGTGCGAATCCTGCTGATGTCAAGTTGCTGCGGAGGGGTGCCAGAGCGGTTGAACGGGCCCGCCTCGAAAGCGGGTAGGCCTTTACGGGCCTCGTGGGTTCGAATCCCACCCCCTCCGCCAGCTTCCCGTGAAACATCTCGCCAGTGTGGCGCGTCTTAGGAGTGTGATGCGCCGCCGCTACCCTCGTCTGCCTCCTTTACCCCGAGCGAAGCCGAGGGGTCTGCTTCCTTTGCTTCCTCTGCTTCTTTGCCTCCTGCTTCCCTGCCTCCTTGCTTCCCAAGACTCTGGCCCGGAGCGCGACGCCTGGCAGCGCCCGGCGGAAGTGATGGACGCGCTCGGGCTCGGCCCGGACATGAGCGTGGCGGACGTCGGCAGCGGCGACGGCTACTTCACGTTTCATCTGGCCGCGCGCGTCGGCCCGGCGGGCAAGGTTTATGCGGTGGACATTGACGAAGGCGAACTGAAAAAGATCCGCCGCCGGGCGAAAGCCGACGGCCTCGGGCAAATTGAAACCGTGCTGGGGGCGCGCGGCGACCCGCGGCTCGGGGCCGAGAGCGTGGACGTCGCGCTCATCGTCAACGCCTACCACGAGATGCGCGACTACGACGCGATGCTCGCCGGCGTCTTCCGCGCGCTCAAGCCCGGCGGGGTGTTCGGCCTCATCGAAGCCGAAGACGAGCCGGGGAAGTCCCGCGCGAGCTATCACGACCGCCACCGGATGCCGGCGGAGGTCGTCCGCGAGGACGCCGCCCGCGCCGGCTTCCGCTTCCTGCGCGAGGCGCCGGGGTTCGAGCGGCCCGAAGGCCGAAAGGAGTTCTACTTCCTCGTCTTCGAAAAACCGCAGGACATCAGTGCTGTCATTCCGAGCCCTTGATTGCCTTGGCGGCGCTTGCCCTGAGCCAAGTCGAAGGGAGGAATCTGCAGGGCGCGACAAATGCAGATCCCTCGCTCCGCTCGGGATGACAACAAGAGAGGTAGCGCGGGTTGCCCGAGCGGAAGCGAGGGCTACCCGCGGCTCTTGCAGAAAAACCCGCAGGAAGGCCTGCGGCCATCCTGCGCTACCGGTCGGAGTCGCGGCGGGAGGAGAAGAACTGCTGGAGCAAGGCGGTGGCTTCGTCGGCGAGGACGCCACCGCTAACCTCGACGCGGTGGTTCCAGTGCGGGCTGTCGAGCAGGCGCAGGCAGGAGGCGACGGCGCCGGCCTTGGGGTCGGCGGTGGCGTAGACGAGCCGGCGAATCCGCGCGTGCACGAGCGCCCCGACGCACATGGCGCACGGCTCAAGCGTGACGTAGAGGTCGCAACCGGTCAGCCGGTAGTTGCCCAGCTTCTCCGCCGCGGCGCGCAGCGCCAGAATCTCGGCGTGCGCCGTGGGGTCGTTCAGCCCGATGGGCCGGTTGTGCGCGGCGGCGATGACTTCGCCCTCGCGCACCACCACGGCGCCGACCGGCACTTCGCCTTCGGTCTCCGCCTGGCCGGCTTCGGCCAGCGCCAGCTTCATGAAATGAGAATCGTCGGGCACGGAAATCGGAACTCCCCTTCAGGGGCTAAAGCCCCTGAGTTTTTTTCGGGGCTGATGTCAGGGCTAAAGCCCTGACCCCAGCACTGTGGGGTCGCGGCTTCAGCCGCGACATCAACGGGACCAATAAAAAACCCGGGGCTTCAGCCCCGGTGAGCCATCTCACTTCACCTTTTCCAGCAGCGGCCCGGCCACCTGCCGGTAGGGAGTGTCGAGGCTCATCACTTCGGTCAGCGCTTCCCGCGCCTGGGGCCGCAGGCCGAGCTTGGCGTAGGCGTAGCCGAGGCGGTAGAGGTTGCGGGCGTAGCTGTAGGGGTTGGACTTGAGGAGCGGCGAAGCGGCCTTGAACTCCTCGACCGCCTGGCGGGTCTTGTTCATGCCGGCCACGCCCTGGGCCGTCTCCTCGTACATCAGCACCTGGCCGAGCACGGAGTGCGCCGTGCCCTCCCAGAGTTGGCTGACCTGTGCCCACTGCTCGTCGCTCAAGCCTTCGGGGCGGACTTTCCCCGGCGAGCTCTTAACAAGCTCGAGCAGGTGCGCGGCCAGCTGGCGGGCCCGGGCGAGCTCCTGCCCGCGCTCGCTCAAAACGTCGGAGACGAGCATGAGCAGGATGGGGGAGTCGGGGTTGGCCGCCAGGCCTTCGTCGGCGTAGCGCCTCATGGCCTCGGCGTCGCCCTGCTGCTGCGCCGCCACCGCCAGCACCACCAGCGCCCCCGGGCGGTAGGCCGACTGCGGGAAGATGTGGAGGTAGTGCTCGAGCAGGGCGCGCTTCTCGCCGGGGTCGGCCACCTGGCTCAAGCCCACATAGGCCGAGTAGGACAGGCCGTTCCATTCGTTCTGGGCGGCCTCGAGGGCCTGCTGTTTCTCCCGCTGCCAGGCCTCGGCGTCGGCGCCCATGGGCGGGACGGCCGTGGCGGCGGCGTCGAGCAGGGTCCGCGCCTGGTCGGCGGCCTTCAGGGCGTTCTCCGCTTCGCCCTTGCCGAGATAGGCGTGGGCCTGGCGGACGCGGGTGGTGAAGCTCTTGGGGTCGCGCTTCAAGACTTCCTCGCCAGCGGCGAGCGACTCGTCGTACTGCTGTTCTTCCAGGTAGGTCTCTTGCAGCATCCCGTACCCCAGCAGGGCCAGAGGGTTCTCGCCGAAGTCGGCCACCAGCTTCTTGAGCATTTCGATGCGCTGGCCGCCGCTGCGGGCGAATTCGAGCCCGGCCAGGGCGGCGTCGGCGGGCGTGCCCGCCTGCACGCTGATGCGGCTGCCGAGTGGCCCCGGCGTCAGGCTGACGGCGGCGCGCAGCGTGACCTCGAGCCGCCGGGTCTCGCCGGGCTTGAGCAGAAACTTCTGGCTGGCCTCCACGTAGCTCTCGGCGCGCACGTCCAGGCTGTGCTCGCCGGGGGCGACGTCGCTGACCAGGGCGCGGCCGTCGGGGCCCGCCGCGCCGCGCTTCTCGCCGTCCACCAGGACGTCGGCGCCGGGGACGTTCACGGTGACTTCGAGCGTGCCCGGCTCGGTCAACGTCGCCAGCAGCCGCGTGAGCTTGAGCTTGCGCAGCCCCTCGTCCAACGCCGCCGACGGCTTGAAGGCGACCCCGCGCGCCCGCACCATCTCGATGAGCCTGTCCTCCAGCGTCTTGGCGTTCACCAGGCTGATGAGCTCGGCTTCGCTCATCGGCCGGTCGGACTCCTGCGCCCGCAGCGCAGGCAGCGTCGCCCAGAGCAGGAGTGCAATGACCAGGAGTTTCCCTGCCCCTCGACTCGCGCTCGGGCTCGCTCTGAAGGCTCGCCCTGAAGGGGCACCCTGAGCTCTGTCGAAGGGTGCGCGGACCACCATAGCCACTCCTCCTTCTAGCGCAACCGGGGCAGAAAGCGCGGCACGCGCCGGCGATAACCGGCGTAGGCCTCGCCCAGCCGCCCCAGCAGCTCCCGTTCTTCCAGCTCGGTGATGATGAAAGCCAGCCCCATGAACACCGCCACCAGCGCCGCCAGGCGGGTCGCGCCCGTCAGCAGCACGGCCCCCGCCCAGGACATCATCATCCCCAGGTAGCGCGGGTGGCGCACGCGCTCGTAGATGCCGCTCGCCCGTACGGGCGGCTGGCTTCGGGGCCCGCCTGCCTGCCCCGTGGCAGTCGGGGCCGGACGGGCAGGCATCAATTCCGGCAAGCCCACCAGCACGCGCCAGCCCAGCCCGCGCTTCACCTGACGCAAGAGCCAGAGGTCAACGCCGATGAGCGCCGCGCCGGCGAGCGCCAGCAGCGGATGCCTCGAGAATCGCTCCGCCAGCCACCACTCCCGCCCGCCGAGGAGCGCGAGGGCTACCAGACCCCAGGACCCGAAGCCCACTCCATAGTAGCAGGCGCGGGGATGCCGCCGCCAGAACTCCACCGCCGGGTGGACGAAGAGCCAGAAGAGCGGGATGGGCAACTGCACGAGCAGAATGAAAAGCGCCACCGCTTCCGCAATCGCCCGGAGCCATTCCACGGACGCCTCCCCACCTTGCCTCTGTCATTCTGCGCGAAGCGAAGAATCTCAAACGGTGCTGACTCGTAGGGTTGAGATTCTTCGCTCCGCCCTCGACGTTCACGCCAGCCGTTTCGCCGTGGGGGGCTCCGCTCAGAATGACAAGCGGTTCTTACCCCGCCTTCTTGCTGCTCCGACGGAGCAGCCAGCAGGTCGGTCAAAACCCGACCGCCCCTTCGACGATGACGATGACGCCCAGCGTGTCCATCACCACGTTCCACGGCGCGCGCAGCCAGGGCGCCCAGAGCCCCATGGCGATGAAGCCGACGCCGACGAGAACGTACAGGACACGAGTGGCGTTGCCGAGATTTGGTTGGAAGGCCATCACCCCCTCCAAGCCTCTTGCTTCTAGCCTCTAGTCTCCAGATACTATGCCGCGTCTGGGGCCGAGGCAACAGGAAAGCGAGAAGGAGGCCACGACACTATTCTGTCATTCTGAGCGGAGCCCCTCGGAGAGAAACGGCCGGGAGCCAGGCCGCAGGGCGGAGCGAAGAATCTCAACCTGCGGCGACGGCTAGATTGAGATCCTTCGCTTCGCTCAGGATGACAAACGCGG
>Ga0154909_1067_pt1 | contig 11379 bp, 12 predicted proteins | sample RifCSPhighO2_01_FD_105878 | JGI IMG/M metagenome (GOLD analysis project Ga0154909, IMG submission 105878) | Acidobacteria bacterium RIFCSPHIGHO2_01_FULL_67_28 | reverse complement strand
TGGCGCTTGGTGCCGACGAAGAGCACGGTCTTGCCCTGCGTGCCCAGCTCGGCGACGAACTGGGCGGCGTCCTTGAACATCTTCAGCGTCTTCTGGAGGTCGATGATGTAAATGCCGTTGCGCTCGCCGAAGATGTACTCCTTCATCTTCGGGTTCCAGCGGCGGGTCTGGTGGCCGAAGTGGACGCCGGCTTCGAGCAGCTCTTTCATGGTCAGTGTGGCCACCGGTCGTCTCCTAGCGTTTCGTCCACTGGAAGCGCTTGCGCGCTCCCTTCTGGCCGTACTTCTTGCGTTCCTTCATGCGCGGGTCGCGGGTGAGGAAGCCGCCGCGGCGGAGCTTGGATTTCAGCTCGGGGTTGGCCAGGGCCAGCGCCCGCGCCAGGCCCATCCGCACCGCGCCGGCCTGGCCGGAGCTGCCGCCGCCGCTGACGCGGATCTCGGCGTCGTACTGGTCGGCGGCGCCGACGAAGCTAAGCGGCTCGCGGGCATGCTGCCGCCAGGTGTGGCTCACAAAAAACTCGTCGAGCTTGCGCCCGTTCACCCGGACCTGGCCGGCGCCCGCGCGCAGGTAGACGCGGGCCACGGAAGTCTTGCGGCGCCCGGTGCCGTAGTAGGGACCGGGGCCGAGTGCAGGGGGTGGAGTCTCGAGCGCGGGTTCACCCTGAACGGTTTCACCGTGAACGGGTTCACCCTGAACGGGTTCACCGTGAACGGGCTGCGGTTCAGCCGCGCCGGGGCTCGGGGTTTCGGGAGTCATTTCGGGAGTCGGGTTGACGGGTTCCTGGTCGCCCACTTGGCTCTAGGCCTCCACCTGGATGGGTTGCGGCTGCTGGGCGACGTGCGGGTGCTTGGCGTCGGCAAAGACCCGCAGCTTCTTGGCCATGCGCTTGTGCAGCTTGTTCTTGGGGAGCATCCCCAGGATGGCGTCGCGCACCATCTGCTCGGGCTTGGTGTCGTAGAGGTGGCGGGCCTTGACTTCCTTCAGGCCGCCCGGATAGCCGCTGTGCCAGCGATAAACTTTCTGGTCGAGCTTCTTGCCGGTGAGGCGGATGCCGCGGGCGTTGATGACGACGACGTGGTCGCCGCTCAAGACGCCGGGGGTGAAGGTGGGCTGGGTCTTGCCCATCAGCAGGCGGGCGACACGCGTGGCGAGGCGGCCGAGCACCTGGCCGTCAGCGTCCACCAAATGCCACTTCTCCCGGCGGTGCGTGGCCAGGTCTTTGCCCTTGGGGTAATAGCTCTTCATAGGCATACAAAAAGGTTTGCGGACGGTGCCGCAAACATTCGAGTGTAAGCGAGGGCCTCGTTTTTGTCAACGGCCCGGCATCGACCCAAGCGGTCCTTCCGGGCCAACGTCGTCGTTGACAGGCCTGTTGAGCGGTGTCATAACTTGGGGCGAACCGCGACCCGCAACGCTCGATGCGCCCACATTGTCCCCTGCGCCACGTCTGAGCACAGCCGAAGGAGACTTCAAATGAAGCCCACGGGTCTTGTCTCCGGGCTTCAGGTACTGGTTGCTTTGCGGAGGGAGAGCAAGCGACGCTGGTTGCCACCCCCCTCGCCACCTCTTGCTGCGGCGCTCATCGGCGCGCTACTGGCGTTTCTGGCATTGCCGCCCGCCATGGCCACGCTGGGAAACGAGTTCCAGGTCAATACGTACACGACGGGCGACCAGGACACACCTGCCATCGCCATGGACGCCAATGGCAACTTCGTTGTGGTCTGGAGCAGCTCGGTGCAGGACGACGGGGGCGGGTGGGGCATCTTCGGCCAGCGGTATGATGCCACCGGCACGCCCCAGGGCAGCGAGTTCCAGGTCAACACGTTCACGACGGGCGACCAGTTCCTGCCCGCTGTCGCCATGGATACTGCGGGCAACTTCGTCGTCGTCTGGAACAGTGAATTCCAGGACGGGAGCGGCTGGGGCATCTTCGCTCAGCGCTACGACGCCACCGGCACGCCCCAAGGCAGCGAGTTCCAAGTCAATACGTACACCACGGATAACCAAGCCCTGCCCGCCGTGGCCATGGACGCCGATGGCGACTTCGTCGTGGTGTGGAGGAGCGATGGCCAGGACGGGAGCGCGTGGGGCATCTTCGGCCAGCGGTATGACGCCGCCGGCACGCCCCAGGGCAGCGAGTTTCAGGTCAATACGTACACAACGAGCGATCAGAGCAGCCCTAGCGTTGCCATGGACCCCAATGGCAATTTCGTCGTTGTCTGGGAGAGCTACGGCCAGGACGGATTCAACAGCGGTGTGTTCGGCCAGCGCTTCGATGCTAGCGGCACGCCCCAGGGGGCCGAGTTCCAGGTTAATGCGTACGCACTGTCTAGCGACTCCGATCCCGCCATTGCCATGGACCCCAATGGCAATTTTGTGGTCACCTGGGCGGGTGGTCAGGACGGCGACCCGGACGGCATTTTCGCTCAGCGCTACGACGCGGCCGGGGTGCCCCAGGGCATTGAGTTTCAGGTCAATACGTTCACGACGAGCATCCAAGGCTGGCCTGCCGCGGCCATGGACGCTGACGGCAACTTCGTCGTCGTCTGGCGGAGCCCTTACGGCATCTTCGCTCAGCGCTACGACGCCAGCGGAGCGCCCCAGGGAGGCGAGTTCCACGTTAATACCTACGCACTGGGCAACCACGCCCATCCCGCCGTGGTCATGGACGCCGATGGCAACTTCGTCGTCGTGTGGAGGAGTGATGGCGGGGACGGGAGCGGTTACGCGATCTTCGGGCGCAGCTTCCCGGGAACCTTCATCCCTGACGCCACCTTCACCGGGAAGGTGAAGGACGTTGCCAAGCAGCCCCTGGCCGGAGCTACGATAGAGGCCAAGCAGGGCGGCATCACCCTGTTCTCGACAGTGACCGCCGCCAACGGCAGCTACACGCTTCAGGTGGCCGCGGGCACCTACGACCTGGTGGCTTGGCTAGCCAGCTACCTCGACGCCACCAAGACGCTCACCATCAACGCCGGGCAGACTCTCACCGAAGTCAAGTTCAAGCTGTTCCGCCTCAGCTTCTTCGAGGGCACGGTCACCGAGAAGGGCACCGGCACGCCGCTCGACGGCGCGCTGGTAGAAGCCATCAGGAACGGCGCCACCGTCGCTTCCACCATGACCGCTTACGACGGCAGCTATATTCTGCAAGTGACGAAGGGGACCTACAACCTGCGGGCTTCAAAGACGGGTTACAAGACCAAGCAGAAGCTCGACCAGACCATCGGCGACGGCGCCACCAAGACCGTCAACATCGCCCTGCCCCTGCTCCCCTAGGCGCGCCGACCGGGTAGTGTCATAGATTAGGGCCCCTACCGTGTGCCGCTGGCGGGTAGTTTTTCCGCGGGGACAAGGCTAAGATGCGCGGCGTGAATCGAACCGACACGACCGCGAAGCCGCCGATTCTCGTCACCGGGCTTTCGGGGAACTTGGGGCGGCGGCTGGCGCCGCTGCTGAAAGACCACTTGCTCGTGGGCGTGGACCTGTTCGCGCCCGTGCTCGACCACCCCCGGGTCGAGTTCTGCCAGCTCGACCTCTCCCAGCCCGACGCCCCGGCGCAACTCGAGTCCCTGATGCGCGAGGCGGGCGTGCGCCAGGTTGTCCACCTGGCCTTCGTGCTCGACCCGACGCGCACCGGGGCGCTCGAGCGGCAGCGGCAGTGGGAGATCAACGTCCGCGGCACACAGCACCTGCTCGACGCCGTCGAGCGGGTCAACCGCAAAGAGCGCCAGGTGGAGTTCTTCCTCTACCTTTCCAGCGTTACCAGTTACGGCCCCGAGCTCCCCGGGCCCGTCCGCGAAGACCATCCCCAGCAGCCCCACACCTATACCTACGCCCTTCATAAGAAAGAGACCGATGAGCTCTGCCGGGCGCGCCACCCGCGGCTGAACGGCTGCGCGGTTTACATCATCCGCGGACACATTTTCCTGGGGCCGGGGGTGGAAAACTTTATCGTGCGGGCCTTGCAGGGGCGGCCGACCGACCGCACCTGGCTCGGCCGGTGGGTGCAGCGGCGCAAGTGGCGGCTGCCGCTGCTGCTCCCGGGCGGCGAAAAGTATCGAGGGCTCTATCAATTCATGCACATAGATGACGCCGCCCGGTTGATGGCCTGGCTCTGCCGGAACTACGAGCCGGGGAAGCTCGAAATCCTGAACGCCCAGGGCCGCGGCGAACCGGTCACGGGCGACGATTTGAGCCGGCTGTGCGGTTTGCCCCTGCTGCGGCTGCCGTCCTACGGCCTGGTAGGACTCCTGTACAAGTTTTTCTGGGCCATCGGGCTCTCGCCGGTGCCCGCCGAGGCGTTTCCCTACTTCGCCGGCTCCTACGTGATGAACACGGAGCGGCTAGAGTCCTTGTTAGGAGCGGCTTATGAGCAACTCATCCGCTACACCGCCGAGGAGGCTCTCCGCGAAACGCTCCAGCGCTGACTTCTTCTCCCGAGAACCGTCGCGCCCGCGCCGCTTTTCAACAGAAATGTTGAAAACTTTGTGGATAAGGTGGGAGCGGCGGGGAGTAAGCAGCGGCCAGGTAAAACGTTCCTCCGCTTTGCACCAAAATGCAGCAATCGCGCCAGCCTCGGAAAATTTTTCGGAGGAAGGCCCGCCGCGCGAGCGGCTTTGGTCAGAGGATTGCCTTGCGCGCGAAAACCGCCGGCTTCAAAACCACTTCTTGGGCGGTTTGAGCTTGATTTCGAGGAGTTGCTTGGGTCCTTCCAGGGTGTGGTACTCGCCGTAGGTCTTCCAGCCCTTGGCGATCACCTGCACGAGGACGACGCCTTCGGGAATCGGAGGAAAGACGGCCTTGCCGTCCTTGTTGGTCTTGACCCTCCACTCCATCCGCTTGTCTTTCCGCAGGAAGCGCTCTTCCTTGAACTTCAAGTAGATGGCGGCGCCCTCGACAGGCTCACCCGTGGCTTCGGCCGTAACCTGCACTTCCACACGGACTTCGGCCTCCGCGGCGGCGAGCGCGGCCGCGGCCAGCGCGCCGGCCAGGACGACGGCCAGCGTCCTGCGGAATCCCGGAAGCCCGGCCCGGGCCGTCATTTCTCCTCGTCCTTCGGCTCGACCGTGCGATCGCGCAGGCGCGGCTCGTTCCCCTCGGCCTGGCGGTAAAGCGCCTCCCACTCCTGCCGGCCGAGCAGGTAAGCCTTGATTTGGTCGAAGCGCGAGGTCGAAACCACGTACTCTTCCCGCGGCGGCAGCACCTCGGCGATGCCCTTCTGCGCCCGCTTGATGCGGTCCTTAGTCATGGGGTGGCTGGAAAAAAGCTTGGCCAGCCGCCCTTCCTTGTCCTTTTCCTTCAGCCGCTCGAGAAAGTCCACCAGCGCCACCGGATCGTACCCGGCGTGGTAGGTGTACTGCAACCCGAGGAAGTCGGCCTCGCGCTCGGCGTTGCGCTTGAACTTCAAGAAGGTGAGCGGCCCGGCCACGCTCAAGGCCTGCTGAACGCCGTAGCCGGCCGGCCCGCCGACGAACACCAGCGGCAGCGTCATCCATTGGAAGAGCGTGGCCTTGGTGTACTGCTTGGTGGCGTGCCGGGCGGTGACGTGGGCGATCTCGTGCGCCAGCACCCCGGCCAGCTCCGCCTCCGTCTGCGCCTCGAGAATCAGTCCGGTGTTGACGAAGAGGAAGCCGCCCGGCAGGGCGAAGGCGTTCAACTCATCGGAGTCAATCACTTTGACGGTGAAGGGCACGCGCGCGTCCGAGTTGCGCACCAGGTTCTGCACCAGCTCGTCCACGTAAGCCTCGACGCGCGGGTCGCGCAGCAGCCGCGACTGGGCTTCGACATCAAGCGACAGGCGCCGCCCCAGCTCGATTTCGCGCTCGAGCGAGTAGAGGTTCCAGGAGCCTTTGTTGATGTCGCGCTGGCCGATGTTTTCGACGTCTTTGTGCTTCTGGGCCAGCGCCGTCGCAGGCAGGCAGAGAAGGAGGCCGACGAAAAAGACCCGAGCTGTGCCCCTGGCGGTCACGGCAGCCTTCCGGGCGCGGCCCTAGTCGCCTGAAAGGGCTTGGACAGGACTGCTCCGGTCGTGCTAGCTTACTTTTCCTGTCTCCGCGCCGGGAACCAGTCTAGCACGGTGCGTTGCCGAGAGAAAAGCGCGCTTCGGAGGAGGAACGACCCCTATGGGCTTCTCTACTGACGCCATCCACGTCGGGCAGGAACCCGACCCTTCGACCGGCGCCGTCGTCGCCCCCATCTACCAGACCTCCACCTACGTCCAGGAGGAGATGGGCAAGCACAAGGGCTACGAGTACGCGCGCTCGGCCAACCCCACCCGCTCGGCCCTGGAGCGCAACCTGGCGCGGCTCGAGGGCGGCGAGCGGGCGCTGGCCTTCGCCTCCGGCATGGCCGCCATCAACGCGGTGATGACCTTGCTCAAGAGCGGCGACCACGTCATCTGCTCCCACGCCGTCTACGGCGGCGTCTACCGGCTCTTCACCAAAGTGCTTCTGCGCTTCGGGCTGGAGTTCAGCTTCGTCGACACCACCAGCGCCGCGGAAGTCGAGAAGGCCTTCAAGAAGAACACCCGCCTGCTCTACATCGAAACCCCCACCAATCCCACCATGGCCGTGAGCGACCTCCGCGAGATGAGCCGGCTGGCCCGCGCCCGCGGGGTGCCGCTCGTCGTCGACAACACCTTCATGAGCCCCTACCTGCAGCGGCCGCTCGAGTTCGGCGCCGACATGGTGGTGCACTCCACCACCAAGTTCCTGAACGGCCACAGCGACTCCATCGGCGGCGCCGTCATCCTCAACCGCCAGGAAGACTACGACCGGCTCTACTTCATCCAGAAGTCCGCCGGGGCGATTCTCGGGCCCTTCGACTGCTGGCTGGTGCTGCGCGGGGTGAAGACCCTGGCGGTGCGCATGCCGCAGCACGATAAGAACGGCCGGGCCATCGCCGCGTTCCTCGAGCCGCACCGGAAGGTGCAGCGCGTTTTCTACCCCGGCCTGAAGTCCCACCCGCAGCACGAGCTGGCGAAGAAGCAAATGAAAGGCTTCGGAGCCATGCTGTCGTTCGAGCTGGGCTCGCTCGGAGCGGCGCAGCGGATGCTGCGCCAGGTGAAGGTGTGCTCGCTCGGGGAAAGCCTGGGCGGAGTCGAGACCCTCATCTCCCACCCGGCCACCATGACCCACGCCTCCGTGCCGCCCGAGGAACGGCAGAAGATCGGCATCACCGACGGCCTGGTGCGGATTTCCGTGGGCATCGAAGACGTCGAAGACCTCATCGCCGACCTCGACCGGGCCCTCACCCACGTGTAGCGCGGGACAACGCCACCCGCTTCATGATCCGGAGGGAAAAGCGCGCTTGCCGCGCCCGCGCTAGAAGATTCGGCGCTTGCGGAAGAAGAAGAGCAATCCCACCGTCAGGGCAATCATGGCGAGGGTGATGACCAGGTGCCCGTAGGGCGACTCGATCATGGGCAAGTGCGGGAAGTTCATGCCGAAGTAGCCGGTGAGCACCACCAGGGGCAGCGCAATGGTGGCCCACACGGTGAGCACCTTCATCACTTCGTTAGTGCGGTTGGCCATGGAGGTCAAGTAGATCTCCAGCACGCTGGCCAGCAGCTCGCGATGGTTCTCAATCGTGGTCAGGGCGCGGATGATGTGGTCGTAGAGGTCGCGCCAGTAGGCGGCCATGTCGGCGCGGTAGTAGGGCGCGCGCTGGCGCATGAGGGAATTCACCATCTCCCGCATGCTGCCCACAATCCGGCGGAACTCGGTCAACCCCCGGCGCACGGCGAAGATTTCTTCCAGGGCCTTGGGGCTGGGGTTCTGGTGGATTTCGTCCTCGAGCTGGTCGATGCGCTCGCCGATCTGGTCGAGCACGGGCAGGTAGCGGTCCCCCATGCTGTCGAGTAACTCATACAGCGCCCGGTCGGGCCGCTGCAGCTTGGTGATGGCCTTCACCCGTACCACGCGCTCCGTCACCGAACGCGTCGGCCCCACGTGCACGGTGATCAGGAAGTCGTGCCCCACGAACATCGCCAGCTCGCCGAACCAGACCCCCAAGGTTTCGGGCACGAAGTGCAGCGTATTGCCGATGACGAAGATGTGGTTCTCGTACTCCTCGATCTTGGCGGTGTGGCGCTGGTGGCGGCAGTCTTCGATTTCGAGCTCGTGGAAGCCGAACTCCTGCCCCAGGCGCTCGAGCAGGGGCGACTCCGGCTCTTCCAAGTGGAACCAGCGCAGGTGGGCGCTCTCGTGGATGAGCAGCGGCCGCAGCTCGGCGGGGACCGTCGGCGCCGGTGCGGGAGTCTTGACTTCCGGAGGTTGTCCCATCGTCTAGGCCTCGCTCATTTCTTGCGGCGTGTTGATCCCGCCCGGGGTTTGCGCGGCGCCGTCACCGGCCCCGCCGCGCCGCCCAGCTCGCCCGCGAGCCAGTTCAGGTAGTTGGGTGCGCCGTCAATCACCGGCAGGCAAATCACTTCCGGCACCTGGTAGCTGTGCATCCTCTCCACCGCGCGCCGCACGCGGTCAAACAGGTCCCGCGAAGTCTTGATCACCAGCAGCACTTCCCGGTCGTCGCAGAGCTTCCCGCCCCAGCGGTAGACGGAGCGGATGGAGCTGGAGATGCTCACGCAGGCGGCCAGCCGCTCTTCCACCAGCGCCCGGGCGATGCGGCCAGCTTCACTCGCCGACCCGCAGGTGACGAACACCACCACTTTGTCGGTCATGGCTTCCCTCGCCCCGAGTCTCGGGCGCTCGGCCCATTTGCCCCCCGGCGCGCTCCCACGATACAATAGGCCGCGAATGCCGCTCAAGAAGATTCATTTCGGCACCTCCGGCTGGCGCGGCATCATCGCCGAGGATTTCACCTTCGACGGGGTGCGCGCCGCCGTCGCCGCCATCGCCGACTACGTCCGCCGGCAGAACCCGCGCAACCCGCGCCTCGTGGTCGGCTACGACACCCGCTTCTTCTCCGATGAGTTCGCCCGCACCGCCGTCGAGCTCTTGAGCGCCCGCGACGTCCATTGCTTCCTCTGCAAGCAGCCGACCCCCACGCCCACCATCGCCTACGAGATCCGGCGGCGGAAGACCGACGGCGGCATCAACTTCACCGCCAGCCACAACCCCCCGGAGTACAACGGCATCAAGTTCTCCACCCCCGACGGCGCCCCCGCTCTGCCTGAAGTTACGAAGCAACTCGAGGCACTGGCCGAGAAACACCTGGCTGCCCCGCCCGAGCCGGCCCGCGGCGAACGCCGCAGCCACGAGGAAATCGACGCCCGGCCGGCTTACCTGGAAGCGCTGACGGAAAAGATTTCCGTTGCGGAGATGCAGCGCGCCGGGCTGAAAGTGGTTTTCGACCCGCTCTACGGCACCGGGGTCGGCTACCTCGACAGCTTTTTGAAAGAGCGCGGCGTCGAAGTCCACACCCTGCACGGCTACCGCGACGTCCTCTTCGGCGGCCACCCGCCCGAGCCCTCCGACGAAATCCTCACCGCCCTGCGCGAGCAGGTGAAAGAGCGCGGGGCGCATCTCGGGCTTTCCACCGACGGCGACGCCGACCGCTTCGGCGTGCTCGACCGCGACGGCGCCTTCATCTCCGCCAACCACGTCATCGCCCTGCTGCTCGACTACCTGCTCGAGACCCGCCCGGCCTGGCCGCGGGCCACCGCCCGCAGCGTCGCCACCACGCATCTCGTCGACGCCGTCGCCCGCCACCACAAGGCCGCCATCCACGAGACTCCGGTGGGCTTCAAGTACATCGGCGAGCTCATCCAGCAGGACAAGATCGCCATCGGCGGCGAAGAGAGCGCCGGCTTGAGCATCTACGGCCACGTCCCCGAGAAGGACGGCATCCTGGCCTGCCTGCTGGTGGCGGAGATGGTGGCGCGGCGGCAGGCTTCGCTCGGCGAGCAGTTGTGCGCGTTGTTCGGCAAGGTGGGCGCCTACTACCCGGTGCGGGTCAACCTGCACCTCGAGGCCGGGGTGCGCGACCGCCTGGCCGAGCGCATTCGGCGCGACCCGAAGAGCTTCGACGGCCGCAAGGTCGCCGGGGTCAACCGCGCCGACGGCTTGAAGCTGCTTTTCGACGACGACTCCTGGGTGCTGATGCGCTTGAGCGGCACCGAGCCGGTGGTGCGCTGCTACTGCGAAGCGCACTCGGAAAAAGAGACGATGGCGCTGGTCGAAGCCGCGAAGAAGTTCGTGCTGGAGTGACCCCGGTGCCCGCCGTCGCCCGCTCCCGCTGGCCCCGCGCCGCGCTCGCTTTCGTGGGGTTGGCGCTGCTCGCCCTGGTGGTCCACACCGTCTTCGGCGAGAACGGGTATCTGGCGCTGCGGCGCCAGCGCCAAACCCTCGAGCAGCTCGAAAAAGAAATCCTGCGGCTGGAGGAGGAAAACCGCCGCCTGGCCACCGAGATCGAAGCGCTGAAGAAAGACCCGCGCGAAATCGAGCGCGTGGCCCGCGAGCAATTGAAGATGGCGCGGCCGGGAGAGAAAGTCGTCACCCTGCCGGAAAAACCTCCGCCCGAAAAAGAGCCTGAAACCGACAAGAAGCGCTGACCCCGCCCCGCCTTGAAGGCCGCGGGCGACTGTGGGAGAATCGCCGGGAAGAGAGAGGCGTCATGGTGGATAAGAAGACGCGGCGCATCGCCCTGGGCGCCGACCACGCCGGCTACCAGGTCAAGGACCGCATCAAAGAGCTTCTGCAAAAGAAGGGCTTCGAAGTCCTCGACTTCGGCACGCATTCGGAAGAGTCGGTGGACTACCCGGACTACGCCAGGCTCGTCGCCCAAAGCGTCGCCAACGCCGAGAGCGACCGCGGCATACTGGTCTGCGGCACCGGCCTGGGCATGGCCATCGCTGCCAACAAGACCCAGGGCATCCGCGCCGCCACCTGCAACGACACCTACACCGCCCGCATGGCCGCCGAGCACACCGACGCCAACGTCCTCTGCGTAGGCGCGCGCGTGGTGGACGCCGACCACGCCGCCGCCATCGTCGAAGAGTGGCTGAAAGGCAAGTTCGGCGGCGGGCGCCACCAGCGCCGCATCGACAAGATCACCGAGCTCGAGCGGCCCCCCGCCCTTTCGCGCGCCAAATGAAAACTCCCGCCGCCCAGCGGCTCGACCGCCCGCTCAAGGAGACCGACCCGGAAGTTTACGACGCCATCGTCCGCGAGACCCGCCGCCAGGCCGAAACCCTCGAGCTCATCGCCTCCGAGAACTTCACGAGCGAGGCCGTGCTCGAAGCCACCGGCTCCGTCTTCACTAACAAGTACGCCGAAGGCTACCCCGGGCGGCGCTACTACGGCGGCTGCCAGTTCGCGGACGTGGTCGAGTCGCTGGCCCGCGAGCGCGCCAAGAAACTTTTCGGCGCCGAGCACGCCAACGTCCAGCCCCACTCCGGCACCCAGGCCAACATCGCCGTCT
>Ga0154909_1183_pt1 | contig 11660 bp, 12 predicted proteins | sample RifCSPhighO2_01_FD_105878 | JGI IMG/M metagenome (GOLD analysis project Ga0154909, IMG submission 105878) | Acidobacteria bacterium RIFCSPHIGHO2_01_FULL_67_28 | reverse complement strand
CGGCGGCGTACATGGTGTTGGGCGTGCCGGGGTCAATCACCAGGCCGCGGGTGCGCCCGCCGATGTTGCCGGGGCCGAGCGCCGTCCAGCTCCCGAGCGCGAGAGCGCCGGGCCCGCCGCTGTCTTTCGACTCCGCCAGCGGCGGCAGGAACTCTCCCCGGGCGGTCGAGTAGCGCGGCATCCGCCGCATGTGCTCGAGCGCCTCCAGGTATTTCTCCGGATGCAGGACCTTTTCGCCGGGCGCGGCGCGCTTGAGGACGTAGAACTCCTGGGCCTCGGCGGGCTGGTCGTAGGGCCGGGGCCTCTTCTTCACCTTTTCCAGCTTGCGGGCGAGCTTGGCGAGCAGGAACTCGCGGGCCGAGGGATCGATGGTGGAGGGCCCGCTCTGGGCGAGCAGGAGCGCCCCCAGACCGAGCAGCAGCGGAAGCCCGAGAAGGGCGCGAGCGGAGGTTCGTGCGATCATGCAGGACTCCTTCTCCCGGCTCGCCAGGAGCCGGGACGCGAACTCGCTGCCCTCCGCGGAAAACCCGACTGCTTCAAGGTAGCGGCGCGCGGGCGGGCTGTCAAGGGCTTGACCCGAAGGCGCGGTGCGTGCTAATGCCTCGCGGCACTAAGGATGAACGGCGCGCCCCAGCCGACCTTCGCCGAGTTCTGGCCCCACTATCTGGCCGAGCACAGCCGGCCGGCGACGCGCGGGCTGCACCTCGCGGCCACGCTCGCCTGGGTGGGCTTGCTGGCCGCGGGGCTGTGGACGCGCACCTGGTGGCTGCTCGGGCTGATTCCGGTGGCGGCCTACGGTCTGGCGTGGTTCTCGCACTTCGTTGTCGAGCGCAACCGCCCGGCCACCTTCCGCCACCCGCTGCTGTCGCTGGCGGCCGACCATAAGATGGCTTACCTGATGCTGACCGGGCGGATGGGACGAGAGCTGGAACGGCTGGGCGTGAGCCCGCGCCGTTAGAAGCGCCGCCGGCCGCCGCCACCGCCGCCGCGTCCCCCGCCGCCCCCGCCTCCGCGGCCGCGACCCCCGCCGCCCCCGCCCCCGCCGAAGCCCCGTTCCCGGGGCGGGCGGGCTTCGTTGACGATGAGGTTGCGGCCCAGGAAGTCCTTGCCGTTCAGGGAATCGATGGCCTGCTGGGCCTGGTTGTCGTCCACGATCTCGACGAAACCGAAGCCGCGGGGCTCGCCGGAGTAGCGGTCGCGGACCAAAGCGGCGCTCTCCACCGTAACCCCGGCCTGCTCGAAAAAGCTGCGCAGCTCTTCTTCGGTGGCTTGATAGGGGACGTTGCCGACATAAAGCTTCTTCACGGGATGGCTCCTTCGCCCGGCGTCGCGGGACGGTGATTCACTTCGGGTGGCTGAAGGCAGGTCGAAAGCGCGGCCAGTCGAAGCGAGCCCTGACAACACGCCGAGAAACTGACGCTTCAGCTTTTCCTCCCCCATCCTCTCGCAAACCGCGGCGCGGGTCAAGCGGGAGGCTTCAGAGCTTGGGGGACTGCCCCCGGGAGGAGAGCAGCAGGCCCACGGCGTCAATCAGCTTCTCCGGCTTGAAGGGTTTGGTGACGTAGAGGATGGCGCCCAGCTCCTGGGCCTGCTTGTAGGACTCGACCTCTTTGGCGGCGGTGAGGAACCCGACGGGGATGTTGGCCGTGTCTTTGGTGTGCTTCAGCTTGGAGCAGAGGGCCAGGCCGTCGAGTTTCGGCATCTTGATGTCGAGCAGGATGGCGTCGGGCTTTTCCAGGATGGCTTTTTGCAGCGCCTCTTCGCCGTCGCGGGCGGTGATGACCGTCAATCCGTGGCGGCTCAGCATCATCTCCACCAGGCGCAGGATGGAAATGTCGTCGTCCGCCACCAGGACTTTCTTCTTGGCGGGTTCCTTCTTGGCGGTCTGTTCGGCCATGCTGGTGACCAGCCCGGCAGCGCGCCGGGTTCCCCCCGGGACAGGTCGCGACGACGCCCGTAGAGAAAGTTGAGCGAAGGCATCGTACGCCGCCCCGGCCTTGGAGGTCAAGCGCCGCTCATTCCCGGGTTGACGCCCGCGCGCCGCTCTGGTACATCTACTCAAACCGGCTAAAGGAGCGGGCCACGGTCGAGCTCACCATCCTGGGCAGCGGGTCGTCCGGCAACGCCGCCCTTCTCTCCACCGAGCGCACGCGCCTGCTCATCGACGCCGGACTCTCCAAGCGCGAAACCCTGAAGCGGATGGAACGCGCCGGGCTCGCCCCGAACGGGCTGACCGCCATCGTCGTCTCCCACGAGCACGCCGACCACGCCGCGCACGCCGCGGCGCTGGCCGAAGAGTTCGGCGTCCCGGTCTATCTGGCCGAGGGCACACAGGCCGGGCTGCCCGAAGGGCCGGCGCTGGCCCGCGTCGAGCGCTTCCGCCCGGGCGAGCGCTTCACCGTGGGCGACATCGACGTCGTTCCCTTCGCCGTCCCGCACGACGCCAACGAGCCCGCCGCCTTCCGCTTCGAAACCCACGGCGTGAAACTGGCCCTGGCGGTGGACCTCGGCTACCTGACCGGCCTGGTCAAAGAGCAGCTGCGCGGCTGCGACTGCCTGGTGCTCGAGGCCAACCACGACCTGGAGATGCTCCGCCGCGGGCCCTATCCCTGGTACCTGAAGCAGCGGGTGGCGAGCCGCCTCGGCCACCTCTCCAACGAAGCCCTGGCCGAGTTCCTCGAGTGCGACTTCGACGGCGCCGCCCGCACCGTGGTGCTGGCGCACTTGAGCGAGAACAACAACTCCCCCGAAGTGGCGCGCCTGGCCGCCGAGCAGGCCCTGAAGCGGCGCCGGAACCGCTTCCCGCTCTCCTTGAGCCGGACGCCGGAGCTGCTGGTGAGCCAGCGTCGCGTCCCGCTCGGGCCCCTGCGCTTCTAGTACCGCTTGCATCCAACTGGCGAGGAGGGTAGAAAGGCGCGGTGTCGCGGCGACTCGGCAGCGGAGTGTTGGGCGCTCTGGTTCTGGGAGCGGCGCTGGTCGCGGCCGCCCAGGAAGAGCCTCCGCCCGCGTCGCCACCCCCGCCGGCGCAAGCCCCTGCGCCCGCGCAACTCCGCCCGGCCATCCCCGCCGCGGTCTCGGCCGAGAGCGAAGCCAAGCTCCGTGCCGCCTTCGACCACGTCTACAACTTGGAGTTCGCCCCGGCGCGCGAGCTGTTCGAGCAGGTGGCCCACGCCGAGCCCTCGAGCGCCACGGTGCGGGCCTTCTGGGCCTCCGCCCTGCTGTATGAGATCCTGGCCTACCAGGGCAGCCTGCAGACCCAGCTCTTCGTCACCTCCAACGAGTTCCTCAAGCACCAGCGCCTCCCGCCCGACCCGCACCTCGACCAGCGCTTCCACGCCGTCGTCCGGGAGGGGCTGGAGCTGGCCCGGCGGCGGTTGAAGGCCGACCCGCAGGACGTGGACGGCCTGTTCGCCGCCGGCCTGCTCAACGGCGCCCTGGCCAACTACGCCGCCGGAGTAAAGGCGAAGTATTTGGAAGGCCTGCGCCTGGGGGAGAGGTCGTACAACTACCACAAGCGCCTGCGCGCGCTCCACCCCGAGCTGCACGATACCGGCGTCGTCCTCGGCGTCCACGACTACATCCTGGGCAGCCTGCCGCGGGTGCACCGCGTCTTTCTTTTTTTCGCCGGCGTCCGCGGCAGCCGCCCCCGCGGCCTGGGGTACTTCGAGGAAACCGCCGAGAAGGGAGAGTTCCTCGCAACCTACGCCCGCATCCTGCTGGCGGTGGCCTCCATCCGCGAGGGCCAGCTCGACCGCGCCCAAGGCGTCGTTGAAACCTTGCGGGTCCGCTATCCCCGCAACCCCATCTACGCTCTCGAGCTCGCCAAGCTCTACCGCCAGCAGCAGAACTTCTCCGAGGCCGCGCGCGTCGGCCGCGAGCTCTTGGCCGACCTCATCGCCCACCCGCACAACCCGCGCATTGTCGGCCCGGAGGACGCCCTGCTCGAGCTGGGCCTGATCGAAGACGCCGAGGGCCAGCCGGAGCGCGCCCTGGAAACGCTGGCGCAGGTGGAGAAAGTCCCTGAAGTCAACAAGCGCATCTGGGCCCGCGCCGTGCTCGAGCGCGGCAAGATCTTCGACCACTTGGGCCAGCGCGACCTCGCCCTGGCCGAATACCAGAAGGTCATCGAGCTGGCCGCCTACCCCGAGGTCACCCGCCTCGCCCAGGCCTTCCGCAAGAAGCCTTACCAGTCCTCGCCCGCCGCCAACTAGCCCGCGGCCCGCTTGGCGGGGTTTTGTCAGCCGGCGGGAAATCAAGTATGATGGCAGAGCCGCCTGTGAGACGCCACCGACGATGATTGCCCGCTACACGCGTCCCGCCATGGGACGCATCTGGACGGACGAAAACCGGCTGGCCAAGTGGCTCGAGGTCGAGCTCGCCGCCTGCGAGGCGGTGGCCGCCAGCGGCCAGGTGCCTGCCGAAGCCGCCAAGCAATTGCGTGCTCACGCCCGCCCGCCCGCGCCCGCCCGCGTCGCGGAAATCGAGCAGCAGGTCCGCCACGACGTCATCGCCTTTACGATGGCGGTGGTCGAAAAGCTCCCGCCGGAAGCGGCCGCGGCAGGGCGCTACCTCCACTTCGGGCTCACCAGCTCGGACGTCCTCGACACCGCGCAGGCTGTGCTGCTGGCCGAAGCCAACGCCCTGCTGCGGGCGGGGCTCGAGCGCCTGGCGGCGGCCTTGAAAAACCGCGCCCACGAGTTCAAGGACACCCCGATGATCGGCCGCACCCACGGCGTCCACGCCGAGCCGACGACTTTCGGCTTGAAGCTCGCCAACTGGTTCAGCGAAATCCAGCGCAACCGCGAGCGCTTCGAGCGCGCCGCCGACGAAGTGCGCGTGGGAAAGATTTCCGGCGCCGTCGGCACCTTTGCGCACCTGACGCCGGACATTGAAAAGAAAATCTGCCAGCGGTTGTCTTTGGAGCCGGCAGCCGTCAGCTCGCAGATCGTCCAGCGCGACCGCTACGCCTATTACCTGGCGACGCTGGCGGTCGTTGCCACTTCGCTTGAAAAGATCGCGCTGGAAATCCGCCACCTCCACCGCACCGAGGTGCGCGAAGTCGAAGAGCACTTCGGCCGCGGCCAGCGCGGCAGCTCCGCCATGCCCCACAAGCGCAACCCCATCGTGGCCGAGCAGATTTGCGGCCTGGCGCGGCTGGTGCGGGCCAACGCCCAAGCGGCGCTCGAGAACGTTCCGCTCTGGCACGAGCGCGACATCTCCCACAGCTCGGTCGAGCGCGTCATCCTGCCCGACTCGACCATCTTGCTCGATTACCTGCTCGACAAGACCGCCGCGCTCCTCGAGCAAATGCGCGTCTACCCCGAGCGCATGCGGGAAAACCTCGAGCTCACCCGCGGGCTGATTTATTCCGAAAGCTTGCTGCTCGCGCTCATCCAGAAAGGCGTGGCCCGCGAGGAAGCCTACGCCTGGGTGCAGGAGGCGGCGGCGAAGGTCTGGGAGTCGAACCAGGACTTCAAACAAACCGTGCTTGCCCACTCGCGCATCAAGGAGAAACTTTCCGCGCAGGAAATCGCAGCGGCCTGCGACCTCCGCCACGCCCTGCGCCACGTGGACGACATCTTCAAACGGGTCTTCGCCTGAACTTGCGCGCCCGCCGCCTCGTCTCCGTCCTGCTGGTGCTTGCCGGAAGCGCCCTGGTTGCGTCGCCGGCGGCGGCCGCCACTCCCTCCTACGTCAAGGCTGCGGAGGGCAGGCCGCAAGAGCTGGTGGCGCGAGAATCCGTCCTGCTGGCGCGCCTCGAGCAGTTGCGCGAGCTCGGCCGGCTCTACGGGAAGAACTACTGGCCCGGCTGGGACATCCTCTCGACGCCCATCGCCGTGCACGACCAGGGGCGGCTGGCCGTGCTCATCCAGCACCCGAACCCGCCGGCGCACTTCACGCGCGTGGAGACGCCGCTGGTCTCGACCCCCGTCTACGTCTCGACCAACACCTCGGGGATGCTGGCCAACACCGCCCTGCCGCTCAACGGGGTCGTCACCTCGATGATTACCTACGACACCATGATGACCGCGGAGGCCGAAGACGCCCTGGCCGTCTGCTTGCACGAATTCTTTCACGCCTACCGCCAGCGCATCGCCCCGCAGAAGTTCGGCGACATCCTGGTGCTCGTCTTCGGCCGCTACCCGGAGTTCTCCATCGACAACAACGCCTGGCTGTCGCTCGAAGCCCTGCTGCTCGACCAGGCGCTCGACGAGCGCGACCGGCGGCACGCCCGCGGCCTGGCGCAGCGCTTCCTCGCCGTGCGCGCCGTGCGCCGCCGGCTGCTCCCGGCCGACCTCGTCCGCTTCGAGCGCGGCGAAGAGGCCAACGAAGGCCTCTCACAATACGTCGAGTACCGCTTCTTGAGCCAGCGGCTGAAAGGCTACGCCGGCACGGAGCCGCTGCGGCGGCTCGACCCGGGTTTCAGCGGTTTCCGGCGCAACCGCGTGCTCCTGCGCCGGCGGCTGGCGCCGCTCACCGACCTCGCGCTCGCCGGCCCGACCTTGCGCGAGCGCCTCTACCCGCTCGGCATGGCCCAGGCCGTCCTGCTCGACCGCCTGTGGCCCGGCTGGCAAAAAGAGTTCGAAACCACCGAGAAATTCTTGGACGAATTGCTCGCCGACGCCGCCGGCTTCCCCACCGGCGACAACGTCGCCGTGCAGACGCTCTACCAGCGCGCTTTGCAGGGGCCGGGGATCGACTGGAAAGGGATTCAAGAGCAGGTGCGACGGGAGATGGCCGGGCGCGCGCGGGAGCGCGAGAAGCTCCTGGCGGAGCTTTTCCCGCCGGGGGCGGCCGAGCTCGAAGTGGACGTCAGCGGCGTGCGCGGGCAGTTCCACCTGCACGGGGTGAACCCCAATACGCTTCTGGCGCTGCCTGACGGGCGCCTGCTGGCGCGCTTCCTGGTGGTGGATTTCGGCTACGCCGAGGAGTGCGCGCTGCGCGTTGTGAACGGCGCCGTCATCTACGACCCCGCGCGGCAGACGTATCTGCTCTCGGTGCCGCCGGAGCTGCTGCCCGCGCCCGACGCCGCCTTCCCGCTCGAAGTGCAGACACGGACCTTCAACGTCCACGTGGAAAAGGGGACCATACTCACCGGCACGAACCGGCGCGTCCTCCGTGCCGAACCCACCGCCCCCCGGCCCCAGAGCAACTAAGCGCGCTCCTGTTGTTGTCATTCTGAGCGGAGCCCGCTCCCGGTGTACTTCTTCAAGGTGAAGGAGCAAGGCGGAGCGAAGAATCTCAGACTGAGATCCTTCGCTGCGCTCAGGATGACAAGAGGCTTGCGGCGAGCCTACCCCGTCACTTTCATTTCCGGATTGATGAGCCGCTCGACGGGCTTGCCGCCGACGAGATGCTGCTCGATGATTTCCACCACCACGTCGGGCGTGACGCGCTGGTACCAGAGCCCGTCGGGGTGGATGACCACGGTGGGGCCGGTCGGGTGCTGGCCGGTGCAGCCGAGCTTGGTGACGATGATGTCGGCGAGGTTGCGCGCCTTCACTTCGTCGCGGAACTTCTGGAACACTTCGAGCGAGCCCTTCGAGGCGCACTTCCCTTCGCCTTCCGACGTGCAGACCAGCACCTGCTTGCGGAATACTCTAGGCATTCTGTCGTCGCTCCATTCCAGGTTCAGGATACGTGCAAATCCGGTTTACGCATTCTACAAGTGCCCAGCGACCTGCGACCGGCGACCGGTAACAGCAAGGCCAGGGCACTGGTCGCTGGCCACCGGCCACTGGTCACAGTCGGTTAATCACGCTGGCCAGGCAGCCGGCGCCGACCTGTCCGCCGAAGCTCGAAGAGCGAAGGCGGGAGCCGTTGTCCCAGTCAGAGACGGTTGATGACACTCGCTAAACACCCTGCTCCAAATCCATTATCAATGTTGACGACGGCGACGTTCGAGGCGCAGCTGTTGAGCATGGCGAGCAGCGCCGCCACGCCCGACATGCTGGCGCCGTAGCCCACGCTCGTCGGCACCGCAATCACCGGCACCCGCACCAGTCCCCCCACCACGCTCGGCAGCGCCCCTTCCATTCCGGCAACGCAGATGATGACGCGCGCCTGCGAGAGTTTCTCGCGGTGGCGCATCAGCCGGTGCAGCCCGGCCACGCCTACGTCGTACACCGCTTCAACACGGTTGCCGAAAAGCTCCGCGGTCACGAGCGCCTCTTCCGCCACCGGGATGTCCGACGTGCCCGCCGAGACGACGAGGATTAATCCCTTGCCCACAATCTCGCGGCTCTTCTCGATACTGATGGCGCCGGACAGCTCATGGAAGCGCGCGGCGCGCGCCACGCGCTTGACCCGCTGGTAGAGCGCGCGGGTGCCGCGGGTGATGAGGATGTTGTGCTGGTTCTTGAGCATCCGCCGGACGACGCTCACGACCTGCTCGGGGCGCTTGCCGGGCGCGTAGATGACTTCCGCGTAGCCCTGGCGGAGCGAGCGGTGGTGGTCAATCTTGGCGAAGCCCAGGTCTTCGAAGGGCAGCCGCCGCAACCGCTCGAGCGCCCTCCGCGGCCCGAGCTTCCTCCGCCGCACCGCCTCCAGCAGCTTTTGAATCTCCTTCTCCGTCATGAGCGTAACGCGAAGAGAATGCCATTCTACACGAATCGCCCGGGGCGTGAGGACTGTGCCGCTCTGTGCTTCCTCTGCGACCTCTGCGTCTCTGTGGTTCAAAAGCCTTTACCGCAGAGGCGCGGAGAGCGCCGAGGGGCGGTTCCTTGACTGGCGGGAAGGGCGAGCCTAGAGTGTAGGTTTCCCCGATGAGCGGCAAGACCATCGTAGTGGGCGTGAGCGGCGCGTCGGGCGCGGTTTATGCGAAGCGCCTGCTCGAGCTGCTGGCCGCTGACAAGCGCGTCGCCCGCGTCTTCCTCATCGTATCCAGCGGTGGGATGCGCCTGCTCAAGGAAGAGCTTGGCCTCGCGCCGAAAAACCTGGCCGAGCTGCCGGCGGCGCTCGTGGGCCGCGCCGCGGCGAAGAAACTTGAATACCTCCACAACGCCGACATCGGCGCGGCGCTCGCGAGCGGGAGCTATCCGACCGACGGCATGGTCATCCTGCCCTGCTCGCTGGCGACGCTCGGGGCCATCGCCAGCGGCGTCTCGGACAACCTCATCCGGCGCGCCGCCGACGTCCACCTGAAAGAAGGCCGGCCGTTGCTTCTCTGCTGGCGCGATACGCCGCTCAATACCATTCACCTCGAAAACATGCTGCGGGTGGCGCGGGCCGGCGGGGTGAACTTTCCGCTTTCGCCCGGGTACTACTTCGGGGCGCAGCAGCTCGACGAGCTGGTGACGCAATTCTGCTGCCGGGTCTTGGCACGCCTCGGCCTGCCCCAGGAAAAGCAGCGGCAATGGAAAGGCACAAAGTGAACACGAAACTCGAAATTCGAAAATCGAAACTCGGAAAGTCCGCAGCGCAAGACGAGTTTCGAGTTTCGAGTTTCGCTTTTCGGCCTTTGCTCACGACGCTGCGAATGATCCGGTTCGAGCATTCGGTGTTCGCCCTGCCGTTTGCTCTGCTGGGGGCGCTGCTGGCCGCGGGGGGCTGGCCGACGGCGTGGCAGCTTTTCTGGATCGTGGTGGCGATGGTCGCCGGGCGCAGCGCCGCCATGGCCTTCAACCGCATCGCCGACCTCGGCTACGACCGCGAGAACCCGCGCACCGCCGGGCGGGAGCTGCCGACCGGCAAGCTCTCCGTCGGCTTTGCCTGGACGTTCACGCTGGTCTCCGCGGCGCTGCTGGTGCTCGCGGCCTGGCAGTTGAACCCGCTGGCGCTGAAACTTTCGCCGGCGGTGCTCGTGATTCTCCTGCTCTACTCCTACACCAAACGCTTCACGACGCTCACCCATTGGGTGCTGGGCGCGTGTTTGGGGATGGCGCCCGCGGGCGCGTGGATTGCGGTGCGCGGCACACTCGACTGGGCAATCCTGCCGCTCGCGCTCGCCGTGGTCTGCTGGGTGGCGGGCTTCGACATCATCTACTCCTGCCAGGACGTCGAGTTCGACCGGCGCGTGCGTCTTTATTCGCTGCCGGCGCGTATCGGAATCGGAGGGGCGCTCTGGGTGTCGCGCGCGCTGCACGTCATTATGCTCGGGCTGCTGGTGTGGCTGGCGCGCGAAGCCGGAGCGGGCGCGCTCGCTTACGCGGGCCTGGCGGTGACCGGCGCGCTGCTCGCGTACGAGCATTCGCTGGTCAAAGCAAGCGACTTGAGCCGGGTGAATGCTGCGTTTTTCACGGTGAACGGCTATATTAGCGTGTTGCTGCTGCTTTTCTGGGGGGCGGACATTCTGACGTGACCCGCAGCGAACCTATCATCGAAGACAAGCGGCTCGAGCCGATCGCAGAAAAAGTGCGGGCGGGCCCGCCCAAGGCGGGTGCGCCTTGGGCGCACGAGCGGCTGACGTTTGAGGACGGTGTCGCGCTCTACCGCACGAACGACTTGCTGGCGCTCGGCTGGCTCGGGAACTACGTGCGCGAGCAGAGGCACGGGAACATCTGCTACTACAACGTCAACCGGCACATCAATCCGACAAACGTCTGCGTGGCGCACTGCCGGCTGTGCGCTTTCGGGCGCGACGCCGCGGTCCCGGGCGCGTACACCATGGCGCTCGAACAGGTTTTCCAGACGGCGGCCAGCGGCTACTCGGAGGCCGTGACCGAGTTCCACATCGTCGGCGGGCTCCACCCCGACCTGTCTTTCGACTACTACGTCGACCTAGTTCGCGGGCTGAAGCAGCGCTTCCCCCGGGTGCACCTCAAGGCGTTCACGATGGTGGAAGTTCACTACCTCTCGCGCCTCGCCAAGCTGCCGGTGCGCGAGGTCTTGCTGAAGCTCAAGGAAGCGGGGCTCGGGTCGTTGCCGGGCGGCGGGGCGGAGATTTTCCACCCGCGGGTGCGCAAGGTCATCTGCGACCACAAGACGAGTGGCCAGATGTGGCTCGAGATCGCCCGCACGGCGCACGAGCTCGGCCTGCACTCGAACGCCACCATGCTCTACGGCCACATCGAGACGGAAGAGGAGCGGGTGGACCACTTGCTGCAGCTGCGCGCGCTGCAAGATGAGACGCATGGGTTCGTCTGTTTCATTCCGCTGGCCTTCCACCCGGCGAATACGGCGCTCGCCCACCTGCCGCCGACGACCGGGTTTCTCGACTTGAAGAACATCGCCGCCAGCCGCCTGCTGCTCGACAACTTCCCGCACGTCAAGGCCTACTGGATCATGCTGACGCCGGCCGTGGCCCAGGTGGCGCTGCGCTTCGGCGCCGACGACATCGACGGCACCGTGATCGAAGAGAAGATTTATCACGACGCCGGAGCCCAGACCGCCCAGGCCCTGCGCCGCTCGGAGCTGATTCGTCTCATCCGCGAAGCGGGGCGCGAGCCGGTGGAGCGCGACACGCTCTATCGCCCGGTCACCCGCACCGCCGGGGGCGAGCCCCGCATCGACACCACCCTCACCGTCAACGTCTAGCTTTCTTCCTGCGGTATACTGGGCCGAGAGCCTGGCCTGCCATGAACCGCCTGTGCGTCGTTCTTTCTCTCGGCCTGGCGCTGGCTCCGGTTCCGCCCCCGCCGGAAGCGCCGCCGGCCGAATGGGTGGAGGCGCGCTCGCCGCACTTCCACGTGGTGAGCGACGCCCGGCCCAAGAAGGTCCAG
>Ga0154909_1024_pt1 | contig 11670 bp, 9 predicted proteins | sample RifCSPhighO2_01_FD_105878 | JGI IMG/M metagenome (GOLD analysis project Ga0154909, IMG submission 105878) | Acidobacteria bacterium RIFCSPHIGHO2_01_FULL_67_28 | reverse complement strand
CCGAGCACTTTCACTTCGGGGGCGCGCCGCGCTTGAAAGAACTCCTGCACCTGCCGCGCCGCGCGCACGGCGGCGTCGAGTTGCCGGTCGCGGACTACCAGGTTCGCCAGCGCCGTGAAGGGCGGGTAGTGCAGCAGCCGCCGGAAGCGCAGCTCCTGCTCGTAGAAGCCGTCGTAGTCCTGCGCCGCGCCGAAGCGCACGGCGTAGTGGTCAGGGTAGTAGGTCTGCACCAGTACCTCGCCCGGGAGCTCGCCGCGCCCGGCGCGCCCCGCCACCTGCGTCAGGAGCTGGAACGTCCGCTCGGCTGCGCGGAAGTCCGGCAGGCCCAGGATGACGTCGGCCGAGACCACCCCCACCAGCGTCACCCCCTGGAAGTCGTGCCCCTTGGCGATCATCTGCGTGCCCACCAGCACGTCGAGCTCGCCGCGGACGAAGCGGCGCAGGATCTGCTCGCCCCGGCGGGCCGAGCCGGCGGCGACGTCGCGGTCGAGCCGCGCCACCCGCGCCCCCGGGAAGGCCTGCCGCACCGCTTCTTCCACTTTCTCCGCGCCCTCGCCGACGAACTGGACGTGCTCGCTGCCGCACTTCTCACAGGCTTTGGGCACGCCGCGCGCAAAACCACAGTAGTGGCAGATGAGCCGGCCGCGCCCGCGGTGAAACGTCAGCGCGATGCTGCAATTGGCGCACTGCACGGTGGCGCCGCACTTGCGGCAGAGGAGGAAGTTCGCGTAGCCGCGCCGGTTCAAGAGCACCAGCGCCTGGCCGCCCGCGCTCAACGCCCGCTCGATGCCCCCCGCGAGTGCCCGCGAGAAGAGCGCCGCCTTCTTCGTCTCCAGGAACTCGGCGCGCATGTCGATGACGCGCACGGTGGCGAGCGGCCGCCCCGAGCCTTCGGGCCCCACGCGACTCTCGAGCCCGAGGCGCTGGTAGCGCCCCGAGCGGGCGTGGTAGCTGGTTTCGAGCGCGGGGGTCGCCGAGCCCAGCAGGGCCACGGCGCCCTCGAGCTTGGCGCGCACCACGGCGGTGTCGCGGCCGTGGTAGCGGGGCGTCTCGCCCTGCTTGTAGCTCGCGTCCTGCTCCTCGTCCACGATGACAACGCCCAGGTTTTCAAGCGGGGCGAAGACCGCCGAGCGCGTCCCCACCGCCACTAGCGCCTCGCCCCGCCGCAGCCGCCACCACTGGGTCGAGCGCTCCCGCGGTGTCAGACCGCTGTGCAGCACCGCCACGCGGTCGCCAAAGCGCGCGGCAAAGAGCTCGGCCACCGCTGGCGTCAGCGCGATCTCCGGCACCAGCAAGAGCGCCGTGCGCTCGCGGGCGAGGCAGGACTGGATGGCGCGGGAATAGACTTCCGTCTTGCCGCTCCCGGTTACGCCCTGGAGCAGCACGGTGGCGAAGCGGCCCTCGGCCAGCCGCCGCTCGATTTCTTCGAGCGCCCGCTCCTGCTCGCCGGTGAGCACGGGCGGCGGGCCGCCCGCCCAGTCGCCTTCAAACAGCAACGGCGCCGCGGGCTTTTCGGCGCGCCGGCGCACCTCGTACGCCACTTCGAGCAACCCTTGCCGCCGCAGCCGCCCCAGCAGACGGCGGCCGTCGGCGACGCCCTTCACCAGCCGCGCCACGTTGCGCGGCTTGGCGCTGCGCAGGCGTCGCAGGATCTCGTGCTCGGCCTGTTCGCCGGCGCTCCGCTCTTCTTTCGCCTCCAGTTCAACGAGGCGCTCCACTCCCAGCGGGCGCAGCCGCGCCCGCTCGCGCGCGGCGAACTCGCTGTGCAGCGGCAGCAGGGCGCGGTAGACCTCGCCGGGCGGGGCCAGGTAGTAGTCCGCCACCCAGCGGGCTAGCTCCTGCAACGCCGGTGAGAGCAACGGTTCCGCGTCCAGGACTTCGTGGACGTCTTTGAGAGGACCCTTGACCCGCGGCGTCTCGGCCAGCGCCGTCACCACCCCGACAAGCTTCCGCTGCCGGAACGGCACCACCACGCGCCCGCCCACCGCCACCTGCCCCGCGAGCGCCGGCGGAATCCGGTAGGTGAAGGTGTCGGGCAGCGGGACGGGAACCGCCACGTCACAATAGGCGGCCATGGCGAGCGCTAGCCGAGGAACTGACGGATCTTGCGCAGGTCTTCCTGCACCTGGCGGTTGGCGTTGGGGTTGCGCAGCAGGTAAGCGGGATGGAAGGTGGCGAAGAGCTTGGTGCCGCGGTAGTCGTAGAACTGCCCGCGCACCCGCGTGATGGCGACCGCCTTCCCGAGCAGCGTCTGCAAAGCCACGCTGCCGAGACAGCAGATCAGCCGCGGGCGGATGACGTCGAGCTGGCGCAGCAGGAACGGCGAGCAGGTCTCGATCTCTTCCCGCTCCGGGCTGCGGTTGCCGGGCGGGCGGCACTTGATGACGTTGCAGATGTAGACGTCCTCGCGCTTCATCTTGAGCGATTCGATCCAGTGCGTCAGCAGCTGCCCGGCGCGGCCGACGAAGGGCAAGCCCTGCGCGTCTTCGTCGGCGCCCGGCGCTTCCCCGACGAAAACCAGCTCGGCGCGCGGGTTGCCGGCGCCGAAGACGATGGTGCGGCGGTGCGGCGCCAGCTGGCAGCGCTGGCAGTCGCCCAGGTCGGCGCGCACCCGCTCCAGCGTGTCGCCTTCGACCCGCCCCGGGGCTTCCCCGAAGAGCGAGAGCGCCGGGCGCAGCACCGCCTCGGCCGAAGGCGCGGCCGCCACCGGCTCACGGGCGGCAACGCGCGGAGCCGCCGCGGGCGGCGGCGCCGCCGGGCGCGCGGCAGCGCGGCGATAGAAAGGGGTCAGGCCCAGCTCTTCGTAGAACTCCAGCCGGGCGCGCAGTTGACGGGAAAAAGATTCTTCGCGGGCTCGCCCTGCAGGCTCGCCCTTCATCCGCGGGCGCCCCGCAGGCGCGCGACTTCGTCGAGGATGCGGTGGGCCACCTGCTGTTTCGTCATCTTGGGCAGAGGAATCTCCTGGCCGTCGCGGGTAAGGATGGTGACGATGTTGGTCTCGACGTCAAAGCCGGCGCCGTTCTGGGTGACGTCGTTCGCCACCATCAGGTCGAGCTTCTTCGCCTTCAGCTTGGCGCGGGCGTTCTCGACCACGTTTTCGGTTTCCGCCGCGAAGCCCACCACGAGCCGCGCGCCCGGGGCGGCGGTGATTTCTTCGAGCAGGTCGGCCGTGGGCTCGAGCGCGAGCGTGAGCGGGGCCCGGCCGCGCTTGATCTTCTGCTTCGCCACCTCGGCCGGGCGGAAGTCCACCACCGCCGCCGCCTTGATGATGACGCTCGCTTCGGCGAGGTGGGCCTTCACTGCGCGGCGCATCTCTTCGGTGGTGCGCACGTTTTCGACTTCGACGGCGGCGGGCGGCTCGAGCGCCGTCGGCCCGCTCACGAGAATCACGCGCGCTCCGCGCCGCTGCGCTGCTTCAGCCAGGGCATAGCCCATGCGGCCGGAGGAGCGGTTGGTGAGGGTGCGCACCGGGTCAATGTCCTCGCAGGTCGGCCCCGCGGTGACGAGCACCGTTTCGGCGGTCAGATCGCGCTTGAGGCCGAGCACGGCGCGCACCTTGGCGAGGATGCTCTCGGCGCTCGCCAGCCGCCCGGGGCCGGTCATCCCGCAGGCGAGATAGCCTTCATCCGGCTCGACCACGACGGCGCCGCGCTCGCGAAGCCGCTGGAGGTTCGCCTGCACCGTCGGGTGTTCCCACATCTGCACGTTCATCGCCGGGGCGAGAATGAGCGGGGCCTTGGTGGCAAGGTAAAGCGTGGTGAGGAAGTCGTCGGCGATGCCGTTGGCGAGCTTGCCGATGACATTGGCGGTGGCCGGGGCGATGAGCAGCGCTTCGATCTCCTGCGCCACCCCGATGTGCTCGATGGCGCTCTCGAGGTTCGCGGGCGCGCCGCCGCCCGCCTCGAACATCTCGGTGATGACCTTCTTGCCGGTGAGCGCGGCGAAGGTGAGCGGGCGGATGAACTCCTGCGCGTGCCGGGTCATCACCACCTGGACGGCAAGACCCTCTTGCTGGAGCTGCCGCACCAGCTCCGCCGCCTTGTAGGCGGCGATGCAGCCGCTCACGCCCAGGGCGATTTTCATGGTGATAGCCGCTTACTTGCCCGATTCGGGCTTAGCGGCGCGCCTGGCCTTCTTCTTGCCCTTGCTGTCCTCGTCCTCGCCTTCCACCCCCGGCAGGTCGAAGGGCACCCGCCCGGCGACCACTTCTTCCATGGCGATGCGCGTGGCCTTGCGGGCCTGCGTCTCGACCAGGGGCTTGGCGCCTCCTTGCAGTTGCCGGGCGCGCTGGGCGGCGGCGAGCACGAAGGTGAACTTGCTCTCGATCTTGTCCACTGAAATCATGGCCGTTGAGCTCCGAAGGTCTCTAGTATAGCGGAAACTTGGCTTTTGTTGTTGTCCCGGCGGGCGGCGGCCGCCCGCGCTTCCCAGTCGCGGGCCTCACCGGAGCCGGGCGGCCGGCCGGCGCGGCGGAGGCGCTCGGCCTGGACGATAGCCTCGACCGCAGCGCAGGTCTCGGCCAGCACGCGGTTCACCACCAGGTAGTCATAGATGCCGTAGTTCTCGATTTCGTGCCGGGCGCGCTCGAGGCGCTGCCGCATGCCTTCCGCCGTGTCCAGCGCGCGCGCCCGCAGGCGCTGCTCCAGCTCCTGGGCGGAGGGCGGGAGCAGGAGAACGGCCACCGCATCCGCCAGCCGCGACTTCACCTGGCGCGTGCCCTCGACGTCGATGTCGAGCACCACGTCTTTCTGCTGCCGCGCCGCCGCGGCCAGCACGCTCTGGTGGGTGCCGTAGTAGTTGCCGAAGACCTCGGCGTGCTCCAGGAACTCGCTCCGGGCGAGCATCTGCTCGAAGGCGGCGCGGGTGACGAAGCGGTAGTCGCGCCCGTCCTGTTCGCCCGTCCGCGGGGGTCGCGTGGTGTAGGACACGGAAAAAATCATGTCCGGCACGGTGCGCACCACGTGGGCCACGACGGTGCTCTTCCCCGAGCCCGAGGGCCCCGAGACGACGAAGAGCTGGCCGTGTCCGGCGCCCACCGCTCACTCCACGTTCTGCACCTGCTCGCGCAGGCGCTCGATCTGGGCTTTGATCTCGAGGCCCAGCCGGGTCATCTCCAGCCCGTCGGCCTGGAGCCCGGAGGTCTTCGAGAGGATGGTGTTGGTTTCGCGGTTCATCTCCTGGAGGAGGAAGTCGAGCTGCTTGCCCAGGGTGCCGTCGGAGTCGAGCAGATGGGCGAACTGCTGGGCGTGGCTGGCGAGGCGCGTGAGCTCTTCGCTGACGTCGCTGCGCTCGGCGAGGTAGGCGGCCTCCTGGGCGAGCCGCGCGGGGTCGAGCGGGATCTGGCCGAGCAGCTCCTGCAAGCGCTCGGTGAGCCGCTTGTGGTAAGCGGGCAGGGCGCGCTCGCCCAGCCGGACGAGCTTCTTCTGCTCCTCGCCGATCTGCCGCAGGCGCTCGCGCAGCTCGCGCTCCAGAGCGGCGCCCTCGGCGCCGCGCATCTCGTTCAGCCGCCCCAACGCTTCGGTGAGCGCGCGCTCGGCCAACCCCGCCAGGCGCCCGGACTCTTCCGGCGCCGGGCTGCGCTCGCCGGCGCGCAACACCCCCGGCAGGCGCAGCACGCCCATCAGGTCGGGCTCGCCGCTCAAGTTGTGCTCGCGGCGGAGCTGGTTGTACAGCTCCAGGTAGCTGCGTACAAAATCCTCGTCCGCCTGCAAGGGGCGCCGCCCGCGGGACTCGACCTGGAACTGGACCTCGAGGTGGCCGCGGCCGACGCGGGCGCGGATCAGGTCGCGCAGGCGCGGCTCGAGCGGCTCGAGTTCGCCCGGCAGGCGCAGGTGCAGGTCGAGGAAGCGGTGGTTCAAAGCCTTGACGGTGACCGCCAAAGTCCAGGCGCCCTCTTCCCCCTGCGCCTGGGCGAATCCGGTCATGCTGCGCACCATGGCTAGGCCGGCTCCGGGGCGGCGACGCGCGGAGGCGCGTCCAAGTCGACGAACTGCAAGTCGTAGAGGCGCTGGTAGAGGCCGCCGCGGGCGAGCAGTTGCTGGTGCGTGCCCACTTCGCGGATGGCGCCGTCCTCGAGCACCATGATGGTGTCGGCGCGGCGGATGGTGGAGAGCCGGTGGGCGATCACGAAGACGGTGCGGCCCTGCATTAGGTTGGCCAGCGCCCGCTGCACCAGGAGCTCGGATTCGGCGTCGAGCTCCGAGGTGGCCTCGTCAAGAATCAGGATGGGGGCGTTCTTGAGCAAGGCGCGGGCGATGGCCACCCGCTGCCGCTGTCCGCCGCTCAAGCGCACGCCGCGCTCGCCGATGCCGGTGTCGTAGCCGCGAGGAAGCTGCTCGATGAACTCGAGCGCCAGAGCGGCCTCGGCCGCCCGCCGCAGCTCGCGGTCGGAGGCTTGGCGGCCGCCGTAGCGGATGTTCGCAGCCACGCTGTCGTTGAAGAGCACGGTTTCCTGGGTGACGATGCCGATCTGGGCCCGCAGGGAGGCCAGGCTGACCTCGCGGATGTCGCGCCCATCGATGCGGATCGAGCCGCCGCTGACGTCGAAGAAGCGCGGCAGCAAGTTCACCAGCGTCGTCTTCCCCACCCCGCTCGAGCCCACCAGGGCCACCACTTGGCCGGCGCGCGCCGCAAAGGAGATGTCGCACAGGAGCGGCTGGGCGCTGTCGTAGGCGAAGCTGACCCGGTCGAACTCGATGCGCTCGCGGAAGGGCGCGAGGGCTGGCGCCCCCGGCTTTTCTCGCACTTCCTCGCGGTGGTCGAGCAGCTCGAAGACCTTTTCGGAGGCCCCCAGGGCCTGCTGGAAGAGGCTGTAGATGCCGGCCAGGCGCTTGACCGGCTGGTAGACCTTGATGAGCGCCACCACGAACGCCCCCATCATCGTGGCCGCGAGAGCCCCGGCCTGGATGCGCTCGCGGGCATAGAGCAGGAGGATGCCAATGGTCAGCGCCCCCAGCACTTCCATCAGCGGCGACCCCAGGGCGAAGTAACGCACCCAGCGGAGGTTGGTGTCGAAGAGCCGCCGGGCGCGGCCGCGGAAGCGCTCGACCTCAAAGCCTTCGCTGCCGAACGCTTGGACGATGCGCACGCCGCTGTAGGTCTCCTGCAAGGCGTCGTTCAGGCCCGCCAGCTCTTCCTGCGCCTGCCGGCTCAAGCGCCGGACCCGGCGCCCGATGGCCGCGACCGGCACCACGATGAGCGGCACGGTCACGAAGCACAGCAGCGCCAGCCGCCAGTCGAGCAGGAACACGAGCACGAGCAGCACTGGCAGGGTGAAGGCCTGGCGGAAGAAATCGGTGAGCACATGTGAAACGGCGAGCTGGACGCGGTCAATGTCGTTGATGGCGGTGGACATCAGCTTGCCGGTGGTCTGCCGGTGGAAGAAGCTCAACGACTGCCGCAGGGTGCGGGCGTACACGTCGTTGCGCAGGTCCATCACCACCGACTGGCCCAGCCGGTGCACGCTGTACTCCCCCAGGTACTCGCTCACCGCCTTGACGGCGTAGACCAGGACGATCGCGCCGACCACTAGCGAAGCGGCGGTGGCCACCGGCAGCGGGAAGATGTCCTGGAGGTAGTAGGTGCGGTTCAGGTAACGCAGCTCGAGGAGCACAATGTCCTGGCGGGCGGCGGTCGGCTCGAGCACGAGCTGGAGGAGCGGGCCCACCAACAGCGCCGTGGCGCCTTCCAGGAGTCCGACCAGAATCATCAGGGCTCCCCCCGTCACCAGCCACACCCGGTGCGGGCGAACGTAGCTGAACAAGCGTCCCAGGTTGTGCATGAGTGCGGGCGCTCTTTTCCGGGCCGAAGCCCGATCGCAAACCTCCTACAATAGGGAGAGGTCCGCCAGAAAGTCAACCCTGCGCGGCCTTCGGTAAATCGCGGTGATTGAGCACCGGCCGGTAGCCGCTGCGGGCCAGGCGGCGGCCCAGGGTCCGGGCGATGGTGACCGAGCGGTGCCGCCCGCCGGTGCAGCCGAAGGCGATGGTCAGGTAGCTCTTGCCCTCGCGCTGGTAGTGCGGCATCAGGTAGGCGAGCAGGCGCGTGATGCGGCTGATGAACTCGCGCGTCTGCGGAAAAGACAGGACGTAGCGCGCCACCCGCGGGTCCTTCCCCGTGAGCGGCTTGTAGGCGGGCACGAAGTTGGGGTTGGGGAGGAAGCGCACGTCGAAGACCAAGTCGGCGTCGGGCGGCACCCCGTAGCGGTAGCCGAAACTCACCAGCGACACCAGCAGCGCCCGCCGCCGGCCGGTGGCCGCAAACCGCTCCGTCACCAGCCGGCGCAGCTCGTGCGGCGTGAAGCGGGTCGTGTCGATCACCAGGTCGGCCAGCGCGCGGATGGGCTCGAGCAGGACGCGCTCCCGCCGGATGCCTTCGCGCACCGGCAGGTCGGCGCCCAGCGGGTGGGGGCGGCGCGTCTCGCTGAAGCGCCGCAGCAGCGCCGAGTCGCTCGCCTCCAGGAAGATCACCGTCACCGGCAGCCGCCGCCGCAGGCTCTCGAGCAGCCGCGGCAATCCCTTCAATCCCCGTCCCTCGCGGATGTCCACCACCAGCGCCGCCCGCTGGACTTCTTCTTCTGTCTTCACGTAGAGGTCGGCGAAAGTCGGAATAAGAGGAACAGGCAGGTTGTCCACGCAGTAGTAGCCCAGGTCTTCGAAGGTCTTCAGCAGCGAACCCTTCCCCGAGCCGCTCAAGCCGGTCAGGATGACGAGCGGGGCGGCGCGCAGGCGGGCCGGGGGCCGGCGGCTCTTCCCGGCCGTTCCTCGCGAACGGCGGCGCGGGTGGGGCATAAGGGGGAGAACTACATCTTCACCCGGCGCTGGTGGGTGCTGGGGATTTTCATGTCTTCGCGGTACTTGGCCACCGTGCGCCGGGTGACGCGGATGCCTTCGGCGGCCAGCCGCTGGGCGATGCGGTCGTCGGTGAGCGGGTGGGCCGCGTCTTCCTCTTCAATCATCTTGCGCACGCGGCGCTTCAGGGTGGCGAGCGAGGTGTCGGCGCCGGAAGCACCCCCGACCGCCTCGGAGAAAAACGACCGCAGCTCCATCACCCCCTGCGGGGTGTGGGCGTACTTGTTGGCCACGGCGCGGCTGACGGTGGAAGGGTGCACGCCCACTTCCTCGGCCACCTCTTTGATCATCAGCGGCTTCAGGTGGTCGGGGCCGCGGTCGAGGAAGTCGCGCTGGCGCTCGACCACGATTTCGCAGACGCGCTGGATGGTGTGCTTGCGCTGCTCGATGTTCTTCAGCAATTGCATGGCGGAGGCAAAACGCTCGCGCACGTAGTTGCGCACGTCGGGGGTGGCGGCGCGGCGGTCGAGCAGGCGGCGGTAGAGCGGGCTCAAGCGCAGCTGCGGCAGCTCGTCCTCGTTGAGCAGCACCTGGTAGTCAGTCCCCGTCTTGACGATGAAGACATCCGGCTCGATCAACGTGGGGTTGGCGCGGTTGTAGCGCAGCCCCGGGCGCGGGTCGAGCCGCTTGATCACTTCGATGGCGGCCAGCACGGCCGGCAAGGGCCGGTTCAGCGCCCGGCTCAACTCCCGGAACTGCTTGTTCTGCACCTGCTTCAGGTGGTCGCTGACGATCTGCTGCGCCAGGGTGTTCTCCGGGGCCAGGGTGTGGAGCTGCAGGAGCAGGCATTCGCGCAGGTCGCGCGCGGCCACGCCCAGCGGGTCGAACTCCTGGACGAGCTTGAGCGCCTGCTCGACGTTGCCGGGCTCGTGCCCGCCGCTCGAGGCGATCTCTTCCAGCGTCGCCGTCAGGTAGCCGTCCTCGTTCAGGTTGCCGATGATGTCGCGGACGGCGGCTTTCACTTCGTCGGAGGCCATCGCCAACCCCAGCTGCCACTCCAGGTGATCGGTCAGCGTACTCGGGGGCGAAAGGAAGTTTTCGAAAGCGGGCCGCTCGATTTCTTCGCGCTCGCCCTGCCGGTCGGTGGCGTCCATGTACTCTTCGAAGACCGCTTTCATGTCGAAGTCTTCGAAGGGGTCCTTGGTCTCCTCGGGCGGCACTTCGCGCTCGGCGCGCTCGAAGCCGTCCTCGGCCGCTTCGCGCTCGCCGGCCTCGGGCTCGCGCGGCAGGCCGTCCTCGGCCACTTCCTCGAGCACCGGGTTCTGCATCAGCTCCTGCTCGATCATCTCGCGCAGCTCGAGCTTGTTGAGCTGGAGCAGGCTGACCATCTGGACCAGCCCGGGGGTGAGGATCTGCTTCTGGGCGACTTTGAGTTGCAGTTTGGGCTCGAGCCAGCTCATGGTCAGACTCTAGTGAAGCTGGAAGTTGTCACCGAGGTAGATGCGCCGCACCTCGGGGTCGCTCGCCAGCGCCTCCGGCGTGCCGCTGCGGAAGATGCGACCGTTGTGGATGATGTAGGCGCGGTCGGTGACCCGCAGGGTCTCGCGCACGTTGTGGTCGGTGACCAGCACGCCGATGCCGCGCCGCTGGAGGTCGCGCACGATCTTCTGGATGTCGAGGACGGTGACCGGGTCGATGCCGGAGAAAGGCTCGTCGAGCAGGATGAAAGAAGGCGAAATCACCAGGGCGCGGGCGATCTCGACGCGCCGCCGCTCCCCGCCCGACAAGGTGTAGGAGGGGTGCCGCCGCAGGTGGGCCAGGCCCATCAGGCCGAGCAGCTCTTCCAGCCGCTCCCGGCGCTTGCCGCCGCTCAAGGGCAAAGTTTCCAGCACCGCCAGGATGTTCTCCTCCACCGTCAGCTTGCGGAAGACAGAAGGCTCCTGCGGCAGGTAGCCGAGCCCGTGCCGGGCCCGCAGGTACATGGGGAAATCCGTCAAGTCCGTGCCGTTCAGGGTGACGCGACCGGCGTCGGGCCGGGTGAGGCCGACGAGGATGTGGAAGGTGGTGGTCTTGCCGGCGCCGTTCGGCCCCAGCAGGCCGATGACTTCGCCCGGGGCGATGGTCAGGCTGACGCCGTCAACAACTTTCCGGCCCCGATAGGACTTGCTCAAGTCGACGGCGGTCAACTGCAACATGACTCATCGTGTCCAACGGCGCCGCGTGACCGTGCGTGTTCCCTCGTCTGAATTCACGCGAATCGTACCATCCGACAAAAACAAAGTCAATTGAGCGCCGGTGACCGTGCCGCGCTCGGCGTCCACCACTTTCGGCGGACCGCCCGTCAGCGTCACCGTCTGCTCGCCGGCGCGGTAGTCGGCCTGCTCGCTGGTGGCCCGGCCGTCAGGCTGCTCAATCAAAACGCCGCCCTCGGCCCGCGCTCGCTCCAGGCTCTCGGAGCCGCTGCCCTCGCCGGCTGTCAGGAAGACTTCCAGGCGCGGCGCCGTCAGCACGCCGAAGTCGTTCCGGGCCTTCACGTTCTCTTCGAACAGCCCGCGGCGCTCCGCCTCCCAATAGGTGAAGCGCTCCGCAGTGACGGTGACTGCGCGCGGCGCCGACGCCGGCTTCGGCTCTTCCGCTTTCGCTTCGTCCGGCTTCTGCCCTTCCGGCTTTTGTTCTTCTGGCTTCCCCGCCTCCATCTTCTTTTCGTCCTTCGGGGCTTCGAAGAAGAGTCCGGAGACGCTTCCCAGGGCCACCATTTTGCGCTCGTCCTGGAAGAGCTCGATGGCGTCGGCCGCCAGCCGGTTCTGGCCTCCCCACATGCGCGCCTGGCCTTCGTAGCGGGCCCAGTGGCGGTCGCGCTCGGCTTGCAGGCGGTCGGAGG
>Ga0154909_1004_pt1 | contig 11780 bp, 9 predicted proteins | sample RifCSPhighO2_01_FD_105878 | JGI IMG/M metagenome (GOLD analysis project Ga0154909, IMG submission 105878) | Acidobacteria bacterium RIFCSPHIGHO2_01_FULL_67_28 | reverse complement strand
AAGCCGAGCGGCGTTACCGGCGGCTGCTGGCCGATAACTTCATCGTGCGCGGCGGCCGCACTCCGCGCACGCTGCTGCCGCCGCGCCTGCCGGCGCTCACGCGCCTCTACGACCAGTTGATCCTCGGCGTGGAAGGCTACACGCTCCGGGGCCGGCCTCTGGCCTCCAGCCTCGACGCCGTCCAGAGCATGGACGCCTGGCACAAGCGCGTCGCCGTCGAAGCCCTCTTCGGCGGCCTGGTCGCCGAGACCGCACTCGCCGACGCTTCCGCGAAGGAGGGTGCCGCGCTCATCACCCCGGAGGCGTCCGAATGACTACGCCGCTGCCTGTCGCCACCGACTTCGTCGGCCTGGAGCGGTACGCCTACCGGCTGTTCGCGCAGGCCGGTGACGAAGGTCAAGCTCGCCAGCCCGCGCGCCTGCGCGGCGCCGCACTCGATCCCGAGCGCCTGGACACGTTCGTCCGGGCGAGCGCGGTTCCACTGGCCTACCGCTTGTGGCTGGCGCATCTGCTCTGGCTCGAAGAAGTCCTGCACACGCTCGAGTGCCGCTCGGCCGACGTAACCGGAGTCGAGCTGGCCGGTCTGCAAGCGCTGGGGCGCGCTCGCGCCCGCTTTCTAAGTACGAGGCAGTAGGTACGAGGTACGGTCTTTATGCCTGACACCCGCGTCCAACTCTCCATCACCGTCGAAACCGAAGGCGCCGAGCAGCTCACGGCGCTGCGGCGGGAGCTGGAGTCGCTCGGGACCACCGGCGGCGAGGCGCTCGTGCCGCTCGACGCTTCGCTCACGGGCGTGGTCAACCAGCTGCGCGACTCCCGCGAAATCGTCGCCGGACTCGAGCCCGTCTTCCGCAACTTCTTCCAGAGCCTCATCGGCGGCGCGCGCAACTTCCACGACGCTGTCAAGCGCCTGCTGCTCGACCTGCTCGAGTTTTTCCTCGGCATCGTGCGGCGCATGGTCGAGAGCTGGCTCTCCGGGCTGCGCCTGATGAGCAGCTTCGCGCCCGGATTCTCCAGCGGGCCCGGCGGCTTCGGGATCAGTTTCGGACTCCCGCCGGCGGCCATGCCCGGCGGGGGCGCGCCGCGCTTGGCGGGGGGCGGGCCGCTGCCCGGCCCGGGCGGGCGCTTCGCCGCCGGCGGCGCCAGCGTTCACATCGGCCCCATCGTCGTCCAGGGCGCCGCCGACCCGCAAGCCACCGCCCGGGCCGTCATCCGTGAAATCCGCCGGCGGGCGCGGGACCAAGGGGCGAGGTTGCCGCTATGAGCCGATCCTTCGCTTTCCCTCGACTTTCGCTCGGGATGGTCCCTCGACTCTCGCTCGGGATGGTGAGCGAAAGTCGAACCATGAGCGAAAGACGAACCACGCTCAGGATGACAGAACATGCCCGAGAATGATCTCTTCCCGCTCGACCCGGACTTCGTGCTCAGCGAGCGGCTCGACCCGGGGGTGCTCCGCCAGCGGGCCGCCAGCGGGCGCGAGCTGCAACGCTTTCGGAAGGCCCCGCAGCGGCTCTTCGAGCTCCGCTTCCGCCGCCGCTCCACCGACGAGGCCGAGCAGGTGCGCGACTGGTACGCGCGCTTCCAGCAGGACTTCTTCCGCTTCAACCACAAGGTCTATGTGAACAACGCCGGAACCTACCTGGCGCGGCACTTCCCGGTGGTGTTCGCCTCGGAACCGGAGTACGAGCTGGCATCGAACGACGGCTGGAACATCGGAGTCGAACTGCTGGAAGCCGTCGGCCGGCCGCTGCCCACGGCGAACTATCCCAGCCCAACCGATGGCCACCTGAGCTTCTTCATCGAGGAAGACGACGCCGCGCGCGCCAAGGCCCTGACGGGAAGCTGGGCGATTGCGGCCCAAGCCAACGCCCACGCGGGCCAGGAAGCCACCAACTCGAACCTCAACACCACCGACGCCTTTCAGTTCCTCTACGCCGGCTATGGCTTTCGCCTCTGGGCGCGGAAGGCTTCCGACCTCGGCATCCTCACAGTTCTCCTCGATGAGACCGACCTCGGAAACGTGGACCTCTATGCCGCTAGCTCGGCGGCCAGCGCCGCGCTTCTGACCAAGACCGACATCCCGCTCGGCATCCACCGGGTGAAGATCCTCGCCACCAACACGAAGAATGCTTCTTCCAGCGCGAAGACCATCGTCGCCGACACCATTGAGGTGATTCCGTGACGGGTTTCCGAAGCCCGATACTCGAAGCCCGATGCTCGTTGGGGAAAAAGGCGAGCAATGAGCACTGGGCTTTGAGCACCGGAAAGGACTAACGTGCCGAGGAATCTCTCCAGCAACGCGCATGACTACCAAGGGCCCATCTTCTGGGGCGCGAAGGTGACGCTGACCGACGGCACGATGAAATACTACGCTGGCGATAAGCTGACATTTCTCGGCGTGACCTATGAGCCCTACCTGCGCGTGGTGTCGAGCCCCACGCTGCGGCGGTCGCTGGTCGTCGACGACGCCACGCTCGAGTTCCTCAACGCCGACCTGGCGGTCTCGGCTCTCATCCAGTCCCAGGCGTTCGAGGGGGCGGAATGCGTCCTTTCGCAGCTCCTGGTCGGCGTGGACGAGGCCATCGAAATCCTCCGCGGGCGGCTGCATGAGCAGGAAGAGACGGAGGAAGCGGTGCGCTTTCGGCTCGTCAGCGACCTCGACCCGGGCCAGCGCCGGGCCATCGCCCGAGACTTCCAGGCCTTCTGCACCTGGCGGTTCTCGAAGCCGCCCTGCGGCTACGACCCGGCAAACCTCTCCTTCACCGAGCGGCTCGCCGGGCAGACCGCCGACATCTTTTCGCTCACCACCATCGGGAAGACGACGCTCACCGAGACGGTCGACGTCCACGCCACCGGCGACCGCTGGGTCGTCGTCACCGCCGGCACCGGGAAAGGCCAGAAGCGCCTCATCAAGTCAAACACGGCCACAACACTCACCCTCCTCGGCCGGTTCGCCACCAAGCCCGACGGCACGAGCAAGTTCAAGGTCTTCACCTTCACGTTGGGCGCGCCTAAGCTGCTCTTCACCGCGACCACCGGGAAGCTTGAAACCACGGCCACCTCCGGCGCCGCGCGCTCCGTCACCGACACGGGGCTGGCGATGACGGTGGATGAACACAAGGGCGAGCAGGTGCGCATCACCTCGGGCACCGGCGCGGGCCAGCAGCGGAAGATCGGGTCGAACACGGCGACCGCCATCACGATTGACGCCGCCGAGACCGACTTCTCGCCGCCGCCAGATGCGACTTCTGTCTTCCGCGTGCTTTACGCCAGTTGCCCGAAGTCCTACTCACCCGCCTGCGAAGAGCGCGCCCGCAACTTCCGCTTCAACGGCTTTCCCACGCTGACGCGCGAGCTCCAGAAGGCCTACCAGCCGTTTGAGCAGGATAGCGGTCAGCCGTCAGCGGTCAGCGATCCGGGAATCGGAGGCTGAAAGCTGAATGCTGAACGCTGAAAGCTACGAGAGCAATCATGCCACAGGGTGAAACCGGAGTAGGGTTCCAATTCGGCTGGGAGTGGGGCCAGCCGCTGCTCGGCGGCGGCGAATTCGAGGGCGCGGGCTTCGGCGGCTTCGGGCGATTCCTCAACGGGAAAAAGAAGAACGCGCCGCTCGAGCTCCTGGGCGCGGCGCTGGGCCAGCCCGTGGCCGAGATGTACGGCCGGGCGCTCGTCGGCGGCAACGTCGTCCTCCAGCACAAGAACGACGACAAGTCGGTCTCACTTTTCATCGCCCTGGGCGAGGGCGAGATGGACGGCCCCGAAGTGGTCTGGGTAAACGACCGGCGGCTCTCGACCGCGAACACCGCCAAGTACCACTTCCACCCCGGGCTCGACGGCGAGATTGCGAACGAAACCGACCCGGCGACGCGCAACCAGAAGCTCTGTTCGTTCTTCCCGGACGGCTTCCGGCCGCGGCTTGCTTTCAGCCGCACCGCCTACGCCGCGCTCAACCTGCCCCGCGACAAAAAGCATCCGAAGAAGACGCGCGAGTTCGAGGTCTTCGGGGTCTACCGCGGCCTGCGCGTCCGCCAGTTCGACAACGCCGGCAACCAGACCGCGTACGCCTGGTCGGCGAACCCGGCCTGGTGCGCGCTCGACCTGCTGATCCGCCGCTACCTCAAGCCGCACGGTCTCGTGAACGAAGCCCTGACCGCGGCCGAGAAGGCCCGCATCGACTTCCAGGCGTTCAAGGACTGGGCCGACTTCTGCGACGAAACGCTGACCATCAACGGCGAGTCGGTCAAGCGCTGCGAATGCCACGTCGCCTTCGCCGAAGAGACCGACCTGCTGCGCGCGCTCGAGCTCATCCTCGTCACCGGGCGGGCGTACCTCCTCGAGCGCCTCGGGAAGCTCGCCCCTTTCCCGGATGAGCCGCGCAACTCGATCCTTGTGCTCGACGCGGACGACCTCGCCCCGAATTCACTTACGCTCACGCGGCGGCCGCTGCGCGATACCCCGAACCTCTTCCGCTTCACCTACCACGATCTCGACTCCGGCCGCGGCCTCGGCAGCATCTCCTCGAGCGGCACCACCGTCACCGGGGTCGACACCAACTTCCTGACCTGGTTCGAGAAGGACGGCGTGATCGACCTGCGCTCGGGCTCGCAAAAGGGCGAGTTCCGCCGGGTCAAGTCCATCACCTCCGACACCGAGCTCAAGCTCGGCTCGGCGTTCAGCGCCGACCAGGCCACCGGCACCGCCTACGGCAACCCGGCGAAAGACTTCGAGGAACGCACACGAGAAGCCGTCAACGAGGACCATCAGGACGCCGTCGGGCGGATCCAGGAGGTCGAAGCCGACCTGGGCGGGCAGACCCCGGAGCGCGCCGAGCGCCTGTCAGAATACTTGCTGGGCTCGCTTGTCGATCGCCCCCGCAGCGCCCGCTTCACCATCCTCTCGGGCGTAAACGGGGCGCTCAACCTCCTGCCCGGCGATGTCATCACCGCCCCGGCCGACCTCGAATTCCTGACGAGCCGCGACTATGAGGTGATGGGCATCACCGACAACCCCGACGGCTCGCGGGCGGTCGAGGCGATCGAATACCAACCTGCGGTCTTCGTCGACACCGCCGGGCCGCAGCCGCAGCCGGCCGACCAGCCCGACCTTTCCGAAGCCTTCGCCGAGAATGCCCAGACGGTGGCGAATCTGCTCAAGAATGGGAGCTTCTACCGGATCGGCGTGGCCGGGCAGGAAGGCACCGCGAACGCCCGGCACTTCAAGCTCTACTCGAATGCGGGCGGCTCGCCCGCCTCGCCCACCGACGTCGAGTGGGTCTCCGACCGCGACGTCTACGTCGTCAAGACCAAGACTTCGAGCGTCGACAAGATTGGCATCCGCTCGCTCTGGAACAACCTCGGCCTGCTGCTCAAGCCCGGGCAGTCGGTGACCGTGGCGGTGTCGCTGCGGCACGCCGGAGCCAGCGGCCTCTACGACAAGGACATCAAGGTCAAGGTCGACTCCGACGCCGAGAACTACAACGACCCCGACGGGAATGACTACGCCTTCACCATCCCGGTCGATTCGCTCGAGAACACATTCGGGGTTTTCTACCACACCTTCACGCTGCGCGGCGACCAGCAGGTACCGAACGCCCTGAACGTCTTCATCTGGTCGGAAGCCACCGGCGCCTCGAAGTCAAGCGAGGACTACGAAATCGACTGGGTCACGCTCGCCCCCGGCGCCGTCTGGGTGCATTTCGACCCGCAGGCGGTGAGCTACGGGCAGACTTGGAACGCCGGCGCCGGGCTCTACGACATCGAGAACCAGTTCATCAAGGACTCCGCTCCCTCGAGCGACACCGGCGGCGCCGGCGCGGCCTCGAGCTCCGCTGGCGCCCACGCCGACCCGGGAAACACGGGAGGCACGGCGGCCTAGCCGGGGATTGGCGTGCGCGATGAAGGTCGCTAGAACCGTGGGAGGAAAAACATGAAAAGCAGATTCCTCGCTTCGTTCGGAATGACAGCGTTGCTGCTGGCGCTGGCGGCGATGCCGGCGGCGGCGCAGAACAAGACGAACGTCGCCCACCAGCAGTACCTGGGTCTCGTGGCCGACCCGGCCAACGTCGTCAAGGGCTCGGCCTTTTACCGCTCCGACCTCGACACCCTGCGCCTGCGCGCCGGGGACATTCAATACTGGGACGGGTCGGCCTGGGTCAGCTTCCCGCGGCCGACGAACGGAGTCTTCTCCCGGCTCAACAGCATCCGCGTCGTCGAGCCCACGCTCTGGCCGGGCGGCACGGTGACCGCCGACATTGACGCCGCCATCTCGGACTGCGCCAGCGCGGCCTGCCTGGTGCTCTACCCCTCGAACCTGGGGGCGGGCGAGGCCACCACGATCCCCGAGAACACCACCGTGCTCGATCTGCGGCAGACGGTGGCAACGCCGCCCACCGCCGGCTTCGTTCCGGGCCTTCTTCTGCGCCGGCGGTTGACCACCGCCCCCGGTGTCAACTTCCGCAGCCTGGGCGGGCAGTACATCTACGTCGACGCCTTCGACGGCGGGCAATACAACTCGACCTCGAAGAACACCTATAGCCCACTCCACCTTGAGCTCGATGGCCGCACGCAGGGCCAGCACATCCTCATCGGCGGGCGGGTGAACGGCTACGGCATCGGCGACGCCCTGTTTCTCGGCGGCGATGTCTGGGGCTACGGCGGGAAGAACGTCGCGGGGACGAGCCAGCCGACCGCCGAGTTCGCCGAAATCAACGTCAAGCAGGGCGCCACCGTTTTCACCGCGCAGACGCTCAATAACGAAGCACCCAGCGCCACGGTCATCGAGTACACCTCCGACACGAACGAGTCGGTGCTGGGCGAGCGGGCGCTTATCAACACCAGCCGCACTACCACGACCGGCTCGGTGTCAAGCATCTCCGGAACCGACGTGACCTTCTCCGGCGCGCCCGACTGGACGACGCTCTCGCCCTCGCCCGTGGGCCAATACTTCAAGATCAACTCCGAGGACGTGACCCTGGGCGGGACTTCGACGGGCCACTGGTATCGCGTGGCCTCGGTTGTGAGCGCGACCGTGCTGCGCCTGGAAGCCACCTACGACACGAACCGCCTGGCCTCGAGCGGGGCCTACACCCTCGCGCAGGGCGCGGAGATTCAGTCGTTCGATACCACTGCCAACAGCGTCACCATCGAGGCGAACAGCTACGACTGGGCCGCTGCCGACAACCTGATTTGCCCCCCGATGCCGCTCTTGAGCTTCCGCGGGCTGAACCTCATCCTGACCAAAGAGTTCAAGGTCGGCACCTCGCGCGCCATCAACATCTCGAACACCGGCCCGTTCGCCTGGTACACAGGGATCCTGCTCGAAGGCGCGCCTGCGGGGGCCAACGCTTTCGACGACGGCATCGCCATCACCGCCAAGGTGGACGACGCCATTGACCTCGCCTCGGGCACCATCGCCAGCGCGGCCATCAAGCTCGCTGCCGACCAGAAGCTTCGCTGGGGCACGGCCTCCGACTTCTTCTTCACGGCGACCGGCTCGACCTTTCGGATGCTGAACGGCTTGAGCGTCGACAGCGTTTCCGGCAGCGTCGTGCCGCTGCGCGCCAAGCAGACCGTTGCCAGCCCTTCGGTCAGCTACTTCCTGCTCGAATCGAGCACAAACGCGGTGATGTTCCAGCAGGACCAGAACGGCGTCGTCAACATCAAGCCCGCCTTCGGCACCGGCCTGAAGCTCGACCCGAATACCGGGCCGACGCTGGCCGCCGTTGGCGGGAACACGAACATCGTGCTCGACCTTATCTCGAAGGGCACGGGCACGGTGCGGGTGAACGCCCAAGCCTCGACGGGCACCGGCGGCTTCGCCGTCTACGACGGCGCGGCCACGCCCAAGCTGATGTTTTCCGTGACGAATGCGGGTGTTGGCAACAACGGCGCCGCCTTCAAGCACGGCCGGGTCACGACCGGTTCTGTGGGAGCGGGCGCCTCGGCCGCGGTCACGCTGACCTGGACGACGGCCTTTGCCGACGCCAACTACACGGTCACCTGCTCGCTGGCGGAAGCGACGGCGTCGACCTCGACCCTGCGCCTCCACCACCTCGAGTCGGTGGCCGCCGGGTCGGTGGTGGCGCGAGTGGTCAACGACGACGGGGTGAACCCGAAAACGGGGACTCTGCATTGCACGGCAATTCACGACTAGGAGGCTCTCCGATGAAGGAACGTGTGATCGTCGCGCTCTATCTCTGCGCCCTGGCGGCCCTGCTGCTCGGAGCCCAGGACCCGGGCTCCATGGCCAGCCGCGTGCAGCGGCCCGGCTCCTGCAACAACAGCGAAGTGCTCGCCTACAACTCCGCCTCGCAGCAGTACGAGTGCCAACCGGCGGGCGGAGGCGGCGGCGTCCCCGCGGGCGCCATCCTGCTCATCGTCAGCGGCTCCTGCCCCTCCGGCTACGCCGAAGAGACGTCGCTCAACGGCCGGCTGCCGCTTGGGACGCTCGTCGCCAATGCCGACATCGGCTCGACCGGCGGCTCGGACAACATCACGCCCGCCGGCACGGTCTCGCAGCCGACTTTCACGGGAAACGCCCTGGCCGGCCACACCCATGACTACTCGACCGTCATCGCTCACACTCACACCCAGACGGTCAACACGGGGACGACCGGCGGGCAGATCGGCTATGGCGTGGATACTTCGACCACCGGCTCGCAGAACACGGGGCTCTCGACGGCCTCGACCGGCTCGGCGACGGGCACGACCACCAACGTGAGCGCCGGCACTCCCGCCGGCACGGTCTCGCAGCCGACCTTCACAGGCACGCAATTCGACAACCGCTCCGCCTTCCTCCGCGTCATCTTCTGCCGCAAGAGCTAGCAGGTCAGGTGCAGGGCAGCGACGACCCGGCGGATGTCTTTGAGCTCGTTGTAGTGCTGGCAGGCGCGGGCGGTGGGCTCGGCGTAGACCTCGATGCCGACGTTCTTGAGGAACTCGAGCGTCTCGGGCGGGACGTTCAGGCAGCCGTGGTAGCCGGTGCCGACCACGAGCACTTCGGGCTTGGCCGCAAGCACCCCGCCCAGGTCGGCCGCATCGAGCCGGTGGCCTTCCTTCCGCCACCAGCTGGCGTCCACCCGGCGCGGCTCGGGGTAGATGATGACGTCCTGCCGGTAGTCCTTGCCGTCGATGCGGATGGCCCCGAAGTCGTACTTATCTATCATTTCCTCGATCCATCCTAGCACGGCTTGACCCTCCGGCAGCCGCAGGCTATTCTGATAGGTTCGACTCGTGTGTTTGCGCCCCACTGGGGGCGCCTGCATGCCCTCCGAAGCCCATAGGGCGCAGGAGGGTGTGCCAGGTACAAGGTACTGCGTACCGTGTCCATCAAGTCCATCACCGTCCGCGGGGCGCGCACCCACAACCTGAAAAACATCAGCGTCTCCATCCCCCGCCAGACGCTGACGGTCGTGACCGGCCTCTCCGGCTCGGGAAAATCCTCGCTCGCCTTCGACACGCTCTACGCCGAGGGCCAGCGGCGCTACGTTGAGTCGCTCTCCGCCTACGCCCGGCAGTTCCTCGACCAGCTGGAGCGCCCCGACGTCGACTCCATCGAGGGCCTTTCGCCCTCCATCTCCATCGAACAGAAAACCACGACCCGCTCACCCCGCTCGACCGTCGGCACGGTCACCGAAATCTACGATTATCTCCGATTGCTCTACAGCTCCATCGGCGCGCCCCACTGCCCGCGCTGCGGCAAGCCCATCGCCCGGCAGACCACCGAGCAGATCGTCCGCGCCGTCATGGAGCGCGCCGCTGAAGATGAAAACGGCCTGCCCACCGGCCCGTCCCGAGCGGAGTCGAGGGAAGCTTCAGCGCAGGCGGGCGACGCCCCGCGCATCATGGTCCTCGCCCCCATCGTCCGCGGGCGCAAGGGCGAGTTCCGCAAGCCGCTCGAGCAGCTCGCCCGCCAGGGCTGGACGCGCGCCCGCATCGACGGCGCCCTGCGCACGCTCGACGAGCCTCTCCGGCTCGACCGCCGCCGCAACCACACCGTCGAGGTGGTCGTCGACCGCCTGCTGGTGAAGCCCGGCATCGAGAAACGCCTGGAGGCCTCGCTCGAAACGGCGCTCAAGCTGGCGCAGGGACTCGTAACCGTCGCCGTGGTGGACGGCCCCGAGCAACTTTACTCCGACCGGCTGGCCTGCGCCGACTGCGGCATCAACGTCCCGCAGCTCGAGCCGCGCAGTTTTTCTTTCAACTCGCCCTACGGCGCCTGCCCCGCCTGCCACGGCCTGGGCTCGCGCTATGAGTTCGACCCCGCCAAGGTCGTCACCGACTGGTCGAAGCCGCTCTTCGACGGCGGCCTCGGCCCCGGCGGCAGCTCGACCTCCCTCCAGCGCACCTTCGACTACGTTGCCCAGGCGCACGACTTCGATCCTGCCCTGCCCTTCGAAGACTACCCGCGCCGCATCCAGAACCTGATTCTCTATGGAACATCCCGAGCGCAGCCGAGGGGCTTTCCCGGTCTGCTCGGCCTGCTCCAGCGCTACTACGAGGAGACGCCGTCGGAGGACTACCGCGAATGGCTGGAGCGGTACATGTCCGCTTCAGCGTGCGCCGCCTGCCAGGGCAAGCGCCTGCGGCCGGAGTCGCTGGCCGTGAAAGTCGCGGGCTACTCAATTGATGAGTTCACCGCCCTGCCCGTCTCCGACGCCGTCCCGGCCATCCGCCAGATTGCCCGCGCGCTTACGCCGCGCCAGCAGGAAGTCGCCGGGCGTATCGTCGAAGAAATCGGCGAGCGGCTGGAGTTCATGCTGGCCGTCGGCCTGGGCTACATCGCGCTCGACCGCTCCGCCGCTACGCTCTCCGGCGGCGAAGCGCAGCGCATCCGCCTGGCCACGCAGATTGGCTCACGGCTGCGCGGCGTCCTCTACGTCCTCGACGAGCCTTCCATCGGGCTCCACCACCGCGACAACGCCCAGCTGCTCTCGACCCTCGAGCGCCTGCGCGACCTCGGCAACACCGTCGTCGTCGTCGAACACGACGAAGACACCATCCGCCGCGCCGACTACGTCGTCGACCTCGGCCCGGGCGCCGGCTCGGCCGGCGGGTATCTCGTGGCCGAGGGCAAGCCCCGCGCCATCGCCCGCCACCGCGACTCGCTCACCGGGCGCTATCTCGCCGGCAAGCTCAAGATCCCGCTCCCCGACAAGCGCCGCTCCCCGAACGGCAACTTCGTCCTCGTCCGCGGCGCTCGTCACCACAACCTGAAGAATATCGACGCCCGCTTCCCGCTCGGACTCATCACCTGCGTCACCGGCGTCAGCGGCTCGGGCAAGTCCACGCTCGTGAGCGACATCCTCTACCGCGCCCTGGCCAAGAAGCTCTACCGCGCGCTCGAGGAGCCGGGCGCGCATCGGAACATCAGCGGCGACGAGCGCCTCGATAAAGTTATCGTGATTGATCAGGCCCCCATCGGCCGCACGCCCCGCAGCAATCCGGCCACCTACACGGGAGTCTTCACTTCCATTCGGGAGCTGTATGCCATGTTGCCGGAGTCTCGCGAGCGGGGCTACCGCGCCGGGCGCTTCAGCTTCAACGTCAAGGGTGGGCGCTGCGAAGCCTGCCAGGGCGACGGCCTGCGCCGCATCGAGATGAACTTCCTGCCCGACGTCTACGTCACTTGCGAAGTCTGCCGCGCGCGCCGCTACAACCAGGAGACCTTGCAGGTCAAGTTCAAGGGCCTCTCCATCGCCGACCTGCTCGAATCCACCGTCAGCGACCTCCAGCCGCTCTTCGAGAACATCCCGCTGGTGCAGGCCCGGATGCGCACGCTGG
>Ga0154909_1040_pt1 | contig 12420 bp, 10 predicted proteins | sample RifCSPhighO2_01_FD_105878 | JGI IMG/M metagenome (GOLD analysis project Ga0154909, IMG submission 105878) | Acidobacteria bacterium RIFCSPHIGHO2_01_FULL_67_28 | reverse complement strand
ACATGGCCTCCGCCAGCTTGTGGCTGGCCTGGGTGAGGGCGTCGAAGGCGGCGGTCATGCGGTCGAGCCCGCCCTCGTTCAGGGCCTTGCGGGCGTCCTCAAGCGCCGACTGGGTCTGCTTGACGTCGTCGTCGGCGAGCTTGTCGCGGTTCTCCCGCAGGAGTTTGTCGACCGAGTAGACCAGGGTGTCGAGCCGGTTGCGGGTTTCGACCTCGGCCAGCCGCCGCCGGTCTTCGTCGGCGTGGGCAGAGGCGTCCTTCTGCATCTTGTCCACTTCATCCTTGGAGAGGCCGCTGGAGGCGGTGATGGTGATCTTCTGCTCGCGGTTGGTGGCGGTGTCGCGGGCGTGGACGTTCAAGATGCCGTTGGCGTCGATGTCGAAAGCCACCTCGATCTGCGGGATGCCGCGCGGCGCCGGCGGAATCCCCACCAGGTGGAACTTGCCCAGCGTCCGGTTGTCGCGCGCCATGGGCCGCTCGCCCTGCAGGACGTGGATTTCGACCGAAGTCTGGTTGTCGGAGGCGGTCGAAAACGTCTCGCTCTTGCGGGTGGGGATGGTGGTGTTGCGGGTGATGAGCGTGGTCATGACGCCGCCGAGGGTCTCGATGCCGAGCGAGAGCGGGGTGACGTCGAGCAGCAGCAAGTCCTTCACCTCGCCGCCCAGCACGCCGCCCTGCACCGCCGCGCCCACCGCCACCACTTCGTCCGGGTTCACGCCTTTGTGCGGCTCCCGGGCAAAGAGCTCCCGCACCACCTGCTGCACGCGGGGAATCCGGGTCGAGCCGCCCACCAGCACCACTTCGTTGATCTGCTCCGGCTTCAACCCGGCGTCTTCCATCGCCTGCCGGCAGGGGCCGAGCGTGCGTTGCACCAGATCTTCCATCAATTGCTCGAGCTTGGCGCGGGTCAGCTTCAGCGCCAGGTGCTTGGGCCCGGCCTGGTCGGCGGTGACGAAGGGCAGGTTGATTTCGGATTCCTGGAGCTGCGAGAGCTCGACCTTCGACTTCTCGGCCGCCTCCTTCAGCCGCTGCAAGGCCATGCGGTCTTTGGAGAGGTCGATGCCCTGGTCGCGTTTGAACTCCTCGATGATCCAGTCGATGATCTTCTGGTCGATGTCGTCGCCGCCGAGGTGGGTGTCGCCGTTGGTGGCCTTGACCTCCACCACGCCTTCGCCCACCTCCAGGATGGAGATGTCGAAGGTGCCGCCGCCGAAGTCGTACACGGCGATGACTTCGTCCTTCTTGCGGTCGAGCCCGTAGGCGAGCGCCGCCGCCGTGGGCTCGTTGATGATGCGCATCACTTCCAAGCCCGCGATCTGCCCGGCGTCTTTCGTCGCCTGGCGCTGGGCGTCGTTGAAGTAGGCCGGAGTGGTGATGACCGCCTGCGTGACCTTCTCGCCCAGGTAGTCCTCGGCCGCTTGCTTGAGTTTCTGCAGAATCATCGCCGAGACTTCGGGGGGCGAGTATTGCTTGCCCATCACCTCCACGCGCGCGTCGCCGTTCGCCGCCCGCACCACTTTGTAGGGCACCATCTTGATCTCGTTTTGCACTTCCTCCTGGCGGCGGCCCATGAAACGCTTGATGGAGTAGACGGTGTTCTCGGGGTTGGTGATGGCCTGGCGCTTGGCCACCTGGCCCACCAGTCGCTCGCCGGTCTTGGTGAAGCCTACGACCGACGGGGTCAGGCGGCTGCCTTCCTGGTTGGGGATCACCACCGGCTCGCCGGCCTGCATCACCGCCACGACTGAATTGGTCGTCCCCAGGTCAATCCCGATGATCTTGCCCATTTCTCTTCCCTCCGTAAGGATGGCTAATGTATTCTACTATCAACAAGTTACGAGAGTGCTCTTAGTCCACTGATAGTATAGGATATGAGCCTGCCATTGTCAAGTGTTGCCAGCGGAGCAGGCGGCCGCTTGCCTAGCCCTGCTAGAATTGTCTCAAGAGGTGTCCCGTGGCCGCACCAGCGCGAGCCCAGCGCACGAAGTTCGAGCCCGCCTACTTGCGGCTCCACGAATCGGGAGAGCTCGAGCGGCGGGTGGAGCGAGCGCTCGCGCTGCTCGAAGACTGCACCGTCTGCCCGCGGGACTGCCACGTCAACCGCCTGGCCGACAAGTTCGCCGTCTGCAAGACCGGCCGCTACGCCGTGGTTTCGAGCTGCTTCCCGCACTTCGGCGAAGAGGACTGCCTGCGAGGCTGGAGCGGCTCCGGCACGATCTTTTTCTCCTGGTGCAACCTGCGCTGCGTCTTCTGCCAGAACTACGACATCAGCTGGCAGGGCGGCGGGCGCGCGACCAAGCCGGCGGAGCTGGCCGCCCTGATGCTCGCGCTCCAGGAGCGCGGCTGCCACAACATCAACTTCGTCACGCCGGAGCACGTCGTCCCGCAGATTCTCGAGGCGCTGCCGCTCGCCATCGCGCGCGGGCTGCGCCTGCCGCTCGTCTACAACACCAGCGCCTACGACTCGCTCGACTCCATCGAACTGATGGACGGCGTCGTCGACATCTATATGCCCGACTTCAAGTTCTGGGACCCGGAGATGGCGCGGCACTACGCGAAGGCCCCGAACTACCCCGAGGCCGCCCGGCGCGCCATCAAGGCCATGCACCGGCAAGTCGGTCCTCTGGTATTCGATGAAAACGGCCTGGCGCGGCGCGGGGTGCTGCTGCGCCACTTGGTGATGCCAGGCGGCATCGCCGGCACGCGGGAGATCATGGAGTGGATTGCGCGGGAGCTGGGCCCCGACACCTACGTGAACGTGATGGCGCAGTACTACCCGGCCGGCAAGGTTTCGGCGAAAGAATACGTCGAGATCAGCCGCCCTATCACCAGCGCGGAATACCGGGAAGCGGTGGAAAACGCCCGTGCCGCCGGACTGGGTCGGCTCGATTCGCGCTCCGCCCGGCACGGGCTCTAATGCAGAAAAAGCTCTTCTGGCTCGGGCTCGCCGTCATCAGCCTGGTTCTCACCTTCAACTTTTCGTTCCTGATGGGCACGCTGCTCACCGTGGTGGCGGGAGCGGCCTGGTGGTGGGTCACCTACCGCAGCGGCTGGCTCTCCTAGTAGATGTAGGGAAGCAGGCGCCAGGTGCGCCGCCGGTAGGCTTCAAACTCCGCGCCGAATTCGTCCGCCAACAGCTTCTCTTCCGCCCGGATGCGCGCCGCCACGAAGACCGCGCCGAGCGGCAACATGACCAAGAACAGCCAACTGCGAAAGACAAGCGGCAGCCCGATCACCACCATCAGCGCCCGCAAGTAAATGGGGTGGCGGATGAGGCCGTAGAGGCCCGTGGTCACGAGCTGGTGGCCGTCCTGCAATGTCACATAGCCGCTGTATTGCTTACCGAGAGTCTTGACCGCCGCAAAGGCCAGCGCGTTGCCCGCGACGTAGAGCCCCAGGCCCAGCCAGCGCAGCCAGCCGGAGGCGGCAAAGGTCAGCAGCCCGCGCCGGTCCGCGTAAGGCAGGAACGCGATCAGAGAGAGGCCGATAACGATGATGAGCGGCAGCAGGTAGCGCTGGCGCCCCACCGGCCGCTGGCCCTTGCGGAAAGGCTGCACATCCAGCCGCAGCGCCACCACCGCCACCAGGGTAAGCCCGGCCACTGCCACCAGCCCCGCCCGCGCTGGCTCGGCGAAGAAGCCGCGCCAATCGTCCAATCCCCAGGCGAGAACGATGAGCGTGAAGGCGAGAACGGTTTGCAGGAAGAGTCCGAGGACAGCCTTGGGGCTCATGGAGGCCTCCAATATTAACTATAGTTAACTTCTAGCTCCCCTGTCAAGGCCTCCGCCCTTTCCTGCTGCGCCGGACGCGGACTTGTGCTTTCATAGGCGCTCCCATGCTACCCGAGGACCCGGCTCTGTTGGCCCTGCTGCTCGGACTGGTGTTCTTCGTCGCGTTGACCTACTCCTCGGTCGGCCACGGCGGCGCCTCGGGGTACCTGGCCGTGCTCTCCTTCTTCGGCCTGGCGCCGGCGGCCATGGCGCCGGGCGCGCTTTGCCTGAACCTGCTGGTGGCCGGCACGTCCTTCTTGAGCTACCGGCGCGCCGGGCACTTCAACCCACGGCTGCTCTGGCCGTTTCTGCTGACCTCGATTCCTTTCGCCTTCCTGGGCGGCCTCGCGCCGGTTTCGGCCCGCGCTTACTTGATCATCCTGGCCGGGGCGTTGATCTTCGCGGCCTATCGGCTGCTGGTCGTCGTCCCGCCGCCGGCGGAGGAGTCCTTCCTGCGCGCGCCGTCGCTTTGGGTGACCCTGCCCGCAGGCGCGGCTATCGGGTTCGTCTCGGGCGTCATCGGCGTGGGCGGCGGGATTTTCTTGAGCCCGCTCATCATCCTGCTGAAGTGGGCGGACGCCAAGCGCACCGCCGCCGTTTCAGCGGCCTTCATCTGGCTCAACTCTCTCGCGGGGCTCTACGGGCAGCTGTTGAAGAGTCCGGTGGACTGGACGGGGCTTGTCCCGCTGGTCGCCGTGGCTTTTGCCGGCGGGCTCGTCGGGTCCTATCTCGGGGCGCATCGCTTTCGCGGGCTGTGGCTGCGACGCGTCCTGGGCGTCGTGCTGCTGGTGGCCACGATCAAGCTCCTGCGCTCGGCGTTGTAGAATGGCGACCATCTCGTGGGAGGTTCCTATGGCAAAGCGAGCCGCACTGGCAATTCTCCTCGGGGTGCTTTTCCTGGTCCCGGTGGGCGGAGTCGAGGGGACGCGGACGGAGCACGAGCGGGCCCGGCTGCACGACCAGATTGTCCTCAAGAAACTCGACACCGTCCTCGGCCCGGCCATGCGGGCGAACGACATCCAACTCTGGATCGTACTGACCCGCGAGTACAACGTCGACCCGGTCTTCCCTTTCGTCACGCCCGACGGCACCTACCCCGGCGGGCGCAACGCCTATGTTTTCATTGACGCCGGTGGGGCGCGGCCCGAGCGCATCGTCATCGGCAGCCACCAGTGGAAGCAGGGGGCGCCCTTCTATGACCGCGTCATCGCGGCCCGCGGCAAGGCGGTGGGAGAGGAGCTGCGGAAGCTAGTCGAGCAGTACCAGCCGCGCCGCATCGGGGTGAACATGGCCGAGCAAACTTCAGCGGCCGACGGCCTGACGGCTTCCATGAAAGACTACCTGGTCGAAGCGCTCGGCCCGGACTACGCGAAGCGCCTGGTCAGCGCCGAGCGGCTGGCGATTGATTATCTCGACACCCGCCTGCCGGAAGAGGAAGCGCTCTTCCGCGAGGCCGCCGAGGTGACGCGCAAGATCTGGGAAGAAGCGTTCAGCAGCAGAATCATCACGCCGGGCAAGACCACCGTCGGCGACGTGCTCTGGTACATCCGCCAGCGCTGCGCCGACCACAACGTCGGCATCTGGTTCCGGCCCGACCTGCGCGTCGAGCGCCGCGGGATGAAGTTCGACCCCTCCGAGGTGCCGCCCGATGAGTTCGTGCTGGAGCGCGGCGACGTCTTGCACCTCGACTTCGGCATCATCTACCTGGATTTTTCGACCGACTACCAGAAACACGCCTACATCCTGCGCGAGGGCGAGCAGGAGGTCCCCGCCGGCCTCCAGCGCGCCCTCGAAAACACCAACCGCCTCCAGGACATCCTGCTGTCGGAGATGCAGCCCGGGCGCACGGGCCAGGAGACCTACTTCGCCTCGATGGAGCGGGCGAAAGCGGCGGAGCTCAACGCCATGATTTACTCCCACTCCATCGGCAACTACGGCCACTTCGTGGGCGCGGCCATCGGGTCGTTCACCTCGGGCTCGAGCCCGGGCCTGCGCGGCTCGCTGCCGTTGCGGCCCGGCTCTTACACCTCGATTGAGCTGAACACGAGGACGGCGGTGCCGGAGTGGGACGGCCAGGACGTCTTCGTCATGATGGAAGACGACGCCGCGCTCACGCCCCAGGGGATGCGCTTCTTCATCCCCCGCCAGACGCGCTGGTACTTGGTCCGCTAGGGCCGTTCCAACTTCTTCGGCGCAGGGGCACAGTCACAAATCACTAGTGGGGCGGCGCCAGTCCTTCAGGGGCCTAGTCCCGAATAGTTGGAACGGCACTAGGGCTTGTTGACGATGAGGGGAACGTCGGTGGTGCCGAGGAGGCCGGTGCGGTTGTCGCGGACGATGAGCCGCAGCTGGTAGCTCCCGGGCTCGAGCTCGAGCTTCATCTCGTAGGGCAGTCCCTGTTCGAGCGCGCGCGCGTAAGACGGCGCCGAGAGCGGCGCCCCCACCGTGTGGTTCAAGCTCTTCGCCACCTTGCCGTCCGGCTGGAAGGCCGCCACCAGGAAATCGGCGTCGAAGCGCCGCCGGCCGTCGGAAGCCTCTTCGAAGGAGAGCGTCTTCGCGTCCACCAGGAACTGCACGGTCACCGGCGCGCCGAAGCCCGGCAGGGGCGCCGGCGGCGGGGGCACGTGGGCGAGGAAAGTGACGACGGTGGCCGGCAGCGGGTCGTTCAACGCCGCCAGCAGCTCCTGGTCCTTGATCTTGGTCTCTTTGTCGCCCTTGACCTCTTTGGGCTTGGGGCGATCCAGCGGGTCAAAAGCATAGTAGCCGCGGCGGTAACGGACTTTCACGTCCTCGCGCGCCACCTTCACCTCAATCCGGCGGAACTTCCCGTCCCATTTCTCCTTGTCCGGGTAGTAGCCCACCGAGTAGTAGGTGGAGCCGTCGGCGATGCTCAAGTCCACGGCGGCGTCGATGTCGTTGCGGTTGTAGTAGGCGCGGCCGCCGGTGTCGGCGGCGATATTGTTCATGGTGGCGTGGGAACTGGCCACCACCTCCATGCTCCGGGTGACGGTCTGGCTGAACTCCCCACCCGCCAGGCTTTGGCCGAACTGGCCGCGGGCGGGATTGGAAGCGTCGGCCATGGTGAAGCCCACCAGCCCGCGCGCATCCACCGGGTACACCGCCACCTGGGCGTCGGCCAGCAGCGCCGCGGTCCGGCGCATCTCGTCGGCGTAGGAGCGGTACAGGTCGAAGTCGTCGGCGTTCTCCGGGACGATGTGGAAGGGAAAGGCCGAGGAAATCCAGATGAGGTTCTTGCGGCCGCGGTAGCCGGCGGTGGCGCGGGCCAGCGCTCGCAACACGCCGAGGGTCATCTGCACGCGCATGTCCGTGGCCGCCGCGGACCGTTCGGTCTGGAAGCGCTCGATGGTCGCCAGGGTTCCCCGGCCGAATTCCGCCAGCAGCTGGGCGGCCTCCGCCGGCATCGGCGTGTCGGGCTGCTCCCGCGCCAGTTGGACCGAAGGCTGGACGGTAAACTTCTTCAATGCCTCGAGCAGCAGCTGCGGGTCGGAGGTGAAGTCCTGCAAGAGGAAAAGCTGGTTGCTCAAGGCCAGGATGGCGGTGCGCTGGTTGGGCCGGAGCTGGGTGGCGACGTAGCGCAGCATCTGGTCGCGCACAAAGGCCTGTTGCTGGACCGGCGTGTTCAGGCCGTCGAGCAGCAGGATGGTCAGCGGCCCCGGGGGCATCCGGTATTCCGGCCGGTTGGTGTAGACATTCGGGGGCAGCGGCTCGGGCGGCATCGGCGGGCGCCGGGCGGGGGTCTCGAAGGAAAAAGTGGCGAGGCGCTGCGGCTTGCCGTCTTCGAAGATCTGGAAGTCGTGCCGAGTCAGGTCGCGCACCGGGTTGCCGTCCTTGTCGGTGACCACGACGTCCACCAGCACCAGGCGCGTCGTGACGCGCAGGACGGTGGCGGGCAACTCCGGCGGGGGCGCTTGCTGGGCCAGCGCCCAGGCTCCCCCGAGGAAAACGGCGCCCAACAAGAATAGCCGCCCAGAGAAAACGCGCCGTGGGATCATCGTCCTCTCCCCGCCCGAACTTTCTCGTTAGCCTACTCCTCCGGATGCCCGCGCGTCAAATCCGTCCATCTTTCTATTGACCTTCCCGCCGGGCGGGGGTAGGGTGAGGCGAAGGGGTTGGCAGGGAGGACGCCATGTCCATGCCTGCAACCCCGCTGCCCGCCGGCGGCCAATTGCTGGCCTGCATGAACTGCGGCGAGCAGCGCACCTTGCCGCTCGACCGCAGCCAGCTCAACGAATTGATGTCGCGGCAAGAGGTGCGGCTGTTCTGTCCGGACTGCCACTCGCTGACCAGCTGGTCGGGGGTCGAGCCCGACCGGCGCAACGGCACGCCCCGGCGCGCGGCCCGGCGGGTGCGCATGGAGCTGCCTATCCGCGTGCGTTGCCAGTCGCCGCAGCTCTCTTTCAATGAGGTCACGCACACCTTGAACGCGTCCCGCGACGGCGCCTGCCTCGTCGTCCACCAGCCGCTGCGCGAGGGCATGGAGGTGTTCCTGCTCATGCCCTACCACGAAGGCGAAACCTTGCCGGAGATGCGCGCCAAGGTGGTGCGGGTGGACAAGTACGGCGATGTTTGGGAAGTAGGCGTTGAGTTCGCCGCGCGCTCCTAGCGCCGGCGGAAGTGGTCCCAGCCGCGCACGGAGAGCGGGCGCGCGCGTCCGCTGGGGCCTACCAGCGCGAGCCCGCGCCCGCGGGTGATCTCTCCGATGGCCGTGAGCCGCACGCCCGCGAGTTTCAGCGGCAGACGCGCCGCCCTTCGCGGCGGCAGAGTGAAGAGCAGCTCGTAGTCCTCGCCGCCGTTCGCGGCCAACGCCCAGGGGGTCACGCCCAGCCGCCGCTCCTCGGCGGCGGTCAAGCGCACCACCGGAACCTTATCGGCCGCGAGCCGCGCGCCTACGCCGCTCGCTTCCGCGAGGTGCGCCAGGTCGGTTGAAAGCCCATCGCTCACGTCAATCATCGCCGTCACGCCGCGCCGCGCGAGCAACCGCGCGAGCCGCACCCGCGGCTCGGGGTAGAGATGGAAGCGCACCGCGCGGCGGAACTCGCGGGCGCGCCCGCGCCGCAGCGCCGCCAATCCCAGATGAGAGAGCCCGAGTGTCCCGCTCACAAAGAGAACGTCCCCGGGACGCGCGCCGCGGAGGAGCGCGGCGCGCCCGCGCTCGACCACGCCGAGCGCCTGGACGTCAATCGTAATCTGGGAGGCCGAAGAAAGGTCGCCGCCCACGAGCTTGACCCCGTGGCGGTCGGCGAGCGCCTTGACCCCGGCGAAGAATTCATCCACCCAGCGCGCGGAGGTGGCCGATGGCACAGCCAGCGCCACCAGGGCGTACCGCGGTTGCGCCGCAGTAGCGGCGAGGTCGCTCAACGACCGCGCCAGCGCCTTCCAACCGACGGCGCGCGGCGGGTGGGTTTGGCGGCGGAAGTGGACGCCTTCGATGAGCCAGTCGGTGGTGACCACCCAGTCGCGCCGCCGGTCGCCCGCCAGCACGGCGGCGTCGTCGCCGATGCCGACCCGCACTCCGCCGCCCGCCCGGAAGCGTCGCTGCAACCCCCGGATGATTTCGCTTTCGCTCCGCATCGCTCCCGCCATTCTACTGCGGCGTGGGCGCCCGCGAAAGCAGCGCTCTCCACGAAGAAAAAAGCCTTTTTTCTTGACACTCTTCGCTCCGCTGCGGTACAAACGCCAGGTACACGCCGGGTTTTTCTGCATCGGACGTTTGGTTCGTGGGGGGACGGGAGGGCTGCCCGGCTCGCGAAAGGCAGCCAGAGCAGAAGCGATGCAGAACCAGAAACATTCGTACCAACTGTTCCTCGTGCACGAGGAGCGCGGAGGGATCCGCAAGTTGAGGATCCCGCCCTACCTCATCTACGCCGTGCTGCTGGCGGCGCTGGTGGGAGCGGGGACGCTGCTGGCGGGCGTGGCCTCCTACGCGCACCTGCTCTTCAAGGTCACGCGCTACGACCAGGTGGCGGCGGAGCGGCGCCAACTGCTCGAGCAGAACCGCGTCCTGCAGTCCAATGTCGCGCAGACCCAGACCCGCCTGACGACGCTCGAGTCGCTCGCCAACGAAGTGGCTTCCACCTATGGCCTGCTGCGCCTGCGCCAGACGCCCTTCGGCACGGTGGAAGAGACGAACGCCCGGCTGGGACCCGAAGATGAATTTCGCGACACGCTGGCGCGTTACCGCTACCTGCGCCGGCACGCCACCGCCGTCACCCTCTACGCCAGCGGCGCGCGACCCCTCCCCGGCCAGGACCTGACGCAGTTGACCTACACGCCCTCGCTCTGGCCCGTGCGCGGTCACGTCACCGCCGGCTTCGGCGACCGGCTCGACCCCTTCAACGGCGAAGGCACCTTCCACGCCGGCGTGGACATCTCGACCGAGTTCGGCAACCCGGTGCTGGCGGCCGCCGACGGCTTTGTGGTCGCCATCACGCAGACCTCCGGCTACGGCCGAGTGATGGTGGTGGACCACGGCGCCGGCATCACCACCTGGTACGCGCACCTGTCGCGCTTCCGTGCGTATCTCGGCCAGTCGGTGCAGCGCGGCGAAGTGATCGGGTACGTGGGCTCCTCGGGCCGCGCCACCGGCCCGCACCTGCACTACGAAGTCCGCCTGCAGGACACGCCGGTCAACCCCTGGCGCTTCCTGCGCAGCGGCCCGCTCTACGCCTCCAACTTCCCCGCCCGCGGCGGCGACTAGAACTTCGGTTTGATTCCCTGCTGGCTTGCAGGGAGAAGGTGTGTCTAGGGCCGGGCCGGCGTGGCCGCGGGACTCCCGAGGAGACGCGCCACAAGTTCGGGCGAAAGCAGGACGCGAACGCGCACGGCGTCGCCTTCGCGCGTGAAGGTCAAGTTGCCGAGCGCCTCGCCTGCGGCCCGCGAGGCGCTGTCGGGCTGCCGGGCGAGCGCCAGGCGTCCCGCCAGGGCGGCGATGCGCAGGTTGTCGTGGAGCTGCCGGGCGAGTTGCGGCTCGCGGCAGCGCGCCTCCGCTTCGAGTGTCAGCCCCTGTCCGCTCACCGCAACCCCGACCGCGAGCACCGTCACCACCGATTGGAGATCCTTCTGCGCGCGCAGGAAGGTGGGCTGCCAGCGCGCGAGGTCATCCACCGCCCAGAGGCTCTGCCCGGCCGCCAGGCGCTCGAGCTCGCCCCGGCGTCCGGGGTCCGTGCCCACCGCCGCCGCCCGTCCCTGCCAGCACGCGACCACCCGCGCGGCGGCGCGGGCATCCGACCCGAAAGCGACATGGGTGGCGTCGAGAAAAGCAAAGGCGAAGTTGCCGGCGGGCTGCGTGCGCGTTTGGACTTCGTAGAGTTCGATTCCCTCCTGGAGGGTGACTCGGGCGCCCTGGGCGCGGGCGTGGGCGAGAATCTTCTCGCGCGCGAAGCGGCCTTCGGCGACGCCCGCGACCGTGGGCTGCTCGCTCGCGCCGTACACACCCAGCCAGACGCGGTCGAGGTCGCGGGTGTAATCGAAGCCGGTGGCCTCGACAAAGGCACGGTAGTCGAGGGTCTCGGTTTGCGCGCCCGCCACCTCGCGCAGCTCGGCCACGAGCCACGGTTGCCCGCGCGCCGCCGCCAGGTTGATGCCCGCCACGAGCCCCGATTCCGCCGGCACCCAGGCCAGCCCCGGAACCGGCTGCGCCGCCGGCGCCCCGTCCGGCCGGCTGCGCCAGGCCCAGTAAAGAACGGCGGCAACTGCGGCCACCGCCGCCACCAAGACCATTACTTGTCTTCCACGAGACATCCGGGACCTCCGGCCTTGAATCAAAAGGCGCGAGTATAGGCGAAGTGGGCACAACCGCCAAGCCGGAGGCGGTTTCGGGGGCGGCGAAAAAAGTGCGGATGCCCCCTTGCAATCCGGCTGCCATTCTGGTATTTTTCTTGGTTTGTCAGGCCCGCCGGAAGGCGGGCTGGGCTGGCGTAGCTCAGCGGTAGAGCATCTGATTTGTAATCAGAGGGTCGGGGGTTCGAATCCCTTCGCCAGCTCCAGTCCCGGCCACGGCGGGCAGGGACTGCGTGCGGGAAAGCTGGGCATCGGTTGTAGGAACGGATTGTGGAGTCCTCCGGCGGGCGCAAGCCTGCCGTTTTTCCACGACACCGAAAAGCCGAGGCAGTTCCCGCCCGTCATTCCGAGCAGCGTCCCGCGAGCTCCAGGCTGGCCTGCGGCTCGCCCCGGTGGACGGGTGGCCGAGTGGTTAATGGCAGCAGACTGTAAATCTGCCGCCCCTTGTGGGCTACGGAGGTTCGAATCCTCCCCCGTCCACCAGCACCTGCGGGATGCGGAGGGTGAACAAGCAGCGTGAGGGTTCGAGGCGGGAGTAACTCAGCGGTAGAGTCTCGGCCTTCCAAGCCGATGGTCGCGGGTTCGAATCCCGTCTCCCGCTCCAGCTTTCACGCCGCGGCGCGGGGCGGAGGATTTCGGGCCCACGTAGCTCAGTTGGTAGAGCACGTCCTTGGTAAGGACGGGGTCACCGGTTCAAGTCCGGTCGTGGGCTCCAGGAGCTCAACGATTCGGGAGTAACCAGCGCCACTGAAGGAGTAGCGACGCACCATGGCGAAAGAGAAATTCGAGCGGTCGAAGCCGCACGTCAACATCGGGACCATCGGGCACATCGACCACGGCAAGACCACCTT
>Ga0154909_1075_pt1 | contig 13526 bp, 16 predicted proteins | sample RifCSPhighO2_01_FD_105878 | JGI IMG/M metagenome (GOLD analysis project Ga0154909, IMG submission 105878) | Acidobacteria bacterium RIFCSPHIGHO2_01_FULL_67_28 | reverse complement strand
GAGACGACACCCAAGCCGAGCGCAGCGGCGCATCGGAATCCTGGGGGGCACGTTCGATCCCGTCCACAACGGTCATCTGGCGGTGGCCCGCGCCGCCCGGCGGCGCTTCCGGCTCGACCGTATCTACTTCGTCCCCTGCGGCCGCCCGCCGCACAAGGACCGGCCCGGCTTGAGCGATTATCTCGACCGCTTCACGATGGTGGCGCTGGCCTGCCGGGGGGAGCCGGGGTTGGTGGCGTCGCTGCTCGAGGCGGGCCCTGACCTCTGCGGCCGCCGGCGCAGCTATTCGATTGACACCGTGCGCCGCCTGCGGCGCCGCTACCCGCGGGCGCGGATCTATTTCCTGCTCGGAGTGGACGCGTTCCTCTATCTGCCGACATGGAAGAACTTCCGGCAACTGGTGCGTCTGTGCGACTTCATCGTGGCGGCGCGGCCGGGGTTCGACTGGCGGCGCGCCGCGCGGGTGGTGGCGGTGGTGCGCGCGTTGCGAGGGAACGGCCGCCCGTCGGTTTTCTATCTGCCCGAGGTGCGCGCGCGAGTCTCGGCCACGGCCATCCGCCGCGCCGCGCGGCACGGCCGAGACGTGAGCCGGCAGGCGCCCCGGGCGGTGGCGGACTACATCGAGAAGATGGGGTTGTATCGTCGGGAGCAATGACGAAGAACAAGGCTCCCCGGATGATTGAGCAGGCGGCGCAGGCGGCGCTGGAGAAGAAGGCGTCCGACCTGGTGCTGCTCGGGATGAAGGGGGTCGTGTCTTTCACCGACTATTTCCTTTTGTGCACCGGGGCCTCGGCGCCCCAGGTGCGGGCCATTTCCGACTCGGTGGAGGAGCAGCTCCGCCGCCGCGGGCTGCGCCCCGCGCACAGCGAGGGTTACGAGCAGGCGGAGTGGGTGCTGCTCGACTATGTGGACTTCGTCGTCCACGTCTTCTCGCCGCGGGCGCGCGCTTACTACGACCTGGAGCGGCTGTGGCGGCGCGCCGCCCGCCTGCCCGTCCCCGAAGACGAGCGACCGAAGGAGTAGGCCGTCATGCGCCTCCGGCTGGTGCTGCTCGGCAAGACCCGCAACCCGCAGTTGCGCGCCTTGCTCGAAGACTACCGGGAGCGCCTGGCGCGCTTCGCGCCGGTTGAGATTGTCGAGTGGAAGAGCACGGACGCCCGCCCGCCCGTGCTCGAAGAAGCGCGGGGGAAGGGAAAAGCGCCGGTCGTGCTGCTCGACGCTGCCGGGCGGGAGTTTACTTCAGAGGAGTTCGCCCGCTGGCTGGCCCGGCAACTGAACAGCGGGCAGAAGGAATTGGTTTTCCTCCTGGGCGGGGCGGAAGGATTTCCGGAAGAAACCAAGAAGCAGGCCGACGTCTTGCTTTCGCTGTCGCGGCTGACGATGCCGCACGAGCTGGCCCGCGTGGTTTTGCTCGAGCAGCTCTACCGCGCCTTCGCCCTCTTGCGGGAGCATCCCTACCCGAAGTAGAGTGGCGCGTTTCTCATGGCTGAAACGAAAAAAGGACTCATCATCGTGCACACCGGGCCGGGGAAGGGGAAGACTACGGCGGCGCTGGGATTGGCCTTGCGCGCGGTAGGCTCGGGCCTGAAGGTGCTGATGGTGCAGTTCATCAAAGGCTCGTGGCACTACGGGGAGCTCGACGCCGCCAAAGCCTTCGGCGACAAGTTTGTGCTGCGCCCCATGGGGCGGGGCTTTGTGAAGCTGGGCGGGGAAATCGATCCGGAAGACAAGCGCGCCGCGGACGAGGCCTGGGCGTTCGCCCGCGAGAAGATTTTTTCCGGCGAGTACGATATGATCATCCTCGACGAAATCAACTACGCCATCAGCTACGGCCTGCTCGCGGTGGGGCCGGTCCTCGACACCCTGAAGCGCAAGCCCGAGATGGTGCATGTGGTGCTGACGGGCCGCAACGCCCCCGCGGACCTGATCGCGCTGGCCGACCTGGTGACGGAGATGCGCGAGGTCAAGCACCCCTACCAAAAGGGCATCGAAGCCCAGCGGGGCATCGAGTACTGACAACCGAGTACCCAATACTTAGTACCGAGTACCTAGAATGGCCTGGTTCCGCCGCAAGAAAGAGCGTCTGGAAGCGCCGCCGCCCGACGAGCGCAAGGTGCGCACCGAGGGGCTGTGGCTGAAGTGCGACGGCTGCCGGAACATCCTCTGGAAGAAAGACCTGGAAGGCAACTTGAGCGTCTGCCCCCGCTGCCAGTACCACTACCGCCTCGGCGCCCGCGAGCGCTTGGGGATGCTCTTTGACGACGGGAACTACAAGGAGCACGACGCCAATCTCGCCTCCACCGACCCGCTGAAGTTCACCGACACCAGACCCTACGCCGAGCGGCTGCAGCAGGCCGAGCAGGCCACCGGCATGAAGGACGCGATTCTTTTCGCCACCGGGCCGCTGGCCGGCCGCCCCGTGCAGGTGGGCGCGATGGAGTTCGGCTTCATCGGCGGCTCGATGGGGGCGGTGGTGGGGGAGAAGGTGACGCGGGCGGTCGAGCGCTCGCTCGAGGCGCGCGTGCCGCTCGTCATCGTCTCCTGCTCGGGCGGGGCGCGGATGATGGAGGGCGTCATCAGCCTGATGCAGATGGCCAAGATCAGCGCGGCGCTGGCGCGGCTGGACGACGCCCGCGTGCCTTACGTCAGCGTGCTCACCAACCCCACCACCGGCGGCGTCACCGCCTGCTACGCCATGCTGGGCGACTTGAACGTCGCCGAGCCCGGCGCCCTCATCGGCTTCGCCGGTCCCCGCGTCATCGAGCAGACCATCCGCCAGAAGCTCCCCGAGGGCTTCCAGCGCAGCGAGTTCCTGCTCGAGAAAGGCTTCCTCGACGCCATCGTCCACCGCAAGGATTTGAAGAGCTACCTCGCCCAGGCCTTCGAGTTCATGGCGCCCTGATGATGCCGGTGAGCTACGCCCAGGCGGTGCAGCGGCTGCTGTGGCTCGGCCACGAAGGCCGCAGCCTGAAGTGGGACCTCGAAAACGTCCGCCGCGTGCTGGAGCGGCTCGGGCATCCGGAGCAAGCATTCCGCTCGGTGCACATCGCGGGCACCAACGGCAAGGGCTCGGTGGCGGCCATGCTCGAAGCCATCCTGCGCGCCGCCGGTTACCGCACCGGGCTCTACACCTCGCCCCATCTCGCGCGCATGAACGAGCGCATCGCCGTCGGGGGCGCGCCGGCGAGCGACGCCGACTTTGCCGCTGCGTTTGAGGCCGCCGCCGGGGCGATTGAGTCGTTGCTGGCGGAAAACGCCCTGCCCGGCCATCCCAGCTATTTCGAGACGCTCACGGCCATGGCCTTCCGGCGGTTTGCCGAAGCCGGCGTCGAGGCGGCGGTGGTCGAGGTCGGCCTGGGGGGACGCCTGGACGCGACCAACGTGCTCACGCCCGAGGTCACGGTCATCACCGCCATCGATTTCGACCACGAGCGCTACCTGGGCCACTCCATCGAAAAGATCGCTGCGGAGAAGGCGGGCATCCTCAAGCCCGGCGTGCCTGTCATCAACGCCGCCGTCCATCGGGTCGCTTGCCGCGTGGTGGCGGAGCGGGCGCAGGGGGTGGGGGCGCCGGTGGTGGACGTGGCCGCGACCTTCCATGCCGAAGAGATCAAGACTCACGACTTTGGCCGCTATGAATTCGCCGTGCGCGGCCCGAAGGGTTTCACGCTGCGCCTGGCGCCGAGCCTGCGCGGCGCTTTCCAGATCGAGAACGCCGTCGCGGCCGCCGCGGCCGCGCGCGAGCTGGCCCGGCGCGGCTGGAAGATTCCCGCGGAGGCCATCACCCAAGGCATAGCCGCGGCCGAATGGCCCGGGCGGATGGAGCTCGTGCGGCGGAACCCGCTGATCTTCCTCGACGGCGCCCACAACCCGGCAGGGGCGCGGCAAGTGGCGCGCTTCTGGGCGGAACACTTGGCGGGCCGGCGCATACAACTTGTCTACGGCACCGTGCGCGACAAGGCGGTGGAAGAAGTGGCGGAGCTCCTTTTCCCGCCGGCCGCCACCATCGTCGTGACCCGGCCGGGGACGCCGCGGGCGGCCAGTCCCGAGACGCTGGCGCGCCTGGCGCGCGCGGCGAACTCGAACGTCGTCGTCGAGCCGGAGCCGGCGCAAGCCCTGGCGCGGGCCCTGGACGCGGCGGCGCCCGGCGATGTGGTGTTCGTGACCGGGTCGCTTTTTCTGGTGGGCGACTGCCGGCAGGCGCTGGCGCGGCCGGCCGCTCCGCGGCCGCGGGAAGTGCCGGCGGTTCGGTAAGCGATGGAGCCGCTTCTGCACAGCCTGGGCCTGCTGCGCTCGCTGCTGTTCACGATTCCGCTCTGTTTTGTCTGGACGATTCTGATGGGCGGGGTGTCGCTTCTGGTGTCGCCTTTCGACGCCGGCGGAGCGCGGCAGCACGTCATCGCCCGCTGGTGGGCGCGGGGCATTCTACTGATTTGCGGGGTGCGGGTGCGCGTGCGCGGGTTCGAGCAGGTGGAGCGCGGCCGGCACTACGTCTACGTCTCGAACCACCAAAGCTACATCGACATCCCCATCGTCTTCGGCCACCTGCCGGTGGACTTCCGCATCATGGCCAAGGCCACGCTCTTTCCGATTCCGTTTTTCGGCTGGCACCTGAAGCGCACCGGCCACCTGCCCATCGGCCGCACCAACGTCTACGCCGACGCGCGGCGGCTGTTGCAGGCGGTGAACTACATCCGCGAGGGGCGCTCGCTGGTGGTCTACCCCGAAGGCGGCCGCAGCGTGAGTGGCGGACTGGAAGAGTTCCGCACCGGAGTTTTCCTGGCCGCCCTGAAAGTCGGCGCGCCCATCGTCCCGATTACCATCCGCGGCTCCCGCCGCGTGCTCTCGCCGCGCTCCTGGCACATCCGCCCGGGGAGCGTGGAGATGATCGTCGACCCCCCCATCGCCACCGAGGGGATGGGCAAAGAGCGGCTGGGAGAGCTGGTGGCGCGGGTGCGGCAGATCATGGAGCGGAACTACCAGGGAGCGGCGGCATGATTCGATTGGACGGCCGGGTGGCGCTTATCACCGGCGGCTCGCGCGGTATCGGAGCGGCGGCGGTGGAGATGTTCGCCGCGGCGGGCGCCCGCGTCGTCTTCAGCTACCATCGCCACCGGGCCGCCGCCGCGCGGGTGGCGCGGCGCGTGCGCCGCCGGGGCGGGGAAGCCGTCCCGGTGCGCGCCGACTTGAGCCGGGTGCGCGACGCCCGGCGGCTGGTGCAAGCGGCCGTGCGCCGCTTCCGCCGGCTGGACATCCTGGTGGCGAACGCCGGCATCTGGAATGAGGTTGATACCCCCATCGAGAAAATGAGCGAGCGCGACTGGGACCGGATGCTCGACACCAACCTGAAATCGGTTTATGCCGTCATCCGCTTCGCCGTGCCGGTGATGAAGCGCCAGCCCCTCCTGCGCTCCTTGAGCTCCGGAGGGCGTGTCCGCGGGCGCATCATCGCCATCTCTTCGACGGCCGGACAGCGCGGTGAAGCTTTCCACGCGCACTACGCCGCCAGCAAGGGCGGCGTCATCAGTTTGGTAAAGAGCCTCTCGACCGAGCTCGCCCCGCACGGGATTCTCGTCAACTCGGTGGCGCCGGGTTGGGTGGACACGGACATGGCGCGGCCGGTGCTCGGCCGGGCGCGCGGACGCCGCTGGGTGGAGCGGCAGATTCCGCTCGGGCGCGTGGCGCGCGCGGAAGAAATCGCCGGGCCCATTCTTTTCCTGGCCTCCGACCTGGCAACCTTCATGACCGGCGAAATCGTCAATGTAAACGGCGGGGCGGTTCTGGTAGGGTAGAGCGATGCGACGACGGACAGCGGTTTTGGTGCTGATAGTCTTGCTGGCAGCGGCGGTGGCGCCGGTCCGGCCGCAGCAGGAGAACCCCGCGCCGGGGGTGAACCAGGCGCAGGACATCCTCGACCGCGCCATCGCGGCCCTGGGCGGGCCGCAGTTCCTGCACGTGCAGGACGTCACCCGGCGCGGGCGGCTCTATAGCTTCGACCGCGGGCAGCTGGCCAGCCCCGGCGACCGCTTCGTGGACTACGTCAAGTTCCCCGGCAAGGAGCGGTTCGAGATCGGCAAGGACGGCAAGATCGTCTACCTGAACGACAACGAGCAGGGCTGGGAGCTCGACCGCCAGGGCATCCGCGAGATGACCCCCGAGCAGATCGAGGACTTCCAGAAAAGCAACCGGCGCGACCTCGACTACTTGCTGCGCTTCCGCGTGCACCGGGAGAAGATGGGGCTGTACTACATGGGCCGGGAGTTCCTCGACAACCGCCGCGTCCACCTCGTCGAGCTGGTGGACGAAGACAACCAGAGCCTGACCCTGGTGGTGGACGCCGAAAGTTATCTGCCCGTGCAGCTCCGCTACCACCAGCGCGACCCGCTCACCGGCCAGCGCGCCCAGGTCGCCGACCACTACGCCAAGTACATCACCGTGCAGGGCATCAAGACTCCCATGCACCTGGCCCGGCAGCGCAACGGCCTGCGCACCTTCGAGGCCCACCTGACCGAGGTGCAGTACAACGCTCCGCTGCTCGACAACCTCTTCACCCGCGCCTCGCTGGAAGAGCGCTGGCAGAAGGTGAAGTAAGCGCAGCGGTGGTAGACCCCGTTCCTGAAGGCTGGTGTGGCTGCGCTTCAACTTCTCGTCCGCGAACCTTCAGGAACGGGGTAGAATGCGCTCGAGGAAAAACTCCGTGAAGCCCGCTGCCTCCCCCGACGCCCCCCACGGCACCACCGTGCTTTCGGTGCGGCGCGACGCCAAAGTCGTCTTCGCCGGCGACGGCCAGGTCAGTATGGGGAACACCATTGTGAAGCAGACGGCCAAGAAAATCCGCCGGCTCTACAACGACAAGGTGCTGGCGGGGTTCGCCGGCTCGACCGCCGACGCGCTCTCGCTCTTCAGCCGCTTCGAAGCCAAGCTCCAGGAGCACCACGGCAACCTGGCCCGGGCGGCGGTGGAGCTGGCCAAGGAGTGGCGCACCGACAAGGCGCTGCGGCACCTGGACGCGCTGCTGCTGGTGGCCGACGAGAAGAGCACCTTCCTTCTCAGCGGCAACGGCGACATCATCGAGCCCGACGACGGCGTCTGCGCCATCGGCTCCGGCGGGCCCTACGCCCTGGCGGCGGCGCGCGCCCTGATGCAGCACACCAAGCTCTCGGCCCGCGAAGTCGCCCAGGAGGCCATGCAGATCGCCGCCTCCATCTGCGTCTTCACCAACGCCAATTTCGTATTCGAAGAGTTGTAGCCGCAAGCCCGAGGCGCACGCTTACGATGCTTCGCTTCGCTCAGCATGACAAGGTAAGTGCCGGAGTGAAAACCAGAACTCGTGAGCGGCACAGCCGCGGCGTGGGGTTCATTCAAATCGTGCTGGTGCTGGTGGTCATCCTGGTGGTGACGGTGATCGCGCTCAAGATGTACCAGCGCTCGGTGCCGAACCTGCCCGCGGGCGGCGGCCACCCGGCCCGCGCCGTGCTCGACCGGGTGGAGCTGCGGGTCGAAGGGATGGAGTCGGAGACCGACGCCCTGGTGGTGACCGAAGAGCTGCGCAAGGTCCCGGGCGTGGCCGGAGCGACGGTGGACTACGCGAGCAGGATGGCCAGCGTCACCTTCGACCCCGCGCGCGCCAACCGCGACCAGCTCATCGCCGCCGTCGGCCGCGCCGGCTTCCGCGCCCACTAGCCGGACTCGGGCTAGCCAGCCGCAGCGGCGTGTTATAATTTTTGGCGGTCCCGGAGCGAACGGGGCCGAGCCTGTCTAGGGGCGTTGGAGATGGCCATCGAGCTGCCCGAAGTCGTTCGGGAACAAAAAGAGCTGGACACGCTCCCGGCGCCGCTGCGCGAGCTGACCCCGCGGCAGATTTGCGCCGAGCTCGACAAGTACATCATCGGCCAGCAGCCCGCCAAGCGCGCCGTGGCCATCGCCCTGCGCAATCGCATCCGCCGGCGCAAGCTCGCGCCCGACCTCGCCGACGAAGTCCTCCCCAAGAACATCCTGATGATCGGGCCGACGGGGGTGGGGAAGACGGAGATCGCGCGGCGGCTGGCGCGGCTGGCGAACGCGCCCTTCCTGAAGGTGGAGGCGTCGAAGTACACCGAAGTCGGCTACGTGGGCCGCGACGTCGAGTCCATGATCCGCGATCTGGTGGACGTCTCCATCGAGATGATCCGCGAGGAGAAGCTCGAGGAGGTTTCCGAGCGCGCGGAGATGAACTCCGAAGAGCGCCTGCTCGACCTGCTGCTGCCGCCGCTGCCTCCGCCCGCGGGCGCGTCCTCGGAAGAGCTGGCCGCCGCCCAGGAGCACTTCCAGAAGACGCGCGAGCGCCTGCGCGTCCAGCTCCGCGAAGGGAAGCTCGACGACAAACTAGTCGAAGTGGAAGTTCGCGAGCGCAGCTTCCCCGCCTTCGAAATCGTTTCGAGCTCCGGCGTCGAAGAGATGGACATCAACATCAAGGAGATGCTCCCGGGGCTCTTCGGCCAGCAGAAGAAAAAGCGGCGGATGAAGGTGTCGGAGGCCCAGGACTACCTGGTGCAGGAAGAAGAGAGTCGGCTGATCGACATGGAGCAGGTGGCGCGCACGGCGGTGAGCCGCGTGGAGGACTCGGGCATCATCTTCCTCGACGAGCTGGATAAGATCGCCGGGCGCGAAGCGGGGCACGGGCCCGACGTCAGCCGCGAGGGAGTGCAACGGGACATCCTGCCCATCGTGGAGGGAACGACGGTCAACACCCGTTACGGCCTGGTGCGGACCGACCACATCCTCTTCATCGCCGCCGGCGCTTTTCACGTGGCCAAGCCCAGCGACCTCATCCCCGAGCTCCAGGGCCGCTTCCCCATCCGCGTGGAGCTGCACTCGCTGCGCACCGAAGACTTCATCCGCATCCTGCAGGAGCCGCGCAACGCCCTCATCCGCCAGTACACGGCGCTGCTCGAGACCGAGGGCTTGCAGGTCAGCTTCACCGAGGAGGCGATCAACGAGATCGCCCGCTTCGCCACGCTGGTGAACGAGCAGACGGAAAACATCGGCGCCCGGCGGCTGTTCACCGTGATGGAGAAGCTGCTCGAGGAGATTTCCTTCGAAGCCCCCGACCTGCGCGGCAAAGAAATGGAAATCGACGGTGCCTACGTGCGCAAGATGCTGGCCGAAATCGCCAAGAACCAGGACTTGAGCCGCTACATCCTCTAGCCCCGTTCCAACTTGACCACGCCGCCTAACGCTCCTCTCCCGCAAGCCTGCCGTCACGTTGGAACGGGGCGAGTGCTGCCCGGATTCACCCTGCTGCTTTTCCTCGCGGCTTTGGTCGCCTGCGGGGTGGCGGGGCCGCCGGTGCCGCCGACGGCGAAGATCCCGGTCGTGCCCACGGGGCTGGCGGCCAATCAGGTGGGCGAGCGGGTAGTGCTGCGCTGGACGGTCGGGCGGCTCTACACCGACGGGACGCGCATGGAGGGCTGGCCGCGCCTGGAAATCTACCGGGCGTTTCTGGCCGAAGCGCCCGACGAAGAAAAGTTCGCCGCCGCGGCCAAGGTGGTTTACGTCTTGCCCGAGCGCGTGGTCGAGTCCTTCCGGCGGAACGACATCGTGATCTTCCCCGACCCGCTCGGCGCCGCCGCGCTCGGCCAGCAGGCGGGCCGCACCGCCGTCTACGCCGTGAAAGCGGTGAACGCCAAGCGGCAGGACGCCGGTTTCTCCAACCTGGCCGCCGTGCGGCTCTACCCGGTGGCCGCGCCCATCGGGCGCATCGAGACGCGCGTGACCGAGCGCGCCCTCGAGCTGCGCTGGGCGGCTCCGCAACGCACCACCAGCAGCACGCCCCTCGAGGCCATCGCCGGCTACCAGATCTACCGCAGCGAGGCCAGCGCCGAAGGGCCCTTCGCCCTGCGCGGCACCGCCCCCACCACCGTCTACGAAGACACCGACTTCCAGTTCGGGAGGAAGTACTGGTACCGCATCCGCACTTTGGCGCAGTTCGGCGCCGACACCGTCGAGAGCGACAACTCCGCGGCCGCCGAGGTTGACGCCCGCGACGTCTTTCCGCCGCCTGCGCCCGCGCACGTCATCATCATCGCCGGAGCCGGACGCGCCGACTTGACCTGGGACGCCAGCCCCGCCGCCGATTTGGTCGGCTATCACATCTATCGCAGCCGCGAGCCCGGCCGCGGCTACGAGCGCCTGACCAAAGAGCTGCTGCGCGCGCAGAGCTTCGCCGACACCGGGTTGCCGGTGGGTGTGACTTTCTACTATGTGGTGACGGCAGTGGACGCCGAGGGCAATGAGAGCCCGCACTCGGAAGAAGTTTCCGCCACCCCGTTGCCGCCGGAGCAGCCGCAGCCCTGATGACGGGAATGCAGATTCCTCCCCCGCCCATGCTGACTTTAGTGGCACCGGCGTCTCGCCGGTGTTCACGGTGCCCACAGGCCAGAGGCCTGTGCCACCAAGAAGGGAATGGGCGGGGTCGGAATGACAGAGCTATAGGGTTGGCGCGATGAGCGTGGGGAAGTACGTGCGGTTTGAGGCGCGGGGCGCAGCGGCCTACGGGCGGCTGGAGGGCGAACGCGTCGAAGTGCTGTCGAGCGCGCCCTGGGCGGGCGGTCGGCCGACGGGCGCGACGCACGGCCTGGGCGAAGTAAGGTTGCTGGCCCCCTGCCAGCCGACGAAAATCGTCTGCCTCGGGCGCAACTACCGCGAGCACGCAGCTGAATTGGGCAATGAACCGCCGCGCGACCCGCTGCTCTTTCTGAAGCCGCCCTCGGCGGTCATCGGGCCGGAAGCGCCCATCGTCTATCCGCCGGCGTCGCGCCGAGTGGACTACGAAGGCGAGCTGGCGCTGGTCATCGGCAAACGCTGCGGACGACTCAAGCCCGAAGAGAACCCGCTTGACTATCTCTTCGGCTTCACCTGCCTGAACGACATCACCGCGCGCGATTTGCAGAAGGCCGACGGGCAGTTCACCCGCGCGAAGGGCTTCGACACCTTCTGCCCGCTGGGCCCGGTCATCGCTACGGGGTTGGACGCCGGGGGACTCGTGGTGGAAACCTACGTCAACGGCGCGCGCCGCCAGCGCGGCGCCACCACGGAGATGATTTTTCCGCTCGATGCTATAATACGCTTCATTAGTTCGGTCATGACCCTGGAGCCCGGCGACGTCATCTCGACCGGAACGCCGGCGGGCGTCGGGCCGCTCCAGCCGGGTGACGTGGTGGAAGTCGTGATTGAGGGCATCGGGCGGCTACGCAACCCGGTCGCCGCGTAGGAGGAGGAGACGATGAAGTTCTTCCTGGACACGGGCAACGTCGAGGAAGTCCGCCGGGCGGCGGAGCTCGGGGTGCTCGACGGCGTCACCACCAACCCCACGCTGCTCGCCAAGGAGAACAAGCCCTTCCGCGAAGCGCTGGTCGAGATGTGCGGGCTGGTGGACATCGTCAACGGCGAAGTGGTGGCGACCGACGCCGCCGGGATGATCGCCGAGGCGCGCGAGATTGCGGCGCTCCACCCGAACATCGTGGTCAAGATTCCGATGACGCCGGAGGGCTTCAAGGCCATCAAGGCGGTGCGGCGCGAGGGCATCCGGGTGAACGTGACGCTGGTCTTCAGCCCGGCGCAGGCGCTGCTGGTGGCGAAGGCGGGCGCCTACTTCGTCAGCCCGTTCCTCGGGCGCCTGGACGACATCGGCCAGGACGGCATGCGGCTGCTGCGCGAGATTATGGAAGTCTACCGGCCCTACAACTTCGAGACGCAGGTGCTGGCGGCGAGCTTGCGCCACCCCATGCACGTCATCGAAGCCGCCAAGCTCGGCGCCCACATCGCCACCATGCCCTACAAGGTCTTCGAGCAGCTTTTCAAGCACCCGCTCACCGACAAGGGCCTCGACGCATTCTTGAAAGATTGGGAGAAGGCGCGCGCCGTGCTCGGCGACATCCTTCCCGTGGAGGCCCGCCTTGCGGTCGGGCAAGCCGGCAAGAACAAGAAGTGACGACTGACCCGCTGACGCTTCTCACCTACGTTCTCCTCGCTACCGCCGTCCTGCTCATTGCCACCGGGCTGGTGTGGCGGTGGAAGTCGCGCCGGCTGGACCCGGCGGAAGCGGAGCGGCAGCGGCGGCTGCACATCAACCGCGTGGGACGCATCGTCGAGGGGCGCGTCGTGGAGCTGAAGGACGAGGTAGCGGACGGGCAGGCGCCGGCGTATCTGCTCGTTTACAAGTACGAGGTGCGCGGGGTCGAGTACCAGGCGGCGCAGGACATCGGGTTCGTCCGCCACCGGCTCGACCTCCGGCGCGTCGCCTCCGGCCAGGCCGCCAGCGTCAAGTACGACCCCCAGCGCCCGACGAATAGCATCATCCTCTGTGAGGATTGGAGCGGAGTCTAGAAGCGCGGCGCGGTACCTGCCTGCCGCGCTGAGATTCCTCGCCCCGAATGCCTGCCCGGGCTGGCTATCGGGGCTCGGAATGACAGAGGAGAGGAGCGAAGACTGGTCCGGCGTCTAGGCAACGATTCTGAAATCTCAAATCTGATATCTGCTATCCTTCTAGCCGATGAGCGCGCGGAAACGAGCAACGGAAAACCACGCGGCCGAGGCGCGGCTGGAGGAGCTGCGCCGGCGCGACCTGGCCGCCGAAGAGGGCGGCGGCGCCGAGCGCCGCGAGAAGCAGCACCAGGCCGGGAAGCTCGGAGCGCGCGAGCGCATCGAGCTGCTGCTCGACCCGGACACGTTCGAAGAGCTCGACAAGTTCGTCCTCCACCGCTGCGACGAGTTCGGGATGGAGGAGCAGCGCCTGCCGGGCGACGGCATCGTCAGCGGCTACGGGCGCATTGACGGCCGCCTGGTCTACGTTTTCGCGCAGGACTTCACCGTCTTCGGCGGGTCGCTCTCCGAGGCCAACGCCGAAAAAATCTGCAAGGTGATGGACCTGGCGGTGAAGAACGGCGCGCCCATCATCGGCTTGAACGACTCGGGCGGGGCGCGCATCCAGGAAGGCGTGATGTCGCTCAAGGGCTACGCCGACGTCTTCCTGCGCAACACGCTGGCGAGCGGGGTCATCCCGCAGATTTCGGCCGTCATGGGGCCGTGCGCCGGGGGCGCCGTCTATTCGCCCGCCATCACCGACTTCATCTTCATGACGCGCGACGCCAGCTACATGTTCGTCACCGGGCCCGACGTCATCCGGACGGTGACCCACGAAGAGGTGACCAAAGAAGAGCTCGGCGGAGCGATGACGCACAACCAGACGAGCGGGGTCGCGCACTTCCTGGCCGGCGACGACCGCGAGTGCTTGGCGATGATGCGCGAGCTCGTGGGCTTCATCCCCTCGAACAACCTCGACGACCCGCCACGGCGCGCCACGCGCGACCCCGCCGACCGGGCCGAAGAGAAGCTCAACCACATTGTCCCCGCCGACCCGCTCCAACCCTACGACATCAAGGAGCTGATTCGGCTGGTGGTGGACGAGGGCTACTTCTTCGAGGTGCAGGAGCACTACGCGAAGAACATCGTCGTGGGCTTCGCGCGCCTGGGCGGCCAGCCGGTGG
>Ga0154909_1119_pt2 | contig 13685 bp, 11 predicted proteins | sample RifCSPhighO2_01_FD_105878 | JGI IMG/M metagenome (GOLD analysis project Ga0154909, IMG submission 105878) | Acidobacteria bacterium RIFCSPHIGHO2_01_FULL_67_28 | reverse complement strand
GCGAAAGACTTGCTGCTCTGGCTGACGGCCGCGCTCACCGTGCTCTCCGGCATCCACTACGCCTGGCGCATCGGGAAGATGCTGCCCGACATTCCCTCCAAGGATTGAAGCCGGTTTTGTTTGACTTCGGTTGGCTCGCCTCCTAGAATCAAATCTCAGTCAATTGCAGTCCTGCATGTAAGCTCCAAGGAGAGGGAGGCGATGGCGGACTTTTTCCAAACTGGCGTGGTGGCGACGCTGCACCGGCTCGGGACGCGGCGCATCGAGGAGATCGAAGACGAGCTGGTGCGCTTCTCTCGGACCTCTCCCATGGCCCTCGTCCTGCCCGCGCTCTACTCGGAGTTCGAGACCGAGGCCATGACCGGCATCCTGAAAGAGCTCCCGAAGATTCCCTACCTGAAGCAGATCGTCCTCTCGCTCGGCAACGCCGATGCCAGCCAGTTCGCGGACGCCAAGAAGCGGCTGTACGACGTCCACAAGAACGTGCGCGTCATCTGGAACGAGGGCGAGCGCGTGCAGCGGCTGTTCCGGCTGCTGGAGGAGAAGCGGCTGGCGGCGGGGCCGGCGGGCAAGGGCCGGGCCTGCTGGATCGCTTACGGCTACGTGCTGGCGAGCGGCCAGGCCAAGATCATCGGGCTGCACGACTGCGACATCGTCAACTACAACCGCGAACTGCTGGCCCGGCTGATGCACCCCATCGCCAACCCCAACGTGGACTTCGAGTTCGCCAAGGGATTCTACGCCCGCTACACGACCAAGTTGCACGGGCGAGTCACCCGCCTCTTCGTCACCCCCTTCGTGCGCACGCTGAAGGAAATCTTCGGGCACTTGCCCTTCCTGGTCTATCTCGACAGCTTTCGCTACCCGCTGGCCGGGGAGTTCGCCATGGACGCCGAGCTGGCCCGGGTGAACCGCATCCCGGCCGACTGGGGCCTGGAAGTGGGCGTGCTGGCCGAGGTCTACCGGAACTGCTCGCTGAAGCGCATTTGCCAGGTGGACGTGGCCGACAACTACGAGCACAAGCACCAGTCGCTCTCGGCCGAGGACGCGCAGAAGGGGCTGATGCGGATGACGGTGGACATCGCCAAGACGCTTTTCCGGATGCTGGCCGCCGATGGCGCCGTCATCTCCGAGGGCGCCCTGCGCACCATCCAGACCAAGTACGTCCGCACCGCCGAAGACACCATCACCCGCTACCACGCCGACGCCATGATCAACGGCCTCGACTTTGACCGTCACGAAGAGGAAGTGGCGGTGCAGGCCTTCGCCCAGGCCATCCGCCTGGCCGCCGAGGACTACCTGAAAGACCCGCTGGGGGCGGCGCTCATCCCCAACTGGAACCGCGTGGCGGCCGCTCTGCCGGATTTCTTCGGCCAACTCGAGCTGGCCGTAGAGGAAGACAACGCCCCCGTAACGACCCATGCCTGAAGTTGACATCCTGGCCCCCGACGCCCGGCAGGCGATGGACAAGCTGGGCGAGGCCGACATCGTCATCGGCATCCCCAGCTACAACAACGCCCGCACCATCGGCCACGTGGTGCGGGCAGTGAGCGCCGGGCTGGCCAGACATTTTTCCGACCAGCGCTGCGTCATCGTCAATTCCGATGGCGGCTCGAAGGACGGCACGCCGCAGGCGGTGCTGGAGGCGCAGCTCGAAACCGACAAGCTCCTGCTCGTGCGCCATCCGCTTCAGCCCGTTCACCGCATCACCACCCCCTACCACGGCCTGCCGGGCAAGGGCAGCGCCTTCCGCACCATCTTCCGCGCCGCGCAGCAGCTGAAGGCCCGGGCCTGCGCGGTGGTGGACGCCGACCTGCGCAGCATCACCCCCGACTGGGTAGACCTGCTGGTGCGCCCGGTGCTCCAGAACGAGTTCGACTACGTCGCCCCCTACTACCGCCGCCACAAGTACGACGGCACCATCACCAACAGCATCGTCTACCCGCTCACCCGCGCGCTCTACGGCACCCGCCTCCGGCAGCCCATCGGGGGCGAGTTCGGATTGTCGGGGAAACTCATCAACCGCCTTTTGAGCAAGGACGTCTGGGAAACTGACGTGGCTCGCTACGGCGTGGACATCTGGATGACCACCACGGCGCTCGCCGAAGGCTTCAAGGTCTGCCAGGTTTTTCTCGGCGCCAAGCTGCACGACCCCAAGGACCCCGGCGCCGACCTTTCCGCCATGCTGGCGCAGGTGGTGGGGTCGCTCTTCAGCCTGATGGAAGAATACGAGAAGACCTGGAAGAGCGTGCGCGGCTCGGTGCCGGCGCCGCTTTTTGGCTTCCCCTACGCCGTCGGCCTCGAGTCCGTGCGGGTGAACCCGGAGCGCATGCTCACCGCCTTCCAGCAGGGCTGCCGTGACCTCGAGCCCGTCTACACCTCTTTTCTGCGCGAAGACCTGGTCGGAGAGCTCCGGCGGCTGGCCAATGGCGTCCCGGGCGAGCTGCGCCTGGAGAATCTCCTCTGGGTGCAGCTGGTGCACGAGTTCGCCGTCGCCTTCCACCGGCGCAAGCTTGACCGCCAGCACCTGCTGCAGTCCCTGACGCCGCTTTACCTCGGCTGGGTGGCGTCCTTTGTCCAGCGCACGCAGGAAGCGAGCGACGACCAGGCCGAGCAGGAGATCGAAAACCTCTGTCGAGCCTACGAGCAGTTGAAGCAGGACCTGGTGGTCCGCTGGGACGCCAGGTGAGGAAGGAGGAGCCATGAACGAATTCTGGCAGCGGGCGGTGGTCGAGCCGCTGAACCAACTCCGGCAGCAGGTGATGGACTACCTGCCGCAGTTGTCGGCGGCGGTGGTGGTGCTGCTGGTGGCGGCGGTGGCCGGCTGGGTGGTGAAGCAGGTGGTCTACCACGGGCTGCGCCTGGCGCGCTTCGACCGGCTGGCGGAGCGGCTCGGGCTGGCCGCGGTGGTGGAGCGCGTCGGGGTGTCCCGCGGCACCTCCTACGTCGTGGGCCAGTGCGCCGGCGGTTTGGTGCTGCTCTTCGGAGTGTTCCTGGCGTTGAACACGCTGGGGCCGGCGGGGAGCGACCTGGTGCTGCGCTTCTTCGTCTACCTGCCGCACCTGCTGACCGCGGCGCTCATCCTGGTGGTGGGAGGCCTGGCCGCATCCTTCTTCGCCCGCGGTGTGCTCATCGCCGCCGTGAACGCCCAACTGGCGAGCGCGCGCTTGCTGGCGGCTGCGGTGCGGGTGTTCATCTGGCTGCTCGCCATTATCGTCGCCTGCGAGCACCTGGGCATCGGACGCACGACGCTGGCCATCACTTTCGGGGTGGTCTTCGGCGGCATCGTCACCGGGCTCGCCATTGCCTTCGGCCTGGCCGGGAAGGACCTGGCCCGGGAGGCGCTCGAATCGCTGCTCAAACGCGGCGCGCGCGAAGACGAGCACGAAGGCGTCCGCCACCTCTAGGACGGTCAGCCCATGGCCCAGCTCGTCATCTTCACCGACCTCGACGGCACGCTGCTCGACGCCAAGACGTATTCCTGGCAGGCGGCCGCGCCGGCCCTGGACGAGCTGCGGCGGCGGCGCACCCCGCTCGTCTTCTGCACCAGCAAGACCCGCGCCGAGATTCTGCCGCTGCGCGAAGAGCTGGGCGTGCCGGACCCCTACGTCTCCGAGAACGGCGGAGCCATCTATGTTCCCCGGAACTATTTCCCGTTTCCCTTGCCGGCCGCGCGCAAGGGGGCCGACTGCGACGTGCTGGAGCTGGGCGTGTCCTACGCCAAGCTCGTCCAGGCGCTCGACGAAGCCGCCGAGACCAGCGGCGTCCGCGTCCGCGGCTTCAGCCGCCTGACCGACAAGGAGGTCGCCAAGCTCTGCGGCCTGCCGCTCGCCCAGGCCCGCCGCGCCCGCCAGCGCGAGTTCGACGAGCCCTTCCTGCTGGAGAAGGGCACGGCCAAACAGAAGGAAAAGTTTTTCAACTGGCTCCAGCAGCGCGGCCTGCGCTGGCGCGAAGGGGGGCGCTTCCTCCACCTGATGGGCGACAACGATAAGGGCGTGGCCGTGCGCCGCTTGGTGGAGTTTTACACGAAGAAGTACAGCGGCCGGCTGCGTACGGTCGCCTTGGGCGACAGCCCGAACGATCTCGACTTCCTCGCCGTGGCGGACATGGCCGTGCTCATCGCCCGGCCCGACGGCTCCCACGACCCCGAAGCGCGCGCGAAGCTCCGCGGCGTCCGCCTGGCCGCCGCCGGCCCCGCCGGCTGGTGCGCCGCCGTCGAAGGCATCCTGGCGTCTTCGCACTGATTGGCCGGCGCCGCCGTGACCCCGGTGTCATCCCGAGGGCTTGATTGCCCTGGCCCCGAGGGATCTGCATTTCGGCCTGGTTGAACGACATGCAGATTCCTCCCTTCGACTTCGCTCAGGGCAGGCGCTGCGCTCGGAATGACATAGGTCTGGGTGAGCGGCGAGGCGTTGGCGGCGCGCCGCTGCCGGAGTATAATGCGGCCTGGGGGTGAGGCAAGACTCCTGCCTGGTTCCGAGCGAGTTCTTGAGGGCCATGCCGCCGCAAACACTCTACGAAAAAATCTGGGACGCCCACGTCGTCCACGAAGAGCCCGGCCAGCCCTCGCTCCTCTACATTGACCGCCACCTGATCCACGAAGGCACCTCGCCGCAGGCCTTCACCGGGCTGAAGGCCGCCGGGCGCGCGGTGCGCCGACCCGACCTGACCTTCGCGGTGATGGACCACTCCGTTCCCACCAAGAACCGGCATCTGCCCATCCTCGACGACACCGCGCGCTTGCAGTTCGAAGCCCTGGCGCGCAACTGCCGCGAAACCGGCGTGCGTCTGTTCGACATGCACAGCCGCAACCAGGGCATCGTGCACATCATCGGCCCCGAGCTCGGCATCACCCAGCCGGGGCAGACCATCGTCTGCGGCGACAGCCACACGTCGACCCACGGCGCCTTCGGCACGCTCGCCTTCGGCATCGGCACGAGCGAGGTCGAGCATGTGCTGGCCACGCAGTGCCTGGTGCAGTTCAAGTCGAAGACGCTGCTCGTGCGCGTCGAGGGGAAGCGCCCGCAGGGCGTCACCGCCAAGGACGTCATTCTCGCCATCATCGGCAAGATCGGCGTCGCCGGCGGCGCCGGGCACGTCCTCGAGTACGCCGGCGCGACCATCCGCGCCCTTTCGATGGAAGGGCGGATGACCGTCTGCAACATGAGCATCGAAGCCGGGGCGCGCGCCGGCATGGTGGCGCCGGATGAGACGACCTTCGCCTATCTCGAAGGCCGGCCTTTCGTGCCGCGCGGCAAGGATTTTCAGGTGGCGGTGGATTATTGGAAGTCGCTCGCCGCCGACCCGGGGGCGAAGTACGACCGCGTGGTGGAGCTGCGTGCCGACGCGCTCGCCCCCATGGTCACCTGGGGGACGAACCCCGGGATGGTGACCGACGTGACCGGCGCCGTGCCCGACCCAAATTCTTTTTCCGATCCGGTCGACCGCCAGGCCGCCGCCCGCGCCCTCGAATACATGGGTTTGAAGCCGGGGACGAAACTCGTGGACATCCCGCTCGACCGCGTCTTCATCGGCTCCTGCACGAACTCGCGCATTGAAGACCTGCGCGCCGCCGCCCGTGTGGTGGCGGGGAAGAAGGTGGCGAAGTCGCTCAAGCAGGCGCTGGTGGTGCCGGGCTCGCGCGTCGTGAAGGCGCAGGCGGAGAAGGAAGGGCTCGACAAAGTTTTCACCGCCGCCGGCTTCGAGTGGCGCGACGCCGGCTGCTCGATGTGCATCGGGATGAACGACGACGTGCTGCCGGCGGGCGAGCGCTGCGCTTCCACCTCTAACCGCAACTTCGAGGGACGGCAGGGCAAGGGCGGCCGGACGCATCTCGTCAGCCCGATTATGGCTGCGGCGGCGGCGCTCGAAGGCCACTTCGTCGACATCCGCCGGTGGGACGTGGACGGAGCCGAGTGATGCACCCGTTCACAAAACACGCGGGGGTGGTGGCGGCGCTCGACCGGGTCAACGTCGACACCGACCAGATGATCCCCAAGCAGTTCTGCAAGCTGCTGACGCGCGAGGGGTACGGCCGGCTGCTTTTCTACGACTGGCGCTATCTCGACGGCGAGAAACCCAACCCCGACTTCCCGCTCAACCGGCCGCGCTACCGGGGCGCTTCGGTTCTCTTGACCCGCGCCAACTTCGCCTGCGGCTCCAGCCGCGAGCACGCCGTCTGGGGCGTGCTCGACTACGGCTTCCGCGTCGTCATCGCCCCGAGCTTCGGCGACATCTTCTACAACAATTGCTTCAAGAACGGCGTCTTGCCGGTGGCGCTTGCCGACGCCGAGGTGGACGAGTTGTTCCGCCGCGCCGAAAGGGAAGGCTACCGCCTTTCGGTGGATCTCGAGAAACAGACGGTTGCCGACGACGGCGGGTTGCGCTTCGAGTTCCAGATTGACCCGGCCCGCAAGGAAAGCCTGCTCAAAGGACTGGACGAAATCGGCCTCTCGCTCCAGCACGCCAACGAGATTACGGCCTACGAAAAGAAGCGGCAGCCCCGCGCCGAGATGCACGACCCGGCGGGCGTCGACCTCACCGCAGCCACGCCGCGGTAACACCGCAGTCGCGACACCTCTTCCCGACTCACGAGCCCGAAGCCGGCGGCAGGTGCAGCAGCACCATAATGATGCTCCAGGCGATGACCGCGGCCGCGCCCCAGCCCATCAGGGCGACCCCGAGCCGCGCCGCCGGCGTCGTCGGCCGCCGCGCGCTCACCAGGCGCCCGAGCGCCAGCCCGCACAGCAGGCCGCCAACATGCGCGGCATTGTCGGCCCCGAGGAACAAGCCTATGACCAGCACGAACACCGCCCAGCGGATGAGCGAGCTGCGGTACTCGGACACGAACCCGCTGCGCTGGCTGACGTAGGAAATCAGAATGCCGATCAGCCCGAAGATGGCGCCCGAGCTGCCCACGCTCAACCCACCCGGCCCGTACCACCAGGTGCTGGCCAGAAAGCTGGCGATGCCGGTGACGATGTAAAGAAAAAGAAAGCGCGACGACCCGAACAGCTCTTCCACCTGCGGGCCCACCTGCCAGAGCACGAAGGAGTTGAAGGCGAAATGAATGACGCCGGCGTGCAGAAAGATCGGCATCACCAGCCGCCAGTACTCGCCCAGGAACAGGATGCTGGCGCCGTGCTTGGCGCCGAGCAGCAGCAGCACCTGCGAGTTCGGGCCGGCGAGCCCGGCGGCGGCGCCCGCCGCCTTCTGGCTGATCAGCCAGGCCACCACGAAGAACAGCAGGTTGACGAAGAGCAGGGCGTAGGTGAGCGGGTTCTCCGCCGGGATCACCGCCAGCGCCACGCGCTTGAAGGCGGAGACGGAGAGCGCCGCCTGGCTGGTGCCGCAGTGCGAGCAGACTTTTTCCGCCGCCCCCACCAGCCGTCCGCAGGCGAAGCAGACCCGCGGCCGGGGCTGCGGGCGGAAAAAAGCCTCGACGGCGTCGAAGAGCCGTTCGCGGGCGCGGGCCAGCTTCCAGCGCAGGCGGGGCGAGAGCATCGGATGTTGCTTGCCAGCAAGGCAAGCGGTTCCTATAATACCCGCCGACCGTAGCCGGGCAGGAAGGTTTTTTCCCGACGGAGCGACTTGAAGCGCGCGCGCGACATCGGACGGGCGTTGACCCTGGCCGTGCTTTTGGCGGGACTCCTTTTCGGCCTCGGCGGCTGCCGCCGCAAGCCCAAAGTCGCCGCCGCCCCGCCGGGCCCGCCGCCCATCGGTGAGCCGGAAACCGGCCTCGCCTCCTGGTACGGCCATCCCTACCACGGCCGGCCCACCGCCAGCGGCGAAATCTACGACATGAACCTGATGACCGCGGCGCACCGCACCCTGCCGTTCCAGACCTGGGTGCGGGTGACGAACCTCGAGAACCAGATGGTCACCACCGTGCGCATCAACGACCGCGGGCCGTTCATCGAGGGGCGCATCATTGATCTCTCGCGTGCCGGCGCCGAAGCCATCGACATGGTAGGGCCGGGCACGGCCCTGGTGCGCGTGGAAGTGGTGCAGTACGCCGGCGGCGGCGCCGCGCCGCCCGGCGCCTACGCCGTGCAGGTGGGCGCGTTCCTGGTCGAAGAAAATGCCATGCGCCTGCAGGCGCGCCTGGCCCCGCGCTACGGCGACGTCTTCATCCAGAGCTTCCAGGCGCCCGACGGGCTTTACTACCGCGTGCGCGTCGGGCGGGTGAACACGCTCGATGAAGCGTTGGCGCTTGCCGACGAGTTGCGCCGCCAGCCGGAGGTCGCCGTCGCCCTCGTCGTCCGGCTCGACTAGACCGCCATGGAAAAAGGCTGCCTGTTCTGCCGCATCCTCGCCAAAGAGATTTCCGCGAAGATGGTCCACGAAGACGACCGCGCCATCGCCTTCGAGGACATCAACCCGCAGGCGCCCACGCACGTGCTCATCGTGCCGCGCCGGCACATCGCCGGGCTGAACGACGTCGGGGCCGACGACGCGGCCTTGCTCGGCCACCTGCAGCTTGTCGCCGCCCAGATTGCTGGCAAGCGCGGCATCGCCGAGAGCGGCTACCGCACCGTGCTCAACACCGGCCGCGGCGCCGGCCAGTCCATCTTCCACCTCCACCTGCACCTGCTCGGCGGGCGCGGCCTGCGCTGGCCGCCCGGCTAGGCGCACCTGCTGTGCTCAGCCCAGCGGCCCCTGCCGCTGGGAATCCTAGCGGGGAACGGGCTGCGGCGCGGCCATCCGCGCGGCGGAACTTTTTCCGAGCGGCGGCGGCGCAGCGCTGACCTGCGGCGGATCAATGAACAGCCGGCAATAGAGCTCGAGCGTGAGCAGCAGGAAGAGCTGGCTGCCGCGGCGGCGCTCAAGCCAGCCGCGGCCGCCGGGCGAACCGAGCAGCGGCCGCACCGCATCGAGCGGCAACCAGCCGCGCTCGGCAAGCGTCTGCTCGTTCACGTAGCGGCTGGCGGCCTCGCGGAAGCCGCCGCTGTACCACAGTCGAAAGGGCGCGCCGAAGCCGCGCTTCGTTCCTTCCAAGACCTCTTCGGGCACGAGTCCCGCGAGCGCGCGCCGCAGCAGATACTTCCGTTGAAAGCCGCGCAGTTTCAGTTCATCCGGCAGCGAGTTGACGAACTCGACCAGGCGATGATCCAAGTACGGCACGCGCGCTTCTAGGCTCCACGCCATCGTCATGCGGTCGACGCGGTGGAGCTGATAATCGGGCAGCGCGGTGCGCTGCTCAAAGTCGAGGATGGCGGCGAGCGGCGAGCGACCGTCCGCGCCGAGCGCCGCGCGCAGCGGGTCGTCGCCGGCGCGATGATTCGGCGCAATCGAGTGCAGCCCGAACTCATAGAGCCGCCGGCGCGCGCCGCGCGGCAGGAGCGGCAGAGCGGGCGAGAAGGGCAGGAGCCGCCGGTAGCCGGCGAAGAGCTCGTCGGCGCCTTCGCCGATGAGCACGGCCTTCACTTCGCGCCGCGCGAACTCGGCGAGATAGAAAAGCGGCAGGAAGGAAATCGGCGTCGGCTCTTCCAGGTGCCAGACCATCCGCGGCAAGTCTTCGACGAAGCGCGCCGGGTCAAGCTCGAACTCGCGGTGATCGGTGCCGAAGCGCTCGGCGAGCCGCCGCGCCAGCGGCCGCTCGTCGTCGGCGCCGGCAAAGCCGACGGTGAAGGTCTTGGGCTTGCGATCGAGCAGCCGCGCCATTTGCGCCACGACGCCGGCCGAATCCAGCCCGCCCGACAGCAGCGCGCCCACAGGGACGTCGCTCACGAGATGGCTGCGCACGGCGTCTTCGAAGCGGCGGCGGAATTCGGCGACGGCGTCGGCTTCCGTGATTCGCCGTGTGGCGCCGACCTGCGGCTGCCAGTAGCTGTGAACTTCCGCGCGGCCGCGCTCCCAGCGCAGCCAGCAGCCCGGCGGCAAGCGCCGCAGGCCTTCGACGAGAGTCTCGCTGCCGGGCAAGTAGAGATAGTGCAGCAGGCGCTCGACCGCGGGCCGATGCAGACGCCGCGGGAAATCCGGATTGAGCAGAATGGCCTTGGCCTCGGAGGCGAAGAAGAAGCGCTCGCCGCGCTCGGCGTAGTAGAGCGGCTTGATGCCGAGGCGGTCGCGGGCGACGAGCAGCCGCCGGCGCGGCGCGTCCCAGAGCGCGAAGGCGAACATCCCTTCCAGACGTGCCAGTAGCGCCTCGCCTTCGTCCTCGTAGAGGTGGAGGATGACCTCGGCGTCGCTCCCGGTCGAGAAGCGATGGCCGCAGCGGGCGAGCTCCTCACGCAGCGCGCGGTAGTTGTAGATCTCGCCGTTCAGGATGAGCCGCAGCGAGCCGTCTTCGTTGGTGAGCGGCTGCTGGCCGCCTTCGAGGTCGATGATGCTCAAGCGGCGGAAGCCCAGGCTGGCGTCGGCGCTCGTGAAGAAGCCGTCGCTGTCCGGGCCGCGGTGGCAGAGGGCGGCCGTCATCCGGCGGAGGAGCGCCGCGTCGTCGAAGCCCGCGAAGCCGCAGATGCCGCACATGGAAGGCCGTGGCCGAGGCGAAGCGGAAGTTTCTCACACCGGCCAGCGACGCGCAATCGTCGCGGCTTACTCGGAGCGGCGCAGCAGGCTGCGGTACGGGTCGAGCAGCACGGCGTCGGGCGCAGCGCTCACGGGAAAGGCGAAGGCCGTTTCGCGCCCCGTGACCACCACCGTCCCCAGCCGCCGCAGCTCGGTCCCGTAGCGCGCGTAGACCGGCACAGGCATGGTGAAGAGCTCGGACACGTCCGACTGCGCGATGGCGCCTTCGACGCGCCGGTCATCCGGCCCGCGGCCGCCGAGCTCCCAGCGCAGCCGGTAGCGCGGGAAGCCGGTGTCGTAGACCCACTCGTCGAAGAACCAGTCGAGCCGGCCGGTTTTCTCCGCGTCGGCCTGCGGCGGCAGCACCGCCTCGAGCGCCCGCTGGAACTCGGCGGTGGTCAGCGGGTCGGGGCCGCCGCGCTCGGCGAGCCGGCGCAGCGCGCCGACGAAGACGGCGTCGGAGCCGGTGGCAGGGTCGCGGAACATCTCGCGCAGCATGTGCAGGATCCACGGCCCCTTGCTGTAGATGAGGCGGACGTAGCCGTCGGGGCTGCGCGAGGAGTCGAGGCGCACGCCCAGGGTCAGCGCGCCGGTGGCCTCGATGGGATTCCCGGCGCCGTCGGTTTCGAGCAAGTCGGCGCGGTAGCGCTCGAGCCACTCGCGCAGGACGTCGGCGCCGCCCGCCTGTTTCTCGACGTAGAGCAGCGCGGAGTAGGCGGCCAGGCCTTCGGCGAGCCACTGGTCGCGGTAGTGGGGCAGCCGCACCCAGTTGCCCCACCACTGGTGGGCGACCTCGTGCGCGGGCGTGAGCAGCGAGAAGACTTCCCGCGCGCGCTCGCTCAAGCCCAGCCGCGCCTGCTCGCCCGCCGGCAGAAAGCTCAAGGTGGAGAGATAAATCAGCCCGGGATAACCCTGGCCGAAGCCGCCCGGGATTTGCGAGACGTGCAGCTCGGTGTAGGGGAACGGCCCGAAGAGCTCGGCGCAGGTGGCGAGGGAGTTGGCCACGTCGTTGGCGACGCGGTCGAGCAGCAGCGTGGGCGGCGCGGGCGGTGGGCTGCCCGGTTCTTGGCGCAGGCGCGCCCAGGGGTCGCCGTGCGGGATGAGCGGCGGCGGCAGCGTGCGCGCGCGCGCCGCCTGCGCCAGGCGCGGCTCGAGCTGGCGGTTGGCGTAGGCGGTGACGCGCACCCCGTTGCGCTCGACGAGGCGGGTTTCGTAGTCGCCCACGTTGAAGCCGGCCACGGGCAGCGGCAGGTCGCTCACCCACAGGGCTTCCTTCCACTCGCCCTCTTCGCGCGCCTCGCGCAGCGTTCCTGTGGCCACGAGTTGTAGGGTGCGGGGGAAGCGGAAGCGCAGCTCGAAGCGGGCGGGCGCGAGCACGTTGATGTTGGGATACCAGTTGCCGCGCGCGCCCACGAAGAGCACGCCGTTGCCCAAGTCGGTGATCACCCGGCCGCGGTAGCGGAAGCGCAGCGTGCGCCGCTCGGCGCCCGCGGCGCGCCCCGGCGGCAGCACCACCGCTACCACGTCGGTGCCGCGGTAGCGGGCCTCTTCGGCGGTCAAGGCGGCGTTCTGGAAATACTCCAGTGGCACCGGCGCTTGCCCCGAGCCAGGCCGAGGGGTCTCGCCGGTGGCGTTGACCTCGGAAATCTCGGACACGCTCAAGAAGCGCGAAAGCTCGAAGAGCAGCGTGCGCGGGCGCCCGGCGCCGAGCTCGAGGTCCACCTCGCAGTCGGCTTCGAGCTCGGTGGTGGGCAGGAGCGTGGCGCGCACGCGGTAGGCTAGGGCGCGGACGGGCGGCGTCGCCGCCGGGCCTGCGCGGCGGGCGAACGAGCTCCAGACGTCGTAGTAGGCGCGCTCCTCGCGCCAGCGCACCTGGCCGACGAGGATTTGCTCGGGCCGGCGGTCGTCCACCACTACGTTGAAAGTGCCCAGACGGCGCCCTTCGACGCCGGCGTAGAAGTAGGGCACGGGCTCGTCCAGGTAGTCGAGGAGCAGCCGCAGCGAGTGGGCGCGGTTCAAGGGCGCGACCAGCGGCTCCCAGCGCGCCAGCAGCTCGGGCTCGTGAGCCAACTCGCCGTGCCCGGCGCGGATCTGCGCGCGCAGTTCCTCGTCGGTGCGGTCGCTGAAGCGGAGGTAGACGCTGGCGAAGGACTCGGTCAGCAGAGGCGAACCGGTGAACTTCAGCAGCTGCTGGCGCTCGGCGGGCTGGGGCGGGACCACCAGGATTTCGCCGGCGCCTTCGAACAGGGCGCCCGTGACGCGCCCGGCGACGGGTTGGAGGAAGACGAGCGTGCCGTGCTGTAAGTGCAGGCGCACGGCGTCGCGCTGCAAGTAGAGGTCGGTGACCGTGAAGGTGCGTGGCGCGTCCAGCCCGGCGCGGTGAAGCTCGTCGAGCAGCGTCGCGGCTTGGCCTTCCGGCAGCGCGGTCGTCTGCGCGCGCGCCGCCGAAACCACCAACAGCAGAAGCAGCGCGAGCTGGACGCGAACGCCTCTCACACTCCGACTCTAGACCACGCGGCGCGGCGGTTCAAGTCGCTCCCGCGCGCTGCGCTTGGCTATCCCCTTGGATGGTCGGGGCACGGCTCTTGCCCTGAGCGAAGTCGAAGGGTCAGCCGTGCTGTCAGAGGGTGAGCAGCAGAGCGGCGAGCAGGGCGGCGCGCTCGGGCATCCGCCGGACGACGACGAACTCGCCGGGCGAGTGCGCGCCGGCGCCGACGCCGCCCAGCCCGTCGAGCGTGGGCACGCCCAGTGCCGCCGTGAAGTTGCCGTCGGAAGCCCCGCCGGTCGAAGCTTCCTCCAATCGCACCCCCAGCGCCCGCGCCAGTTGTTGAGCGAGCCGGAAGTGTTGCGCCACTTCGCGGGTGCGCTCGAGCGGCGGGCGGTTGATCCCGCCGGCGACCCGCAGGCGGGCGCGGCGATTGACAGGCCGCAGCGCCCGCACCCGGCGCTCGATCCACGGGCCCTGGGCGCGGCGGGCGATGCGTACGTCCACGAGAGCCCGGGCACGATCGGGCACGACGTTCGTGCGCGTGCCGCCCTCGATGACGCCTGCATTCAGCGTCAGGCCTTGCCGCGGCCGGGCGAATCTCTTCACCCGCAGGAGCTGCGCGGCCAACTCCTCGATGGCGTTCACGCCTTTTTCCGGCTCGATGCCGGCGTGCGCGGCGCGGCCTTCC
>Ga0154909_1062_pt1 | contig 13913 bp, 11 predicted proteins | sample RifCSPhighO2_01_FD_105878 | JGI IMG/M metagenome (GOLD analysis project Ga0154909, IMG submission 105878) | Acidobacteria bacterium RIFCSPHIGHO2_01_FULL_67_28 | reverse complement strand
GGTAGTGGCGCGGGGGACGCGCGCGCTGGTAGAGTTTCGCCCTGGCGACTCTTCGACTTGCTCAGAGCAAGCAGGAATGTCTGCCCCACTGAACTAAGAGGAATGACCAAGAGGCGAGCCAACAAGAGATCAGTAGGAGCCGCCACCACGGCGGTGCACGCCGGCGAAGTCCACAAGGGCGTGGGCGGGCCGGTGGCCACGCCCGTGGTCCAGACCTCGACCTTCACCTTCGAAAGCGTCGAGGAGATGAAGCGCTGGGCGGAAGGGCGGTCCAAGGCGGACATCTACACCCGCTACGGCAACCCCACGCTGCGCGTGGCCGAAGCCAAGCTGGCCGCGCTCGAAGGTGCGGAGGCGGCGCTCGTCACCGCCTCGGGCATGGCGGCCATCGCTTCGACGCTGCTGACCCTGGCGGGCGCGGGCGACGAAATCATCGCCACCCGGCAGCTCTACGGCGGCTCTTACCGCCTGATGCGCGACTACCTGCCGCGCTTCGGCATCCGCGTGCGTTATGTCGAAAATGATTTGAAAGGCGTGGAGCAGCTGGTCACGGCGCGCACCCGCGCGCTCTACACCGAAACCCCGACGAACCCCACGCTGCGCATCGTGGACTTGCGCCGGGCCGCCGCGCTGGCCGGCCGCTTCAAGCTGGTCGCGGTGGTGGACAACACCTTCGCCACGCCCGTCCTGCAACGGCCGCTCGAGCTCGGCTTCGACCTGGTCTGCCACAGCGCCACGAAATATCTCGGCGGGCACTCGGACATCATCGCCGGGGCGGTGGCCGGTCGGCGCGCCCTGGTCGAGAAGATCCGCCAGACGGTGATTCATCTGGGCGGCTCGCTTGACCCCTGGGCGGGGTATCTCCTCATCCGCGGCATCAAGAGCTTGGAGCCGCGCGTGCGGCGGCAGGCGGAGACGGCGCTGCGGGTGGCGCGCTTCCTCGAGCGGCACCCCAAAGTGGCCCGCGTGCACTACCCCGGGCTGCGCTCGCATCCCGACCACCGGCTGGCGCGCCGCCAGATGGACGGCTTCGGGGCGATGCTGGCCTTCGACCACAAGGGCGGCCTGGCCGGGGCGCGGCGCTTCTGCCAGCGGATTCGTGTGTTCTTGCTGGCGGCCTCGCTCGGCGGGGTGGAGTCGCTGGCCGTGCTGCCGATTTACACCTCGCACTACAAGATGTCGGCGAAAGAGCTAGCCGACGCGGGCGTCGCCCCGGGCACGGTGCGGCTCTCCATCGGCCTGGAAGACCCGGTGGATTTGATCGCTGACCTCAAGCAAGCCCTTGCCTGAGGCGAGATCCCTCAGGGGCTAAAGCCCCCCGTTTCTTACACCCGAATGGCACGGCTAAAGCCGTGCCCTACCGTCCGTGTCTACGAAGGTCGGCGGGCAGGCCTCATCGCTGACATGAAGCACGCCCTGGCCTGATGGCCGTCCGGCATGTGACCGTCGTCACAGCCAAGCCGACCTCCCGGGAGTAGAAGAAACCCAGAAGTCCACGGGCACGATCCGGGATTGCTGGCTCTCGCCAGCGGCGACGAGAGATTCAGCGAACCTCGCCCAACGCCCGAACTCCGGATCGTGCCCTTTTCTTTTGTCTGGCGTTCTCTTTCCCCGAAGAGACACCCGCGCACCCAGGGAGCGATTCTGGAAGAAGGGCCGACCGGCCGGGAGGCTACTTCTTGTCTTCGTCTTTCTTCTTGCCGCCGATGCCGCCGACGGGGCCCGAGCTACCCGAGCCGCCCGAGGCGGAGATGGCGCCGGTCTGGTTGATGGACAAGTGGGGCCGGGTGCTGCGGTCTTCGACGGGCTCGGCGGTCACGGTGTATTCGTCCGTCAGCGGGCGCGTCATGCGGTAGATGTAGCCGTGGTAGACCATGACGGAGCTGCTGCTGCCGCCTTCGCCGCCGCCGTCCCCGCCGCCGCCCACTACCGGGAGGCTCCTCCCGGGGCCGGCCAGCGTCGAGAAGTTGGGGGCGTACTCGCCGTTCGAGATGCGGTGGGCTTCCTGGGCGGTGTGGATGCTCTTGAGGTTGGCCTGGGCGGCGGCGTCTTCCGCCACCTGCTTGCTCTTGCGGTAGCGGGGCACGGCCAGCACCACCAGGAGCATGATGATGGCGAGTACCACCATCAGCTCCGGGAGGCTGAAGCCTTTCTCTCTGCGCCGCCAGTTCATCGGAACCGTCCTACCGCCGCACCGCCACGCCGATCTCGGGCGCTTTTTCGAGCTGGGCCAGCATGGCCCGCACCGCCTCGTCCAGGTCGGCGCGGGCGATGATCTCGTCGGCCGCCAGCCGCTCGGCCAGTTTCTTCAGGTGGCCGTGCACGGCAAACAGGATATCGCGGTTGCGGGTGGCGATCAACTTCATCTTCTGGCTTAGCTGGGCGACGTCTTCTTCGAAGATCTTGAACTCGTCGCGGCGGCGGAAGCGCAGCGGCTTGACTTCGCCTTCGGCCAGCTCGGTCAGGGTGCGGTGCAGGCGGTAGAGCGGCCCCGCCACCCGCAGCGACCAGTACAGGTTGTAGTAGATAGCCAGCAGGCCCGCCACCCCCAGCACCGGCCAGAAGTGGAGGTGCAGATTGTTCAGTTGCGCCGCCAGGATGGCGCGCACGCCCGGGTCAGGCTCGGCGGCCGCGGCGGTGTGCAGGCGGTAGAAGGTCAGCCCCATCAGGGCGAGGTAAATCGCGACGAAGAGAATCAGCGGCAGCAGCGCCCGCAACTGAAAAGGCGCGTCCACAATCAACCGCCGGCGCACCAGCTTGCGGGCGCCGGAAACAGGGCTGGCATAAGAGGCCATACTTCGACTCCTTCACATCAATTAGCGGCCGCGCCGCAACCCCGGGCCGGAACGAGCGGACGCAGCATCATACCGTCCTCCCGCCCCGGAGTCAAAACCTGCCTGCGCCTGCCTGCCGCAGGCAGGGCAGGCAGGCCTTCCCCGCCCGCGGGGCGTCCAAAGGGAAGGCGTAGACAGGCGGCGAAGCGCCCTTGTAGAATCGGCGGATATTCGGGCGCTCCCCGAAGCCCCGAACCATGGGGGCGGGGCAGGGCCGGAGGTGAGGTTCTTGCAGGCGGGCGGCAAGAAATTTGTCGAGCGCGGCGCGCTGGGGATTTCTCTGCTCGCGCTGGCGTTGCTGGCGGCCGGCTGCGAGCCGGAGAGCGCGCAGTTGCCGGGAGCGAAGACCGGCGGCAAGCCCGAATCGGGCAAGGCGAAAACGGCTGCGGGCAAGCGGGCGCCGGATGAGCTCGCCGACATCGTTCTCGGCCCGCGCGACGCCCCTCTGCGCCCGCCGCTCCTGCGCTATCTCGGCAGTGACGTCCCCGACCCGGTCGAGCAGACGCTCGACCAGGCCGAGGCCGCCTTTGAGCGTGGCGAGGAGCTCCACCGCGCCGGCGAGTTTGACGCCGCCCGGCTGGAGTTCGACCGCGCCCTGGGAGGGCTGCTGGCTTCGCCGCACGCCGTGCGCGAGGACCCGCGGCTGCTCTACGGCTTCGATTCGCTGGTTGACCGCATCCACGAGCTCGAGCTCACGGCGCTGCGCGACGCCGCCGGCGAAGAGCCCGGCGACGTCCCCGCCGCCATCGAGCAGGTGGCTCCGCTTACTTTCCCGCTTGACCCGAAGCTCCGCGCCCAGGTCGTGCAGGAGCTGGCCGGGCTGGCGGGCGGCGACCTGCCGCTCACGGTCAACGAGCGCGTCTTAAGCGTGCTCAACTTCTTCCAGAACACCGCGCGCGGGCGGCGCATCGTCGAGACCGGCCTGCGCCGCGCCGGGCGCTACCGCGAGCTCATCGCCGGCGTGCTGGCCGAGGAGGGTCTGCCGCAGGACTTGATTTATCTCGCCCAGGCCGAGAGCGCCTTCCAGCCGCACGCCCGCTCCCGCGCCCGCGCCGTCGGGCTCTGGCAGTTCGTCAGCTACCGCGCCCGCGAGTACGATTTGAAGATCGATTGGTGGGTGGACGAGCGGCGCGACCCGGTGAAGTCCACCCGCGCCGCCGCGCGCCACCTGCGCGATTTGTACGGGCAGTTCGGCGACTGGTACCTGGCCATGGCCGCTTACAACAGCGGCCCCGGGCGCGTCGAGCGCGCGCTCGCCCGCGCCCGCGAAAAGGATTACTGGGAGCTGCTTGAGCGGCGCCTGCTGCCGCGCGAGACCCGGAACTATGTCCCCATCATTCTCGCCGTGGCGCTCATCGCCAAAGACCCGGCGCGCTACGGGATCGAAGTCGAGCCCGAGCCGCCGCTGCGCTTCGAGAGCGTGACGCTTGGGAAGCCGGTCGAGCTGCGGCGGCTCGCCGAGGCCATCGGCGTCAGCGCCGCCGAGCTTGAAGAGCTGAACCCGCAGGTGCTGCGCGGGGTCACGCCCCGGCGGGAGGATTTCGTCCTGTATGTGCCGCCGGGGACGTCCGGGACTTTGCTGGCGGCGCTGCCGGCGCTGCCGGAAGCGAAGCTCGTCGACTGGCAGCGCCACAACGTCCGCCGCGGCGAAACGCTCTCCGGCATCGCCGCCCGCTACGGCGTCGGCACCTACGCCCTCGCCGCCGCCAACAATATTTCCCTCCGCTCTCTCATCCGTCCCGGCGACGTGCTGGTCATCCCCACGGGTGACTCTCGCGCCGCCGCGCCGCGACCGAGCCGCAACCGCCGCAGCGCTCCCGGCGACCGCTACACGGTCGAAGCCGGCGACACGCTCTCGGCCATCGCCGCTCGCCACGGGGTGAGCGCGCAGGCGCTGGCCGAGGCCAACGGCCTCACGCTGCGCTCGGTCATCCGCGTCGGCCAGCGGCTGGTCGTCCCGGAGAGCGGATCGGTAGCGGCACAGTCGCGCGTCAGTAGCGCCAACGATTCGCCCGGGTCGGGCGCGCGCGATTCGGGCGCGCGCCTGCATCGTGTGCGGCGCGGCGAAACGCTGTGGGACCTGTCGCGCCGCTATGGGGTTTCGATGGCCGCTATCCGCGAGGCCAACCCCTTTCTTGAAGAGCGCGAGCTGCGCGCCGGCGATACCTTGCGCCTGCCCGAGTAAGCGAACGCCAGCTTTTTCAACTAGTTAGCAAAACTGCCTGACTCCTCTTGACAAAGCCCCGCCCCTGGCCGTCTAATGCGCCCGAATTTAGCCGCCACAGGAGGGCTGGATGGCGCGCGAAGAGTTCGAGCCGGCTGACCCGCTGCGGCTGCGCAACGGCGATGACGAAGAAGAGTTCGGCCGCGGCGACGAAGAGCTGGGCGAGGACTACCCCGAGGAAGAAGACCTCGGCGAAGAAGAAGAGCTGCCCGGGGAAGAGGAGCGTCCCGCGCCCTATCCGCCCGCCTACGCGCCGCCGCCTCCGCCCATTAGCAAGCCCAAGCCGAAGAAGAAAAAGAAGGCCAGGCTCAAGCGCAAAAAGCGGGCCCGGCCGAAGCGCCGCAAGGCGAAGCGCGCCCGTTCACGCCAAGCGAAAGCGAGGGGCCGTCGCCGCGCCCGGCGCCCGCGTCGGAAGCCTGCCCGCCGTGGCGGGCGCCGCAAGAAGGCGCGGCGTGCTCGCCCGCGCCGCAGAGCGCGGAAGCGCCGCCGCTAACAGTCTCTCCTGTGCTCACCCTTCAGGTGAGCTGATCTTAAGGACCGCTAGCCCTTCGGCTGCGCTCAGGGTTAGCCGGGCTTTATCCTTCAGGACTGGAAATCTTAAGGACGGCTAAAAAAGCTTCCTGGGGGATGTCGATGCGGCCGACGCGCTTCATGCGGCGTTTGCCGGCGCGCTGCTTTTCGAGGAGCTTGCGCTTGCGGGTGATGTCGCCGCCGTAGCACTTGGCGGTGACGTCTTTGCGGAGCGGCCGCACCGTCTCGCGGGCGATGACCCGGCTGCCGAGCGCCGCCTGCAACACCACTTCGAACTGCTGCCGGGGAATCAGCTTCCGCAGGCGCTCGACCAGCGACTTGCCGAGCTCGTAGGCTTCCTCGCGGTGGCAAATGGTGGCGAAGGCGTCCACCGGCTCGCCGGCGACGAGGATGTCGAGCTTCACCAGGTCGGCTGCGCCGTAGCCCGCCAGCTCGTAGTCCATCGAAGCGTAGCCCTGCGAGATGGACTTCAGCCGGTCGTAGAAGTCGCGCACCATCTCCGCCAGCGGCAGCTCGTACTGGAGCAGCACGCGCTCGGGCGAGATGTAGTCGAATTTCTTCTGCGTGCCGCGGCGCTCTTCGCAGAGCTTCAGAAGCCCCCCGAGGTACTGCGCCGGGGTGATGATGGTGAGCTCAAGTATCGGCTCTTCGATGAGGTCAATCTCACCCGGCGGGGGAAAGCGCGCCGGGCTTTCGACTTCGACCTCCTCGCCCTTCTTGGTCAGAATCCGGTAGCGGACGCTGGGCGCGGTCGAAACCAGCGTCAGCCCGAACTCCCGCTCCAGGCGCTCCTGCACGATCTCCATGTGGAGCAGGCCGAGGAAGCCGGCGCGGAAGCCGAAGCCGAGCGCGGTGGAGGTTTCGGCCTCGTAGGAAAGCGCGGAGTCGTTGAGCGCGAGTTTCTCGAGCGCGTCGCGCAGCTCCTCGTAGTTTTCGGCGCTCGCCGGGTACAGGCCGGCGAAGACCATCGGCTTGATGTGCGTAAAGCCGGGCAGGGGCGCGCCCCGCCGTGCGGGGTCTTGTTCAGTGAGGGTGTCGCCCACTTGGGCGTCGTGGACGCGCTTGATGTTGGCGATGACGAAGCCGACTTCACCGGCGGCCAGCGCTTCGACCCGCAGCGGCTTGGGCGTGAGCACGCCCAGCTCCTCGACCTCATAGGTCTGGCCGGTGGCCACGAGGCGCACGCGCATCTTCGGCCGCAGGACGCCGTCCACGACCCGCACCAGCACGATGGTGCCGCGGTAGGAGTCGAACCAGGAGTCGAAAATGAGCGCGCGCAGCGGGGCGGCGGCGTCGCCCCGCGGCGGCGGCACGCGCGCCACGATGGCTTCGAGCACCGCCTCGATGCCGGTGCCGAGCTTGGCGCTGATGGGCAAATCCCGCGAGGCCGGCAGCCCCAGCAGGTGCTCGATCTGCGCAGCGGTCTCTTCCAGGCGCGCCTGGGGGAGGTCAATTTTGTTGATGATGGGGATGATTTCGAGGCTGTGCTTGGCGGCGAGGTAGGCGTTGGCGAGCGTCTGGGCCTCGACGCCCTGGGAGGCGTCGACGACGAGCAGCGCCCCGTCGCAGGCCGCCAGCGACCGCGAGACCTCGTAGCTGAAGTCCACGTGCCCCGGTGTATCAATGAGGTTGAGCTGGTAGGCCTGCCCGTCGCGGGCCTGATAGTTCAGCCGCACGGCGTGGGCCTTGATGGTGATGCCGCGCTCGCGCTCGAGGTCCATGGAGTCGAGGACCTGGTCCTTGCGCTCGCGCAGGCTCAAAGCGCCGGTGAGCTCGAGCAAGCGGTCGGCCAGCGTGGACTTGCCGTGGTCAATGTGGGCGATGATGGAGAAGTTGCGGATGCGCGCGGGCTCGGTCATGGTCGGCACACGGGTTCCAAACCTCCAGTGTGCCACAGCTTGACCGGGGCGGGTAGGGCCGGGCGGTAGCGGGGAAAAGCGGTTGGCGGGGAGCGGCCTTCGGTATTATAGTTAGTCTTTGCCCGTGGCCCCGACCGCGGGCAGGCCGGCCTCGGGGGGTGAGGCGGCCGGGCCTCGGCCGAAGGACCCAAGCGCATGGCGGACATCGAGAAGCATCTCGAAAAGGCGGAGAAGTACGTCAGCAAAGGCAAGCTCCTCGACGCCGTCCAGGAGTACGCCGCCGCCTACAAGCTGGCCCCGCAGAACCTCGACTACCTGCGCTCGATGGGCGACCTCTCGGCCAAGGGCGGCAAGAGCGAGCAGGCGCTCGGCTACTACGGCGAGCTCTTCGACAAGTACTGCGAGAAGAACGACGCCACCCGGGCGGTGCCGCTCTTCCGCAAGTCGCTCCAGGGCGTCCCGCAGCCGCCGGAGCGCGTGGCGCGGCTGGGGCTGCTGCTGCAGCGCAGCCGCAAGAACGACGAGGCCGCCGAGGCCTTCCGCAGCGCCCTCGAGCTCTTCCAGAAGGCCGGCAACGCCGCCGGCACGCTCGACGCCCTGCAGCGCCTGGCCGAGATTGAAACCGAAAACGCCGACACCCATATCAAGCTCGGGGAGCAGGCCACCAAGCAGGGCAAGGCGGACATCGCCGCCAAGGCTTTCCTGCGCGCCGGGCAGCTGCTGCGGCCGGAGAACCCCGACCGGGCGCTCGAGTTCTTGAGCCGGGCCTACGAGCTGGCCCCCGAGCGCAGCACGGCCTTGAGCCTGGCCCAGTCGCACGTGGATCGCGGCCACCACAAGCAGGCCGCCGACCTGCTGATGCCGCTCTACGCCGAAAGCGAGCAGGACCAGGCGGTGCTCGACACCTTGAGCACGGCCCTGCTCGCCGAAAAGCGCCTGGCGGAAGCCGAAGAAGTCATCACCACCCGTTACAAGGCCAGCCCCGACGGCTACGAGCGCATGTTCGAGCTGGCCGACATCTACTGCAAGGAGAAGAAGGCGGAGAAGGCGGTCGAGGTGCTGCGCCGCGTCAAGGAAAACCTGGCCGCCGCCAAGCGCCAGAAGGAGTTCATCGAGAAGCTGGAGGTCGTCTTCAAGGCCAACGATTCGCTGGCGCCGCTGGCGGAGTTCGCCGCCTCCACCTTCAACGAAGCCAACCAGGAAGGCCGCTATGGGATGGTGCTCGGCAAACTCTTCGAGATGTACTGCCAGGGGACGGAATTCGCCCGCGCCGCCGACGCCCTGGAGCGGCTGATTGACATCGACCCCTACGACTTCGCCAACCCCAAGCGCCTGGAGGCGCTCCAGGGCAAGATCGACGAGGTGCGCTTCCGCGCCGTCGCCTCCCGCATCACCAGCGGCGCCACCGTCACCGGCCAGGCCTCCGTCTTCGCCAAGTCGGACGAGAAGGTCGAAGAAGCTGCCGCCGCCCCCGCCGGCCCGGCGCAAGCCCAGGCCGTGCTGGAAGACCTCATCGTGCAGGCCGAGATTTTCGTCCAGTACTCCCTCAAGGCCAAGGCCATCGAGAAGCTGCAGAAGATTCACCAGATGTTCCCTGCGGAAGGCTCCCGCAACGAGAGGCTCTACAAGCTGTTCGAGCTCTCGGGCTACATGCCGCCCGGGGTCACGCCGCCCCCGCCCGGCGGGGCGCCGGCCGAGGCCGCCGCCGCCGCTGCGGCGCCGCCGCCCCCGGCCACCGGCGGCGAGACGGTGAGCGACCTGGCCAAGATCTCCGAAATCACTCACGTCCTCTACCGCCAGGGCACGGCCAAAACGGTGCTGCACACGGCGGTGAGCGAGCTGGGCAAGTACCTGAAGGCCAGCCGCTGCCTGGGGGCGCTGGGGCGGCCAGGGTCGCCGCCTTCGACGGCGGTGGAGTTCTGCTCGCCGGGGGTGCCGCAGTCGCCGGGGCCGACGGTGTTGAAGCTGCTGGGGCTGCTGGGGCAGCAGAGGCTCGACCCCGAGAACGGCCTGGTGATGGACGTCAACCTGACGCCGGACTTGAAGCAGGTGGGCTCGCAGTCGGTGCTGGCCATGCCGCTCATCGACAAGGAAAAGCAGGAGCCGGTGGGGCTGATCGTGTTGAGCCAGGCCGACCGGGTGCGGCAGTGGCGCCCGAACGAGGTCTACCTGCTGCGTGCCATCGCCGACCAGGCCGAGACCGCCATCACCAACACCAAGCTGCGCTCGTTGATGAAGACCTTCTCGGTGGCCGACGCCTCCACGGGGCTGCTGGGGCGCTCGAGCTACCTCGACTGCGTGGTGGGCGAGGTCAGCCGTGCCAAGACCCAGGGCACGCCCCTGGTGGTGGCCCTGTTCGAGCTCGACAAAGGCAACGCCTTGATGCGCCAGGTGGGCGAGGGTCCCATGCAGAAGTTCATGCAGCAGTGCGGCGACGCCGTCTTGAGCACTGTCCGCCAGAACGACCTCGCCATCCGCTACAGCGCCACCTCGCTGGCCGTGGTGCTGGGCGACACCACCGCCCAGAAAGTCCAGCCGGTGGTCGAGAAACTCCGCAAGCAGCTGGCGGCGCTCAAGCTGCCCGAGGGCAAGGACTCGCTCACCTTCAGCGCCGGGGTGAGCGAAGCCGCCGTGCGGCCCGATTACGACCCGCTCGACATCGTCACCGACGTCATCAACCGCGCCGAAATCTCGCTCGAGGAAGCCCGCAAGAAAGGCAATGCGGTGGTTGTCCGCTAGTCCCGGTCCAACTATGGAGCCGCGCGACATCGTTCTCCTGGCCGGCGCCCGCACCCCCATGGGGCGCTACGGCGGCGCGCTGCGGGACCTCTCCGCTATTGAGCTCGGGGCTCTGGCCGCCCGCGCGGCCATCGAGCGCAGCCGCGTCGAGCCCGCCGAGTTCGACCACGTCATCATCGGCAACGCTTTGCAGACCTCGGGCGACGCCATCTACGGCGCGCGCCACGTGGGGCTGAAGGCGGGCCTGCCGAAAGAGGTGCCGGCGGTCACCGTGAACCGCCTGTGCGGCTCGGGGATGGAGTCCATCATCCAGGCGGCGCACCGGCTGCTGCTCGGCGAAGCGCGGATGGTGCTCGCCGGCGGGATGGAGTCGATGAGCCAGGCGCCGCACGTCATCCGCGGGGCGCGCTGGGGATTTGGCCTCGGCCAGGGCGCGCTGGAAGATTCGCTGATGGTCGCGCTCAAGGACTCCTACTGCGGCTGCTATATGTCGGACACTGCCGAAAACTTGGCGCGGCAGTGCGGCATCACGCGGCAGGCCTCTGACGAGTACGCGCTCTTGAGCCAGCAGCGCGCTGACGCCGCCTACAAGGCTTCCCGCATGAAGGATGAGATTGTTCCCGTCGAGATCAAGTCGAAGAAGGGCACGACCCTCTTCGGCGAAGACGACAACCGCCGGCCGGAGACGACGCTTGAAGGCCTGGCGAAACTCCCGCCTGCCTTCCGCCCCGACGGCATCCTCACCGCCGGGAACGCCAGCGGCATTGTCGACGGCGGCGCCGCGGTGGTGGTGACGACCGACAAGATCGCGAAGGAGAAGAAACTCAAGCCGCTCGGGCGGCTGGTGTCGTGGGCGGTGGCGGGGGTCGAGCCGACGATTATGGGCATCGGCCCGGTGCCGGCGAGCCGCGCGGCGTTGGCCAAAGCCGGTTTGCAGCTCAAGGACATTGACCTGGTCGAAGTGAACGAAGCCTTCGCGCCGCAGTACCTGGCGGTGGAGAAGGAGCTCGGGCTCGACCGCGCGAAAACCAACGTCAACGGCGGCGCCATTGCCCTCGGGCATCCGCTGGGGGCGACGGGGACGCGCCTGGTGCTGACGCTGCTCCACGAGCTCCGCCGGCGTCCCGAAGCTTCGGGACGCTACGGCCTGGCCACCGCCTGCATCGGCGGCGGCCAGGGCATCGCCGTCATCGTGGAGTCGGTTTCCTAAGTCTGCCCGCCGCAGGCAGGCCGTACGTTTCAACTGACGAGCCCTTGGGCTTCCGCCCGAGGGTGGGAGGGAAAGCCAATGGACATTCAAGTGGTAGGAGTGGTGGGCTGCGGGCTGATGGGCTCGGGGATCACGCAGGTGGCGGCCATGTCGGGCTTCTCGGTCGTGGTGCGCGAAGTCAACGACCAGCTGCTCGACAAGGGCATGGGCATCATCGAAAAGAGCCTGCAGAAGTTCGTCGAGAAAAACCAGCTCTCCGAAGTCGAAAAGAAAAACACCTTGAGCCGCATCAAGCGCACCACCGCCGTCAGCGACCTGAAGAACTGCGACCTCGTCATCGAAGCCGTCACCGAAAACCCCAAGCTCAAGAAAGAGCTCTTCGCCGAGCTCGACAAGCTCTGCCCCAAGCACACCGTCCTGGCGTCGAACACCTCTTCGATTTCCATCACCGAGATGGCCGCCGCCACCGGCCGGCCGGAGCGCTTCATCGGGCTGCATTTCATGAACCCGGTGCCGCTGATGAAGCTCGTCGAAGTCATCCGCACGATTCAGACGGCGGACGAGGTGTTCGAGACCGGCGTGCAATTCGCCGAGAAGCTCGGGAAAGTCCCGGTGCGGACGTGGGACCGGGTGGGGTTCATCGTCAACCGCCTGCTCATCCCTTACTTGCTCGACTCCATCCGCGCCCTCGAGCAGGGCTTCGGCTCCATCCCCGACATTGACAAGTCCATCCACCTCGGCTTGAACCACCCCATGGGGCCCTTCACCCTGCTTGACTTCGTGGGGCTCGACACCACGCTTTTCATCGCCGAGATTATGTTCGACGAGTACCGCGAGCCGCGCTTCGCCCCGCCGCCGCTCCTGAAGCGCCTGGTCACCGCCGGCTGGAACGGCCGCAAGTCCGGCCGCGGCTTCTACGACTACGCCGACCCCAAGAACCCGAAGCCGATGAACCTGCAATTGACATGAGCGCAGCGAATGTCATCCCGAGTCCCGAACGCTCGGGACGAGGGATCTGCATTTGTAGTTTGTGAGGTGACAGACATGCCCTACGAAAACCTGCTCTATGAAAAGCGCGACGCCGTCGCCCTCATCACCCTCAACCGCCCCAAAGTCCTGAACGCGCTCAACCGGCGGACGCTCGAAGAGCTCGACGCCTGCGTGCGCGAAGTCATCGCTGACGAGACGGTGCGCGTCGCCATCCTCACCGGCGCCGGCGAGAAGGCCTTCGTCGCCGGGGCCGACATCAACGAGCTCGCCCAGCTTACGCCCGTGGCCGGGCGCGACTACGGCCTCTTTGGCCAGTCGGTGCTCGACCGCATCGAAGCCTCGCCCAAGCCCTTCATCGCCGCCGTCAACGGCTTTGCGCTCGGCGGCGGCTGCGAGCTGGCGATGGCCTGCCATATCCGCATCGCGTCGGAAAACGCCAAGCTGGGCCAGCCGGAAGTGAAGCTCGGCATCATCCCCGGCTACGGCGGCACGCAGCGCCTGGCGCGTCTCGTGGGCAAGGGCCGCGCCCTGCAGCTGGTGATGACCGGCGAGCAGATCACCGCCCAGCAAGCGCTCGCCATCGGCCTCGTGAACGAAGTCGTGCCACCGGCCGACCTGGTGGGGGAAGCCGAGGCCATGGCGAAGAAGATTGCCGCCAACGCCCCGCTGGCCGTGCGCTTCGCGATCGAGGCGGTCAACCGCGGGCTGGAGATGCCGCAGGCCGAAGGGCTGTTCCTCGAGGCCACGCTCTTCAGCCTCTGCTGCACGACCGAAGACATGAAGGAAGGCACGCGGGCTTTCCTCGAGAAGCGCCCGGCCAAATTCACCGGCCGGTAAGTTTTTCTCTGTGTTCTCTGTGCCTCTGTGGTGAAATAGGCTGTCATGGCAAGTGAACTCAAAGGCAACTTGAGCGCCAAGGGACTGCGGCTCGCGATCGTCGTCAGCCGCTTCAACAGCTTCGTCACCGAGCGGCTCTTGAGCGGCGCGCTCGATGCACTTGCCCGCGTCGGCGCCGACGAAAAGAAAATCGAAGTCGTCCGCGTCCCCGGCTCCTTTGAAATCCCCGTGGCGGCGAAGCAGCTCGCCCAGACCGGCCGCTACCACGCGCTCGTCTGCCTCGGCTGCATCCTCCGCGGCGACACGCAGCATTTCGACTTCATCAGCGCCGAGGTCACCCGCGGCGTTCAGCTCGCCGCCGTCGAAACCGGCGTGCCCATGGCTTTCGGCGTCCTCACCTGCGATACCCTCGAGCAGGCCATCGACCGCGCCGGCGCCAAGTCCGGCAACAAGGGCGCCGAGGCCGCCCTCACCGCCGTCGAGATGGCCACGCTCCTCGCTCGCGCCGCCCGCGGCAAGAAGAAGCGCTGACATGCCCCGGCGCCGCAAGGCGCGCGAGTGCGCGCTCCAGCTACTGTTTCAGTGGGAGGGTGACCGCCCCGACCCGGCCTCGCTCCTCCCCGCCTTCTGGCAAGGCCGCAAGGTGGACCACGAAACGCTCCGCTTCGCCGAAGAGCTTTTCCTCGGCA
>Ga0154909_1004_pt2 | contig 14054 bp, 13 predicted proteins | sample RifCSPhighO2_01_FD_105878 | JGI IMG/M metagenome (GOLD analysis project Ga0154909, IMG submission 105878) | Acidobacteria bacterium RIFCSPHIGHO2_01_FULL_67_28 | reverse complement strand
CGCCAACCCCGACACGGTGCGCGGCTTTGCCGGCGACGTGGTGCTCGACGAGTTTGCTTTCCACCGCGACGCCGAGGCCATCTGGCGCGCCGCCTTTGCCACCGCCACGCGCGGCTTTCAGCTCGAGATCATCTCGACCCCGAACGGGGCTCGCGGCCGCTACTACGACCTCGCGAAAGCCGCCGGGTTGGTGGATTACCGGCCAGCCCAATGCACAGGGGGCCAGACATTCGTGTCTGGCAGGGGACAGGCAGGAATGCCTGTCCCACCGCAAGGGTTTTCTTGGGGTTTCCCCGACGGGTTCACCCTGAACAGGTTCACCGTGAACGGGTCCATCTGGTCTCCCCACTGGGTGGACCTCGCCTCCGCTCGCACGCAAGGCTTCGTCGTCGATGTCGAATCCCTCCGGGCGGCCATCGCCGACGAAGACGCCTGGCAGCAGGAGTACTGCTGCCGGTTCCTCGCTGACGCCGCCCACTACCTCCCGCCCGAGCTGGTGGTGGCGGCCGAGCACCCTCGCGCCGCCACCACTTTCTTCCTCCCAGCGACCAGTGCCCAGCGACCAGCGACCAGTGAAGGATTCCGTCAGGGCACGGCTCTTGTCCCGAACGCAGGCGAGGGATCAGCCGTGCCGAATACAATGGCGGGCGAAGCCCAACCTCGGAAGGGGCCTGCCCTTCGACAGAGCTCAGGGCACCCCGAGCGAGAGACGAGGGGTGGGGAAAACCTGCTTGGGTTTCCCCAGCGCGCCATGGGCTCGCTCTATCTCGGTGTGGACATTGGACGACGGCGCGACCTGACCGTGCTCTGGTTGCTCGAAGCCGACGACGCGCCCGCGCCCGTCTACTGGACGCGCGGCATCCTCGCGCTCGACCGCCAGCCCTTCGCCGCCCAGCGGCAGGCGCTCGACTCCCTGCTCGCCCGGCGGGCGAGCGACGAAAATCGAAACTCGAAAATCGACAATGGCACGAGCGGACCGAGTTTCGAGTTTCGCTTTTCGAGTTTCGGTTCTTACGCCGTGCGGCGGTGCGCGATTGACTCGACCGGCCTCGGCGCCATGCTCGCCGAAGAGCTGCAAACGAAGTGGGGCGCGCGGGTCGAGCCGGTGGTGTTCACGCAGGCGGTGAAAGAAACCCTGGCGGTGCGAGTGAAGCGCCTCCTCGAAGAGGGCCGCGTGCGCCTGCCGGCCGACCCGGCGGTGCGCGCCGCGCTGGGCGCGGTGAAGCGTTACGTCACACCCGCGGGCCACATCCGCTTCGACGCCGACCGCACCGAAGCCGCGGGCCACGCCGACCACTTCTGGGCGTTGGCGCTGGCGCTGGCCGCCGCCGAAGAGCCGGCGATCAGCCTCGAGTTCGTTTCGTCGACTCTGCTCCGCCCCTTCGCCCAGGCCTCCGCCTTCTAGGCGCGACATCCTCCCTTGCAATCCAAGTGGGACAGACATTCTTGCCTGCCCTGAGCGCAGTCGAAGGGTCTGTCGGGGGACAGGCAGGAATGCCTGTCCCCCTATTGCCTGGGGAAGCCAGTCGCGGCGGCGGCGCCTACTTCGGCTTTGTGGCCGGAGCGGCGGCTGCGGGCGCGGCCGGGGCCGGGGCCGGCCTGTAGCTCAAGTCGGGCCGGTCGCGCACGATCTCGCTGGTCTCGCTAACGACGGTCTTGTCGAAGGTGTGGATGATGGCCTCGGCTTCCGTGCGGCCGAAGGCCTCTTCCAGCATCTTGTCGAAGGAGGTGGCCGGCGGCGCCATCGCCGCGTAGTTCGCGTACGGCAGCACCAGGACGAACGTGGGGTGCTCGCCGCCGTTCACCAGCACGTACCACTCGTAGTACGCGGGCCACTTGGTCTTCTCGATGGCTTTGTGGACCTTGGCGATGGCGTTGATGAACTCCTCGTTCGCTCCCATCCGCAGGCGGAAGACGAGCACGACCGCCAGCGGCGCCGGGCCTTTCTCCTGCGGCCACGCCCGACTGAACTTGGGCAAGCTGGCGTAGTAGCGCCACGCAGCGCCTTCGGCCATGTAGGGCAGGATGTTCTGCGCCGAGTCGGCGGTGTCGGCGGCCGCGTCCACGTCGGGCGCGTCGAAGTCCGACCATTTATGGTTGAATGTCCCGGCCCCGTACGAGCCGGTCCCTTCGCCGGTTTCTATCGACCAGACCGACCACCCCCACGTGCCGTTCTGGGCTTTGTGCCAGGCCATGTGCTTCTTCAGCCCCTCTTCGAGCTGCGCGCTCTTCTCGGGCTTGGCGCGGAAGAACGCGACGCGCGCGATGGTGCCCTCTTCTTCCTGCGGCATCACCGGCAGCGCCCACAACGCCGCCACCAGCGCGGCGACGAGAATCTTCTTCCTGTTCATAGCTCCCCCCTGTGCGTAGTGAAGGATTGTTGACCGACGCCCGCGCCGACCCTATCCGCCGCCCGCGCAGCTGTCAAGCGGAATCACCCGCGCGACTAGTCGCGGCTGCGGAGTTTGGCGAGCAGGCGCAGAATCTCGAGGTACAGCCAGATCAGCGTCACCATCAGCCCGAAGGCCGCGTACCACTCCATGAAGCGCGGCGCGCCCTGGGCCGCGCCGCTCTCGATGAAGTCGAAGTCGAGCACCAAGTTCAGCGCCGCGATCACTACCACGAATAGGCTGAAGAGAATCCCCAGCGGCCCGCTGCCGTGGATAAAAGGAATGGCGACGCCGAAGAAACCCAGCACGAGCGTGGCGATATAAACGAGCGCAATCCCTCCCGTCGCCGCCACCACGCCCAGCTTGAAGTTTTCCGTCGCTTTGATGACGCCCGATTTGTAGGCCACGAGCAGCGCCAGCAGCGTCCCGAAGGTCAGCCCCACCGCTTGCAGCACGATGCCCGGGAACTGCGTCTCGAAGAATCCCGACAGCGCCCCCAGGCACAGCCCTTCCAGCACGGCGTAGACCGGCGCCGTCACCGCCGCCCACTCTTTCTTGAAAATGGTGACGAGCGCGACCACGAACCCGCCCAGCGCTCCGCCCCAGATGTAGGGCATCGTCGCCGCCACGCCCTCGGCGTAGAAGACCCGCCAGCTCCAGCCCGCTCCCAGCAGCAACAGCACCAGCAGCAGCCCGGTGCGGTTAACCGTGCCTTCGATGGTCATCGCCCGCTCGGTCGCCGCGTAGCCGGTAAACGTCTTCGCGTTCAGCGCCGGATTCCCCGTCCTCATCGCCTCACCCTCCTGGCTTGCTTCCTTGCATTCTATCCGATTCTGCACCAATCAGTGGTCGCTTGCGCACGGCGCCAGCTTGCGCGGGTAGACGGTGTACACGTCTTTCAGTTTCTTGCCGTCGGCGCCCACGACTTCCAGTCTCCACTCGCGAAGCCGATCGGGTTCTTCGGGCAATTCCACGTCGAGCCGGTAGAATTCGCCCATCGCGCCGTACAGGAGGTGCGCCTGGGAGAAGAACCAGCCGCGCTGCTTCTCGTTGTAGTCGAACCGCGGCGCCGAAGTCCCGACGGCACCTGCGGTCATTCCCAGGCCGCCGGAAGCGTCCACCAGCGCGCGCAGCGCCACCGCCCCGCCCGACTCCCCCAGGCGGGGAGCGGGCACAGTCAGGGCCGTCGTCAGCGGCAACAGGATGAAACTGGGCATCCCCGCCGGCCCTTGGGGCGTCTCGACGAAGAGACTCGGTCCGGCCCAATCGGGCAGCACCACGGCAAACAACCGCGCACCCGAGCCGAGCAGCGCCGCTTCCACCTCCTCGTCCTTCGCCCGGCTGAAGGTGTCGTAGCCGTCCGTGATCAAATAGATCGCGTCACCGGCCCGGCTGGGAGTCAGCAAGCGCGTCGCCTCCATCACCGCGTCGCGCAGTGCCGTGCGCGTACCCGACGGGTCGGAGCTGTCCCCGGCCGGCCGCACCGCCTTGAGCGCCTGCCTCGCTTTCTGCGTTTCAAACTCGAACCCCGTGCGCGCCTCCACCTTCTCCGCGAACGTCACCAGAGCAATCGTGCTGTCCGGCGGGCCGGTCCCGAGCAGGTGTTCGGCCGCCTCCACCGCCAGCCCCCACCGGCCCACCCGCGTCGCCATGCTCTCGCTGACATCCACCAACAACACGATGCGGCGCGGCTGGGTGTCGGCGGTGACGGAAACAATCCTCACCTCCTCGTCACGGAACCGCCCACGGAAGTTGACCGCCGTCAGCCCGCTGACCGGCTGCATCCGCTCGTCCAGCACATTCACCGCCAGCGTCCGCCGCAGCGACCCGCCTTCGGAGCTGCACGCTTGTGCGCGCGCTTCGAGCGCAGCGCCCACAAGCAGCAGCGGGACCGCCAGCAGTGCGCGGAGCTTCATCGCCTCACCTCCTTCTGGCTTGAGGGCTTACTTGATCCGCTTCTCGGATGTCTTCAGCGAGAGAATCCACTTGCCGGGGTCGAGCTCCACCTTCTGCGGGGCCTCGGGCAGGCGCAACTGCACGGGGGTGGCGGGCCCTCGCGCCGGCAAGACGGCGCGGGCCATGCGCCCGCCGGAAAACTCCAGCGCCAGCGGCAGCACCATCACCCAATGCTCGGGCACGCCCTCCTGGTAGAGCGTGCCGGTGAGCAGAACCTTGCCGCCGGCTTCGGGCACAATCCTGTACTCGAGCCGGTAACTGGGCTGGGCCGCCTCATAGACCCACTGGTTGAAAAACCAGTTCAAGTCCCGCGCCCCCAGCCGCCGCCCCAGGGGGGAGCGGGCGAAGTGCTCCGAGGCCACCGCGATGAAACTCTCCGTGGTGGCCGTGCTGTTGCGGTGGCGCCCCACGAAATCTTTCATCATCTCGAAGAAGGGCGTTTCGTCCCCCGTGTCCGGGTCGCTCAAGAGGAACTCCAGCATGCGCAGCACCAACCCGCCCTTGTTGTAGACGAGCGCCGAGTAGGCGCCCAGCGCTTCCGTGCTGAACAAGCGGTGCCCGAGGACGAGCGGGCCGACCTCGTAGAGCTTGCCGTCGCCGACCACGCCCCGGTCGTTCACCGGCGGCTCCGTCAGGCTGTCCCGCATCTCTTCTATCAACGCGAGCTCCTTCTTGCGATTCTTCTCCCGCCAGCCGTAATAAAGCACCGCCGAGTATTCCGCGAAGCCTTCGCTCAACCACTGGTCGCGATAGGAGCGCCACATCACCTGGTTGCCCCACCATTCGTGCGCCCCCTCGTGCGCCAGGAAGGTGAACTCGTGCCGGTGCGCATACCCCCGCGCCGGCAAGAGCAAGAGCGTCGGCAGGCCCTGGCCGAAGAAGCCCGGGAAATATACGGCGCGCAATTGCCCGTAGGGGTACTCGCCGAACAGGTTGCTGTAGAAGCGGACGGCGTTGGACATTTCCGCCAGCAGAAAGTCCTCTTTCACCGGCAGTTCTTTCCCCACGGAATAGAATTCCAGCGGGATTTTCCGGCCGCCTACTTCGGCGGTCTCCTGGTGGCGCTCGAACAGGCCCACCGCGAAGGTAGCCACGGGCACCGGCTGGCGCGTGACCCAGCGCGATCCCCACTCCGCGCCGCTCCCCTCCGCCGGCCCCTCTTGCACCCGCTCCCCGACGGAAACGGCCCGATGCTTCTCGCGGTGACGAAAGGTCAGGTCGAACTGCGACCGGGGATAGTAGCCGTGGCGCGGGTACCAGGTGGTGGTCGAGCGCGGATAGTAGAAATCCCCCGCCCAACTGCGCAGGAATTTCCGCCCCTCCAGTCGGAGCTTCACCGTGGCCGGCTCCTCGCGCGCCAGCGGCCGGGGGAGCGCCAGCGAGAAGCCCGTTTCCCACTCCTCCTGGATGACGCCCACCGGGGCGCCGTCGGCCAGCGCTGCGCTCACCACGCGCAGGCCGTTCTTCAACCGAATGTTCTCGTACTCGCTCAACCCCTCGTTCAGCCGCATGGGCAGCAGGACCACGCCCTCGCGCAAGGCCACGAGGTCGAGCTCGACCTCCATCCGCACCGAGTCGTCCGGCTCCAGCAGGTCGAGGGTCATCCGGTACTGCGGGATGCGGACCAGGTCGAACGCGTCCGCGTAGGGAGCGCGCCCCCCGGCAAGATCGTCCTGGCTGTAAAAGGCTGTCCAGATTTCGTTGAAGAACAGCGCCCCGTCATACCGGCAGAGCAACCCTTTCTCTCCGCCGTCCACCTCGAACACGCTGCCCAGCACCCGCGCCTGGGGGTCGAAGACCGCCCGGAACCGTCCCAGCTTGCCGCCGTCGAATTCGGCGAAGAATACCCCCGGGTCGTCCCCCTGAACCACCGCCAGGGCCAGCCGCGCGCTCACGTTCAAACCTGTTTCTTTCAGCAGGCGCTGCTCCAGTTCCCGGGCCAGCTCCTGGGCGCGAGTGGAGCCCGGGCCTGCGGCCGCGGCGGCGTGCGCCATCAGCCGCTCATGGGTGTCATCGGTAAACCGCAGCACGGCGCTCGAGAAGTCGGTGTCCACCACGTCTGCGTTCAGCAGCCGCTTGAGGTTGGCCCGCTCGAACAGGCTCCAGGGCTCCGCCCGCAGGCGCCCCTCTCCCAGGAACACCGCGCCGGTGACGCGCCCCCCCACAGGTTCCGCCACATAGAACTGCCCGGTAAAAGTCATTTGCAGGCGGTCGCGCTGCAGGGTGAAGTTCTGCACCGGCACCACTTCCGTTTGCAGACGGAACGCGCGCAATTGCTCGTACAGGGTCCGGGGATCGGGTTCTTCAGCTCCTGCCGCGGCGATCAACCCGCCCGCGAGTAAGAACGCCCCCAGTTGGAGCGCGCTTCGGATAGCGCTTGAATTCCGCATGGCGTGAGTGTCCCGAAGCCTACTCCCGCCGCCGCGCCCAGGTCAATCCGGCCCGTGCGGTTTTTGCGGTTTTCGATGGGCGCCGTGCGCGCCCATCGCCCTGAGCGAAGTCGAAGGGTGCGGTTCAGTGACAGGCTGAGAGGAACATTGCCCCGTGCGGTTTTTGCGGTTTTTGCGGAAATTGCGGTTTTGGGGAGCGCGTTTTTGGCCCCGAAAACGCGCTCCCGAAAATAAACGTCCGCAAAATCCGCAAAAACCGCAAAAACCGTAGACATCGCCCCGAACGATTTGCTACACACGCCGCGCTCGGCAAGAACGCCGAGCCGCCCGGCAGCGCGAGCCGCCGGGCGGAACGAGAAAGGACGCCCACAGGAAACCGGTCGCTGGTCGCTGACAATGCCCGAAGCCGCCGCCATCCCGAAGCAGCCCGTAACCGACGAGCTGATTACGCAGGAAGTCCTCGCCCGCGTCGGCACGAACCCCACCGCTTTCAGCGGCGCCGACAACCCCTCGGCCGCTTGGCGGCTGATGCTTTCCGACACCCCCGGCGCCTATCCGCTCTACCGCGACCTGGAAGAGAAGGACGGGCAGATCAGCTCCGCGCTCGAGACCCGCAAGGAAGGCGTGCTGCGGCGCGAGCGCAAGCTCGTCGCCGCCTCCAGCTCGGCTGCCGACGAGCGCCGCGCCGGCTTTGCCCGCGAGGTGCTCGCCGCCATCCCCAACTTCGAAAACATCCTCTACGAGCTGCTCGACGCCTCCGGCTACGGCTTCACCGTCGCCGAAATTCTCTGGGAGCAGGACGGCTCGACGGTTTTCATCCGCGACCTCAAAGCGCGCCCGCAGGAGCTCTTCGCCTTCGGCGCCTCCGGCCAGCCGCAGACCGGGCCTCTTCGTTTTTCTGACTGGTCGCTGGTCGCTGGTCGCCGGACACTGCCTTTGCCCGACCACAAGTTCCTCACCTACTCCTTCCATCCCCGCCACGGCAACCGCCGCGGCCGGCCGCTCCTGCGGCGCGTCTTCTGGGCCTCGTGGTTCAAGCGCCAGGACCTGAAGTTCTGGCTGAAGTTCATCGAGAAAGGCACGGGCTCCATCGTCGTGCGCTACCCGCAGGGCGCCACCGACCAGGACAAGCAGCGCGCGCTCGAGGCCGCCGAGGCCATCAACGCCGAAACCGCCGTCGCCATCCCCGAGAACTTCCAGATCGTCAGCGAGCTATTGCAGGCCGCGCGCGCCGGCGACACCAACATCTTCCTCGCCCTCGCCGACCAGCTCTGCAACAACGAAATGGCCCGCGTCATCCTCGGCCAGACGCTCACCCAGCGCGGCTCCGAAGACGGCCGCGGCTCGCGCGCCCTCGGCGAAGTCCACCAGGACGTCCGCTTCGACAAGGTCGCCGCCGACGCCCGCGACCTGATGGCCGTCATCAACGACCAGCTTTTGCGCTGGCTCTTCCTCTTCAACTTCGGCCCGGACGTTGCCGTCCCCCGCTGGAGCATCCAGCTCGACCCGCCCGAAGACCTCCGCCAGCGCATCGAGATTGACGAGCGCCTGGCGCGCCTGGGCGTGCCCCTGCCGCTCACTCACCTCCAGCGCGTCTATTCCATCCCCGCCCCGCAGCCCAACGACGCCGTCGCGGCACCAAAGGACGAATGAGAACCGCCATGCCATCCGCCCTCGACAACTCCTGGATCGAAATCTTCCGCGCCGGCGACTACGGCGAGCGCGGCCGCTGGACGGAAGCGCAGCTTGACCAGCTCGCCGCCGACTACGACCCGCGCCGCCACGCCGCTCCGGTCGTCCTCGGTCACCCGGTCGACGACGCGCCCGCCTACGCCTGGGTCAAGCGCCTGCGCCGCGCCGGGCAGTCCCTCTGGGCGCAGCTCGAGAAAGTGGACCCGCTGTTGGAAGCCCTGCTGCGCGCCGGGCGCTTCGCGCAGCGCTCGGTGGCGCTCTACACGAACTTCCCTGCGACCGGCGGGCCCTACCTGCGCCATCTCGGCTTTCTCGGCGCCGCCCCGCCGGGGGTCAAAGGCCTCGCCCCTGTGCGCCCTGCCCGCCGGAGCCTCGGCGTAGGCGGGTTTGCCGACGCCGCTTCCGTCACCTTCGCTTTCGACGATCAGTTTTCGGAGGTCTCCATGTCAGAACCCAAATCGAAACTGGAAGCTTTCCTCGACCACCTCCGCGCTTTCTTCACGCTCGAGCCCGCACCCGATCATGTCATCCCGAGCGCCAGCGAGGGATCTGCTTTTTCCGAGCGGCTGGCGTCGCTCGAGCAGCGCCTCGAGACGCTGACCGCCGCCCCGGCCACCGCGCCCGGGAACACAGCCGAGGCCGGACACCAGGGGGAGCAGGCCTGCCTTGAGGGCGAAGCCCGAAGGGTCGCCCACTTCGTCGAATCCTTGCGCGCCCGCGGGCGCTTCCCGCCCGCCTTCGAGCGCTGGGGCGTAGCCCAGTTCATGGAGCGCCTCGCTGCCGCCGACACCAGGAGCGAGACCAGTAGGACAGACATTCCTGTCTGTCCGCCGGCAGTCAAGAACGCCCGCCCCACCACTGCCCAAGAAGAGGATGTCATCCTGAGCGAAGCGAAGGATCGTGACCAAGAGTTACCCACTTCCCTGCTCAGATGGTTCCAGGAGTTTCTGACCAAGCTGCCTGCCGTCATCGAATTCGGCGAGCTGGGCGAGGAGTCTTCTCACGGGTCGCGGGTCGCGGGCCACGGGTCGCGTCTGGTCCGCTTCACCGAGCCGCACCGCGGCATGAGCATCGACCCGGCCAGCGTCGAGCTGGCCGAGCGCGCCGAAGCGCTGGCGGTTCAGCTCGGCATCAGCTACGCCGAGGCGCTCGGCCGCCTGCGCGAGGAGCACCGCCGCACAGTAGGCCAAGCCTGAAGTTCGCTTTCGCTTCTCTCGCCTGCCTCACTGGTGGGCGCCGCGAAGCGAAACTCGAAAAGCGAAACTCGAAACTCGGAGGACAAAACCAACATGGCAATCGGAGGCGAAATCGTTCTCACCCAGAAGGCCGAGGGCGGCGCCATCGGCGCCGACTTGGCCATCATCCAGGGCACGGCAGCCGACCAGGTCAAGCTGCCGGCCGCCCTCGGCGACCGCGCCAAGGGCGTGACCGCGCTGGCGGCCGCGGCCGCCGGCAAGTCGCTGCCCATCATCATCCTCGGTCCCGCGGTCGGCACCGCTGCGGCCGCCATCACCGCCGGCAGCTTCGTCAAAGTCGCCGGCACGACCGGCAAGCTGCAGGCCGTGGGCGGAGAAGGCGCCGGCACCACCATTGAGGTGGTCGGCATCGCGCTCACGTCGGCCGCCGCCGACGGCGACAAGTTCGACCTCGCCGTCGTCCCCTTCCGCTACAAGGTGTAGCGCAACCATTTCAAGGAGGAAAAGCCAATGGCATTCGTCAGTCCCTTGCAAGGCCACATTGACGTGGCGCTCTCGAACTTCGCCGTCAAGTTCCGCAACCCCAGCTACGTCTCCGACCAGGCCTGCACCCGCGTCCCGGTGCAGCGCCAGTCGGACAAGTACTGGAAGTTCGGCCAGGAGCAGCTCCAGGCGCTGGTGGACGACCTGCGCGCGCCCGGGGCCGCCGCCCAGCGCGTCCTCCAGTCGCTCTCGTCCGACACCTACTTCGCCGACGACCACGCCCTCGAGCGGCTCATCACCGACGAGGAGCGCTCCAACTTCGACGCCGGCGACGTCGAGCAGTGGGCCGCCGAGACCCTGACCGACAAGATCCTTCTCCGCAAGGAGAAGCTCTTCGCCGCCATGGTCACCGACACCGCCCAGGTCACCCAGAACACCACCCTCTCCGGCACCGCGCAGTGGTCCGACTTCACCAACTCCAAGCCGACCGAGGACATCCAGGCCGGCCAGGAGACCATCGCCAAGAACGCCGGCGTCCGCGCCAACACGCTCATCCTCGGCTTCCCCGTCTTCTCCAAGCTCCGCAACCACCCCAAGATCGTCGAGCGGGTGCAGAACATCCGCGTGGGCGTGGTGCGGGAGGAAGACCTGGCGGCCCTGTTCGACGTCCAGCAGGTCCTGGTGTCGCAGGCGCTGGAAGTGGCGGCCGACGGCACCGTCGGCTTCGTCTTCGGCAAGCACGCCGTGCTCGCCTACGTCAGCCCCACACCCGCCTTCGGCGAGCCCACCTTCGGCAAGACGTTCGTCTGGGCCGGCGCTCCCGGCTCGACCTCGGGCTTCATCGTCGAGCTCGGCCGCGCCACCCCCGTCAGCCGCAAGGCCGACGAGCTGGCCGTGCACTTCTATTACGACCAGAAGATCACCGCCGTCCAGGCCGGCTACCTGATCAAGAACGCCGTCGCCTGACAGGCGTGAGCCTGTCACCCCGAGCGAAGTCGAGGGGTCTGCTTTCCAGCGCGCAGATTCCCGGGGTCCCGCCGGCGGGCTCGTTTCGTCGCCGGCGGGCAGGGCGGGTGGGAACCTCCGCGCAGCCGCTGAAGGGAGTTGTCAATGCCGTATGCCACGCAAGCTGACCTGCTCAACCAGATCACCCAGGCCGAGCTCGTGCAGTTGACCGACGACACCGGCTCCGGCTCGGTCGACTCGGCCAAGGTGGACTCCGCGCTCAACGCCGCCTCGGCCACCATCGACGCCTATGCCGGGGCGCGCTACACGCTCCCGCTGCAGACCTCCGAGAAGGTCAAGCAGGTTTGCGTCGACCTCGCCATCTACGAGCTCGAGAAGCGCCGCCGGCGCGTCCGCGACGCCACTCTCGCCGCCCGCGACGCCGCCTTGAGCTTCCTGCGCGACCTCGCCGCCGGCCGCGCCGTCCTCGACCAGCCCTCCGGCGCCCCCGCCCAGCAGACCGAAGCCGACGTCAAGAAGACCGAGCAGGAGCGCGTCTTCTCCGACGAAAACCTCGAGGGCTTCTGATGCTCGTCGTCCGCCTCCAAAGCCAATCGGCTCTCGCGCTGCTCGACCGCCTGGCCGAGCGACTGTCGCGAAGCGAAGAGCTGTTGGCGGGAGCCCTGCCCGGGGTGGCCGCGGCCATCGAGCGCAACTTCGACGAAGAAGGCCGCCCCTTCCACTGGGCGCCGCTTTCGGCGCGCTACGCCGCCTGGAAGGCGCGGCGCTTCGGCGCGGGCCTGCGCATCCTCGAGCGCACCGGCACCCTGCGCCGATCGATTACGACACGTCTGGAAGCCGGCGCGCTGCTGGCTTCGACCGACGCGCCCTATGCTGCCTTTCATCAATACGGCACGCGACGCCTGCCCGCCCGGCCGTTCCTCATCCTGACCGAACGCGACAAGGAAGAGGCGGCGCAGGCCGTCGCCGACGGCCTCACGAGTCACGAGTCACCAATCACGAGTCACGGTCCATGAAACTCGCCGAAGTCGAATCCGCCCTGCTCGCGCTGCTGCGCACCGCTTCAGCGCTCACCTACGTGAAGACCATTGAGCCAGTGAGCGACCGCACCTTCGACCTCGCCCGCGGCAACTTCGTGGTGGTGCCCCCCGCCGTGCTCAGCTTTTTCTTCTCCTCGCGGCTCGCCGCCCGCGACCTCGCCGCCCGCACCTACGACTACGCGCCGCGCTTCCTGCTCTTCGCCGTCGCCCGCAACCTGCGCGGCGCCGAAGAAGAAAAGCTCGGCGGACCCGGCACCGAGTTCGGCGCCTACCGGCTCCTGCACGACTTGAAGACCACGCTCGCCGGCGCCCGCCTGGCGCTCTCGAGCGGCGGCGTCCAGCCCGTGGTCGAGCTCGCCGCCGAGCAGCTCGAATCCTTCACCGCCGACTTCTCCGCCTACTCTCTGGAAGTGGCGATCCACGGCGACTTCCACGTCTGACGAGGAGTGACGATGTTTGAACCCCAGCGCGCCTTTGACGTCACCTGGCTGTTCTCGACCAAGAAGGAATCCGCCTACGGCACGGCGCTCGCCGACGCCAACCTTAGCCGGCGCGTCACCGCCGCCCGCGTCGAAGTCGGCAAACAGACGAAGCTCTTCCGCAGCGACCTCGACCGCGCCGGCAAGGGCCACGAGTTCGCGACAGAACTGGAAGAAACGGCCCGCGACCTCCGCCGTTCGAGCACCTTCGACGCCAGCTCGCTCACCCTCGCCTGGGTTGCCGCCTTCGCACTGGGCAAGGTCGCCACGTCGCAGCCCAACCCCGGCGGCAACCCCACCGCCTACGACCACCTCTTCACTTTCGCCGACCCGGCGGTCTCGAAGCACGCCCCCACCACCACCGTCTATGAAGAGCTGACCGCCGACCTGAAGCGCCGCCTGGTGTCGCTCGCCTGCAACGACTTCGCGTTGACGGGCCGCGCGCGCGAGCCGGTCGAGCTGCGCGCCGCTTGGATCGGGAGTGGAGCCACCTCCGATGGCGCCTACGCGGGGTCGCTGCCGGCGCTCACGCCCCAGTCGTTCTTTCTCGGCGCCGACGCCGACATCCTTTTCGGCCCGCAGGGCGCGCCGGTGTCGATCAAAGACCGCGTGCTCGACTGGTCGGTGAGCGTCACCCAGAACCTCGAGGCCGAGCTCGGCTACTACCCCGGCTCCGGCAAGTTCCGCGGCCGGCTCTGGTACGGCCCGCGGCGGGTCTCGGCCGCGCTCACGCTCTTTGCCAAGCAGACCGACGACCTGCTCACGCTTTTCCTGAACGACACGGTGCGCGAGCTGCGCGTCAGTCTCGCGGGCGACCTCATCGGCCCCGGGCCGGAGATTCACCGGGCGCTCGTCGTGCTCCCCGCCGTGCGCGTCACCGCGCTCGACGACGCCGTCGAAGGCAACCACGTCGTCTACCGCGTCGAAATCGGCGAGGCCGGCGTGCTCAAGCAGACCGGACTCGAGCCGCTCCAAATCACCGTCACCAACACCGAGACCTCTTTCCTGACGGCCTGATGAGCGAGGCCCGCGACAACGCGAAGCTGTTCGAGCTGGCCCGCGAGGAAATCCTCGTGCCGCTCAAGGTGACCCACGCCGGCCACAGCTACCGTGTCTGCCACCGCCTGCGCCCGCCGGCGCCGGACGACTGGTACACCTACGAGGCCGCGCTCCAGCCGGCGGTCGAAGAGCTGGGCGACGCCGCCGAGCCGTCCTTCCGCCTGGTGCTGCGGGCGAGCGAAGCCGCGCTCGACCTCTGGACGCGCCTCGTCCGCCGCGTCGAGGGCTACGCCCTTCCGCCCGGCGAGGACTGGCAGGAGTTAATTCCGCTGGCGCACAAGGAGGCCGCGGTGCGCGCCCTGACGCTGGTGGCGCCGGCGCCCGCCGACGCCGCCGGCCCCAACGGCTTCTTTCCGCTGGCGGCGGAGGAAGTCCGCGTGGTGCTGGAGGCCGCGGCGAACGG
>Ga0154909_1052_pt1 | contig 14260 bp, 10 predicted proteins | sample RifCSPhighO2_01_FD_105878 | JGI IMG/M metagenome (GOLD analysis project Ga0154909, IMG submission 105878) | Acidobacteria bacterium RIFCSPHIGHO2_01_FULL_67_28 | reverse complement strand
GTTTTGTAGGTAGTCCATCGCGCCGGCGTAACCGCGCTCGAGCCATTCAGGAAAGAGCGCAAGCTCGGGCAACTCCGTCGCCGGAGCGACCCCCACGCGGTCGAACCCCACGGCGCGGCCCTGCTCCTTGACCCACTCGGCGGAGACCATGGCCGTCATTCTACGGTAGCTAGTGCCGTTCCAACTAATCGGGTCTATCTCTGTCGAGCGCGAGGTTGCCTACCAGCGGGAAGCCCGGACGCAGGCAGCTAGGCGGAAAAAGTTGGAACGGCACTAGCGGGAGGAGGGGAGGGCGGCTTCTTCGCGGCGGGCGGGGACGCCGCGGTAGGCGACTTTTTCCGCCACCAGGACGAACTGGTAGGCGAACATCGTCTTCCAGGTGCGCGCCAGCCAGGCGAGCAGGTGATAGAGCTGGCGCAGCGGCCAGTGTTGCATGGTGGAGGGAACGATCTGGGGCAGGGGCACGGGGGTGGCGTGGACCTCGGCCACGCGCAGGCCCGCCTCCCGCGCCAGCTCCCGGGCGCTCGCCAAAGTAAAAAAGCGCAGGTGGGTGCGGTCGAGGATGCCGCGCTTCTGGTAGGTGAAGCGGCCGGTGAGCAGCCACAGCCGCATGACGATGTTGGCCACGTTGGGCACGCAGAGGATGACCTGGCCGCCCGGGCGCAGGCAATCGGCCAGCTTGCGCAGGGCGGCATCGGGGTCGCGCAGGTGCTCGATGACGTCGGCCAGCAGGATGCGGTCGAAACGGCCGGCGTAGGGCGCCAGGTCGAGTTGCTCGAGGTCGCCGACGATGAACTCCCGGCAGTGGCGCCGCGCCTCGACGGCGGCTGCGGCGTCGTTCTCGATGCCCACGACCTGGTGGCCCTGCTCGGCCAGGGGCTGGGCCAGGTAGCCGCTGGCGGCCCCGACGTCGAGCACGGCCAGCGGGGGCTGCCCGCGCAGCAGCCCCAGAATGACCTGGTGGCTGCTGTGGGGCTCGGGCTTGAAGGCGTAGGCGCGCGGGGCGAGGTCGTACTTGCGCACGTAAATCCAGCCGCGCTTGTGCAGCCGGTACTTGAGCGCTTCCTTGAGGCAGTTCCAGGCGTAGAGCAGGCCGTTCACCCGGCAGATTTCGTCGCCGTAGTAGGTGGGGATGGGGCGCTCGGCGATGCGCAGGCCCTTCTCGTGGAACTGGATGAGGATTTCCGAGTCGAAGTGCCATTCGTCGGAGTTCAGCCGGAAGGGAAGCTGCGCGAGCGCCGCGCAGCTATAGAGCCGGTAGCCGGAGTGGAACTCGGAGAGGCGCAGCCCGGTGAGACGGTTTTCGAAGAAAGTCAGGATGCGGTTGCCGAAGTACTTGTAGAGCGGCATGCCGCCGGCGCGCGGGTCGCAGCCGGGGGCCATGCGCGAGCCGAAGACCATGTCGGCCTCGCCGCGCTCAAGCGGCTCGAGGAGCTGCGGCAGGACTTCGGGGGCGTACTGGCCGTCGCCGTGCAGCATCACCACGATGTCGAAGCCGCGCTCGAGCGCGTACTCGTAGCCGCGCTTCTGGTTGCCCCCGTAGCGCAGGTTTTTCTCATTGCGGTAGACCGCCAGTTTGTGCAAGCCTTTCTGCTGCTTGTAGCCGAGGGCGGCGTAGTAGGTGTTGTCGCTCGAGCAGTCGTCGAAGACGAAGATTTCCTCGGCCTTCTCCATCACCTCCGGCGGGATGCGCTCCAGGGTGCGGGCGAGGTGGGAGACGGCGTTGTAGGCGATGACGAAGATGCCGATGCGTTTGCGGCTCATTCCTGCTGACCGGCTTCGCGAGCGCCGGTTTCCCGCCAAAATAGCAGCTTTGCCCGGCGTTGACAATCGGCCCGCGGCGGCCCGCCATGACTGAACTCCGGCTGCGCCAACTGACTGCGTTCGGGGTGTTCCTGCTCGCGGTGCTCGCCTACTGGCCGGCGCTCGACAACCCGTTCATCGCCGATGACTACGCCCTGCTGCTCGGGGCGGAAAAGGCCGCCGAGCACTGCACGGCGCTTTTCGCGATGCCGCTCGGCGGGCGCCGGCTGGTTTCGAACTTCTTCTTCACCGTCTGTTTTGCCCTCTTCGGCGCTGACTCATCGCTCTTCTATTGGGCAAACTTGTTCCTGCATGTAGTGAACAGCCTCCTGGTGGTGCACCTGGTGCGCGCCGTAGTAGGGAACTGGCGGGCGGCGGTCGGGGCCGGCCTGTTCTTCGTCGCCTACGAGCGCCACCAGGAGCCGGTCTTCTGGATTGGCGCGAGCCACGAGCTGTTGCTGGCGCTCGGCGTGCTCGCGACGGCGTATGCCTTCGTGCGTTACCGGCAGAGCGGCCGGCGCGGCTGGTACGCGCTGGCGCTGGTGGCGTTTGTCTTTAGCGTCTTTGCCAAGGAATCGTTTCTCGTGATTCCTCCGCTCCTGGTCCTGGCCGATTGGTGCGTGGGTCGGGGCCCGTGGCGGGGGCGCTGGCGGGCGCATGCGCCCTTCTGGCTGGCGACGGCGGCTTACGTGGCGCTGATGTACGCCGGCCCGTGGCCGTATCCGTTTGGTGAAACGCAGTCGGGCCTGACGCCGCACTTCTTCGGGGTTTACCTGCGCAGCCTCAACCGCCTGCTGCTTTTCGTCTACGGCTTCTTCGCGCTCGGGTGGATTGTCAGCCGGCTGAAGCAAGAGCCGTTCGCGCCGCTGCGCCTGCGGGCGTTCTTCTTTTTCCTCGCCTGGCTGCTCGTGACGATCGGCCCGTACAGCTTCATCCTCTACGAAAAGCAACTGTCGAGCCGGCACACGTACATCCCTTCGGTGGCGACGGCGGCACTCGTGGGTCTGCTGTTCGCCTTCGTCTGGGAGCGGGCGCGGAGCGGGAGCATGCGGTCGGCGTGGGCCGCCGTGCTGGCGGTGTGCTTGGCGGTCAATGTTGCCTACATCTGGAAGAAAGACGCGCAGTACCTAGACCGCGCCGCCCCCACCGAGCACCTCATCGCGGCACTCGACGCCAACATGGCCGGCGCGCAGCGGCCCTGGGTGGTTGTGGTTTACGATTTTCCCTACCCCGCCATCGTGGGACGGGGAGCGGTGCGGTTCTTTACGACGGTGGACCCGCACGCCGTGGTCTTCCGATGGAAGAATAGACCGAAGCCCACGCCACCTGCCAGCTTGACCTTGATATGGGACCCGACATCCAAGATGTTCCGTTATGTTCCTTTGTTCTAGATCGTCTTTACCTTCAGGAACATAGGTTCCGTTCGAGGGGGAATACACCCCATCCAACCCCCATTTTTTGCTGTTCGGGTGAAAAAGCTATTGGCAGGCTTGACAACCTGGGGTAAAATGCGCGGGACAAAGAGGTTAGGGACGGAGCACGGAGAGCGCAACAAACGGCAGCAAAAAGGATAATTCTTAGCAGCGCGGTTATCTTACCTAATTGCTTGCGCCGCTCCTGACTCCCACCCCAACCCAACCGACTTATGAGGAAGGGAGTATAGCTATATGCCCAGTATCAGCACCCGGGTGCTGAAGTACGTGGACCAGGCCATCTGCTCCACGGCCAGCCTTGCTTTTAACGTCATTCAATTCTTCAACAAGTACCGCCCGAACCCGTCCTTCACGCCGAAGTGGTCCGAGAAACCCCTGCTGAAGTCCTGGCAGAAGTCGAAGCCGAAGCTGGGCTGGCCGCGCACGACCGATTCGCTCTGCCCCGGCTGCGTCAAGGAAGCCCGCGACCGCATCATCACCGGCGAGCAGGACTGGCGCACGCTCATCAACGAGAAGGTGGGCGAAATCAAGGCCGAGATCATCGAGCGCGACGGCCAGGTCTGGATGGTCAAGGACTGCCCCACCCACGGCCGCTACGAAGACATCATGGCCATCGACTCGAACTTCCTTTCCTGGATCGAGTCGAACTTCCCGGGACGCGACCTCCCGGCGCACAACGACAAGGACCTACACAAGCACGGCTCCAGCACCATCAAACACGGGCGCGGCTCGGTGCTGACCGTCGACCTCACCAACCGCTGCAACATGATGTGCGACCCCTGCTTCATGGACGCCAACCAGGTGGGCTTCGTCCATGAGCTCGCTTGGGAAGACGTCACCGAAGTGCTCGACAACGCCATGAAGATCAAGCCGCGCCGGCAGATGTCGGTGCAGTTCTCCGGCGGCGAGCCCACCATGTCGCCCTACTTCATCGACGCCGTGCGCTACGCCCGCAAGCTCGGCTACAACAGCGTGCAGGCGGCCACCAACGGCATCGAGTTCGCCAAGTCCAAGGAGTTCTGCCGCCGGGCCTTCGAGGCCGGGCTGCGCTACGCCTACCTGCAGTTCGACGGCATCGGCAACGACGCCAACAGCCACCGCCAGGTGGGGAACCTGTTCGACGTCAAGCTGAAGGCCATCGAGAACATGCACGAGGCCGGCATTGAAATCATCCTGGTCATCACCCTCATCAACGGGGTGAACAACGACCAGGTCGGGCCCATCATCCGCTTCGCCCGCGACAACCCCAGGAAGATCGCCTTCATCGCCTTCCAGCCCGTCAGCTTCACCGGGCGCGACGAAGAGGTCACCGCCGAGCGCCGCCTGCGCCAGCGCTACACCCTGTCGCACCTCGCCTACGACGTCAAAAAGCAGCTCGGCATCACCGAGCCCACCCGCGACTGGTTCCCCATCTCCATGATGAACGCCTTCACCGACTTCGCCGACGTCGTCCACGGCCCCGACACCGACTGGGGCCAGGTGGGCTGCGGCTGCCACCCCAACTGCGGCGTGGGCACCGCCCTCATGATCAACAAGAACACCGGCGAGTGGGGCCCCGTGCCGCAGTTCCTCAACATCCCCGGCCTGGTGCGCGACATGCAGAAGATCACCGACGCCGGGCGCGGGCGCTACTTCTCCGCCGCCCTGATGGGCCTGGCCCTGCTCAAGCACTACAAGCCCTTCCAGTCGCCGCCCAGCCTGACGCTGTGGGACCTGCTCAAGAAGTTCGACAAGTCCTTCGCGGTCACCGGCGACACCAAGAAGTACGGGAAGTCCACGCCCGACCGCACCTACGCCGACGCCCTCAAGCGCCGCCAGGACCCCTGGAACTTCCTTTTCGTCGCCGGCATGTGGTTCCAGGACCTGTTCAACTACGACTTCCGGCGCACGGAGATGTGCATCATCCCCTACGCCACCCAGGAAGGCGAGATCTCCTTCTGCGCCTACAACACCGGCGTGGGTTGGCGGAAGATCATCGAGAACATGCACAAGAACGCCACCGTGGCCGAGTGGTACAAGACCCACGGCAAGCACGAGATCTACGCCAAGGGTCGCGCCGTGGAGCTGAACGCCTACGAGCACTCGCTGCGGCTGAACGACGACGACGTCAACCGCAAGCGCGAGCTGGCCCACGACATCCCCCAGACCGCCGCGGAAGAGGAACGCCTGCGGCGCAAGGCCGCTTACGAGGCCAAGCAGGTCCGGCAGATTTACGAGGAGATGGTTCTGAAGAAGCCCAAGCCGACCGTCGTCCAGATCGGCAACGCCCAGCCGGCCAGCCCGGCGGTGGGGGCGTCGGCCCACGGCGACGACTAGGCGCGGGAAACGGGTAGCAACGACGAAGCATCTTACGCGCAGGCAGTAGAAACGGACTGACAAAGGAGCTACGTCATGGCGGAAGCACTGAAGATGCTCACGGCACTGCGGCCGCAGGTGGAGAAGGTCACCAAGCCCCTGAGCGTCGACCGGCACCCCTTCGAGGACTACCTCTCCAATCCCTACATGCGCAAGTTCCTCGGCCTGCTCACCCAGAAGGGCGCCGACGGCCAGTGCTACTTGGAGAAGCTCTTCTCGAGCTATGACCGGCCCGACCTCTCCGTGATGGAGAAGGTGAAGTACGGCCTGCCGCATCAGCTTATTGAAGTCTTCCGCAACAAGGCCGGCGTCTCGAAAGACGTCATCAAGGAGAAGGTGTTCCACCACCAGCCGACGGTGCGGTCGCTGGTGAACACGGCGAAGTCCATCGCCACCTACGGGCTCACCACGCCGCAGCGCTTCGTGGCCCCGCTGATCGTGGTCTGGAACATCACCCAGGCCTGCAACCTGACCTGCAAGCACTGCTACCAGGACGCGACTCACAAGCCGCTCGCCGACGAGCTCACCTGGGAAGAGAAGCAGCGCGTGCTCGACGAGATGGCCGACAGCTACGTGCCCTTCGTGGCCTTCGCCGGCGGCGAGCCGCTGGTCTGCAAGGACATCTGGAAGGTGCTCGAGCACTGCAAGAAGCGCAAGATCCACGTCACCGTGGCCACCAACGGCACCATGCTCACCCGGGAAGTCTGTCAGCGCCTGGTGGAAGTGGGCGTGAAGTACGTCGAGGTCTCGCTCGACTCGGTCGACCCCGACGAGCACGACAGCTTCCGCGGGCTGCGCGGCGCCTGGAAGCGCTCGACCGAAGGCATCCGCAACGTCGCCACCACCCCCGGCCTGCGCGCCGGCATCGCCACCTGCTTCACCCGGCAGAACGTCCACACCGCCGACGACATGATCAACCTGGCGAAGGACCTGGGCTGCACCACCTTCGTCCACTTCAACTTCATCCCCGTGGGCCGCGGCAAGGAGATCGCCCAGTACGACCTGACTCCGGCCCAGCGCGAGAACCTGCTGCGCACCCTGAACCGCTTCCTGCAGGAGGGCGAGATCTCCATCATGTCCACCGCGCCGCAATTCGGGCGCGCCTGCATCGTCTACGGCTCGGAGGACGGCCTGATGGCCACCGGCCACGCCGGCTCCGGCCGCGGCAAGCAGACGAAAGTCCTCTCGAAGTACATCGGCGGGTGCGGCGCCGGCCGCTGCTACTGCTCCATCCAGCCGAACGGCCGGGTCAACCCCTGCGTCTACATCCCCTCGCACGAGGTGGGCGACCTGCGCAAGTCCCACTTCCTCGACATCTGGAACAACTCGCTGTTTGACCTCTTGAGCGACCGCGACGACCGCGGCGACCACTGCGGCATCTGCGACTACCGCCACTACTGCGGCGGCTGCCGCGCCCGCGCCGTCAGCTACACGGGCGACATCCAGGCGGGCGACCCGGGCTGCGTCTACAACATCCACGAGTGGGAGGAAATCACCGCCAGCCAGAAGAACCAGTTGGTGGTTCTCGGGCAGAACGCCTACCCGGGCAGCCTCCTCGCCGGGATGACCGACGGGAAGCTCGGCAGCGCCGAGAAGGCCCCGGACGTCCTGCTCAACCAGCTTTCGACCGTGCTCGACGATGTCGTCGGCCAGGCCGGCGCCTCCGCCCACGGCGACGACTAGCCCGGCTCGCAAGTTCTATTCAGCCCAGCGGCTTCGGCCGCTGGGCTTTTTCTTTGGGAACGGATCGGCGGGCGGAGCCCGTACGGGCTCCGCCTTTTGCTTTTCGCGGGCACAAAGGGCATGGACAGCCGGCGGCGGGCTCGTCTATAATCGGCGTTGGCGTCGAAGAATCGTGAATCCCCTAAGGCGTTCCCAACGTATAGAAACCAGGCGCAGCCGCACGCGGGGGTGCCTGCCCTGAGCGGAGCCGAAGGGAGCGAAAGATGAGCGAAAAGGCGCTGGCAACGGCGGGCCCGGCAGTCGAGCATGTGAACGGCCTGCGGCTGCGGGCCGAGACCCTGACGGTCTCGACCCGGGAGCGCCTGGAGCTGATCAACATCACCGACCGTCTGGCCGAGCAGGTCCGCCGCAGCGGCGTGCGCGACGGCCTGGCCCTGGTCAACTCCCTCCATACCACGCTCGCCCTCTTCATCAACGAATTCCAGCCGGCGCTGCTCGACGACATGCGCAACTTCCTCGAGCAGACCGTCGTCCGCGGGCAGTACTACAAGCACAACGACCCGCAGTTCTCCGACTGCGATCGGCTGAACGCCGACGCCCACCTGCGCGCCATGCTCCTCGGCCACAACCTGGCCTTGCAGGTGCAGAACGGCGAGCTGGTCCTCGGCCAGTTCCAGGCGGTGATTCTCGCCGAGCTCGACGGCCCCCGCGAGCGCTCCCTCCAGCTCCAAATCCTCGGCGTCTAGCCAGGCGTCGAAACTCGAAACTCGTCACTCGAAACTCGTACAGCCTGCGAGTTTCGAATTTCGCTTTTCGATTTTCGTTCGGGAATCATCTCGGGTGTGCGCCTCCTCCGGACTTGCCCTCGCCTCAATCCGGCGGTACAATGCCATCGTTCTCCGACCCCGGCTGCCTACGGGAGAGACAACCCAGGGCGCCGGGGCGATAGCGTGTCCCGCGAAAGGGGGATGCGTCCCGCGAAGGCCCTTCGACTCGCCCTGCGGGCTCGCTCAGGGCAAAACCCGGCACACAGCCGGTGAGCCCGAGCAAGGGTTGAGGGGTTTTGGAAAGGAGAGCGCGCAGCCTATACCCGGTTGCGAGGGCGCGGGTATAGGCTGAAGGTTTTTTGGACCGATGCTGAAAGACTCCTACGGCCGCCGCATCACCGACCTGCGCGTCGGAGTCACCGACCGCTGCAACTTCCGCTGCATCTACTGCCGGGCCGCCGAGCCGGAAAACTACGAGCCGCCGGAGCACCTGCTGACCTGGCCGGAACTGCTCCGCCTCTGCACCATCCTCGGCCGGCTCGGCCTGCGCAAGATTCGCGTCACCGGCGGCGAGCCGCTGGTGCGCGCGGGGGTCGAAGAGTTCGTCGCCCGCTTGAGCGCGCTCGGGCTCTACGAAGACGTCGCCGTCACCACCAACGGCTACACGCTCGCCGAGAAGGCGGCCACGCTCAAAGCCGCGGGGCTCAACCGCGTGAACGTCAGCCTCGATTCGCTCCGCGCCGAGCGCTTCGACGCCATCACCCGCACCCGCGGGGCGCTCCAGCGGGTGCTGGCCGGGATTGACGCTGCCCGGGCCGCCGGGCTCGCCCCGGTCAAAGTGAACGCCGTCATCGTCCGCGGCTTCAACGACGACGAAATCGCCGACTTCGCCCGCTTCGCCCGCGACCGCGGCCTCGTGATGCGCTTCATCGAGTTCATGCCGCTCGACGCCGACCACATCTGGGACCGCACGCGCGTCGTGACCGCGCGCGAGATGCGCCGGGCGCTCGAGTCAGCCGGGCTGCCGCTCGAGGAGTTGCCGCGGCAGTACGACAGCGAGACCGCGCTGCGCTACCGCTTCGCCGACGGCGCCCCGGGCGAACTCGGCCTGGTGGCCCCGGTGTCGGAGCCCTTCTGCGGCAAATGCAGCCGCATCCGGCTGACGGCGGATGGTAAAATAAGGACGTGCCTGTTTTCGCGGGTCGACCACGACCTGCGCGGGCTGGTGCGCGCCGGCGCGCCCGAGCGGGAGATTGCCGGCGAAGTGGAGCGCATCGTGGCGATGAAGGAAGACGGCCACCACATCAACGACTCGGACTTTGCGCCGCCCAGCCGGACGATGGTTTTTATCGGCGGATAAGACGATGCCCCTGACCACGCTCGAGCCGCTCAAGCAGCCGGAGACGATCCGCGTCCCCGAAGTCGAAAAGGGCGTGGGCTGCAATTTCTCCGACTATCTGCTGGTGCCGGACACTTCGCTCGATGAGCGCAATGCGGCCGCCAAGCGGGCGCTCGGCGAGCGCGCCGTCATCCTCGGCCACCACTACCAGCGCGACGAAGTGGTCAAGTTCGCCGACTTTCGCGGCGATTCGCTCAAGCTTTCCCAGCAGGCCGCGCAGACGCGCGCCGAGTTCATCGTGTTTTGCGGCGTGCACTTCATGGCCGAAAGCGCCGACATTCTCTGCCAGCCCCACCAGCAGGTGATTCTCCCCGACCTCAACGCCGGCTGCTCGATGGCCGACATGGCCGACATCGGCCAGGTGGAGGATTGCTGGGACACGCTCGAGCAAATCGGGGACTTGCGAGCCATCCCGGTCACCTACATGAACTCGACCGCCGCCATCAAGGCTTTCACCGGCCGGAACGGCGGCTCCATCTGCACCAGCTCCAACGCCGCCAAGGTCATGCAGTGGGCGTTCACCCGCGGCGAGCGCGTGCTCTTTCTCCCCGACGAGCACCTCGGCCGCAACACCGCCTACCGCATGGGCATCCCGCTCGAGGAGATGGCCGTCTGGGACCCGCACCGTGCCCGCGGCGGCTTGACGGAAGGCGAGATCCGCCGCGCCCGCGTGCTGCTCTGGAAGGGCTATTGCTCCGTCCACCAGCGGTTCCTGCCCGAGCACGTCGACCGCGTCCGGCGCGAGCACCCCGGCCTCCGCGTCATCGCCCACCCCGAATGCCGCTGGGAAGTGTGCGAGAAAGCCGACGCCCTCGGCTCGACCGAAGGCATCATCAAGCAAGTAGCCGCGAGCCCGGCGGGCTCCCAGTGGGCGGTGGCCACCGAGATTCACCTGGTGAACCGCCTGGCCAAGGAGAACCCGGACAAGCTCGTGATTTCGCTCGACCCCAACGTCTGCGTCTGCACCACCATGTTCCGCATCGCCCCGCAGCACCTCTGCTGGGTGCTGGAGAACCTGGTGGCCGGGCAGGTGGTGAATCGCATCGAAGTAAGTGACGACACCCGCCGCTGGGCCCGGGTGGCCCTGGAGCGGATGTTGAGCCTGGCTTGAGGACAGCGATGCCCGACGACGAACGCGACGACGACTTCGAATCCGACGACGACGAGCAGGACTCGGAGCGGGACGGCGAGCAGGAAGCCGAGCGCCCCGAGCGGCTCTTCAACCGCCAGGAGGCGGAAGGCCTGCTGCCGCTCCTCCAGCAGCTCCTCGCCACCGCCATCGAAAAGAAAAAGGCCAGCGAGGTCATTGAGCAGGAGTTCTCCCGCATCCAGAACCGCATCCTGCTCTACGGCGGCATCATCCCGCCCTACGCCTACCTGGCCGAGAAGAAGCTCGAGCGCGACAAGTGTGTGGCCGCCATCCGCGAGGCTCTGGGCAAGATCGAGCAGACCGGGTGCGTGGTGAAGGATCTGGACGTCGGCCTGGTCGACTTCCCCAGCGTGGTCAACGACGAGCAGGTCTATCTCTGCTGGAAGCTGGGCGAGGAGCGCATCCGCTACTGGCACCGGATGGATGAAGGCTTCGCCGGGCGCAAGCCGCTCGGCCCCGCCGATGCCTCGACCCCCGACGCCTCCAAGCCCAACTAGTCCCCCGGCTTCCGGGTTCGGGCGGAGGCCGGCCCGCGGGGCAAGACTTCTCCCATGAGCGCGAACAAAGCGAATCGTTTGCAGAACTCCTCGAGCGCCTATCTCAAGAGCGCCGCCCACCAGCCCGTGGACTGGTATCCCTGGGGCCCGGAGGCTCTGGAGCGCGCGCAAAAAGAGGACCGGCCCATCCTGCTCGACATCGGCGCCGTCTGGTGTCACTGGTGCCACGTGATGGACCGCGAAAGCTACGAAAACGAAGAGACCGCCAAGCTCATCAACCAGCACTTCATCCCCGTCAAGGTCGACCGCGACCAGCGCCCTGATATCGACGCCCGCTACCAGGCCGCCGTCAGCGCCATCAGCGGCCAGGGCGGCTGGCCGCTCACCGCTTTCCTCACTCCCGACGGCAAGCCCTTCTTCGGCGGCACCTACTTTCCGCCGGAGGACTACTTCGGGCGGCCGGGTTTCAAGCGCGTGCTCGCGACCATCGCCGCCAACTACCAGACGCGCCAGGCCGAGATCCGGGCGAGCGCCGACAACCTGGTCGAGGCCATGGCCCAGGCGGAGATGTTCGTCGGGGCGCGGCGCGATTTCTCGCCCGCGGTCGTCGACGCCATTGCCGACTCTGCCGTGCGCCTCTTCGACATCCGCCACGGCGGCTTCGGCACCGCGCCCAAGTTCGCCCACCCGACGGCGTTGGAGCTGCTTCTCGAACGCTACCAGATGAGCAGCGAAAAGTATTTGTTGACCGTTGTCACCACCACGCTCGACTCGATGGCCCGCGGCGGCGTCTACGACCAGCTGGCCGGCGGCTTCCACCGCTACTCGGTCGACGCCCGCTGGTCGGTGCCGCACTTCGAGAAGATGAGCTACGACAACTCGGAGCTGTTGAAGAACTACCTGCACGGCTTCCAGGTCACCGGCAATCCGTTCTACCGCGAGGTCGCCGACGGCATCGTCAACTGGGTCAACACCACGCTGGCCGATCTCGAGCGCGGCGGCTTTTACTCGAGCCAGGACGCTGACTACAGCCTCGACGATGACGGCGACTACTTCACCTGGACGCTCGAAGAAGTCCGGACCGCGCTCCCGGCCGAGGACGCCGCGCTCGTCGCCGAGCACTACGACGTCGCCGAGCAGGGCGAGATGCACCACAACGCGGCGAAGAACGTCCTCTGGGTCGCCGAGCCGGTCGAAGAGCTGGCCCGCAAACGCGCCGTCGCGCCGGAAGAGATTGAGAAGCGCCTGGCCGCCGCCAAGAAGAAGCTGCTGGAGGCGCGCGTGAAGCGGCCCACGCCGTACGTCGACACCACGCTTTACGTCAGCTGGAACGCGATGTTCATTTCGGCCTACCTCGAAGCGTATCGGGTGCTCGGCCGCGACCACTGCCGCCAGCTCGCTTTGCGCACGCTTGACCGCATCCTCGAGAGCGCCTGGAGCGACCCCTGGGGTTTCGCGCACATCTGCCCGCCGGAGGGCCGCGTCAACGACGCCGACTGGGCGGGCGGCGTGCTCGATGACCAGGTTTTTATGGCCGCGGCTCTGCTCGACGCCTTCGAACTCACGGGCGAGCGCCGCTACTTCGAGCAGGCCGAGCATGCGATGAAGCTCTGCCTCGAGAAGTTCTGGGACACGAAGGACGGCGGCTTCTTTGACCGCCCGCAGGGCGCGCCGCCCATCGCTGCGGGGCTCGAAATCCCCCGCAAGCCTTTTCAGGACTCGCCCACTCCCGCCGCCAACCCCGTCGCCGCCATGGCGCTCGACCGCCTGGCGAGCTACACGATGAACCGGGACTACCGCGAGAAGGCAAAGCAAACCCTTGAAGCTTTCGCCGGCTTGGCCGACGCCTACGGGCTCTACGCCGCCACCTACGGTCTGGCGGCGCTGCTGCACGCGCGCCAGCCGCTCGAGGTGGTTATCGTCGGCGAGCGCGCCGACGCCCGCACCCAGGCGCTCGCCCGCGCCGCCCACCACACTTTCCGCTTCGGCAAGGCGGTGCTCCAGTACGAGCCGAAAGAAATTTCCGCCGAGCGGTTGCCGGCGGGCCTGGCTTCAACCTTGCCGCATCTTGCTGCCGGCGGTCCGGTGGGACTCGTCTGCGTCAACTCCACCTGCCAGCCGCCCGTCTCGAAGCCGGAGGAGCTGGCCGCGGCCATCATGGCTGCGGCCCGTTAGCGTCTAAACAGCCATGATGCCCGGATGGTTGGCCGGTTTGATTTTCTTTTCCGTCCTCGGCTTGCTTGTTGGCTCGCAAGCGTTCTGGTTCTGGCGGGCGCGAAAGCTGGTCCGCAGCCGGCCCCAGGGCTGGCAGCGGTGGGCACTGGGAGCTCCGCTTTACGGCTGGTTCTTGCTGCTGCTGGTGGTTTTTGTGGCGGCGCCGCTGCGCTGGGCGGTGGCCGGAGGCGCCCCTGTCCTGCTGTCCCTCTTCATGCAGTTCCGCCGCTCGGAAGTGATGATCCCGATCGGCCTGTGGCTCACCGCCTCGATGTTTTCCTTCCTGCTCATCGGGCTCGTGCGCGGCGCCGGCTGGCTGGGGCAGCGCCTGCTGGCTCGGCGGGCCGCTGAAGACCCGCCGCAGCCCGAGCGGCGGTACTTCCTCCAGACGGCCACCTATGTCGCCGGGGCAATCCCGTTTGTGATGGTCGGCTACGGGTTTCTCATCGGCCGGCAGAAATACGGCGTCCAGGAAGTCAATGTGCCGATCGCGAAGCTGCCCGAGGCGCTCGACGGCCTGCGGCTGTTGCAATTGACCGACGTGCACGCCAGCGCCTACATGCCGGTCGAGGAGATTAGCCGCGTCGTCGGCCTGGCGCGGGAGATTGCCGCTGACTTGGTGCTGCACACCGGCGACTTCATCACCAGCCGCGGCGACCCGCTCGGGGCAGCCATCCTCGAGCTCGCGCGCGTCGAAGGTCGCTATGGCCGGTTCGGCTGCCTGGGCAACCACGAAATCTACGCCGGGGCGGAAGACTATGCGACCGAGTCGTTCGCCCGGCGCGGCGTGCTCATCCTGCGGGGACGGAGCTCGGAGCTGGAGATTCGGGGAGAGCGGGTGAACCTCATCGGGGTGGACTACCAGCGCCAGCCGCGCGGGCTCGACCCCGCGCAGTGGGCGTCGAACTTCTTGAAAGGCGTCGAACGCCTCGTGCGCCCCGGGATGCCGAACATCCTCT
>Ga0154909_1099_pt2 | contig 14460 bp, 14 predicted proteins | sample RifCSPhighO2_01_FD_105878 | JGI IMG/M metagenome (GOLD analysis project Ga0154909, IMG submission 105878) | Acidobacteria bacterium RIFCSPHIGHO2_01_FULL_67_28 | reverse complement strand
GTTCCCTTGAGCCGGCGCGGTGAAGAGGTTCGCTTCCGTCTTCTCTTCCGGCCGGGGGCAGCCAAGTGGATTCGTCTCGACTACACCCAACCCACCCGTGTCTCCAACGGACGATACCTGCTCACCACTACCCGGGCTTGGCGGCACCCCATTGACCACGCCGTGTTCACCTTGCGCCTCTCGCCCGGCTTTCGCTTGGGCTCGTCCAACTACGCCCTGGCCGCATCACCCCCTTCCCCCCGCGGAGAGGACTATTCTTTTTCCCGGACGGATTTCTACCCCGACCAAGATTGGCAATTTGCCTGGGAAGAGCCACGGCCTGCGGCTCCTCAAGAGAGAGGATTGCGATGAAACTGGGCTGGTCACGTTTGTTCGTGCTTTGCTTCTTGTTGATCGCTGCCGTCCCCGCCTACGCCAACAACCCCCCCGCGCCCGACGGCGTGTTCTCCTTGGTGATGATATTTGTTGTTGCCATCCTGGCCCGCCGCTTGTCCGGCGCCACGTTCCCGGCACAAAGCCGATCCTGGAGAATCATCAAGGGAGTTGGCTTGGCGCTCGCCTTCCTGCTGACCCTTGGCGGGACCGAACTTGCCTTGCTGCCCCTGCTGATCCTGCTGTTCTATGGCCTATGGCGCGGGGCCTACGTGATCAAGCTTGGCCAGGGTAGCAAACGGTTCCTCCTCGGCGGCGTCGCGATGCTCTTCACGCTCTTCGCCGTGGCGAACTATCTGGCCTCACTCAGTAATTACTCCGGGGTTGCCTCGAGGGAATCTAGTGCCGTGCGCGGGGTACGCACCATCGCAACTGCGGAGGCTCGCTTCCGGGCGGATGCCCGGCTCGACGTGAACAAGAACGGTGTGCCCGAATACGGCAGTCTGGAGCAGCTCCACCAAGGCGGGCTCGTAGAACTTCCTACTCTCGAAGATAGGCATGTTGCGCCGAGCCCCGGCAGCCCCTACCGCTACACCGTGGTGTTGGGCAGCTACTACCGCTACACCGTGGTGTTGGCGGGCGACCCGGCCCGCGATGAGAAAGAATTCTTTGTCTATGCTACTCCTAGCCACTACGGGCGGGAGAGCGAGGCTTGGTCCGGTGTACCGGGCGCTTCGCTGGCGAAAGGTCTGCGCCCCGCACCGCCTTTCGCAATCCGGACTTTTGCCTCTGATGAGACGGGGGTGATTCGCCAGGCTGACCTCGGCGGCTCACGCGCGGTCACGCGCGAAGAAGTTCGAAAGTGGCCCCCGTTGCAGTAGCGCTCGCCGGTCAATTCCGCCGAGAGGCTCACAATGCCAAAACCATCTGGTTTCGGCGCAGCGAAAGTGCTTGGGTTGACTAAGCCAGGGGATTCTTGACCTCGTAGTTGTGCCCAAAAGGTCTGCCACAGAATCTGAAATAGCTGGGCAGACATGGCATGGTTCTCTTGGTGTCCAAATAGTGTCCATGATCCAGCAAAAAGGGCGCAAATTGCACGAAAATGGTGCAAGGCGATTCCTCGCGCAAGCAAAAAAGAATCAGGGAGTTGCGTGAGTTTTCAGCAACTTCACGCAACTCCCTGGACCGCGTGTCAAGGTAGCGCTCTAACCAGCTGAGCTACGCGCCTCTGTGCTCGATTCTCGCCGAGGCCGCGCCTTTTGGCAAGCCCGCGCGAGTCCGGAAGGCGATTGACAAACCAGAGACGCAAAGGTATCTTGGGCTGCCTTGGCGTCGGGATTTCCTTTTTGCGGAACTGGTCTGGGCCGGGTCTGCCCGGGCGGAGAGCGGCTACACTCCTAGGCGGAGCGGAGGAGCATGGAGCAAAAACAATCCGGCACTGGCGGCAGCCTGGTGGCAGCGGGGCTGGCGCTCTCCCTGGTGGTTCTCACCTTCTCCACGATTTACATTTTCTTCAAGCGAACCTGGTGGTTTCCCGAGCCCATCTCGGCCTTTGCCGAAGCGGTTGACCGGCAATTCGACCGGACGCTGGTTATTACCGGCCTGGTCTTCTTCCTGGCGCAGTTGGCGCTGGGCTACGTGATCTTCCGCTACCGCGACCGGGGCGGTCGGGCCCGTTACTCGCACGGCAACACCGTCCTCGAAATCCTCTGGACGAGCGCCACGGCGGTGATGTTCATCGGCCTCGGGATCGCCGCCGAGCGCGCCTGGGCCTCGCTGCATTGGATGGGCGCCGCGCCCGGGGCCATGCAGGTGGAAATCACGGGCAAGCAGTTCGCCTGGAACTTCCGCTACCCGGGAGCGGACGGCCAGTTCGGGCGCACGGACCCGAGCTTGGTGAACGACGCCGCCGGCAATCCTGTGGGGCTGGACACGAACGACGCGGCGGCGCAGGACGACGTCGTCACGGCCACCATGGCCGTGCCGGTGAACCAGGAAGTGGAAGTCATCCTGCGCGCGGTGGATGTCACTCACAGCTTCTTTGTGCGGGAGTTGCGCTTCAAGCAGGACGCGGTGCCCGGCATGGTCATCCGCCTGCACTTCAAGGCGGAGAAAACCGGCAGCTACGAAGTGGCGTGCGCGGAGCTGTGCGGTCTGGGCCACCACCGCATGCGCACCGTGCTCCAGGTTCTTCCCGAGGACGAGTTCCAGGCCTGGCTGCGCGAGCAGGCCGCGGAATAACGGTTCCCCACGGTTCGAGGAGAAAACGAATGGCCGAAGCCCACGCGGTAGCGCACGAAGCGCCGAAGGGATTCATCCGCAAGTACATCTTCAGCCTCGACCACAAGGTGATCGGCATCCAATACATCCTGCTGGCGCTGGCGGCCGTCTTCGTCGGGATGTTCCTGTCGTTGCTGATGCGGCTGCACCTGGTGTGGCCGAACGCCAAGCTGCCTTTCTTCGACGTGATGACCCCGGAGCAGTACCTGGCGCTGATGACCATGCATGGGACCATCATGGTCTTTTTCGTTTTGACAACGGCGCCCCAGAGTGGATTCGGGAACTACTTCCTGCCCATTCAAATCGGGGCCGCCGACATGGCTTTCCCGACTTTGAACATGTTGTCGTTCTGGTTCACCTTCGTGTCCTTCGCGGTGATGATGGCGGCGTTTTTCGTCGTCGGCGGCGCCCCCATCAGCGGCTGGACAGCCTACCCCCCCTTGAGCGCGGTGGGCGAGATTGCCGGCCCCGGCCTGGGCTGGGGCCAGAGCCTGTGGGTGATCAGCATCGCCATCTTCTGCGGCGCCTCGTTGATGGGCGCCCTGAACTTCATCACCACCACGCTCGACCTGCGCACCAAGGGGATGTCGCTGATGCGCATGCCGCTCACCTGCTGGGCATGGTTCGTCACCGCCATCCTGGCGCTGCTCGGCTTCGCCGTGTTGCTCGCGGCCGGCATCCTGCTGCTGCTCGACCGGCACGCTGGCACGAGCTTTTTTGTTCCCGGCGGTCTGGTGATCACGGAAAAACTCATTCCGCACAAGGGGGGCTCGCCGCTGCTCTGGCAGCACTTGTTCTGGTTCTTCGGCCACCCGGAGGTCTACATCGCCATCCTGCCGGGCATGGGGATCACCTCGCACATCCTCTCTACGTTCGCTCGCAAGCCCATCTTCGGCTATCGAGCCATGGTCTACGCCATCTTCGCCATCGCCCTGCTGGGGCTGTCGGTGTGGGGCCACCACATGTTTACCAGCGGTATGAGCCCCTACAGCGCCTTTGCTTTTTCCCTCTTGACCATGTCCATCGGCGTGCCCTCCGCCATCAAGACCTTCAACTGGATTGGGACGCTCTGGGGCGGGCAGATCCGCTTCACCACACCGATGCTCTTCGCCATTGGGTTCGTGTCGCTCTTCGTGAGCGGCGGCTTGAGCGGGATCTTCTTGGCGCAGCCGGCGGTGGACCTGCCCTTGCACGATACTTATTTCGTCGTCGGCCACTTTCACCTCATCATGGGCGTGGCCGCCATCTTCGGCATGTTCGGGGCGACTTACTACTGGTTCTCCAAGATGTTCGGTCGGCAGATGAGCGAATTTCTGGGCAAGCTGCACTTCTGGCCGACCTTCATCGGGGTCTACTGCATCTTCATGCCCATGCACTTTATCGGCCTGGCGGGCCACGAGCGGCGCTACCCGGACACGACGGCGGTGCAATATCTTGCTGCGCTGCAGCCCGTGCACCTGTTTATGACTATCGCGGCCATTGTCACCATTGCCGCGCAGTTCATCTTCGTCTTCAACTTCTTCTGGAGCCTGTGGAGGGGCAAGAAGGCCGAGGTCAACCCCTGGGAGGCGACCACGCTGGAATGGACGGTGCCCTCGCCGCCCCCGCATGACAACTTCGCCGGGCGCTATCCCGCCGTCTACCGCGGGCCGTACGAATACGGCGTCCCGGGCGCAGCCAAGGATTTCACTCCCCAGCATGTGCCCGACGGCGCCGGAGGCGCCGGCAGTCATTGAGCAGTCCCATGACAGGCAAAGCAGCCACGCAAGAATTGGAAGCGCTCGACGTCGGCGGGACCGGCGCCGGGACCGAGTGGCCCTGGGCGCCGGGCGGCCCGGATGGGTCCGCGGTTCCGCAGCGCGTCTATGTGACCGGCATCTTCCTGGCCCTGGCCTCCATCCTGATGTTCTTCACGGCCCTGACCAGCGCGTATCTGGTGCGGCAGGGGATTTCCACCGACTGGGTGCCGATCGAGCTTCCCGCCATTCTCTGGGCGAACACAGCGGTGCTGCTCGGGAGCAGCGCCACCATCGAACGGGCGCGGCGGCTTCTCGCCCAGGGCCGACCCGAAGGCTTCCGCCGCTGGTGGGGGCTGACAACGGCGCTGGGTTTGTTGTTTCTTGCGGGTCAGTTCGTCGCCTGGACCGAGCTTAGGGCGGCGGGCGTCTACGTGGCGACGAACCCAAGCAGCTCATTCTTTTACGTGCTGACGGGGGCGCACGGCCTGCACTTGCTCGGCGGCGTGGCGGCTCTCCTCTATTTGGCCCGGCGGGACGAGAGCCGCGAGCATCGCGCTGGCCTCCAGACCGCGGCCGCGGCGGCTTCCGTGTACTGGCACTTTTTGGGTGTGATTTGGGTCTGCGTATTCTTACTGCTCAACCTGCGAGGGTGAACATGGCTGAAGCGCACACACAGGCGGTGGCGGGCTCCCGCTGGGGCGGCGGCGCGGCGCCCTACGCCATCGGATCGAAGAAGCTCGGGATGTGGCTGTTCATCATCTCCGACGCTTTGACCTTCTCGGTCCTCATCCTGGCCTACAGCTACGTGCGCGTGGCCAGCCCGGACTGGCCGGCCCCGTTCCCCTTCTACCCGGCCATCGTCTACGCCTCGGTGATGACTTTCTTCCTGCTCTCGAGCAGTGTGACCATGGTGATGGCGGTTTCGGCCGCCCACCGCGGAAACCACCGGCGCGCCGTGCAGTGGCTGTTGGCCACCATGGCGGGTGGCGCCGGGTTCGTGTTGCTCCACCTGCGGGAGTGGCTGCACCTCATCCACGAAGGCGTCCGCCCCTTCTCGAATCCCTGGGGCGCGCCGCTGTTCGGCGGCACCTTCTTCGGGCTGACCGGGATGCACATGCTGCACGTCACCGTCGGGGTCATCTACCTGGGCGTCATCGCCTGGGGCTTCGGGCGGAAGAGGTTTTCTTCCGAGGATGTGGAAGTGAGCGGGCTGTACTGGCACTTCGTGGACCTGGTGTGGATGTTCCTCTTCCCGCTGGTCTACCTGCTGTCGATCAAGACGCCGTGAGGAGCGAGAGACCATGAGCGCACCATCGTCGTACGAACAGGCCGCCGGCTCCCGGCTCTACCTCTGGGTGTGGGTCTGGCTGCTGGGCCTGACCGGCGTGGAAATCTTTCTGGGCTACGAGCACCTGCCCCTGAACCTGATGCTCACCCTGCTGATGGGGATCTCGGTCATCAAGGCCGCCCTCATCATGGCCTACTTCATGCACCTGCGCTTCGAGCGCTTGAGCTTGTTCCTGACCCTGGTGCCGGCCCTGGTGTTGTGCATCTGCCTCATCCTCATCTTCTTCTTCCCCGATAGTCTGCGCCTGCACGAGCTTCGGCCGCAGTGAGGGAAGGGAAATGACGCTACGGAGAGCCATCTTCGTCTTGGCCGCCGCCGCACTGCTGGCTGTGGCCCCCGAGGTTTTCGCTCAGGGATGCGTGGCTTGCCGAACCAGTGCCGCAGCCGGCGGCGCCGAAGCCGCCCGCGCCCTCGACCACGGCATTCTCGTCTTACTCATCCCGACCATTTCCATCTTCGTCGGCATCCTGGCCTTCGCTTTCCGCTACCGCAAGTAGCTCCTCCTCGCCCGCCCTGGCCTTGTCGCCCGAATGTGCTTTGCAGCGGGTCTCCGCCGGCGCTACAATAGGTTGCCGAGGGCCTGCCGCGGGGAATCGGAGGAGGTCTTCCATGAAAGTCCTGGTGGTGGACAAGTTTCCCGACACGGCCATCCAGCGAATGAAGGCGCTGGGTTTCGAGGTCGCTTACAACACCGAGCTGAAGGCCGACGCCCTGGTCGAGGAAGTCAAGAAGAGCCAGGCCGATGCGCTGGTGGTGCGCTCCACCAAGGTGACCGAGCCCATGATGGAGGGCGGCCACTTGAGCCTGGTCGTCCGCGCCGGCTCCGGCTACGACACCATTGACGTGGCCGCCGCTTCCAAGCGCGGCATCTACGTTTCCAACTGTCCGGGGAAGAATTCGGCCGCCGTGGCCGAGCTGGCCATGGGACTGCTGCTGGCGCTCGATCGGCGCCTCGCCGACAACGTGCAGCAGTTGCGGGAAAAGAAATGGAACAAGAAAGATTTCAGCAAGGCCCGCGGCTTGCAGGGCCGCACCCTGGGCGTACTGGGGGTTGGGACCATCGGGCAGTTAGTCATCGAGCGCGCCCGGGCCTTCGGGATGAAGGTGGTGGCCTGGAGCCGCTCGCTGACCCCGGAAAAGGCCGCGCGGCTCGGCGTGGAGCGGAAGAGCTCGCCCGAGGAGCTGGCCGCGGCCGCCGACGCCGTCAGCGTCCACCTGGCCTTGACGCCGGACACGAAGGGGATCTGTGGGGAGAAGTTTTTCGCCGCGATGAAGAAGGGAGCGTACTTCATCAACACCTCTCGCGGGGGCGTGGTTGACCCGGAGGCCCTGAAGAAGGCCATCCGCGAGAAGGGCGTCCGCGCCGGCCTGGACGTCTTCGCCAAGGAACCGGCCCAGGCCACGGGCGTTTTCGAGGATGACGTGGTGGAGCTGGAAGGGGTTTACGGCACGCACCACATCGGCGCCTCGACCGACCAGGCCCAGGAGGCCATCGCCGAGGAAACCGTGCGCATCCTCCAGCAGTACCGCGACACCGGGCACGTGCCCAACGTGGTGAACCTCTGCGCGCACTCCCCCGCCACGCACCTGCTGGTGGTGCGCCACGCCGACCGCGTCGGCGTGCTGGCCCACGTGCTCACCGGCCTGCGCAGCGCCGGCATCAACGTGCAGGAGATGGAGAACATCGTCTTCGACGGAGCGGCGGCGGCCATCGCCCGCATCCACCTCGACAAGGCGCCCGCGGACGGCATCTTGGAAAAGATTCGCAGCAGCAATCCCGACATCTTCGAGCTGAACCTGCTCAGCTTGACCCAGTGAGGTGACCCATGTCCGGCACTCCCTACGGCAAGAGCATGGCGCAAGCGGCAGTGGCGGCGGCCCAGGCGGCCGCGGCCAAGTCCGTGGATCGCGTCTACAACTTCAACCCCGGCCCGGCGGTGCTGCCGCTGCCGGTGCTGGAAGAGGCCCAGCGTCACCTGCTGGCCTTGCCCGGCGTGGGCATGTCGGTGCTCGAGATCAGCCACCGCTCGAAGAGCTTCGATGAAATCCTGGCCCAGGCGGAGGCCGACCTGCGGGCGCTGCTCGGCATCCCCGACAACTTCAAGATCGCCTTCCTCCAGGGCGGCGCCAGCCTGCAGTTCACTATGGTGCCGATGAACCTGCTGCCCAAGGAAGGCTCCGCCGACTACATCGTCAGCGGCCACTGGGCGCAAGCGGCGCTGAAAGAAGCCAAGAAGGTGGGCAAGGTCAACGTTGCCGCTTCGACGGAGGCGGAGAACTTCAGCCGCATCCCCCGGCAAGAGGAGCTGAAGCTTGACCCTAAGGCCGCCTACGTGCACTTCACCTCGAACAACACCATCTACGGGACCGAGGCGCCGGCCGAGCCGGAAGTGGGCAGCGTGCCGCTCGTGTGCGACGCCTCGTCGAACATCTTGAGCAAGCCCATCCCGGTCGGCAAGTACGCCCTTATTTACGCGGGCGCGCAGAAGAACATGGGCCCGGCCGGCGTCACCACCGTCATCATCCGCGACGACCTGCTCGGGCGCGTGCCCCCCGGGCTGCCGGCCATGCTCGACTACAAGCTCCAGGTCGAGAAGAAGTCGGTCTACAACACCCCGCCGGTCTTCGCCATTTACATCCTGCGCCTGGTGCTACAGTGGCTGCGGCAGCTCGGTGGTTTGAAGGAAATGGAGCGCCGCAACAAGGAGAAGTCCGACCTGCTCTACAACGCCATCGACTCGAGCGGCGGCTTCTACCGGGGCACGGTGGAGAAGTGGTGCCGCTCGCGGATGAACATCACTTTCCGGCTGCCCGCGGAGACGCTGGAGGAGAAGTTCGTCAAGGAAGCCGCCTCCCAAAAGCTGAGCGGGCTGAAGGGCCACCGCACCGTGGGCGGCATCCGCGCCTCCCTCTTCAACGCCTTCCCGCTGGAGGGCGTCCAGGCGCTGGTGTCTTTCATGAAGGACTTCCAGCAGAAGAACGGCTAGCGGCGGCGAGCCCCGGGCTTGCGAATCGGCATTCTCACAGACATCCTGGCGGCCGACCCCTGGAGCGGGGTCGGGAACTACGCCCGCTCCCTGGTGCGCGAGTGGAGCCGCGCCCACGAGGTCTGGAGCATCGGCAGCGCGCGCCAGGCCCCAGGGCCGGGCTTTGCCGGCCACCTTCGCGTCTCCCGCTGGAATTGGGGCTGGCGCCGGCAAATCGAGTCGCGCACCGACCTGGTTCACTGCCCGCAGGCGCGTGACGTTCCGGAGTTTTTCTACGAGGTTGACCGGCCGCGCGTCGTCACCATCCACGGCGCGACCGTTTTTCTTTTCTCTGGGACGGGTGTTGCCCCTCCGCCCACTCCCTCCATCCTGCGCCACCGGGAGCACCCCGAGGCGGTGGACCTCTACCTGACGGTCTCGCGCTCGGCGCAGAAAGAGATCGTAGAGCAGTACGGCCTGCCGGCCGACCGCGTCGTGCCCATCTACAACGGGGTCGACATGGAACTCTTCTCGCCTCCCCCTGACAAGACCGCCGCCCGGCAGCAAGCTTGCGCTCGTTTCGGCATTCCCGGGGCCTACCTGTTGCATGTCAGCAACTATCAGCCGAAAAAGAACGGCGTGCGCATCGTGGCCGCCTACCGGCAGCTCAAGGAGCAGGGGTTCGGCGAGTTGGCGTTGGTGCTGGCGGGGAGCACCGGGTGGGGTTACGAGCCGGTGGCCGAAGAGATTGCCCGCGCGAACGACAAGAGCATCATCCGCCTCGGCCAGTTGCAGGGGCGGGAGCTGGCCGAGCTCTACCGTGGGGCCGAGGTGTTTCTTTTTCCTTCGCTGCACGAGAGTTTCGGCCTGCCCGCGCTGGAGAGCCTGGCCTGCGGCGTGCCGGCCGTGGTGTCGAACGTGTTCTCGCTCCCCGAGGTGGTCGGGGACGCCGCGTCGGCCGTGAACCCAGAGAGCGTGGAAGAAATCGCCGCGACAGTCGCAAAGCTCCTGGGTGACGCCGCCCTCTACGAGCGCTACCGGCAAGCCGGCCTGGCGCGCGCGAGAGAATTCGGCTGGGACACTTCTGCCCGACAGCACCTTGAAGCCTTTGAGCGCGCCCGGCAGCTTTATCGGGCGCGGCCGTCCCGGGGCTGACAGCCGCGGCGACTCACGATAAGATGATGGATTCCGATGGCACGAGCCTACGCAACCGGAAGCGCTTGGAAGCGTTGGCAGCAGGAGCTGCGCCCGCTGCTGACGATGCGGCGGGTGCGGGCGCGCCTGGCGCCCCGCCCCTATGGCCGCCTGCCGCGTATGGTGGTCAACGGCTTCCCCAAGGCGGGCACGCACTTGCTGGTGCGCTGCGTGCTGGTGCTGGGCGGGCAGCATCAGGTGGACCTGGTCTACCTGCACCGGCGGCTGCGGGAACGAGTGACGCGTGACTCTCTCTTGCCGCCGGGAGAAGGTGTCCCGCTCGGCATCGGGAATCCCACCTATTTCCCCACGCACGAGGTGGAGCGGCAGCTGGCGGGCATGTGGGACGGCGAGTTTGCCGCCGGGCACATCCCTTACAGCGACGTCTTCGCCGGCCTGCTGGAGAAGCACGGCATCAAGAGCCTCCTGATTCTGCGCGACCCTCGCGATACGGTGGTGTCCCTCCACTACTTCATACTTAGCCACCCGGACAGCTCACGCCACTTTCACCTGACCCGAACCCTGCGTACCCCCGAAGAGCAGCTCCTGGCGGTCATCAACGGCGTCGAGACCACCAACGAGCGCGGCCCCGTCCACCTGCGCAGCATCGGCGAGCGCGTGGCCTCGGTGATGTCCTGGCTGAAGACGCCGCTGAACTACACCACGCGCTTCGAGCGTCTGGTGGGGCCGCAGGGCGGCGGCGCCGAGGAGGCGCAGCAGGCTGAAATCGCCGGCATCGCCCGGCATCTGGGCTTGTCGCTGGCCACCGACCAGGTTCGCGTGGTGGGCGCCAAGCTGTTCGGCCAGGGGAGCAAGACCTTCCGCAAAGGGCAGATCGGCGGCTGGCGGGAGCACTTCAAGGAAGAGCACAAAGCTGCCTTCAAGCGCGTGGCGGGGCAGTACTTGATTGAGCTCGGGTACGAGCGCGACCTCAACTGGTAGGGGGGCGGGTGCGAGCCGGCCGGTGGGCGCAGTGGCGGAGCCGTTTGCGGGTGCGCACACGCCTGCGCCGCTGGTGGCGCCGGCGCGACCCGTCGCGCGCCCGGCTCCCGCGGGTCTTCGCCAACAGCCTTCCCAAAGCCGGGACGCATCTCCTCTTGCGCGCGGTGGCGCTGATGCCGGGGATGGTCTGGGAGGAGATCGGCCTGCGCCGCGGCTGGCTGGTGTCCGAGCTGGGGCAGGCCCAAGCCGGCGGCCCGGATGTGGTTCCGGTGGGCGTGGCCGAGGTGCGGTGGGTCCGGGCGGACAAGCTGGCGGAAGTCATCGGGCGGCTCGAGCCCGGAGAAGTGACCGGCGGGCACATGCCCTATTCGGCCGGCTTTGTGGGGATGTTGGAGCGGAAGGGCATCCGCGCGCTCTTCATTGTGCGCGACCCGCGCGACGTCGCGGTCTCCCTCATGTACCACATCGTCGGGCAGCCGGAGACGCGGCTGGGGAGACACTTCCTGCGCGCCTTCAAGAACGACGGGGAGCGGCTGCGGGCCTGCATCCTCGGCGCGGAAGGAGTCCCGGGCCGCACTTTCCTGGGGCTGGGGCGGCGCCTCGAGTTGTTTCTTCCCTGGCTGCGGGTGCCGGGGATTCACACGGTGTGCTTCGAGCGCCTGGTGGGTCCCCGGGGAGGCGGGAGCGAAGAAGCGCAGCACGCCGAGATTGCCGGCATCGCCGGCCACCTCGGCTTGCCGCTCACGCCCGAGCAGACTCGGTCGGTCGGCTCGCAGCTCTTCGGACAAGGCAACACGTTCCGCCGCGGGCAGATCGGCTCCTGGCGGGAACACTTCCGGGAGGAGCACAAGGCGGCGCTCAAGCAGGTGGCGGGGCAGTGCTTGATTGAGCTCGGCTACGAGCGCGACTTGGAGTGGTAAAGCGACCTCCGGCTCACGGCTCGGTGGCGGGCGGCTGGGGCTCGCCGGTCCCTCCCCGCAACATCCGCTGCAAGCGGCTGCGCACGCGCCGCCAGAACGGCCGCGGCACGGCGTGGGGCGGCGCCGGCGATTGTCCCAGGCGGAAGAGCAGCGGCACTTCCAGCACCTTGGGATGATGGAAACCGTGCGCCCACAGTCCGTCTTCGCCCCAGGCGTCGCCGTGGTCGGCGCAGACGAGGATGCTGGCGCCGCGGAAGGATTCGAGAATCTCTTTGAGCTGGGCGTCGGCGAATTCGAGGCAGGCAGTTTGCTGGCGGCGGCAGCGGGCGGCGTCGTTCCGCGCCGGCTCCATTCCCACGCAGGGGTTGTCCTCAAGCTTCCAAGGCGCTCCCTGGTGGTAGTAGGGGATGTGGGTCTCGCCGATGTTCATGAAGAGGAAGACGCGGCGGTCGCTGGCGGCGCGCAGTTGCCGCAGGGCCCAGTCCATCTGCTGGGGCAGGGAGTAGGTGTTGCCGGGATAGAAGAAGCGGTGGAAGTCGCGCGTCAAGACGCGCCCGGTCTCGGTGCGCGGGTCGAACCAGGAGACCGCGCCGGTCCCCAGAGTCAGGTAGCCGAGGCGCTTCAGACCGTGAATGATGTTGGCGCCTTCGAGCACCATGAAGTCGTCCGGGCGCCAGGGCACCGGGCCGACCATGCGGAAGAACTTCCCGTGGCGCGGGTTCACGTAAGGCTCCGGCCGCGCGAACACGCCGGGCGTGAAGCCGACGAACATGGCCTGGTGCGAGGAGTAGGTAAAGTAGCCCGGCGCCACGGCGGCGTGCAGGTCCCCGACGCTTTTCAGGTTGGGCACGCGGGCGTCGCGGAAAGTGTCGTAGCGGCAGGAGTCGAGCGTGATGAAGAGGAACGAGCAGGGGTCGAGCATTCCGCCTCCCGCGCAGCGCCGCGATTATAGTGGCTTTTGCCGGCGGCGGAAACAGGGTAGCTTGACGCTCCCTCGCTGTGCCTCTATCCTCCGCAACCGATGGGCACAGGCCTCCTGGTGTTGAGACAGGCTCTCAAACGGGTGCTGCCGCAGCCGGTGCGCGCGGCCCTGCGGCGCGTCCTTTACCCGGCGCGATTTCATCTACATCCCGCCTTGTCGCGCTACACGGGGCCGGAGTCGGTTGTCACCTGGGCGGTCTACGAAGCCGGCTTCCATCTTTGGCGGCGAACCTGGGGCCGCGGCGCCCGGCTGGCGCGGCCCATCTTTCTCATCGGCTGCCCGCGCTCGGGCACGACCATCGCCGTGGACCTTTTCGCGCTCCATCCGGAAGTGGCCAACCTCTCGGAGGCGCCGGAGACTTGGGACCCGCGGGGTTACGAGGACTTCGAGGCCGACCACCACTGGACGGCCGCCGATGTCCTCCCGGAGGACGCCGCCCGGCTGCACGCCCGCTTCGAATACCACCGCCGCTGGCACGGCAGGCCTCGCTTCGTGAACAAGTACCCTCGCAGCTCGGTGCGGATTGACTACATCCGCGCTGTCTTCCCGGACGCTGTTTACATCCACGTGATCCGCGACGGCCGCGCCGTGGCTGCCTCCATGCTCCAGGCGCTCGGCCGGCGACGGCGCGGCCAAGTGAAGCCCGACATGCCGTTCACCCATCCGCCGGGCTGGCGCGGATTGATTCGGCAGGACAAGGCCGAGCAGGTGGCGCTGCAATGGCGCGCGGTGGTCAGCTACATTGTGAGCAAGCGGGCGGAGCTCGGACCCGCCTACTATGAAATCCGCTACGAGGAATTGTGCGAGCGGCCGCGGGCGGTGCTGGGCGCGGCCTTCGGCTTCGTGGGCCTCGGCGCCGATGAGGAATTGCTGGCGCGGCTCCCCGAGCGGCTCGATTCGCAGAACTACAAGTGGAAGCAGCAGTTGAGCCTGCAACAAGTCGAGACCATCACGCGCACCGAGGCCCCGCTACTCGAAGAGCTGGGCTACTCCCTCTAGCTGGCGGACGAGCGCGCCGGCGCGGGCGCTGCGGCCAGCGCCTTGAGCGACTCCTCGAAGGGCGGGCGGGCCACGCCGCGCTCGGTGACGATGGCGGCGATGAGCCGCGCCGGAGTGACGTCGAAGGCCGGGTGGCGCGCCGGGACGCCTTCGGGCGCGATGCGCACGCCGCGGATCTGCGTGACCTCGTCGGAGGAGCGCTCTTCGATGGGGATCTTCTCGCCCGAAGGCAGCGCGAGGTCAATCGAGCTGAACGGCGCCGCCACGTAAAACGGCACGCCGTGCTCGCGGGCCAGCACGGCGATGGTGTAGGTGCCGATCTTGTTGGCGGTGTCGCCGTTGGCGGCGATGCGGTCGGCGCCCACCACCACGCAGTCGATCTTCGCCGTCTTCATGAAGTGCCCGACCATGTTGTCGGTGATGAGCGTCGTGGGAATGCCGTCGTGCTGGAGCTCCCAGGCGGTCAGGCGCGCGCCCTGGAGGTAGGGGCGGGTTTCGGTGGCGAGCACCTCGACCTGCTTGCCCTGCTCGATCGCGCCGCGGATGACGCCGAGCGCCGTCCCGTAGCCGCCGGCGGCGCAGAGCGCCCCGGCGTTGCAGTGGGTCAGCACCTGTGCCTGTGCGGGCACGAGCGCGGCGCCGTGCCGCGCAATCGCGGCGCACTGCGCCAGGTCTTCTTCGTAGACGCGCTTGGCTTCTTCGACCAGGGCGCCGCGCA
>Ga0154909_1023_pt1 | contig 14570 bp, 12 predicted proteins | sample RifCSPhighO2_01_FD_105878 | JGI IMG/M metagenome (GOLD analysis project Ga0154909, IMG submission 105878) | Acidobacteria bacterium RIFCSPHIGHO2_01_FULL_67_28 | reverse complement strand
GTCGGCGACCTCGGCGCCGGGCTGCTGTTTTTCGCCGCGCGCTTCCAGGGGCTGGGCCAGGTGTACTTGAGCCGCGCCGTGGGCGACTACGGGACGGTTTTCTTCCTGGCGGCCGGCTTGCTGAACCTGCTCACGGCGCTCGACGCCTACGACGTCGCCGTGGGGAAGAAGGAGTAGCGATGGAGCCGCAGGGCCCGGCGCTGGTGTTGAGCCACATTGAGGCGATGGCGCTCTTCGCCTTTTTCACTTCGCTCGTCTTTGCCTTCTTGAGCAAGCGCGGCTGGCGCGACCGCACCAAGTACTTCCTCTGGACCTTTGTTCTCTTCCTGCTGGCCGGCGTGGGGCTCGGCTGGCTGATGTATCCCTTTCCGCGCTGAAACCTCCAACGTGAAAGTTTGGGGTGAAACGGCTCCCGTTTCGGGAAGCAACCTCGCCCGTGTCCTTCCGGGATTATCCGACCCGCTTAGTTTCCAACGCATTAGCCGGGCTTAGAGAGTTGGCCGGGGAATTGCGTGCGAATCTGGGCGGTAGGGTGTCGGGTGAAGCCGGTGCGCATCCTGGTGGCGGATGACCACGACATTGTGCGGCAGGGGCTGCGGGTGCTGCTTGAGTCCCGGGCGGGCTGGGAGGTGTGCGCCGAGGCGGCCACCGGGCGCGAAGCGGTCGAGCGGACGCGGCACGAGAAACCCGACGTCGTCGTGCTCGACGTCAGCATGCCCGAGCTGAACGGCCTGGAGGCGGCCCGGCAGATCCTGCAAGCGCTGCCGCGCACGGAGATTCTCATCCTGACCATGCACGAGTCGGAAGAGATGGCGCGGCAAGTGCTCGCGGTGGGGGTGCACGGCTACGTCCTGAAGTCGGATGCGGCGCGGGAGCTGGTGTCGGCGGTCGCGGCGCTGGCCGAGCACAAGCCGTACTTCACCACGCGGGTTTCGCAGATGGTGCTCGAGGGCTACCTGAAGAGCGAAGCCGGCGCGGAACTGCAGCCTCGCTTCGGTCGCCTGACCGCCCGCGAGCGCGAAGTGGTGCAACTATTGGCGGAAGGGAAGAGCAACAAGGAAGTGGCCGTGCGACTCGGCATCAGCGTCAAGACCGCCGAAGCCCACCGCGGCAACATCATGCGCAAGCTGAACCTGCACTCGGTCGCCGAGCTCGTCCACTACGCTGTCCGCAACCAGATCGTCCAGCCGTGACGGGGCAAGGATTCGAGCCGCGCCGGATCGGCAAATGTCTACTTGTGCCCTAGGAGCCTGACGGCGGCGGCGACGCCGGGGTCGTTGGCAAAGGTGAAGGTGTCCCAGTCGGCGAGCACCTCGACCTCGGGCTTGACTCCCTGGTTTTCCCAGTTGGCGTGCGAGACGCGCGGGTCGAAGCGCTCGGCGGCGATCCAGAGTTTGGAGCCGTCGGCGAAGGTGGCAGCGTGCAGCGTTTCCACGTTGCCTTTGGTAGTCTGCCCCACCAGCCGGGCGCGGCCGGTGTCCTGCAGCGAGCCGGAGAAGACCTCCGCGTAACTGACCGTGTTCTTGCTCACCAGGATCACCAGGGGGACGGTCTGCGAGTTGTGGACCGGGTCGGGAGTGACTTCCAGCGGGCGCCGGGCGGCGCGCTTGACGAAATGCCCGAGCGTGCCCGAGGCGAAGTGGCTCAAGATGGGCATCAGGACAGAGCTCGAGCCGCCGCCGTTCATGCGGTTGTCGAGAATCAGGGCGTCGAGCGGGCCGAACTCCTGTAGCGCGCGCTTGACCTTGTCGGGAATCGTCTTGTCGAGGAAGGTGGGGAGGAAGATGTAGCCGATGCGGGAGCTGTCGGTGGTGGGCACGAGGCGCGCATCAACGGGCAGCGCGGCCGACTGGCGGTGGCGGACCAGGGTCAGGCGACGCGCGGCCTGGCCGGGGGACTCGACGGTGAATACCGGGGCGCTGCACTCGGGCCCCAGGATGCGCTCGGGGTAGGACTTCCCGTTTTCGACCAGCGGGATGCCGTCCACGGCGAGGATGCTGTCGTGCGGTTTCAAGCCGCCGTGCAGGGCCGAAGACTCCGGGAAGACGGCGAGGATGGTGACGCGGCTTTTTTCGAGCAGGGGCATCATCAAGAGACCCACGCCGACGAAATCGCGCCTGCCGACGAGCCGGGCTTCGTCCTCGGCCACCCGGGCCGGGGAGAGGAAGTAGGAATGCTCGTCGCCGAGCTCCGAGACGAGCTTCTGCAACTCGGCGTAGAAGGTCTCGGTCTCCAGGCCGCTTTCGACGCGGGCGCGGGTGCGAGCGACGAGGCCCGGCCAGTCGCGCCCGTTGAAGTCGGGGTAGACGTAGAGGTCGTTGATGGCGTTGACGAGTCCTTGAAAAACCTGCGACTGCTGGGCGGTGGTGAGCGGAGGGCTGGGCTTGAGAGTGGCCTTGGCTGTGCCCGGCGAAGGATTGGCGGCGAGCGGCCGGCCCTGGCAGCTCGGCGGGATGTAAAGGCCGGCGCCCGCCGGCTTGGAAGAAGAGGCGACGGCTTGGGCGCTTGCAGTCCCGAGCGCAATCGGCCACGAGAGGGCTGGCAAGAGAAGAAGAGCCAGCAACGAGCGTTTCAGGTTCATGGCGCCTCGCCCGAGTGGAAAAGCGTGGAGCCGGCGATCGGACTTGAACCGATGACCTGCCGATTACGAATCGGCTGCTCTACCACTGAGCTACGCCGGCCCGTTCATAAGTTAGCACGGCCTCGGGAGAAAGGGCTAGTGCCGTTCCAACTGGGTGGAGCTATCTCAGCAGAGCGGGAGGTTGCACAGTCGCTGCGAATAGGGCCGTAAGGAGTTAGGCGGAAAAAGTTGGAACGGCACTAGCCAGCTTTGGCCGGAGCCGGGTAGGATGGAAACATGGGCGAGAGGGAACGGGCGACGTTCGGGGCGGGCTGCTTCTGGTGCGTGGAGGCGGTCTTCCGGGAGCTCCAAGGAGTCGAAAAGATCGCCTCGGGTTACACCGGCGGGACGGTCCCGAATCCCACCTACGAGCAGGTGTGCACGGGACGCACCGGGCACGCCGAGGCCATCCAGATTACTTTCGACCCGGCGGTTATCAGCTACGAGGAGCTGCTGGAGGTTTTCTGGAAGACGCACGACCCAACGACGCTGAACCGCCAGGGGAATGACGCCGGCACGCAGTACCGGTCGGCCATTTTCTACCACAGCGACGCGCAGCGGCAGGCGGCGGAGAAGTCGAAAGCCGCCCTCGGGGCTTCCGGCTACTACAAGAGTCCCATCGTCACCGAGATTGCGGCCGCGACCGAGTTCTACCCGGCCGAGGCGTATCACCAGGACTACTACTTGAACAACCCCGCGCAGCCCTACTGCCGGGTCGTCATCGCGCCGAAGGTCGAGAAGTTCCGCCAGCAGTTCGCACCCAAGCTGAACAAGCAGCCCGCCGGGCGCTAGTCAAGACCCCTCGTGGCACCGGCGCTTGTCCCGAGCGTAGCCGAGGGGTCTCGCCGGTGATTGCGCGCCAGCCCCACAAAAACCAAAAGCTCCCCGTTGCCGGGGAGCCTCTGGGGGAAAGTAGGTATGGCCCAGTGCGCGGTTGGGCCAACCTCTTTACGGGAGGGAGTCTAGAGAGGGTATAGGGGTTGTGTCAAGGGGAAACTGGCAGCGGGGCGGCCTTTCTTTTCCTTTTGTTTTCAATATGTTAGGCGGGCGGGCATGAGAGTGTCCCGAACATCTTCTTCGCCTAAGTCTTTGCAGGAAAAGGTGTTAGCGCTTGAGGCTCAAATCCAGCCGGATGATTTCCGTGTCCTCGGGCCGATCGAAGACCTTCCCCGGCAGCAGGCGCTGGATGAGCACCCGCACGGCCCCAAAGGCCAGCGCTGACAGGAAGGCATAGACCACGAACAGCCCCGTCCCCAGGAAGAGGTTGACCATGGTGACGGCCCAGTGAGGCTCGGCCCGAGGGGGAGAGGTCTCGCTCCAGGAGATATCCACCTCGTAACGCACCCGGTCGAGCAAGACGGCGGCTTGCATGGCTGAGCTCACGTCGGAAACGAGCACGACCAGGGCGCCGTTGCGCTTGGCAAAAACGAGCCGGCGCTGCGAGTCGCCCTCTTCGTTGAGGTTGAAAAAGCGCTCGAAGTCGCGCAGGCGCGCGGCGGCAATCTGGGGAGTGGGATAGCTTAGGAGCAGTAGAATAGCCTCGCCGCCGACCACCCGGTAGCGCCCTAGCTCGGCCTCGGCCCCGTAGGCGAAGCCCGCCCAGTCGCCCGGGGCGAGCGGCGCGACTTCCGCCAGCGCCAACGGGCCGAGCAGATAGCGGTCGGAGCCTTCAACAAAGCCCTCCCGAGGCAAGTACCGGGGGAGAGTAGGCAGCGACGGCTGCGGCCCGGCCTGGACGCGCAGGTAATCAGCCAGCCGAGCTAGTTCGTCGGCATCGTCGTCAGGGGCAAAAACCCGCACCAAGTAGTTGCTTTGGTAGAACGTAAAACAATACATGAAGCGAGTATGGGCATCGCTTCCCCAAGCACCAGCTTCCCCCAGCTTCACGGGCCGAGCGAACTGTCCGCGGATGAGGGTGAAGGCGCCGTAGGCGCCGCTGCGGTCTTTCATCTCGTACACCTTGACCCCCCACCCGGCGTCGCCCTCGCCGTAGTTGAAATACCCCGCCTGCTCGGCGCGCTGAGCGCCGTACTCTCGCAGTAACGCGGCCTGCGCGCCCGCCACCCGCTCGAGCTCCGGTGCCGCAACCATTTGCCACTCTAGTTTGCTTTTCTTCCAGGGGCCGAGTTGGGCGGGCAGCAGCGGCGCCTGGGCCGCCGCGGCGAGCGGCAGCCCGAGCAGGAGGACGCCTGCGAGAAAGAGTTTGGAGTGGGCGCGCGGAAGCATTCGGGTCACCGCTTCGATGGTAATACAGCCCGCCAAAGGAAACCAGCGGGTGAGGGCTAGTCGGGGTTGGGCGGCTCGGGCTTCTCGTCAGTCCGGGCGAAGGAGGCGCTGTTCAGGCTCTTCATGTAGTCGGTCATGCCGGCGAGCAGCGCTTCGGCCACGGCTTGGCGGCCCTGGGGCGACTTGAGGAGCTGTTCGTCTTCGCGGTTGCTCAAGAAAGCCACCTCGGCGAGCACCGAGGGCATGTTGGCCCCGATGAGCACGACGAAGGGGGCCTGCTTGACCCCGCGGCTCTTGATCTCGCGGCTCCGCTTGCGCAGCTCCTTGTAGAGGCTCTCCTGAATCCCCCGGGCCAGCTCGCGCGACTCGGCCAGCTTCTCGTTGCGGGTGATCTTGCGGACGATGTCCTGGAGCTCGTGCACGGACGTTTGCGCCAGGGCGTTCTCGCGGGAGGCCAGCTCCAGGGCCTCGGGGTCGTTGGTGACGTTCAAGTAAAAGGTTTCGATGCCGCGCACGCTGCTCTTGCGGCTGGAGTTGGCGTGGATGGAGAGGAAGAGGTCGGCCTGCTTCTCGTTGGCGAGCGCGGTGCGGTTCTCCAGCGGCACGTAGGTGTCGTCCTCGCGGGTGTAGACGACCTCGGCGCCGAACTGTTCTACCAGCAGCTTCCCCAGCCGCCGCGCCACGTCCAGCGACAGGTCTTTCTCCATGAAGCCGGTGGGGCCGATGGTGCCGGTGTCGTGCCCGCCGTGGCCGGGGTCGATGACGATGCGGCCCACCTTAAGCCCGAGCGCGCGGGTCAGGGTGTGGTTGCCCTCGCGGGTGGGCTGGGGGACGGACGGGGGTTGCGGCAGGGCAGCGCCAGCGGTGCTCTTCGGGGGCTCCGCCTTCTCGCTGGCGGGCGCGGCGGGCTCGGGCTCGGCCTTGCGCGCCAGCTCGGCGCGCGCCGGCCCGCGGATGTCCACCACCAGTCGGAACGGATTGGGCAGGGAAAAGACCGAATAGTCTTCGGCGCCGGTGACCTCGAGCACCACCCGGGTCACGCCCGAGCGGTTCTCGGCCACGCGGATGCGGTCGAGCAGGCCGTCTTCGACGTCAAAGCTCTTCCCGCTCAAGACCGTGCTGACTTCGGTGTTGAACAGGTCGAAGAAGATGCGGTCGGGGTTGGCCACGCGGCCTTTCTGGTAGTCGACTTCGCCTTCCAGGTCGAGCACGACGCGCGTGAAGTTCTTGGCGTTCCAGTAGCGGATGTTCCGGACCTGGACGCGCGCGCCGGGGGCGGCGGCCGTCGCAGCCCTCTCGGGCAACTTCTCGGCGGCTTTGGCGGCGGACGCCTGCTCGACTTCGATTTCTTTCAAGCGCTCGCGGGCCTTGGCGGCGTGGCGCGAGGTGGGATAGGCCTTGAGGAATTGTTCGTAAGTCGCCTGCGCCACCTTGGGGTCATTCAAGTAAACCTGCTGAATCTGGGCGACGTTGAAGAGCGCGTCGTCGCGGTAGCGGCTGTGGGGATACTCGCGGCGGAGGAACTCGTAGGTCTTGATGGCCTCTTGCCAGTACTTCTCGCCGAACCGCTTGCCCATCTCGTGGTACATCTCGGCGGCGGCCGCCAGGGAGTCGGCGGCCCGGGCGCTGAAAGGGGCGACGTCGTAGACCCGCCGGTAGCGGGCCACAATTTCCAGGTAGTCTTTCTCTTTGCGCTGGGTTTCGGGGGTGCCGTCGAGGTCGGCGCGCAGGCGGTTGGCCCGCTCGTACTGCTGCTCGGCGATGCGGAGGCGCTCGTTGCGGCTGGTGGGTTGGGAGAAGGCGACGAGCGGCACGAGCAGCAGGGCGACAACGGCCCCGAGTGCTGCGACCGTCCCCTGGTTCGTCCCCTGTGGTCGTTTCACGGAGCCCATCCCAGTCTGTGCCAGCCTTCGCCTCCCTTATTCGTTGGTGAAGATGGTGCGTCCCTGGTCGTCGGCCACCCGGTAGATGCGCTCGGTGCCTTCGACGCGGCTGCGCAGCCGGCCGTAGAGCGTCTGGACCTTCTCCAGGTACTGCTGGGTTTCCCGGTAGCGGGGCACGCCGTTGGCGCCTTCGACCGCGGTGGGCCCGGCGTTGTAGGCGGCCAGGGCCAGCTCGACGTCGTTTTCGAAGCGGTCGAGCAGGTAGCGCAAGTAGAGCACGCCGGCCGAGACGTTCTGCCGGGGGTCGAAGGGGTCGCGGGCGCCGAAGCGCGCTCCCGTGTCCGGCATCAGCTGCATCAGCCCTTGCGCCCCCTTGCGGGAGCGGGCCCGGGGGTTCCAGGCCGACTCCACCTGGATGATGGCGCGGACGAGCCGCGGGTCGATGGCGTGGCGCTTGGCCGTGAAATCGATGTGGGTGTCGATGCCCGGCATCGCCTGCCGGCGCTGCTCCATCAACTGGAGCGCCGCCGGTACCCCGCCCTTGAGCGTAGCCGCGCGCAGCTCTTCGTCCTCGACGTTCACGTAGACGCGCCGGCCCGACTTGTCGGTGTAAGCGATGATCTCCGCCCGGGCGGACTTCAACCCCACGCCGAGCACCGCGCCCAGCAGCACCACTACCACCAATAAATAGGCGAAAGGCGACACGTTTGTTTTCGGGGAAGGAGAGCTGCACCCGCCCGTGGGGCGGAGAACCCGCAGTGACAAGAACGTTTCCAGCGCGGCCCGGAGTATAGCATCCGGCGCCGCCGGGTCAAAGCATTTTTTCGACAATCGCATAGACGTCTTCCAGCGCCTGGTTCAGCTCGGCGTAGTACTTTCCGCCTCCCTCGGCTAAGTCCGGTCGGCCCCCACCACGTCCTCCCACGCGTTGACTTACCTGCTCAATGATCTTGCCTGCATGGATTCTTTTTGTCAGATCCTTGGTGACTGCCGCAACGAGAGCCACAGTGCCGTCCGCACTCGTTCCCAGCACCACAACGCCTGAACCGAGCTTTTGCCGCAGTGTATCCACCAGTGAGCGCATGGTGGCGCGGTCTACCTGTTCGAGCTCACCAACGACAACCTTTACACCTTTGACCACGCGGGCTTTTTGCAATAAGTCTTCGACGCGGCCCCGAGCCATCGCGTTCCGGGCCAGGCTGAGTTGCGTCTGTAGGTCTTTTCCAGAAACTGCCTGGTTGTGCATGAACCGGGCAATCTCATAGAACTTTCGATTCACCGGGTCCTTCAAAAAGTCGTCGAGCGTTCCGGGGAATCCCCAGGCTTCTGGTGGGAAGGAATGAACCTCGCCCGTCGAGACACGTTCGTAAAGGGAGTCCATGTACTCTAGGGCCTTTTGGTACTGCTCCAGCGCGCCGGCGCCGGTCAGCGCTTCGACGCGGCGGACCCCGGCGGCGATGCTCGACTCGCTCGTAATTTTCAGCACGCCGATCTGCCCGGTGTGGCGGACGTGCGTGCCGCCGCAGAGCTCCTTCGAGAAGAAGCCGCGCTCGTCAGTGGGGTCGGCGACGGTGATGACGCGGACGTTTTTCTCGGGGTACTTGTCGCCGAAGAAAGCTAGCGCGCCGCTCTTCAAGGCGGCGTCGATGTCCATCCGCTCTTCGCTCACCGGCGCGTCGCGCAGGATGGCCTGGTTCGCCAGCCGCTCGATTTCTTTCAGCTCCTCCGGGTCGAGCGCGGCGTAGTGCGAGAAGTCGAACCGCAGCCGGTCGGGCGCCACCAGCGAGCCCGACTGCTTGACGTGCGGCCCCAGCACCTGCCGCAGCGCCGCGTGCAGGAGATGCGTCCCGGTGTGGTTCCGCATCGTGGCTTCGCGGGCCTCGGCGTCGACGACCGCCGTGAGGCGGTCGCCCACCGCCAGCCTCTCTTTGGCGCGGACCTTGTGGACGATGACGCCGGCCAGGGGATAGAAGGTCGCGCGCACCTCGGCCACCTCCTGGTCGCCCTCGGGCGCGAGCAAGCGGCCGGTGTCGCCCACCTGCCCGCCGGCCTCGGCGTAGAAAGGCGTCTGGTCGAAAACGAGCTCGCCCTCTTCGCCGGCGCGCAGCTCTTTGGCCGCGCCGGCCTTGGTGACGAGGGCGGCGATGTGGCAGTCGCGCGAAGCGGTCTCCTGATAGCCGAGGAAGACCGTCGGTTGCGTGCGCGCCAGCTCCTGATAGATAGGGCTGGCCACTTCTTTGGCCACGCCCTTCCAGGACGCCTTCGCCCGCTCCCGCTCTTCCTCCAGCAGGCGCTCCATCCCAACTTTGCCCTGCGGAACGATTTGCAGGCCGCGGCTTTGGGCCCAGTCTTCGATGAAGTCCGGGCGCAACCCGAGCGTGCCATAGGCGTAGAAAAACTCTTCCGCGCCGATGCGGTCGCTGCGACGCTCCTTGAGGAACCGTTCGAAGTTGGCGACGCTGGGAACCACCAGGCGGGCGTACTTCTCCTCTTCGTGCTTGATGACGGTGGCGACGCGCTGCATCGACTCGAGCAGCTCCGGGTAGGGCTCGCGCATCAGCTCGGCGACGCGCCCGGTCATATCAAAAAGAAACGGCTGCTCGAGTCCGAGCTGCCGGCCGTAGTCAATCGCCCGGCGGATAATCTTGCGCAGGACGTAGCCGCGGCCTTCGTTCGAGGGCAGGACGCCGTCGGCGACGACAAAGGCAGCGGCGCGGCTGTGGTCAGCGATGACGCGCAGGGCGGTGTCGGTGCGAGCATCGCCGTCGTAGCTCTTGCCGGTCATCTCGGCGGCGTGGTCAATGAGCGGACGGAAGAGGTCGGTGTCGTAGTTCGAGACTTTGCCTTGGAGGGCCGCCGCCAGGCGCTCGAGGCCTGCGCCGGTGTCGACCGAGGGCTTGGGGAGCGGCGCAAGCTGCCCGCCGGCGTCGCGGTTGAACTGCATAAAGACCAGGTTCCAGAGCTCGACGTAGCGCCCGCAGTCGCAGGGGAACTTGCAATCTTTGTGGCCGAGGTCGCTCGCCGCGGGCCCGAAGTCGTATTGGAGCTCGGAGCAGGGCCCGCAGGGGCCGGTGTCGCCCATGGCCCAGTAGTTTTCTTCTTCGCCCAGGCGGAAGAGGCGGCTCGCGGGGATGCCGATTTCTTTTTCCCAGACCGAATAGGCCTCGTCGTCTTCCTGGTAGACGGTGGCGATGAGCTTGTCGGGCTTGAGCTTCCAGATCTGCGTCACGAGTTCCCAGGCGTACTGGATGGCCTCGCGCTTGAAGTAGTCGCCGAAGGAAAAGTTGCCGAGCATCTCGAAGAAAGTGTGGTGGCGGCGGGTGCGGCCGACGTTTTCAAGGTCGTTGTGCTTGCCGCTGACGCGGAGGCACTTCTGGGAGCTGGCGGCGCGGGCGTAGTCGCGGCGCTCCAGGCCGAGGAAGACGTCCTTGAACTGGTTCATTCCGGCGTTGGTGAAAAGCAGGGTGGGGTCGGCGACCGGCACGAGCGAGCCCGAGCGCACCCCGCGATGGCCCGTACGGGCAAAGAACTCGAGGAAACTCCGGCGGATGTCGTTGGCGGTCACGTCTCTTCGTCCGGCTCCTCGAGCGCGAGGTCTTCGGGAACCTGCCCGCGAGCGCGCCCGAACAGCTCGTCGCGTATTATGGCAGAGGCAAAACCTGCCCGCAATAAACTGGCGTAGAGCGAGCGCAGGAGTTTCTGCGGGTAGGGCGGGCGCTGGTCTTTCAGCCGCCGCTCCAGGCGCTGGCGCACCAGCGCGCGCTCGGTTTTTTCGGCGGGGTAGACTTCCGCCACGGCCTCCTCAATCCACCGTTGTTCCACGTTCTTGCCACGGAGCTCGCGGATGACCCGGTAGCGGCCGTAGCGGCGCCCGGCGCGGGCGCGGGCGAAGTCGCGGGCGAAGCGGCGGTCGTCGAGCCAGCCGCGCTCGGTGAAGCGGGCGAGCAGCGGGCCGACGTCGGCCGGGTCGAGGGCGCGCTGGCGGAGCTTTTGCCGGAGCTCGTGGAAGGAGTGCGGGCGGCGGGTGAGGGCGCGGGCGGCGTAGGTGTTGAGCCGTTCCGAATCCAGCCGGCGAACCGGGCGGCGGGGCGTGCGCGCTCCCCCTAGCGGCTCGTGCGCCGGTCGGCGTCGCTCATGGCCTGCTGCATCTGGTCGCGGGCGGCGTCGGCGGTGGAGCTGATGCCCTGGCAGCGCAGCTTGAACTCGTCGACGTTGGAGGCGCGCAGCAACGCTTCCTCGTAGGTAATCAGGTTCTGCGTATAGAGGTCGTAGATGGACTGGTCGAAGGTCTGCATCCCGTACTGCGAAGTGCCGGCGGCGATGGCGTCGTGGATCATGCGCGTCTTGTCGGGGTTGATGATGCAGTCGCGGATGTAGGCGGTGGCGATGAGCACTTCGACGGCGGGCACGCGGCCCAGGCCATCGGACTTGCGCACCAGGCGCTGGGAGACGATTGCCTTGAGCGTGCTGGCCAGCTGCAAACGGATCTGCTTCTGCTCGGGCGGGGGGAAGACGGCGATGATGCGCTGGATGGTCTCGGTGGCGTCCAGGGTGTGCAGGGTGGAGAAGACCATGTGGCCGGTCTCGGCGGCCAGCAGGGCGGTGCCGATGGTTTCCAGGTCGCGCATTTCGCCGACCAGGATGACGTCGGGGTCCTGGCGGAGGGCGGCGCGCAGGGCCACGGGGAAGTTGGCCGTGTCCACTTCCACTTCGCGCTGGTTGACGAAGCCTTTCTTGTCGCGGTGCAGGAACTCGATGGGGTCTTCGATGGTGATGATGTGGTCGGGGCGGGTGGAGTTGATGCGGTCGATCATGGCGGCCAGCGTGGTGGACTTGCCGCTGCCGGTGGTGCCCGTGACCAGCACCAGCCCGCGCTGCTCCTCGCAGATCTTGTCGATCACTTTCGGCAGCAGCAGGTCTTCGATGGTCTTGATCTTGGTGGGGATGACGCGCAGCACCATGCCGACGTTGCCGCGCTGCTGGAAGACGTTGACGCGGAAGCGTCCCAGCCCCGCCACCCCGTAGGCCATGTCGAGCTCGGCCGTCTCCTTGAACTTCTGCTTCTGCCGGTTGGTCATCATGCTGAAGGCCATCGACAGCATGTCTTCCGGGGAGATGCGCGACTGCTCGCTGATGGCCGCGAGGTGGCCGTCCACGCGCAGGTAGGGGTGGTTGCCGACCTTCAGGTGCAGGTCGGAGGCTTTGCGCTCTACGGCGATGCGCAACAGGTCGTCAACGTTCATGGCAATCTCCCGGACGCCAGTTCTGCCCAGAATAAACTACGTGCACGCTAGCACATCGGCCAGCGGGTGTCAACGCAACCCGCGCCGGGGCTAGCGGCGGCGGGCGAGGTAGACGCCGTTATAGAGCAGTCCGGCCACGAGCCCACCGAGGAGCGGCCCGACATAGTAGACCCAGTGGTCCGCCCACAAACCGCTCCAGAGCGCGGGGCCGAACCAGCGCGCCGGGTTCATGGAAGCGCCGGTCACCGGGCCGCCGGCCAGGATGTCGAAGGTCACCACTAGGCCGATGGCGAACCCGGCCACGCTCTTGAAGGCGCCGCGCTCGTCAATGGCGGTGGCAAAGACGACGAACACCAGGAAGAAGGTCAGCAGCGCTTCCACCGCCATGCCGCCCACGGGCGCCCAGAGGTGCGGCGCCAGCGTCGGCGTGCCCCAGCGCACGGCTTCACGCGTGGCGACGTCGAAGGGAGCGCAGAGCAGTCCGGCCCCCGCCACGCCCCCCGCCAGCTGCGCCGCCCAGTAGACCAGCGCTTCGCGCGTCGAAATCTTCTTCGCGGCCCAGACGCCGAAGGTCACCGCCGGGTTGATGTGCCCGCCGGAGATGTGCCCGACGGCGGTGACCATGACCGCTAGGGTGAGGCCGTGGGCCAGGGCGATGCCCACCACGCCCACGGCGCCGTCGGTGAGCTGGTCGGCGCAGATGGAGCCCGCCCCGATGAAGATGAGCGCCAGGGTCCCGATGAATTCGGCCAGGGCTTTCTGCGTGGTGTTCATGGCTCGCGCCTCCTCGAATGGAGTCAGGGTCGAGGTAACCGCAAAGAGTGCAGTCGGCGGGATTCTAGGGAAGGGCGGCCCGCAAGTCAATCAGCGTCCGACGGCCAGTCCTCTGCGGCCTCTGCGTCTCTGCGGTGAGAATGGCTGTTGGTCATCAGCCGGAATGAACCGCAGAGAACGCCGAGAACGCAGAGAGAAGACGAGCTGGGAGACGCTAGCGGCGGGCGGCCGCGGGCACGGGCCCCGCATGAGAGGACTGCGGGGCAGGCTGGTTGACCAAGGTCAGCCAGCCGTAGCGGTCGGGCTTCGTGCCCTTGACCAGGCCGAAGAACTCCTCCTGGAGCTTCTTCGTCACCGGGCCGCGCTTGCCGCCGCCGATCTTGATCTTGTCGATGGAGCGGACGGGCGTGATTTCGGTGGCGGTGCCGCAGAAAAAGACCTCGTCGGCGATGTAGAGCATCTCGCGGGGAATGGGCTCCTCGCGCACGGGGAGGTCGAAGTCGCGGGCGAGCGTGATGACGGTGTCGCGGGTAATGCCGGGGAGGATGGAGTTCGCGAGCAGCGGCGTCCAGAGCGTGCCGTCGCGCACGACGAAGATGTTCTCACCGCTGCCTTCGCTGACGAGGCCGCGCTCGTCGAGCGCGATGCCTTCGACGTAGCCGTTCAGCAGCGCCTCCATCTTGATGAGCTGGGAGTTCATGTAGTTGGCGGCGGACTTCGCCATGGCCGGCAGGGTGTTGGGGGCCATGCGCGCCCAGGAGGAGACGCAGACGTCCACGCCCTGCTCAATGGCTTCTTCGCCCAGGTACCCGCCCCAGGGCCAGCAGGCGATGTAGGTCTCGATGGGCGACTTGAAAGGGTTGACCCCGACTTCGCCGTAGCCCCGCAGCACAATCGGGCGCAGGTAGCAGTGCGGCAGCTTGTTCACCCGCACCAGCTCCACCATTGCCGCCACCAGCTCCTCGGCCGTGTAGGCCAGCTCGATGCGGTAGATGCGGCAGGAGTTCACCAGCCGCTGGGCGTGCTCGCGGGCGCGGAAGATGGCGGGGCCGGCCGGCGTGGCGTAGCAGCGGATGCCTTCGAACAGCGCCGAGCCGTAGCTGATGACGTGCGCGCTGACGTGAATCGTCGCCTCGTCCCAGCCGATGAGCTTGCCGTTGTGCCAGATTTTTTCCGTCTTTTGTACCGGCATCGGGCTCTCCTCGCCGCGGGATTCCAGCCGGCCTCAAGCTAAATCACGCTGGGGGAGAAAGCAAGCGCCAATTTGGCTGGCTGATTGGTTTACCGGTTTATTGGTTTACTGGTTCATCGGTTGACCGGCCGACCCACGGCGGCCCGGGAGAAGGGCGGCTCCGCCCAACCAATAAACCAATGAACCAATCAACCAATAAACCACATCTTGTGGCAGAATCCGGGACGCAACGGAAAGAGGGGAAGGCTCATCCTAGAGCGAAGAGGGCGGAGGAGGCGGAAGATGCGCGGTCGCAACAACCGAAGGGCACGCCAGGCTATCACCCTGCTGGTGGTCTTGCTGCTGGCGGCGCCGGGCCTCCTCGCCGACCGCACCCCGCTCAAGCCGGGGATGAACTTCTTCAAGCCGGAAGAAGACATCCAGCTCGGGCAAGAGGCGGCCAAGGAGGCCGAGCAGCAACTGCCGCTCCTGAAGAACGCCCAGGTAGATGAGTACTTGAACCAGGTGGGGAAGCGGCTGGCGCGGCATGCCCCGGGCTTCAAGTTCCCCTACAGCTTCAAGGCGGTGAACCAGTCGGAGATCAACGCCTTCGCGCTGCCGGGCGGGTCTCTCTACGTCAACCGCGGCACCAT
>Ga0154909_1126_pt1 | contig 14595 bp, 14 predicted proteins | sample RifCSPhighO2_01_FD_105878 | JGI IMG/M metagenome (GOLD analysis project Ga0154909, IMG submission 105878) | Acidobacteria bacterium RIFCSPHIGHO2_01_FULL_67_28 | reverse complement strand
CTCCCGCCAGCCCCGCCGGCGGATTCCCTTGCCTGCAACCGCCGGCTCAACTATGCTGGGCGGCCTTGACTCCCACCCGCGCGAGCGGAGGTGGAAGTGCAGCCCCGACTCCGAGCTGTTCCTCCGAAAGTTTTTGCCCTGGTGAGTGTTCTGGCCGCCGCGGCGCTCGTGGCCGCCGCCGCGCCTGCCCCGGAGCTCCCCCCGCCCGCCGCTTCCACCTTCACGCCGGATACGCCGCTCTCCGAGCGCGTGGTCGCCTACCAAATCGAAGCGCGCCTGGACACGGAGAAGAAAACCCTCGAAGCCACCGAAACCCTCACCTACCGCAACCGCACCGGCCGCCCGCTTGACCTCTTTGCCTTCCACCTCTACCTGAATGCCTTCCAGCCGCAGTCCACCTTCATGCGGGAGGTGCGGCAGGGCAGCCCCGACTTCGAGTGGAAGGAGAAGTACCGCGGCTCGATTGAAGTGACCCGGCTCGAAGTTGTCGGCCAGGGCGACCTGACCGGCAAGATGGAATTCATCCAGCCCGATGATGGCAACCCGGATGACCGCACCGTGTTCCAGGTGCGGCTGCCGCGGCCGGTGCCGCATGGCGGCGAAGTGCAGTTCAAGATTGCTTTCCGCGCGCAGTTGCCCGAAGTCCTCGCCCGCACCGGCTACAAGCGCGACTTCTTCATGGTCGGGCAGTGGTTCCCCAAGGTGGGCGTGTGGTGGCGCGGCGCCTGGAACTGCCACCAGTTCCACCGCAACACCGAGTTTTTCGCCGACTTCGGAACCTACGACGTGAAGGTGACCCTGCCGCAGGGCACCGTGGTCGGCGCGACTGGAGTCGAAGTGGGCCGGCAGCCGAACCCCGACGGCACCCAGACCCTTGCCTTCCGCGCCGAAGACGTCCACGACTTTGTCTGGACCGCCGACCCCAGCTTTCGGGTGGTGGAAGATTCGTTTACCGGCGGCCTGGGCCCGGTGAAGATCCGCCTGCTTATGCAGCCCGGCCACCTGGCGCAGGCGCCCCGCTATCTGCAAGCCCTCCAGGGCACGCTGCGGCTCTACGACCGCTGGTTCGGCCCCTATCCCTACACCCAGATCACTGTGGTGGACCCGCCGCACGGCGGCTTCGGCGCCGGCGGGATGGAATACCCCATGCTCATCACCGCCAGCACCACCTGGTGGATGCCGGCCGGGCTGCTGCTCCCGGAAATCGTGGTCGAGCACGAGTTCGGCCACCAGTACTGGTACGGGATGGTGGCCACGAACGAGTTCGAGGACGCCTGGCTCGATGAAGGCATCAACGCGTACGTCGAAACCAAAGTGATGGCGGCGCTCTACGGCGAGGAGACCTCCGTCCTCAACCTCTGGGGAATGACCGCCGGCGACGCCCGCCTGTCCCGCCTCCAGTACCGCGCTGTGCCCGACACCGACCCCATGACCCGTTCCGCCTACGAGTTCATGTCGGGCGGGGCCTACGGCACGGTCACCTACGCCAAGACCGCCACCGTGCTGCGCACCCTGGAAAGCCTCATCGGCGAAGAGACCCTGCGCCGCGCCCTGCAAACCTACTTCCAGCGCTACCGCTTCACCCATCCCACCGAGGAAGATTTCTTGCGTACCGTCGAAGAAGTCTCGGGGCAGAACCTCGGCTGGTTCTTCGACCAGGCGGTGCGCGGGACGCACGTCCTCGACTACCAGGTCCGCACGCTCCGCTCCGACCGCGCCGACTGGCACGAGGAGAACCCGCCGGAAGAGAAAAAAGGCGAAACCCTCTTCCGCTCCTTCGTGGTCGTGCACCGCAAAGGGGATTTCATCTTCCCCGTCGAGGTGGAGGTCAAGTTCGACAACGGCGAAACCGTGCGCGAGCACTGGGACGGCCGCGACCGCTGGGTGCGCTTCCGCTATGAGAAGAAGGCCAGGGTGGTCTCGGCGGAGATCGATCCCGACCACAAGGTCTGGCTGGATACGAACCTCTTCAACAACAGCCGCACCCGCGAGAGCCATCGGCGCGCCACCCGCAAGCTGGCCCAGTACTGGCTCTTCTTGACCCAGTTCCTGGCCCAGTGGCTGGCCTGGCTGGCGTAGGGCGGGAGAGGGGAATGAGAGGAGCCGAGGCGAACCCGGAGTGGTGGTGGCCGGGGCGCGCTTGGTCTGGCGCCGCCAGCGGGTGCTCTGGTGGGTGTACGGCGTCAACCTGCTGCTGGCCCTGCCTGCCGCCCTGCGCGCCAGCATGAGCTTTGGCGGCGTGCTCAACTCCAGCCTGGCGGCCGAGCGTTTGGTGAAGGGCTTCGACCTGACGGCTTTCATCGAGCTGCTCGCCCAGCCGGAGGTTTCTCCGGCTCAACTCTTGATGGGCTCGTTTGTCTTCTCCTTCCTATTCTTCGTTTTCTTCCTTTTCGCCACCGGCGGCGTGCTGGAAGCTTACCGTCGCGACCAGAGCCTGGGCGCGGGAGAGTTTTTCGCCGCCTGCGGCGGCTTCTTCTGGCGCTTCGTGCGCCTGCTGCTGTTCCTGCTGATTGCGCTCGTGCCCGTGGGGATTCTGGCCGGCCTGCTAAGCCGCGTCTCCGGCCGGCTGGCCAGCGACTCGCCCCGGGAGATGCTCGGCTTCTGGGTGGAGCTGGGCGGGTTCCTGCTGCTCTGGGTGCTGCTCGTGGCGATTCGGCTCTGGTTCGACCTGGCCCAGGTGCGCGCCGTGGCGGAAGGGGAGCGGGCCATGCGCCGCACGCTCTGGCGGGCGCTCAAGCTCACGGCCGCCAACTTCGGATCGCTCTTCTGGCTCTACCTGCGCATCACTCTCGTGGCCTGGGCGGGACTGGCGCTGGCGGCCTGGGTGTGGGTGAAGTTTGTGCCGGCGGAGTCGGTGGGGCTTTCCTTCCTGCTCGGCCAGGCCGTGGTGCTGCTCTGGCTGGCGACGCGCGTGTGGCAGCGGGCCAGCGAAACCCTCTGGTACCAGCGCCGCTTCCCGCCGGCCCCGCCCGCGAGTGCCCCTTCCGCCTAACTCCCCGCCTCGCCCCTACTCGTAGGCCAGGGCGACCAGGGCGTCCTGCCGGGCAGAAACTTCCATCGCTTGCCTCGTGCGGTTTTTGCGTTTTTTGCGCCGCCACCGTGTCATTCCGAGCCCTTGATTGCCTTGGCGGCGAGGAATCCGCATGCTACTTGCGGCGGGCTGAAATGCAGATCCCTCGCTGCGCTCGGGATGACAAACAAGGGCGTGCGGTTTTTGCGTTTTTTGCGGAAATTGCGGTTTTTGCGGATTTGAAGGCCGCGTTCTAGGGCCCAAAAAGCGGCCCGCGAAAAAAAACGTCCGCAAAATCCGCAAAAACCGCAGAAACCGTAGACTCGGAACCGGCGATTGTGCTAGCGCTGTAGGGGCGGGCTTTAGGCCCGCCCGCGGCGGGGGATAAACCCCCGCCCTACACCAGCGGGGTAGGGGCGAGGAATCCCGCATCGTGGGATTCCTCACTTGCCCCGAGAGGGGCCGAGGGGTCGGTGGTTGTCCGTTAGGAAAAGCCGACGACAAAGCCCAAAATCGGGGCTTCGTCGCCGCTACCAAGGAGAGGGATGGACGGGGGAAATGTCACGTTGTAAGGCGTTTGTTATGAGGGGGTCACTGACATTAGCGACAAATCTCCCCTGCTAATTGTTTTCTGCTCAACAAGATGGTGCTACCCCCCGGGGAGGGGTGAGAGGTGAAGTTGTTGAGAGGAAAGGTGATAGGTGGTGAGAATACCGGCAAATCTCGACCGCAGGGGCTGAAGCCCCGCAACTTTGAGTGCCCCTTGAATGTCAGGGCTAAATCCTTCGAGCCCTGCCGCGGCTTGCTTGAGGTTGTGAAGCCGTTACTCGTAGGCCAGCGCGACGATGGCATCTTGCCGGGCGGCGAGCCAGGCCGGGTAGACCGCCCCCAGCACCCCGCCCAACGCCGCCAGCAAGCCCGCCTTCACCAGCCACGAGAAGGTGATGAGGATCGTGAGCGTGGGGAACATCTCCTTGAGCAGGAAGCGGCCGCCGTAGCTGAACCCGATGCCCGCCACCAGGCCGGCGGCGCAGAGCAGGAGCGACTCGCGCAGCACCAGCCCGACGATGTCGGTCTTCGAGGCGCCGAGCGACTTCAGAATCCCGATCTCGCGTGTGCGCTCCAGGATGGTGGTGTACATCGAAAGGAAAATCACCAGGAACCCGACCACCACCGCCAGCACGATCATCGAGTTGACGAACTCATCGAGGCCCGGCAGTTGCGAGGAGGTCATCATCGAGAGGTATTCCTTGAGCAGGCTCAACTTGTGCCGGGGAAGGAGTTTGCGGATCTCTTCCGCCACGAGCTCGGTGTTCTTCGGGGCGTCGCAGCGGATGTAGAAGATGGAAGCCTTGTCGTGCGCGGCCGACAATTCCTGGAGCGTCTCAATGGGAACGAAGAGGCGCGCGCCCTTGCCGTGCTCGACCACCCCGCGCACGGTGAAGTCGTTCTCGAACAAACGGAAAATGTCGCCCACCTTCAGCTTTTCCGAGCGGGCGAACCAGTCGTCCACCAAGAGGTCGTTCGCTTCCTGGAACGGCCCGCCCGCGTGGTAGACGAACCCATTGCTCACCGCTTCGAAGCTCTTGAGCTCGATGCCGTAGACCACGCTCAAGCCGCTGGTGTGAAACTGCAAGAGCACCGGCGCCACCGCCGCCACGTGCGGGACGTCTTCGAGCTTGTCCTTGATCTTGACGGGCATGGGGGCCCCGCTGAAACTCTGGAGGATGCTCGCGGCCGGCGGCTGCAGCATCAGGTCGGCCCCCACGCCCTCGATGCGCTTGGCGGTCTCGTGCAGCAGCCCCGTGGTCAGCCCCACGATGATGACCACCAGGCAGACTTCCACGCCGACCGCGACCACGGTGATGAGCGTGCGCAGCGGCCGGTGCAGCAGGTTCCCCATCAGCATGGAGCCGAGCGGGTTCATCGCGGCTCCTTGCCCGAGTCGGGCTTGTCGGCGGACGCAGACTTCAGCTCAACGGTTTCGACGCCGGCCGGCGGCTCCAGGCGGAACCGCTCCGGCGGCAGCGGCTGGTTGAGCGTCAGTTTCTTGACGATGAGTTTCAGCCGGTAGTCCTCCTGCGGCCGGACCAGCTCAATCGTGCGCGGGTAGGGGATGCCGTCGGTCTCCTGCCACTGCCCGTAGTGGATGTCAGCCAGCAAGCGCCCTTCGGCGTCGAAGCTCTGGACGCGCACGAGCGCCAGGTCCGTCCGGTCGAACCACCAGCGCCGCGCCGGGCGCCAGGCGCCTTCCGCCTCGACGATTTCCGTCACCGCGTAGTAGCGCCGCCCGCTGAACTCGTTCTCTTCAAGAAACGCCTGGGCGCGCGGGCCGGTTGCGGGCGCCGAAGGGAAGAGCGCCTCGAAGAGATGCTGGGGGCGGAGGTTCTCGATGGGTTTCTCGCTCCGGCGCTCAAGCTCGGTCGGCCCCACGACAAACTTGTTCTTGGTGGGCAGCAGGATGCGGAACTCGCGCTCGTCGGCCACCATGTCGAAAATCGTCTTGCGCACGATGGGCGCCTGGCCGAGCACGCGGATGTGCCGACCTGCCTGCGCAGGCAGGCTGTTGCCGCCCGTCCCCGGCTGCTGCTCGGCCAGCACGAAGGCCTTGACGTCGTGGTACTGCTCGATGACGCCGCTGTAGGCGGAACCGGTGGCGGGAACCAATTCGGCTTCGGCGTTGATAGTGTGCACGGCGTCGGCCTGGCGCTCCAGCCGCCCGCGGAGGTCCTCCAACGTGGCGGTTTGCAAGGCGAGGACTGGCAACCGCTCGGTTTTTTTCACCGCGCAGCCGGCCACTAGAAAAAATGCTAGGGCCGCTCCCGCCGCCAGCTTCAGTGTTTTCCCCGGCACCATTCCTCTCAATCGGCTCGCCGTTTGGCGCGCGAATTTTCCAGTGTAGCCGAGGGGTCGGAAAACGGTCAATCGGCCTCCTCGCCGTGCCGCCTCCAAAGAGGGCGGGGCGCTCACCGGCGGTTGCCGGCGTTGCGGGCGGCGCGCTGGCGGCGGTAGCGGGCGACGTTGCGCTCGTGCTCGGCGCCGTTGCGGGCGAACTGGTGGCCGCCCTGGTTGTTGGAGACGAAGTAGAGGAAGTCGGAGGCCGGCGGATTCATCACCGCCGCCAGCGCGGCACGGCCGGGATTGGCGATGGGGCCGGGCGGCAGGCCGGGGCGCTTGTAGGTGTTGTAGGGCGAGTCGCGCTCGAGGTCGCTGACGTTGATGGCCCCGTCGAACACTCCCTCCTTGGCGAGCCGCTCGGCGTAGATGACCGTCGGGTCGCATTGGAGCGCCAGGCGCCGCTCGAGCCGGTTGTAAAAAACGGCGGCAATGAGCCCGCGCTCTTCCGCTACGCCGGTCTCTTTTTCGACGAGCGAGGCCAGCGTGACGAGCTGATGAGGGGTGAACCGGCCGGGCGCGCTGGCCTTTTCCCGCAGCGGCGCGTAGACCCGCCGGAAGTGCTCGACCATGGTGCGCGCCATCGCCGCCGGCTCCGAGGGCCGGGCGAAGTGGTAGGTATCGGGGAAAAGGTAGCCTTCGAGCGAGGAGGCCTCGGGGGCGAGGTCGCGGATGAGCGCGGTGTCCCCGGCCGCCTCGAGGAAGGCTTCGCGCGAGGCGAGCTGCAAGCGCGCCACCTCGTCGGCGATGTCCCAGCGCGTCCAGCCCTCGGGGATGGTCAGGGCGTAGAGATGGACTTCGCCGCGGGCGAGCTTGGAGAAGACTCCGGCGGCGCTCGCCGGCCGGTCGAAAACGTACTCGCCCGCTTTGAGTGTCCGATGCGGCTGCGCGTAGGCGTAAGCAACGAACGGCCAGCGCCAGCGCAGCACGCCCTCGTCAGCCAGCCGCGCGGCGATGGCCCGCCGGCCCAGGCCCTGCTCGATGACCACGGTCTTTTGACCCTGGAATCCCTGGTACGGCCACAGCAGCAGCCCGGCCAGCGCGGCGGCAAGAACGAGCAGCGCTGCCAGAGCCCAGGCGAGCCGGGAAAAGCGGGAGAGCATCACGATTCGCCGGAGGTGCGGGCGGCGGTTCCGACGCGGGCCTGCTGGTCGAGCCAGGTTTGCAGGAGCAGGGCAGCGGCGACGCGGTCGCGGGCCTGCTTGCGCTCGCTCTTCGAGGCGCCGCGCTCGCGCAAGAGGTTGTCGGCTTCGACGCTGGTCAAGCGCTCGTCCACCAGCTCGACCGGCAGGCGCAGCTCGCGCCGCAGCCAGTCGGCGAAGCGCGCCGCCTGCCGGGCGCGCTCCCCGGCGTAGCCTTTGAGGTGCACGGGATGGCCGACCAGAATGCGCTCGACTCCGAGGGCTTCGACAATCTCCCGCAGGCGGACGAGATCGGCGCGGCGGTTCGTGCGCTTGAGCGTGGGCAGGCCCTGGGCGATGAGCCCGGTGGGGTCGCTCACCGCCAGGCCCAGGTTCTTTGAGCCGAAATCAACGGCCAGGATGCGTCCGCCGCTCATCCGTTCATTCTAGGACGGCCGCGCGCGCGGTGTCCACCCTGCCTGCGGCAGGCCCGCCGGGGCGGGCAGGCAGGTGAACGCTGCGGGGGGCGGCGGTGTCTGAAGAGGAAAGAGGCAAAGAGGCAGGGAGGCAAGGAAGCAAAGAGGGCGCGACTTTTTCCGGGGCCCGGGGTTAGAGAAGGCCAGAGGGGAAAAACAAGGAGAGACGAACGATGCGCACCAAGTATCTTGTCACTTTGGCTGTGGTCTTGATTCTGGCGGTGGCGCTGGTGGTGGTGCCGGCGAGCGCGGGCAAGCGGAAGCGGGCAGCGGTGCCGGCGACGCCGGCCATCCCGACCGGCGTCCTGCCGGACTCGCTCCAGATCCCGCCGGGGGCGGAGTCGCTCCTCGGCCAGTGGCTGTCGCCGGCCGAGTCGCTGGCGGTGGTGGCGGCGTTTCTCGAGCTGACGCCGGAGCAGGTGAGCTCGCTGACGACACTGCTCCAGCAGCGGCACACGGCCATCGCGCCGCTCATCCAGGAGATCGTCACGCGGCAGCAGCAGATCGCCGAACAGCTCCAGTCGGGCGCGCCCGACGCGCTCACCATCGGGACGCTCGTGATTGAAATCCACCAGTACTTGCAGCAGGTGCACGGAGTCCAGGCCACCTTCATGCAGGACTTCCTGAACCTGCTCAACGAGGAGCAGCGGCACCGCTACGCCGCCATCCGGCTGGCCGAGCAGCTGCAGCCCTTCCTGCCCGCCTTCCGCACGCTGCGGCTGATTTAGTTTTCTCCCGGGCGGTTCATCTGACGGGCGCCCTCCCGAAGCTTCGGGACGGGCGCCCGTTTTCTTTCGCGGGGGCCTGTGGCACAGGCCTCTGGTCTGTGAACACCGGCGAGACCCCTCGGCTACACTCGGGGCAAGCGCCGGTGCCACCGAAGAAGTACCTCAGTGGTGTGGCGGCGTGGTTCGGCTTCGCTCACCACAAGTAAAGCCGCCTCTACACGACGCGGCGGTGCCAGTACTCGCGGAAGGTGCGGACTTCCTCGCCGTAGAAGTCGGCGAGGAGGGCGCCGGCGAGCTCGCGCCGCTCGCCGCTCGGCTTGTGCCGATAGGCGGCCGACCATTCGGCCACGAGCGTGTGGCCGACGGTGAAGGAATCCCGCACGGCGAAGTGGATGTCCTGCTGGGTGTCGGTGGCGCCTTTCCAGTAAGCGCGGATGGCTTCGCGCCCGACGATGGGCTCGTCGAAAGGCGTCTCGTGGTAGTGGGCGTCGCGGGTGAAGAGCAGCGCGGCGAGGTCGGGGTTCTTGGTCTCCCAGGCTTCTTTGTACTGCGCCAGGAACCGGTTGGCATCCATCGCGGTTTTCTCCCCCGCTGACAATACTCAGCCTGTCATTCTGAGGCCGAAGGCCGAAGAATCTCAATCTTGCCGATGTGGTCCGTTTGAGATTCTTCGCTTCGCTCAGAATGACAGAACGCCTTTTTCCCCAGCGGGCCATTCTACTCCGAAGTCAGGGCCCGGAGGCGGCGCACGGTGTCCGCGAGGTCGGCGGCCTGCTGGAAGAGCGAAATGGCAGCGAGGCCGGCGGCCCCGGCTGCGAGACACGCCGCGGCGTTTTCGAGCGTAACGCCGCCGAGCGCCAGCACTGGAATCTTCGCGGCGCGCGCGGCCTCGGCGAGCTTCTCGACGCCGAGCGGCGGCCCGTAGGGTTTCTTCGAAGGCGTCTCAAACACGGGGCCAAAGACGACGAAGTCGGCGCCGCTAGCTTCCGCTCTTCGCAGCTCGTCGAGGTTGTGGCAGGAAGCTCCGATGAGCAAGTCAGGGTAGGCGCGGCGGACGTCGGCTACTTGAAAGCCGTGCGTCGGGAGATGGAGCCCGGCGCCGGCCGTGAGAGCAACATCAAGCCGGTCGTTGACGAGAATGCGCGTCGCGGTGCCGCGGGCGCGCGCGACTGCAGCTTCAACGAGCGTCAGCAGTGCGTGCGTTGAGAGATCTCGCTCCCGGATTTGAATCAGGTTCACTCCGGCGGCGACGGCGCGCTCGATAAGCGGCAGAATCTCGCCGTCCGCGACCCCCGTCCGGTCGGTGATGTAGCAGAGCAGCGGCTTGTTATCGGGCAGTTGCGCCATGGTTGCGCGACGGTGGCGCGGCGGCAGCGCCGGCGCCGGGTGTCAGGGCCGGGAGCAGCCGCGCGAGCGTCTGGCGGAAGTGGGCGGCGTACCAGGCGCCCAGGCCGATGTCCACCAGGCCCAGCCCCGAGAGCGCCCCGCGCAGGTAGTGGTTCAGCAGCCAGGGCGTCAGGCCCGGGTAGCGGAAAAGGAAGTAGTTCCGCTCCCAGAGCGACGTCCAGGGGAGAATCACCAGGAAGACTCCGAGCTCCAGGCAGAAGAGGATGAGAGAAACGAGGAAGAGGCGGGGAACCATCCCACCCGCCGGTTAGTCCCGTTCCAACCGCTTGGGTTTGGCTGCTGGTGTCACGGAATCGCCTCGAGGGGTTGGAACGGGATCAAGAAGCGCCTTGCAGCTCGCGGATGCGCTCGCCGACGTTGCGGTAGTCCACGTTGGCGCCGTAGACCTCCATGAAACAGTCGAGCGCGGCCTTGCGGTTGCCGGCCTGCTCGTGGGCCACGCCCATGTCGTAGCGCAGGGCCAGGGCGCCCTCTTCGTCGAGGCCCGGCGACTTCAGGGCGCGCTCATACCACTTCACCGCAATCGCGGGCAGGCCCTTCTCGATGAAGCAAACCCCGAGCAGGGTGCAGACCCGGAAGAGGTGGCTCGAGGAGCCGGTTTTCTCCGCGGCCTTGACCACTTTCTGGAACTCGCTGATGGCCTCTTCCATCAGGCCCATTTCCTTGTAGGCGATGCCCAGGTTGTAGTGGGTCTCGGGGTCTTCGACTTCCTCGACTTCGCCCAGCTCTTCCTTGAACTCCTCGAAGACTTCCGCCAGAGCGCCGGCGGAGGCTCCGGCGGGCGCCGGGACTTTGCCGCGCGGCGGCGCCGCCCCCTTCGCAGGCGGAGCGCCCTTGGCGGGCGGCTTGGTCGCAGCCGGCGGCGCGCCCGCCCCGGCCAGAGCGGCGTCGAGGTCGCCGGCCAGGTCGGCGAAGAAGTCGCCCGCGCTCATGGGGCCCGCTGCCGGCGCGGGCGCCGCGGGCTGGGGCTCCAGGGTGATCTCGAAAGTCTGGCCTTCGCCCTCTCCCGCGGCGACGCCTGCGGGGGCTTCTTCAGGAGCGGCTTCGACGGGCGCGGCTTCGGCCGCGGGGGCTTCCACGGGTGCGGCTGCCGCCGGGGCGGCGGCGGCTTCGACGCGGGCGCGAAGCTCGGCCACGGCCGCCTCGCCGGGGAATTGCTCCTCGTAGCGGGCGATAGCGGCCAGAGCCTGGTCGGTGAGGTTCTGGGCCAGGTAGAACTCGATCTCTTCGCCCGCCTCCTTGGCGTTGAAAACGGGGGCGGCCGGAGCCTCGACAACTTCGGCGGGCGCTTCGGCCGGGGCTTCGGTGGCGGTGGCCCACTCGGCGGAGAGGTCGACTTCGTGGACCGCCTCCGCGGGGGCGGCGGGCGCGGCCGCTTCGGCCGGAGCCTCCTTGCCGATTTTCTCCGAGTAGCGGCGGGCCATCTCCGCCACTTCTTCCGCGCGCCCGACGTTGCCGGCCTTGCGGCAGAGCTTCTCCAGGCGGCGGGCGACCTGGACGACTTTTTGGTCGTTGCCGGTGCCCAGGTAGAAGTCAAGCAGCTTCTCGTTGGTGGCCAGGTGACTGGGGACGCGGCTGACGACCTGCTCGGCCAGCTCGATGGCCTTGTCGGTCATGCCGTAGCTGGAGAAGAGGTCGATGTCGGTCATGGAGGCGTTGACGTAGGCCAGCGTCTCCTCGTCCAGCTCGACCTCGGCTGGGGCGGCTTCGGCGTGCTCGACCATCACCGGCGGCGCCGCGTGGGCTTCGGCGGCCACCGCCGGCTCGCCCAGCTTCTCCCGCATGCTGCGCAGCTTCGAGGAGAAGTCGGGGTTTTCCGGCTGGAGGGTGACCAGCTCGTCGTAGGCCTCCTTGGCGCGGGCAAAATCCTCGGTCTGCTCGGCCAGGCGGGCGCGGCGCGAGAGAGACTCGAGCAAACCGCTCTGGTCGCCGGCCTTGCGGGTGGCTTGCACGGCGAACTCGGCGGCTTCCGTCGAGTCCGCCAGCAAGGAGGCCACGCGGCGCGCCACCGGGGCCAGTTGACCCGGGTCGTGCTCCAGGGCGGGCTCGGCGATGCGCCCGAGCACCTTCCAGGCGCGCTCGCCGTCTTTTTTCTCGGCGGCGTGCCGGGCGATTTCGAGGAAGGCGGCGAAGTTCTTGGTGTCGGCGGCGAAAAGCTTCTCGGCCAGCTCCTCGGCGGCGGAGGTGTCGCCGGAGTCGAGCCGGGCCTTCAAGAGCAGGTGGAGAGCCTCGGGGTGCTCTTCGAGGTTCGGAATCTTCTCCAGAGTGGCGAGGGCGGCGGCGGCTTTGCCGGTGCGCTGCTCGAGTTGCGCCTGCACGAGGAGGACCTCGGCGTCGCCGGGGGCGAGCGTCGTGGCCTTCTGCACCCACTTCAAGGCTTCGTCGGTGTGGCCGCCCTGCAAGGCGTGCTCGCCCAGGCGGCGGTAGATCTGGGCGGCCTGCGGCCCCTGCCCGTGGTGCTCGTAGAGGTCGGCCAGGCGCTGCTGGATCTTGACGTTGGAGGGGTCGAGGTCGAGCACCTTGGCCATGACTTCCATGGCCTTGTTGGTGGCGTTGGTCTTCAAGTAGGTTTCGGCCAGCGTCAGGTATTGGGCCCGGGCGTCGGTCATCAGCCCCTGCATGGTGTAGAGGTCGGCCAGGCGCTCCATGGCGTTGGTGTTGGCGGGTTCGAGCTTGGAGATCTTCTTGTACATCGCGATCCCGCGCACCAGGAAGCCGTCGCCCACGTAGATGTCGGCGAGCTTCGTGTAGTAGGTGAGGGCGTCGGGGATGTTGTTGAGGCGGGCGTAGAGGTCGCCCAGGGCGTTCAGGGTGTTCTGGTCCTTGGGTTCTTCCTTGTGGATCTTCTGGTATTCGACGACAGCTTCCTTGAGCTTATTCTGCCCAATAAGCTTTTGCGCCGCTTCGATGGCTTTGGCTTTGTTGATGGCCACCGGGAGTCTCCCCAGACCAAGGCGGGGCGAAAACGCCCTCGCCGCCGCAAATTAGCACGCCGGGCGGCGAGTGTCAACGCTCGCGCCGGGAAACGCTTAGAAGGGCAAGGGGTTCTGCTCGGCGGCGTGGAGGATGGCGAGCGACTCGCGCACCGGGGCGAACGACCGCCGGTGGAGCGGCGTCGGCCCCTGCTGGCGGAGCCGCGCCAGGTGCTCGCGCGTGGCGTAGCCCTTGTGTCGCGCCAGGCCGTAACCGGGAAATTCCCGATCCCAATCTTCCAGCAGCCGGTCGCGGTACACCTTGGCGAGGATAGAAGCGGCGGCAATCGAAACCGAGCGGGCGTCGCCGTGGATGACGGCCCGGCAGGGGATGGGCAGCTCGAGCCGCATGGCGTCGCTCAAGATGAAGTCGGCCGGCGGCTTCAAATCCTTCAGCGCCTGCTCCATCGCCTGCCGCGAGGCCTGGTAGATGTTCCAGGCGTCGATGCGCTCGGGCAGGACTTCCGCCACCGCCCAGGCCACGGCGCGCTCCTGGATTTTTTCGGAAAGCAGCCGCCGCCGGGCGGCCGTCAGTTTCTTGGAGTCGTCGAGCCCGGGGATGCGGCGCGCAGGATTGAGGATGACGGCGGCGGCCACCACCGGGCCGAAGAGCGCGCCGCGGCCGACTTCATCGACGCCGGCGATGCGGAGAAAGCCGAGCCGCCCGGCCTGGCGCTCGTAGCGGCGTGTGCAGCGTCCCGCCACGCCGCGCAGTCTACCACAAGAGTTGCGCTGCTACACCGCTGCTGCTAGTCGAAGGAAACGAACAGCCAGCGGTCACCGTCGCGATAATAGAGCGTGATGATTCCGTCGTACGACTCCTGCAGTGGTCGGTACTCCGTCGTCCTTCCTTTTGGCCCAGGTTTTCTTGTGTCGACGTAATAAAACTCGGAAAGGGGCAAGCGTTCGGAGTTAGTGAGACGCGCGCCTTCGGAGTCGTACCACCCGACGACGTTCTCGATGTCGAAGAGCGACAAACCTCCCGGGTAATCACTCCAGGCCAAAGTGGACGTGACGCTGCCTTCCTGCCCCGAGCCGAGACCTTCCACAAAGACCAAGAGATAGGGCTTGTTTTCGTCGTCGCGATGGCACCAGAACGCTGCTGTTTCCTCTTTGTCCCTCGGCAGCCACCCGTATAGATAGGGCGGATCCACCATTCCTGGCCGGTCATAGAAGCCGGGCACGGGCCCGCAGCCGAGTTCCTTTGCTATCTGCAGGAGTTCGTCCGGGAGCGTGCCTTCGCCTTTGGGCTTTTTAGGCGGCGCCGCAGCTCCTGCCGCCATAACCGCGAGCAGCAAGTACGCCGTGAGTCTGGTAACCATCGCTCTCTCTATCTCGAGCCCGGTGGCACCCGCCACCGGGTTCCCAGTATCCCTAGTGCTTCGGGGGGACGTAGCCCTTTTCCGTCATTCCGAGCGGAGCGAGGAATCTGCATTTGTCTGTTGCCACGGAACTGACAAGCAGGTCCCTCGCCGCCAGAGCAATCAAGGGCTCGGGATGACAACATAGGGTTACTCCGCCGGCTAGTGTTTGGGCGGGACGTACCCGGCCGGGAGCTTCGAACCTTCGCCGAAGAAGAACTTCTCCGCTTCCTTGGAGATGATCTCCCAGGCCTCCAGAGTGGCGGGGTTGAGCTGGTACTCGTTGAGGATCATCTTCAGGTGCTCTTTCCACATGTCCCAGGCCTTCTTCGAGACGCTTTCGTAGATGCGCTGGCCGAGCTCACCCGTGTAGGGCGGCTCGTCCAGCCCCGGCAGGGTTTCGCCCAGCTTGGCGCATTTGACCATTCGCTCGCCCATGATGGCTCTCTCCCGAATAATAGTAGGCGGCAAGCATACCGCAACTCCCGCCAGCTTGGGTAGCGCAGGATGGCCCGCCTGCCCCGAGCGGAGCCGAGGGGGCGGGCCTTCCTGCGGTTCGTATTCTAGGAAGAACCGCGGGTAGCCCCTCGCAGGGCTCGGGGCAACCCGCGCTACCTGGCCGATC
>Ga0154909_1010_pt1 | contig 15358 bp, 10 predicted proteins | sample RifCSPhighO2_01_FD_105878 | JGI IMG/M metagenome (GOLD analysis project Ga0154909, IMG submission 105878) | Acidobacteria bacterium RIFCSPHIGHO2_01_FULL_67_28 | reverse complement strand
TATTATCCCGCGTGGTCGCCCGACGGGCAGAAGCTCGTCTACCAGGGGTTGAGCGAAGGGGGTTGGGATTTGTGGGTTCAGGAAGTCGACACGGCCAGCGAGCGACGTGCCCTGGGTCTGACCCGCTTGCAGGAGATGGTGGTGACGCAACCGGCGTGGTCGCCGGACGGGAAGTGGGTAGCGTTCGTCGCAGGCCAGCCCGGGAACCTGCGGGTCTATGTGGTTTCAGTCGAAGGCGGCGAGCCCCGGGGCATCAGCGAGCCCAACCGAGTTGCCTTGGCGCCCGCCTGGTCACCCGACGGCCGGTGGCTCTACTTCTCCTCCGACCACGCCGGGCAGATGAATCTCTGGAAGGCGCGGCTTGAGAATGGTCGCACCGGGGAGCCCGTGCAGGTGACCTCGGGCAGCCGGGCGGACCTCAACGCGCGGCCGGATCCCTCGGGGAAACGCCTGGCCTACAGTACCTTGAGCTACACTGCCGATCTCTGGGAGCACGACCTGAAGTCGGGCCGCGCGCTGCGCGCCACCACCGAGACCACCGTGGAGGACTCGGCGCGGCCCTCGCCGGACGGACAATGGCTTGCCTTCGGCTCCAATCGTCTGGGTTCGAACCATCTGTGGGTCTTGAATCGGGAGAACGGTAGCCTAACGCAAGTCACCACCACCCCCGAGCCAGAAGCGGGGATCGCTTCTCGCTGGTCTTGGGAGGGAAAGTCACTGTTCTATTCCACCAGTGAGGCCATCTGGCAATACGAGACGGCGACGGGCAGCTCGCGCAAGGTCTACCCCCATTCCAGTGGGGGAGCCGGCGGCTCGCGCTTCTGCCTGTCGCCGGGCGACAAGCATCTCGTGCTGGGGGAAGGCGGAAAGCCGAGCACCATCGTCCGCGTGGAGCTGGCCTCGGGGAAAAAGGAGGTCGTGGCTCAAATCGCCGAGGGGGCGGCCGGCGACCCGTCGTGCTCGCCCGACGGGCAGTGGGTGACCTTTCAAGTCCAGCAAGGCAACCTGCGTACGGTTTGGGTAGCGCCGCTCGGGGGCGGCCTGCCCCGGCAGTTGAGCCGCGGGGACAGCGAAGATTCCCACCCCGTCTGGGGCGCCGACAGTCGCTTCGTCTACTTCGACCGCAACCACCAGGACATCTACGTGGTGCCGTTCGAGGGCGGCGCCCCCAAAGCGGTCACCAACTACCGCTCTTTCAGCATCACGCTCGACTACCCCGTCCTCACCGCCGACGGCCGCAAGCTGCTCTTCACCCGCAACGAAAAAGCCGGCGACATCTACATCCTGGAAACCCTGGCCCAGTAAGCTTCCCGCCCCGAGCCTCCCGCTTCAAGCTTCTAGTAGATGTTGTACTGCTCGAAGTGCAGGGTGACGTCGGGCTGGAGGATGATGTTCTTCCCGGTCTGCTCTTCGAGCTCGTGCACCAGCTCGGACTCGTGCGCCTTCAGGGCCTTGATGATCTCCGGGTTGGCGCGGATGGTGAGCTCGGGGGCGTCGATGGTGTGCGCCATCTTGCGCGCCTCGTTCTGGATCTCGTAACAAAGCGTGGGAATGGACTTGACCATCCCGATGCCGTCGCAGGTCGGACAGGGCTGGCAGAGCAGCCGCTCGAGTGACAGCCGGCTGCGCTTGCGGGTGATGGCGATGAGGCCGAACTCGTTGAAGCCCAGCACTTTCGAGGGCGAGCGGTCGACTCGCAGCGCGTCCTCGAGCGCGGCCATCACCCGGTGGCGGTTGCGGCGGTCCTCCATGTCGATGAAGTCGATGATGATGATGCCGCCGAGGTCGCGCAACCGGATCTGGCGCACGATCTCCTTGATGGCGTCCAGGTTGGTCTTGACGATGGTGTCTTCCAGGCGCGTGGAGCCCTTGCCCACGTACTTGCCGGTGTTGACGTCGATGGCCACCAGCGCCTCGGTGTGGTTGATGACGATGTAGCCGCCCGACTTCAGCCAGACCTTGGGCTGCAGGGCCCGGTCGATCTCCCGCTGCACGCCCATCTCGTCGAAGATGGGGGCGTCCTTGGTGTAGAGCTTGACGCGGTTGGTGAGCGCGGGCTGGAAGTGCGCCACGAACTCGACCACCTTGGCGTACTCTTCTTCGTTGTCGATCCAGACGCTCTCGTACTCCTGGGTGAAATGGTCGCGCAGCAGGCGCTCCACCAGGCTCAAGTCATGGTGGAGCAGGGCGGGCGAGGAGCGCTCCTCCGACCGCACCCGGACGTCGTGCCAGAGCTTGACCAGGTAGTCGATGTCCTGCCGCAGGTCCTCGTCCGTGCAGCCGCTGGCGGCGGTGCGGACGACGAAGCCGCCGCTGATGGTGCCCTTGAGCTCGAGCAGCACTCGCCGCAGGCGCGCCCGCTCCTCGGCGGTGCCGATCTTGCGCGAGACCCCCACGTGCTCGATGGTGGGCATGAACACCAGGTAGCGCCCCGGCAGGGAGACGTGCGAGGTGATGCGCGCGCCCTTCTTGCCCATCTGTTCCTTGGCGATCTGCACGATGATTTCCTGCCCGGCCCGCAGCAGCTCCGAGATGGCGGGCTGGCCCCGCGAAGGCCGGGCGTGCATGCGAGGTCCACGGCCGGTGGGCCGGGCCCGTTCTTCGCGCCCGGGACGCGCGGGCCCGCGGCCCCGTCCGCCGCGCGGCCGCCCGAAGCGGCCCCGTCCGCGGCCACCCCGTCCGCGCCCGCGTCCCCGCTCCCATTCCACGCCGCCGGCGGTGCGGTCGCGCACCGATGGGGGCAGGCTGACCTTGTCTTCCTGGGGGGCGCGCTGGATCTCGGCCAGCGTGGAGGCTTCGGGGTAGGCCTCCGTCGTTTCGGTCGCCGCCGGTTCGCTCTCGCTCTCCGACATCGCCGGGCCTTCGGCTTCGTGCTCCGGCGGGGCCTCGGGCTCCGCGAAGCTTTCGCCCCGAGTGGTGGGCTCGGGCGCGGGTTCCGCCGTTGCCGGGGCGCGGAACTCTTCGTGGATCTCCGCCTCCCGGATTTCCTCGTGGGCGGGAGTCAGCGGCAGAGGAGCGTCGGGGCCAACCGCCTCGGCCACCACTTCCCCGCGGCGAGGTTCGCTCGGGATCGGAGGCTCGGCCGGGGGCCGGGCCGGGCGGTCACGGTACTTGGCGAGTGACTCGCCGGGCAGGATGATGGGCTCGAAGCCCTCTGGCGGGGGCCGGTGCTGCGGCTCGCGAGGCCTGGAGTAGGGCGCGCGGGGTCCGCGGGCCATTCCGGGCGCCATCCCGCGATCCATCGGTCCGCGGTTCATCGGGCCGCGATCCATCGGTCCGCGGTTCATCGGGCCGCGATCCATCGGGCCACGGTTCATCGGGCCGCGATCCATCGGGCCGCGGTTCATCGGGCTGCGGTCCATCGGGCCGCGGTCCATTCCGGGCGCCATCCCGCGGTTCATCGGGCCACGGTCCATCGGGCCGCGTCCGCCGCGGTGGCGGCCGCGTCCGCCGCGGTGACGCCGGCGGCCGCCTTGGGGTCCGCGGCCGAGCGGCCGTTGCTCGGGCAGACGCAGTGGGGGCTCGTGGTGAACGAAGTCGGGCTGGCGCTCTTCTTCGACGGGTTCACCCTGAACGGGTTCAGCGTGAACGGGCTCACCGTGAACGGATTCACCCGGAACGGGCTCACCGTGAACGGGCTGGGGTTCGGGGGCGGGCTCGCTCGGGGCGGGCGCTTCCGCCTCGGGGGCCGCTGCCTGCGCCCGGGCTTCGCCGGGCTCGGCGGCCGGAGGCGCTTCGGCTTCGGCGGGCGGCTCCTCGGCTTCGGCGGGCGGCTCTTCGACTTCGGTGGGGCTCGCCTCCCGCTCATACTCTTCCAGGTCTTCGAAGAAGTCGGAGACGTAGAGGAAGGCGTCGCGGTCGAGCCCGATGTCTACAAACGCCGACTGCATCCCGGGCAGGACCCGGGTGACGCGGCCTTTGTAAATGCTGCCGACCAGCCCAAACTCTTTTTCCCGCTCAACGTAGACTTCGACAACTTGACCCTCCTCCACCAGCGCGACCTTGGTCTCGTGGGGGGAGGTCGAAATCACCATTTCCTTGGACATGCGGATTCCTCACCGGGCAGAGGCGCCCGAGGCGCGCCGCGACGGCTTGCCTTTCGGGTCTTCCCGTCTGCCCTTGTAGTCTCATAGTGTTTTCGCTCCGGGCACTCTCGGGGTGGCCTGGGCGTTTCCCGTGCTCAATCTCTTTCTCTCGCCCCGCCCCGAGCGGGTCGAGTCGCCGGGCCGGCTACAGGTTGACGAAGCGGCGCATGCGCACGCTCATCACCAGGCCCAGCATCATGAAAGTCGACAGCGTCGCCGAGCCGCCGTAGCTCATCAGCGGCAAGGGGATGCCGGTGACCGGCATCCAGCCCAGCACCATGCCCACGTTCACCAGTAAGTGGAAGGCCAGCAGGCTGAAGACTCCGGTGACCAGCAACGCCCCGGAGCGGTCGGCCGCGGTCTCCGCGTTGTGCAGCAGCCGCAACAGCAAGGTAAGATACAGGCCCAGCGCCAGCAGCACGCCGGCGAAGCCTTGCTCCTCCGCATATGCGGCCACGATGAATTCCGCGTGGCGAACGGGGATGAAGCCCAGCTGATTCTGGCTCCCTTTCCCCATTCCTTTCCCCCAGAAAGCTCCCGACCCGACGGCAATCTTCGATTGCATCGTCTGGTAGCCGGAGCCCTGGGGACTGTGACCCGGGTTGGCGAAAGCCAGCACGCGCTCCCGCTGGTAGGGTCGCAACAGGAACCACCCTACCGGCAACAGCAGCACCGCCATCAGGACCAGGGCGGCCGCGTGTTTCCAGCGCAGGCCGGCCAAAAAAACCCCGGTGGCTGCGATCGGAACCAGGGTCAAGGCCGTTCCCAAATCCGGCTGGGCGGCGATCAAAACGATCGGCACCCCCGCCAGAACGGCTACCTTGGCCATGTCCTTCCAGGTGAGCGTTTCGCTGCGCAGCTCGCCCAGGAACTTGGCCAAGACCACAATTATAGACCACTTGGCCACTTCCGAGACCTGAAAAGTGAAGCCGCCCACCTCCAGCCAGCGCCGCGCCCCGAACATCTCGCGACCGAGGAAGAGAACCGCCACCAGTCCGCCCAGGGTGGCGATGTAGATGAGCGGCGCCTGGTCGAGCAGGGTGTGGTAGTCGAGGCGGGCCACGACCAGCATCACCAGCAGCCCCAAACCCATCCAGGAGAGCTGCCGCACGTGCATGTTGGCGAAGCGAGGATGGTTGACCGTAGTGGAATAGATCTCGAGCAAGCCGAGCGCCGCCACCAGCAGCACCAGCCCCAGCAGGAACCAGTCCAGCTCGCGGTAGCGGACGCGCCGGGGCATCAGTTCTTCTCCGGGGACGCCGCCGAGGGGAGGCCGGCCAACTGCCGGGCGCCGCCGCGGTTTTTCTTGTCGTAGTAGGCCTTGATGACGTCGCGGGCGAGCGGCGCGGCGGAGGCCCCGTGTTCGCCGTGCTCGAGCAGCACGACGACGACGATCTCCGGGTTGCGCCGCGGGGCCAGGCCGACGAACCAGGCGTTTTCGACGAGCGTCCGCGTGGGGCGGCCACCCACGCGCCGCAGCGTGTCGAAACCCACCAGCTGCGCTGTCCCCGTCTTGCCAGCCACATCAATCTCCGGCAGGCGCGCCGCCGTGCCGGTGCCGTTCTCGTTCACCACGCCCCAGAGGGCGTCGGTCAGGAACGCGACGGTTTCCGGCTTGAGGGAGACGCGGTGAATCTGCGGGGGCGTCTCCGGCTCGAGCAGGAGGCGCGGCCGGGCGAAGACGCCGCCCGAGGCGATGCCGCCCACGGCGTAAGCAAGCTGGAGCGGGGTCACCATGATGGGCCCTTGGCCGATGGCCACGGAGATGGTCTCCCCGTCATACCAGGGCTGCTTCTGCACGCGCTGCTTCCACTCCGGGGAAGGGATGAGGCCGCCGGCTTCCGAGGGCAGGTCGACGCCGGTGGCGCTGCCCAGCCCGAACAGGCGGGCGTAGCGGGCGATGCGCTCGATACCGAGCTGGCGGCCCACCTGATAGAAGAAAACGTCGCAGGACTCGACAATGGCCCGGTGCGGGTTGACCAGCCCGTGGCCCTGCGGCACCCAGCAGCGGAAGGTGCGCCCGTAGTGGTTGGCCCACCCCGGGCAGTACACCGTGAAGGGCCGGTCGAACAGGCCTTCTTCGAGAGCCGCCGTGGCCACGACGATCTTGAAGACCGACCCCGGCGCCAGCTGGGCCTGGATGACGCGGTTCAGCAGCGGCTTGGCCGGGTCCTCGGTCAACGCCCGCCACTGCTCCGGCGGGATGCGGGTGGCGAACAAGGTGGGGTCGAAACCCGGGTGACTCACCATCGCCAGGATGTCGCCCGTGCGCGGGTCGAGCGCCACCACGGCGCCCTGGCGTCCGGCCAGCGCCTGCTCGGCGGCGAGCTGGACGTCGTAGTCGAGCGTCAAGCGGATGGGGCGGCCCGGGACAGGTTTTTTCTGGTCGAGCTTGTCCACCTCCTTGCCGCGGCTGTCGACGATGACCCGCCGCTCCCCGTTCGCGCCCATCAGGATGGAGTTGTAGTGGCGCTCGAGGCCCATCTTGCCGACTAGGTCGCCGAGCTGGTAGCCCGCGGCGGCGATCTCCTCGGGCGTGGTTTCGCCCACGTAGCCGAACAGGTGGGCGCCGAAGCCGCCCGGGGGATAGCGGCGGCGGTACATCAGCAGGAGCTCGAGCTCGGGCAGATCAATGCGGTGGGCTTCGATGAAAGCAATGTCGGCGAGCGTGGCCGGGTCCTTGAGCACGATGGGCTGGTAGGGCGGCGCTTCTTTGAACTCATCCAGACGCGCCTGCAGCGCCGCCGGCTCCACGTTCAAGCCGCGGGCGATGGCGGGCAGAGAGTCCTGGATGCCGCCGATGTGCTCGCGGATGAGAATGACGCTGAAGGTGGGGACGTGATCGACCAGTGTCCGCCCCTCGCGGTCCTGGAGGAGCCCCCGCGGGGCCATCAGCGGCAGGGTGCGGATGCGGTTGCGCTCGGCCAGGTTGGCGTAGTAATCGGAGCGCACCACTTGCAGCTGCCAGAAGCCCACCAGCAGCAGCACCACCACCGCGGCGATGCCATAGCGCAGCAGAGCGAGACGCGGGGAGGGAAGTCTGGGTTCGGCGTGCAGGTCCATGCCCGGATTCACGTGGTTCTGCGGAAGCGGTCCAGCAGCGAAAAAATTAGCACACCCACCAAGGCGTTGACAAGCGCGGCTTCCAGCACCCGCAGGCTCACGAGCTCTGCCGTCTGCCCCAGCAGCAGCCGCTCGATGGAGGCGTAGACGATCTGGTGGAAGTGCAGGAAGCCGAAGATCAGCAGCAGGCGCGGGATGGGCCGGTCGGTATCAATCCGCGCGCTCAAGGACGAGGCCGCGTAGCCCACCAGGGTCTTGGCCATCCCGTACAGGCCCACCGGGTTGTGGCTCAACAGGTCCTGCGTCACCCCCACCACCAATCCCAGCACCAGGCCCATCGAAGGGTTGCGCCGGCTGAAGGCGAAGTAAATCACCATCAGGAACGGCAGGTCGAAGAGGAGAAAGAAGGAAGTGGGCGGGAGGAAGACCTGCACCAGGAAGGCGGCCAGCACCGCGGTGAACACCACCAGGGGATGGAACTTGTAGACCTCGGTGCGCGGCTGGTACGTGACCGCCATCCTCACCTGGCGCGGGGCTGCTCGCCGGAGCTGCTCGCGGGCGCCGCCGCCCCCAGCGTCTCCGGCGCGCCGGCCAGCACCAGCACGTGCTCCAAGCGGGTCAGCCGCGCCGCCGGCTCCACCGTGATTTCCTGGAACAATTCTCCCGGACGCGCGGCCACCACCCGGCCCACCGGCAGCCCCTTGGGAAAGAGTTGATCCTGTCCGGAGGTCACCAGCTCCGCCCCCACCGCCACCGTCTCCTCGTTGCTCACGTATTCGAGCCGGCAGAAATATCCCCCCGTGCCCTTCAAGACGCCGAGCAGGTGGGAGTCGGCCACCATCGTCCCCACGCCGCTCTTGCGGTCGGTGATGAGCAGGACTTCGGCGGCCCCGGGGTAGGCGGCAATTACCTTGCCGACCACGCCGTCGGGGGTGAGCACCACCATGTTGGGCCGCAGGCCGGCGTCGCTGCCGCGGTTGAGGAGCACGGTCAGGGTGGTGGCGGCGGGGCTGGAGCCGATGACCTGGGCGGCCACGAAGGGGGCGCGCGGATGGGCCTGCTTGAGCTCGAGCAGGGCGGCCAGCTGCCCGGCCTCGGCCGCCCGCGCCTCCAGCTCTTGCAGCCGCAGCCGGGCCTGGGCCAGCTCGGCCTGCAAGCGTTCATTCTCCTGGCGGGCGCCGTAAAGAGCGATGTAGTTGTCCCAGAGGGAGCCGAGGCCGTCGAGCACCCCCACCGCCACTTTTTCCACCGGGGCGACGACGGCGATGGCCCAGAGGCGGATGAGGCGGACGTCGTTGGCGCCCTTGATCTGGTAGGCGAGGAAGAAGAGCTGCCCGAGCAGCATCGCCACCAGCAAACTCAAGTGCCGGTGGCGTTCGACGAAGGTGCGCATCGCTCAACCGAGCGGCTGGCTCGGCCCGCCGCGGCTCATTCGATGGTGATCCGCTTCAGCAGGTCGAAGTCGCTTAGCATCTTGCCCGTGCCCAGGGCCACGCAGGCCAGGGGGTCGTCGGCCAGCGACACCGGCAGCCCGGTCTCCTCCGAGATGCGCTTGTCGAGGTTCTTCAGCAGCGCGCCGCCGCCGGTCAAGACGATGCCGCGGTCGCTGATGTCGGCCGAGAGCTCCGGCGGAGTCCGCTCCAGGGCCACGCGGAGGGCGTTGATGATGGTGGAGACGCACTCGGAGAGCGCTTCACGGATTTCGCCGTCGGTCACGGTGAGCGTTTTGGGGACGCCCTCGATGAGGTTGCGCCCCTTGATCTCCATGGTCATCGGCTTCTCCAGCGGATAGGCCGAGCCGATCTCCACCTTGATCTGTTCGGCGGTGCGCTCGCCGATGAGCAGGTTATATTTCCGCTTCAGGTAGTGCATGATGGCTTCGTCCATCTCGTTGCCCGCCACCCGCACCGAGCGCGAGAAGACGATGCCGGAGAGCGAAATGACCGCGATCTCCGTCGTCCCCCCGCCGATGTCCACCACCATGTTCCCGCAGGCCTCGGTGATAGGCAGGCCCGCCCCGATGGCCGCCGCCATCGCCTGCTCCACCAGGTAGACCTCGCTGGCCTTGGCCCGGTAGGCCGAGTCCTGCACGGCGCGCTTCTCGACCGGCGTAATTTCGCTCGGCACCCCGATGACGATGCGCGGGTGCACCAAGAGCTTGCGGTTGTGCGCCTTCATGATGAAGTAGTTCAGCATCTTCTCCGTCACCTTGAAGTCGGCGATCACCCCGTCCTTCATCGGCTTGATGGCCACGATGTTGCCGGGCGTGCGGCCCAGCATCTCCTTGGCCGCTTTGCCCACGGCGCAGATCTCGCCGTTGTTCTTGTTCAGGGCGACGATGGAGGGCTCGTTGACCACGATCCCCCGGCCGTGGGCGAAGACCAGGGTGTTGGCCGTGCCCAGGTCAATGGCCAGGTCGGAGGAAAAGATACTGAAGAGCGAGCGGAAGCTCATGGGGTCGGCACTATCACCGGTGCGCGGGCCTTTCCCCCGGGGTCACTGCACGTACACGGTCTTCTTGCGCGTCACCACTTCGCCGCGGCGGTTCTGGGCGACGATGGTCACGGTGTGGGCGCCGGCGCTGGGCAGCGGCGAGGTGAAATGCTTGAAGCGGCCGTCCGGTCCCACATAGGCGACGGGCTCGGCGTTGATGGACACCGTGGCCCCCGCCTCGGTGCGGCCCACAATCTCAATCACCCGCCCGTGCTGGATCATGGTGTCGATCACCAGCAGCAGCTGCTCGGCGGCCGCCTGCTGGGCCAGGGTGAAGCGGTTGGCCTCGCTCTCCTGGCTCTCCAGGTTGCGGGCGTCGATGGCGCTCACCGTCCAGTAGTACTGCCCCGCCTCCAGCCCGCGGGCGTTGAAGCTGGTGGTGTTCACCTTGCGGTCGAGGACGACGCTGGTGAAGAGCGGCGAAGTGGAAACCCGCAGGTGGTAGGCGCGCGCCTGCTCCACCCCCGACCACTCGAAGCGCAGCACTTCGTCGGGCGGGTTGGTGCTGATGATGGGCTCGAGGTTCCGCGGCCGCATCAGCTTGGGCGGGGCGATCACCTTGTCCTTCTTCAAGTTGGCATTGGGGTCGGAGAAGCCGGCGCGCTCGTAGGGCCCCACCTGGATGGTCTGCTGGCCCTTGCTGACCGCGGCCGTGCCTTCGCTGACGGTAATCTCGTGGATGTTGGCCTTGGGGTCCTGGCGGATGACGGCGCGGGTGTTCTGCTGCATGCGCGCCACCGCGTTTTCAAAGCGCACTTCCGAGCTCGACCCCGGCACGTCCCAGCTGCCGGTGGAGAGGTCAACCGCGCCCGAGCTCACCTGCACGGCCACCTTGGTGGCCTTGTTGTCCAGGGAGGCGTGCTGCTCGATGACGATCAAGGTGTCCGGCTTGACCACGTAGGTGGTGCCGTCGATAAAGGTGACGCGGGCGATGCCGTTCGAGCCCGTCTGCACGATGTCGCCTTCTTCGAGCGAGGTGCCGTAGTCGCCGTTGGTCCACTGCACCGAATCGCGCTTCTTCACCCGCACCGTGCCGTCCAGGTTGACGAAGCGCGCGTGCGGCACCTCCTGCACCTTGGTCTTGGCCTCGCCGCGGCCCCCGAGCTTGGCGAGCACGCTGTCAAAGCTTTCCCGCCACAGCAGCGCCCAGAGGGCGATGAGCATGATGATCGCCGTCACCCCAATCAGGATGACGCTGCGGTAGGTGACGGTGGTCCAGTACTCCCACCCCGCGGGTTTGGGTGTTTCGGGTTCTTCGCTCATAGCTGCTCTATCGTCAAAAGCCGACGCTGGTTCCCGGCGCTCCGCCGACCCCTCCTGAACGTCCGACAGTAGCACAACCCCGCAAAGGGATTCAATCCCTTCGGCCCCGGCCGCCTCCCTTGTGCGTTCGGCAGGGGGCCGCCTATAATCATCCTTTTGCGAGGACGCCGATGCTGAAGCTGTTCCGGCACAAGTACTGGAAACAAGTCCTGCTGCTGCCCATCGTGGGGACGCTGGCGCTGGCCATGCTGGCCTACCTGGTGCCGGGCACGGCCGACGTCGATCTGCGCGACCCCCAGGGCATGGTGGCCCAGGTCGGCGACCTGCCCCTGACCCAGGACGAGGTCAACCAGCACTACCAGCGCGTGGCCGAGCAGTTCGGCGCCCAGAACCCCGCCTTCAAGCAGCTCATCATGGAGCAGCTCATCGAAGACCTGATCGGCCAGCGCCTGGTGCAGTACGAGGCGGCGCGGTTAGGTCTCGAGGTCAGCCCCGAAGAAGTCCGCTTGCGCCTCCGCCAGGTGCCCTACCTCTACCCCGGCGGGCAGTTCGTGGGGGCGGAGACCTACCGGCAAATCGTCGAGCGCCAGTTCCGCATGAGCGTGGCGCAGTTCGAAGAGACCCTGCGGCAGCAGACGCTGGTGGCCAAGATGTTCGACTGGGTCGCCGCCGGCCTGACCGTCTCCTCGGCCGAAGTCGAGGCCGAGTACCGGCGGCGCAGCGAGCGCGCCCAAATCGAATACGTTCTCTTCCGTCCCGAGGAGATGGCCCGCAGCCTCGAGCCGGGCGCCGAGGAGCTCCGGGCCTACTTCGAGAAGCACCGCGACTCCTACCGCCAGCCCGCCCGCCGCGCCGTGCGCTACGTCGCCCTGGACTACGACACCCTGGGCCAGCGCCTCCGCGTCACTCAACAGGAGCTGCAAGACTATTACCAGCGCAACCGCGCCGCCTACCAGACTCCCGAGCGCGTCCGCGTCCGCCACATCCTCTTCCTGCTGCGCTCGCCGGAAGGCGAAGCCGCGCGCGACCCCGCCGCTGTCCGCCAGCAGGCCGAGTCGGCGCTGGCCGAGCTTCGCCGCGGCAAAGACTTCGCCGCCCTGGCCCGGCAGCACTCCGACGACGCCGGCAGCAAGGAGAAAGGCGGCGAGCTCGGCTGGGTGCTCCGCGGCCAGACGGTGCCGGCGCTCGAGCAGGCGATTTTTTCCGCCCCGCCCGGCGGCAGCCCGCAACTGGTCGAGACCGGCTACGGCCTCCACCTCGTCCAGGTCCTGGCCCATGAGCCCGAGCAGGTGAAGCCGCTCGCCGAAGTGCGCAACGAAATCGAACGGGTCCTCAAGGACGACAAGGTCCGCCGCGAGGCGCTGGAGCAGGCCCGCCAGCTCGTCGCCGCCGTCCGCGCCGGCAAGACGCTCGACCAGGCCGCCCGCCAAGCCGGCTGGCCGGTGCTCGAGACCGGCCTGTTCGAGCGCGACACTCCCTTCGGGCCCTTCGGGGAAGGCCGCGACTTCCAGGAGGCCGCCTTCGCCTTGCCGGCGGAAACCGCCGGCCAGCCCGCAGCGCCCGTCTCCGAGCCGGTGGCGGTGCCGCCCGGCTACGCCGTTCTCCAGCTCAAGCAAGACCAGCCGGCGCGTCCCGCAACGCTGGACGAAGTGCGCGCTGAAGTCGTCCGCGCCTGGCGGCAGGAGCGCGGCGGCGAGCTCGCCCGCGAGGCCGCGCACCGGCTGGCGACCCAGGCCGAGCAGGCCGGCGACCTGAAGGCCGCCGCCCGGAAAGCGGGCGCGGCGGTGAAAACCACGGGGCTGTTCGCCCGCGACGCTTTCATCCCCGAGCTCGGCTCGGCCCGCGACCTCGCCCCGGTCGTCTTCACCCTTCCCCTCGGCGGCTTAAGCCCGGCGCTCCCGGCCGGCGGCAACTGGGTTGTCTTCCGGGTGGCGGCTCGCACGGGGGCCGACATGAGCAAGCTCACCGACCAGGACCGCCGCGCTGCCCGCAATGCCTTGCTCGACCAGAAGCGCAACCTGACCTGGACCGTCTTTCAGCAGAACCTGAAGAAGAAGTTCCTGGCTGAAGGCAAGCTCAAGCTGAACCAGGCGGCCATCGACCGCCTGAAGAAGCCCTAGCGATATCGTCTTTAGTTTCTTATAGTTATAGCCATCGCCGGATCCTCTTGCCTTTCCTCTCCGCTTGGTCTAAGCTGTGTCTTGTCCTCGGGGAAGGCCCCGCCGCTCCTTCGGGCTTCACGGTTTCGAGGTGTCCTGTGCGTCGCGTCCAGCGCAATACCTATCGCATCAGCGTCGAGCCCAACCAGGCCGGCCGGTTCGAGGCCCGCATCGAAGCGCGCTATGCGGAGAGCAATTGGGCGCTGCGGGTGTACTTCCTCGCCGCTACCGCGGAGCGCCTGTTGAGCCACCTTCAAGCCACGCTGCGCTACCTCCAGCGCCACGAGGAGGAGCTGTGGATGTGGGGCGCCAACCCGGCCGACCGCGGGCTGTTCTTCGAAGACCTCTTGGGCGCGACCAGCCTGGAGCTGGACCGCCGCCGGGAGTTTCCCCGCGGCGCCCTGGTGATTGCCGCCGAGCCGGGCGAGCTCTTCCGGCCGCTGCAGCTGGCCGAGCTCAAGCGCCGACTCGCGGGGCGGCTGGCCCCGGCGCCGCGCGTGGCCCCGCGCGCCGGCGAAGCCCTGCGCTCCTCCGCCTAGTCCGACTCGATTCTCTCTCCCTCGAACGCGCCTGTGCTAAAATGAGTCTTTGCGCGGCGCTCGACAGTCCTCTACTTCACTCCTCGGGATGGGTTCGTGACGCCAAACGAAAAGATTGAGCGGCTCCGCCGGATGGCCACGCGGCTTCGCGTGCATTCGCTCCGGACGACCACCGCCGCCGGCTCCGGCCACCCCACCACGTGCCTCTCGGCCGCTGACCTGGTGAGCGCGCTCTTCTTCGACGTCATGCGCTACGACCCGAAGAACCCGACGCATCCCGCCAACGACCGCTTCGTGCTCTCGAAAGGCCACGCCGCCCCCATCCTCTACGCCGCCTGGGCCGAAGCCGGCGCTTTCCCGACGGAAAAACTGATGGAGCTGCGCAAGCTCGGGAGCCCGCTCGAAGGCCACCCCACGCCGCGCTTTCCCGGAGCGCTCGTCGCCACCGGCTCGCTCGGCCAGGGACTCGGCATCGCCGTCGGCATGGCCGCCGCCGCCAAGCTCGACCGCGCCGCCTACCGCGTCTACGCCCTGCTCGGCGACGGCGAGCTGGCCGAAGGGGCGGTGTGGGAAGCGGCGGCTTTCGCCAGCTTCTACAAGCTCGACAACCTCATCGCTGTCGTCGACGTCAACCGCCTCGGCCAGAGCCAGGCCACCATGTACCAGCACGACACCACCGTCTACGCCCGGCGCTTCGCCGCCTTCGGCTGGCAGGCCTTTGAAATCGACGGCCACCGCTTCGACCACATCCTCGACGCCTTCGAGCGCGCGCTCAAAGTCAAAGGCCAGCCCGCCGCCATCATCGCCCGCACCCTCAAGGGCAAGGGCGTCAGCTTTGTCGAAGACAAGAACGGCTGGCACGGCAAGCCCGTGCCGAAGGAGGACCTCGAGCGGGCGCTCCAGGAGTTGCCGCTCGAGGAGGGAAATCTCAAATTTCAAATCTCCGCGCCTGCGCCCGCTCCGCCTCCGGCCGATCCTCCAACGGCGCGGATGGCGCCGCCCGCCTACCAGCTCGGCCAACAGGTGGCGACCCGCGAGGCCTACGGGGCGGCGCTGAAAAAGCTGGCTGCCGTCGACCCGCGCGTCGTCGTGCTCGACGGCGACGTCAAGAACTCGACCTTCGCCGAAGTCTTCGCCCAGGCCTGCCCCGAGCGCTTCTTCGAGTGCTTCATCGCCGAGCAGAACATGGTGGGCGTCTCGGTGGGGCTTTCGACCGCGGGCAAGATTCCTTTTGCGTCGAGCTTCGCCTGCTTCCTCTCGCGCGCCTATGACCAGATCCGCATGGCGGCGGTGTCGCGCGCCAATGTGAAATTGATGGGCTCGCACGTCGGGGTTTCGATCGGCGAAGACGGCGCCTCGCAGATGGGCCTGGAAGACCTGGCCATGATGCGGGCCGTGGCCGGCTCGACCGTGCTCTATCCGGGTGACGCGGTGGCGATGGAGCGGCTGGTCGAGCAGGCGGCCCGCACCCCCGGCATCGTTTACCTCCGCGCCAACCGGCCGAAGACGCCCGTGCTCTACGACAACAGCGAAGAGTTTCCCGTCGGCGGCTCGAAAGTCCTGCGGCAGAGCGATGCGGACGCGGTCACCGTGGTCGCCGCCGGCGTCACTCTCATCGAAGCGCTCAAGGCGCACGACGAGTTGAAAAAGGAAGGCATCAGCGTCAGGGTGATTGACCTCTACTCCGTCAAGCCCGTTGACCGGGAAACGCTGCTCGCCGCTGCCCGCGCCACCGGGAACACTTTGCTCGTCGTCG
>Ga0154909_1066_pt1 | contig 15712 bp, 9 predicted proteins | sample RifCSPhighO2_01_FD_105878 | JGI IMG/M metagenome (GOLD analysis project Ga0154909, IMG submission 105878) | Acidobacteria bacterium RIFCSPHIGHO2_01_FULL_67_28 | reverse complement strand
GAGGTCATCATCATGACCGCCGCCGCGGAGGAGCGCTTCGAGAACGCCATCGCCGCCCTGCGCCTGGGGGCGAGCGACTTCCTGCTGAAGCCGCTGCGCAACATGGACGAGCTGATGGTGGCGGTCGAGCGCGCCCTGGAGAAGCGGCAGCTGGCCATCAGCGTCCGCCAGCTCTCCCAGTCTCTCGAGCGGATGCGCAACACCGACTTTTTGACGGGAGTCTGCACGCGGCGGTACTTCTTCGAGCGGGTGAGCGTCGAGCTGATGCGCTCCAAGCGCTACTTGAAGCCCATCTCCTGCATGATGGTGGACATCGACCATCTGGGGCAGATCAACGGCACCTACGGCACGCCCTGCGGCGACCAGGCCCTGGCCCACGTGGCGCGCTGCCTGGTCGAGTCCACGCGCACCACCGACATCGTCGGGCGCTACGGCGGCGAAGAGTTCATCGTCGCCCTGGTCGAGACCAAGCCGGAGCAGGCGCTGGTGGCGGCGGAGAAAGTCCGCAAGAGCATCGAGAACCGCAACCTGGTCTTCGGCGGGCAGAACATTCCGGTGACGGTTTCGGTCGGGGTGGCGGGGTCGGAGGAAGCGACTTCGATCGCCGAACTCGTGGCCCAAGCTAGCCAGGCCGTGGCCGAGGCCAAGCGCGCCGGGCGCAACTGCATCCGCGCCGCCGGCGCCAAGGTCAGCGGTTGAGCTTGCGGGGCTTGTCCCGAACCCGGTGAGGGATTGACGCCCCCGGCGTCGCCTGCCTAGAATGATTCTGCCTCGGAGCGAGCGTAGCTCAGCCTGGTAGAGCACTGCCTTGCCAAGGCAGGTGTCGTGGGTTCGAATCCCATCGCTCGCTCCATGATTTTTTCCGAAGGAAAAAATCACCCTGAGCGAGCGAACGCCAGCGAGTGAGTCGAAGGGTTGGTTCGTTTATCTTCTCCAGTGCGCCGACGGCAGCTATTACGCTGGCGTCGCTCCCGACCTGGCTGAACGATTAAGGAAGCACAACTCCGGGCGCGGCGCGAAGTACACCAGAGGCCGCCGGCCGGTTCGTTTGGTCTGGTCTCAATCCTGCGCCAATTACGCAGAGGCGCGGGCCTTGGAGGCTCGGCTCAAGGGTTGGACTCGGGCCAAGAAGAAGCGTTTGATAAAGGGTTCCCTTCGACTCGCCCCGCTGCGCGGGTCTCGCTCAGGGTGATCCCGTGGTTGCGGGATCACGAACCCATCGCTCGCTCCATGATTTTTTCCGAAGGAAAAAATCACCCTGAGCGAGTCCCGATTGAATCGGGACGAGTCGAAGGGAGCAAGCGAGCGCCAGCGAGCCTGTCCCGAGCGAAGTCGAGGGACGCGTCGAAGAGTTTATCCTGAGCATGGCGAAAGATTGGTCTTGCTACCTCCTCGAATGCGCCGACGGCACGTACTACACCGGTGTCGCGCGCGACCTGCAAGAACGGCTCAGGAAGCACAACTCCGGGCGCGGCGCGAAGTACACAAGAGGACGCAGACCGGTTCGTCTGGCCTGGTCCCAGCCGTGCGGAAGCTATGGTCAGGCGCGCGCCCTGGAAGCTCAGCTGAAAAGTTGGAGCCGGGAAAGGAAGAGGCGACTGGAGGATGGTTCCCTTCGACTCGTCCCGCTGCGCGGGACTCGCTCCGGGTGAAAGCTCCGCTTTCACAAATCCCCTCCACGCAATCTCGCCAAGCTTGCGTTGACTTCTTTGTGCGAGCGGCCTAAGATGCCCGCCAGTCAGGCTGGGGGGCCGGCCAGGTTCGCTAGCCCTACAGGCGCCGCGCCAGGGTGAAGGGCAAGCTCTGGGTACGGGGTGACGTCGGTCGTGCAGACGACGGGCCCCGGGGGATGAGCGACGTGGCGGCTTGGCTTTTCTGTTTCCTCACGCCTGTCCAGCCGGTAGCGCCCCTGCCGTACGAAATCGACCCCGTGCTGGTGTGGCTCCAGCGGCTGTCGCTGGGCTCGGCGCTCGCCGGCATTCTGCTCGGGCTTTTCCTCGTGGTGGCCCGGCGGCGTCTCGGAGAAACCTCCCTGAAGTGGCTGTGCATGGGCCAGTTTGTGCTGCTCCCCCTGCTCGTCGTCGCCATGGGCAATATCGTCGGCTTGCAGCAGGCCAAGAAGGTGGAATTCTGCCAGTCCTGTCACCTCACGATGGGGTTCTTTGTCGAGGACATGCAGGACTCGAGCAGTCAGACCCTGGCGGCGCAGCACTTCCGCAACCGCTGGAGTCCGGAAGACCAGTGTTACGCCTGCCACGCCTCCTATGGGATGTTTGGCGACGTCCGGGCCAAGTGGAAGGGGCTGCAGGATTTTCTCAAGTATTACGCCAAGACGTACGAGCTTCCCGTGCAGATGCACGCCCCCTACCGAAACGCCGAGTGCTTGAAGTGCCACGAGCGCACGCCCAAGTTCGCTGAATCCGAATACCATGTGGATGGCCTGGCGGAGATTCGCAGCGGCGAGCTCGGTTGCCTGGAATGTCACGGGCCGGCCCACGCCGAACAGGTGATCAGTGAAAACGCTCACGGTCGGTAAGAAACCTTTCGCGGCCAATCCCTGGCTGCGGCTCTGCCAGGGCCTGGCGCTCCTCGGCTTTCTCTTCGCGATGAACTCCATGTGGCACACCACCGGCCTTAGCTTCACGCTGTTTGTGGTGCTGGGCATGCCGGCGCTGTTGCTGTCGGCGGCGCTGATGCTGCTATTGCTCGTGGACGACCTGCGCAAGCGCTACAGCCTCTTTGACCTCGAGCAGTACGAGCCCGGCGAGGTGATCTTCCGCCAGGGGGAGCTTGCCGACCGCGTCTATTTCATCCAGAAGGGCGACGTGGAAGTGATCCGCACGGCGGAGGGCAAGGAAACCGTCCTGGCCCGGCTGGGACCGGGAGAGTTTTTCGGCGAGATGGCCTTCTTTGTCAGCGACGGCCGGCGCACCGCCAGCGTCCGGACTTCAACGGCGGTGGAGCTGCTGGCCCTGGGGAAGGAGAACTTTACTCGCCTGCTCGGCGCCGTGCCCGCTGTCGAGAAAGAGTTCTCGCTCAAGGCGGCCGAGCGCATCAAGACGCACGGCCACTAAGAGGCGAGTGTCCCGCCCGACTGGCTGGGCGCCGCGCCGCGTTCCCCTTGGAGGTGGAGAATGATTCAGCGTTTTGCGTCGGCGAGCGCGGTGGCTTCGGTGGTAATCGCCGTGGCCGCGGGAATCTTGCGTGTGCCCCCTCTTCCCGACGTGGAGACCCGCTACCTCGCCACCAGTGTGTGGTGCGTCGTCCCCCTGGCGTGGGGGCTGTGGGCGATGCTGATGCCCAGGAGCTGGCTGCCGCGCCGCCTGCCGCTGTGGGGCGCAATTCTCGGACTACTTGCCGGGCTGCTGGGGGTGTTTGTCTTGAACCTGCCGGCGCGAATTTACGGCGAACCGATGCCGACTTGGACACAGGGACCATTTGTTCTGCTCGCCATCGGGGTTTATTACCTGCTGTGGCTCCTGGTGCGCCGAGTGCATCGAGCCCTCGCCGGCTAGGCGGGCGCTGGAGCGGGGAAGCAAGCGGGGTAGGTGCGCGGGAAAGGCTTGCGGGCGCGGTAGGAGCGGGCCAGCTCAACGTAGATGCCGAGGTCGCGGTCGAGCTCGGCCTGGGTACCGTCGAAGTAGAAGTTGCGGATGGGGATGCCGCCCAAATCCGCGCTCACCCGCGGATAGATGGCTTCGCAGACGATGCCGTTCATGCAGGTGAAGGGGCTGATGTCGAGGATGCCGTCTACGCCCCGGCGGGCCAGATAAACGCTCTTGCCGAGGTTGACCACCATTTCCCCCAGCGCTCCGGCCGCCGGCAGGTAGGGCTCGGCATAGCGCAGGACCACGCTGATATCCTCGGGTTCCTCGTAGCCCCGGAAGTCGTCCGCCAGCAGCTTGACCAGCTCGTGCTCGTCCCGGCGCTGGTAGCGGGCGCGCAGGCGCGCGCCCAGCATGGCGAGGGAAAAAGAGCGGCCTTCCAGCCGCCAGCGCCGCCGCTGCTCGGAGTTCGTGTACCAGACCCACTCACTGATGTCGCTCATCCAGGCCTCGGCCCCGTGTTCCTCCAGGCGCCGCACCACCTCGTCGTTGCTGAAGGTGTTCAGCCGGCAGAAGATTTCGCCCACGATGCCGATGAGCGGCCGCGTGGGGTCGTAGCGGGCCGGCAGCCTCCGGAAGCGCTCCCGCGCGCGCACGAGCGACGCCTTCAGCGCTTGCATCTGCTCCCCGGCCGCCGCATAGGGAACTTCGAGCGTCCGGCAGAGGTCGTCGAGCGCCGCCTCGTAAGCCTGGTCGGCGCTGCCGGGCTCGAGCTCGTAAGGGCGCGTCTTCAGCAGGAGCTTCAGCAGGATGTCGCCCGCCACCAGCGCCCGCCAGGCCGTGCGCACGAACACCCCGGCCAGCTCCCCCAGCCCCTGGTAGCCGTTTTCGCTGGTGGGAGAAAGGACGGTCACCTCCGGGTAGCCGATGGAGGCCAGCACCGCCTTGAGGTGCACGGCGTATTGCCCGAAGCGGCAGGGGCCCTCGGCGGTGGGCATGAGGAAAACCAGCCCGCGCGGGTCGACCCCGGGCTGCTCGAGCAGCTTCAGGAAATCCCCCACCGTCACCTTGGCGGGGTAGCACTCGTCGCCCGAGGTGAACTGCCCGCCCAGCGCGCGGGTGCGCTCGTCGGAGGCGGGCGTGCACTCGGCGTCAATCCCGATGGAGCGGAAGGCCGCCGCAAAGGCCCGGGCGCTCCCGTAGGACATGCGCGGGATCCAGATTTTCTTGCCCGCCAGCGGGTGCGACGGCGGGACTTGTTTCACGGCGCGGCGGCGTAGCATCGCAGGAGTCCTTTGCTGTCGAGGTAAGCTTCACAGCGCGTCAGGTAGCCGGCGTCGTTGCCGTGGCCGTCGAACTGCAACACCAGGAAGGGCGTCCCGGCCGCCCCGCGCAGGAAGAACTTGAGGAAGGAGTCGGGGCCGCACTTGAAGTTGGTGATGTAAATGAGGTGCAGGTTGGGCCGCCGGTGGACGAAGCGGCCCGCGGCCAGAATGCGCCGTCCGGAATGCCAGTACATGTTGGGGTTGACGTCCTCGAAGGCTTCCTCGTCGAGCGGTAGAAAATCGAGCGGCAGGACATTGACCCCATAGAAGGTGCGCAGCTTGCGGGGCAGGTCGCAGTTGCCGCTGCGGTCGTAGAGGTTGTAGGGCCGCCCCACCAGCACCACGCCGGGCTCGCCGGTGTGCTCGAGAATCGCGAGCGCTTCGCGCCCGGCGGCGAGCAGCCGCTCTTGGAATTCGGCTTGAGCGGCGTAGGCGGCGTCCACCGCCTGATCGCTGGCGCGCCGCGCGACCCGCAGCCGCGCGAAGCAGTCGCCCAGTTGTTTCTTCACGTGCGCCGGCCCCAGCCGGAAGTAGACGGTGGGAGTCAGGAAGCGGTCGGCGCTCGCGGCCAGTTGCGGGGCGGCGCGCAGGACGAAGGGCAGGGTCTGGTGCCACGGGCAGAGGTGGGAGGGGAGCTTGGAGTCCGGCGTTTCAAGATCGAGCACGTTGGGCAGCAGCACGTGATCCACGCCGGCCTGGAGCAGCTTTTCGACGTGGCCGTGGGCGATCTGGACGGGGAAGCAGGGCTCGGCCACGCTCAACTCCACCCCCTGCGCGGCGATCTGGTGGTCGGTCGGGCCGGAGACGACCACGCGGAAGCCGAGCTCCGTCAGGTAGCGCTGCCAGAAAGGAAAGCGGTCGTAGTAGAACATCGCCTGGGGAATGCCCACGCGCCCGAGCGGGGCGCGGGGGCCGCGGCCCGGGGTCTCGCGGGCGCACTCTTCCAGGGCGCGGTCGCGGAAGGCGAGCAAGTCTTCGATGACCGGGGCGCGCTCGCTGCGGGCGCGCTTATGGAACATGTCGGAGCACTTGTCGCCCCAGTAGGTCTTCTCACCGTCCAGGGTGATTTCTTTCATCTCGCAGTAGTTCGAGCAGGCCTGGCAGACGAACTCGCGGGTCTGGAAGCGAGTGCGGCTCAAGTCGTAGCCGCGGAAGCGCGAGGGCCGGCGGGCGCGCTGGGCCCACTGGCGGGCGATGAGCGCCATGCCGATGGCGCCGATGACGCCGTTGTAGGGAGGCACGATGATGCGCTTGCCCAGGATCTCGGAGAACGCAGCGGCCACGGCGTCGTTGTAGGCGGTGCCGCCCTGGAAGTAAATGACGTCGCCGATCTTCCGCCCCCGCACCACCCGGTTGAGGTAGTTCAGCGCGATGGAGTAAGCGAGCCCCGCCGCCAGGTCGCCCTTGTCGGCGCCCTTCTGCAAGCAGCCGATGACGTCCCGCTCCATGAAGACGGTGCAGCGCTCGCCCAGGCGCGCCGGAGCCGCCGAGGCCAGCCCCAGCCGCGCGAACTCCTCCTGGATGCTGACGTCCATCTTCTCCGCCTGCTCCTCGAGGAAGGAGCCGGTGCCGGCGGCGCAGGCTTCGTTCATGGCGAAGTCGACCACCACGCCCTTCTCGATGGAGATGAACTTCGAGTCCTGGCCGCCGATTTCGAAGATGGTGTCCACCGGCTCGCCTACCATGGTGGTGCTGATGAACATGGCGCCGGTCTTGTGGGCGGTGATTTCGTCGTTGACGGTGTCGGCGCCGACCAGCTCGCCGATGAGCTCGCGCCCCGAGCCGGTGGTGCCCACGCCGACCACGTCGAGGCGCTCGCCGAGCAGGTGCTCGATTTCCTGCAAGCCCTGGTGGACGACTTCGATGGGCCGGCCCACGGTGCGCAGATAGATTTCGTGCAGCAGCCGGCAGTCGTCATCCAGCACGGCGAAGTTCGTGCTCACCGAGCCGACGTCGATGCCCAGGTAGGCGCGCACGCGTCCCGGCCCGGCGGGCAGCCGCACCGCTTGCACGCGGTCGCGCAGGAGCAGGACATTCTCCAGGTTCAACGGCTGCGTGCCCACCGGCTTCTTTTCGGCCACGTGCTGCTGGAGCTGGTGGATGCTCTTGAAGGAGCGCTTGCGCCAGTCTTGCTGCTCGAGCAGCGCCGTGCCCAGAGCGCCCAGCCAGGCGTAAAGCTCCGGCACGAACAGGTCGGCGGGCTCGAGGCGGAAGACCTGGGCGAGGGCGTCGCGCACGCCGCCGTTCTGCGCCACCGCGCCGATGAAGGCCACGGGGGGAACCACGGGCTTGCCCTTGGCGATGCCGCTCTTGAAGTTGCGCGCCACCGCCTCGCACAAGCCCTTGAGGATTTCTTCCGTGCTATAGCCCTTCTGCTGGGCGTGGACCATGTCCGACTTGGCGAAGACCGAGCAGCGCCCGGCGATGCGCGCCGCGCAGCCGGCGCGGCAGACCACCTCGCCGATTTCTTCCACCCGGTATTGCAGCCGCGAGGCCTGCTGGTCGAGAAAGGAGCCGGTGCCGGCGGCGCACTCGCCCTGCGAGCTGTAGTCGAGGATGCCCAGCCGCTCCGAGCCCGCCACCGGGTCGAGCAGCAAATACTTCGAGCTTGCCCCGCCCATCTCGAACACCGTGCGCACCTCGGGATAGAAGAGCGCCACGGCGCGGGCGATGGCCTTGAACTCGTTCTCCAGGTAAATGCCGAGAATCCGGGCGATGAGCGGGCTGGCGGTGCCGGTCACGCGGATGCCTTCCACTTGCGACTCCGGCACGAGGTCGTAAAACTCCTTGAGCAGATCGAAGGCGGACTGGATGGGGCTGTAATGGATGCGGCGATAGTGGGAGATGGCGGCGGGGCCTTCGAGGCCACCCGCGAGCGGCGGCGGCAGCGCGACGAAGCTTTTTCCCTTGGCCAGCAACGTGTCGAAGGCCGCGGCGTCTTCCCGCCGGCCCACTGCGGCCAGCTTCAGGCTGATGCTGCCGATGTCGAGCCCGATGTTAATCACGGGCTGCTCCTGGGGCATTCGCCGCAACGGCCGTGTTCGCCTGCGGAGTTTCTCGCACGCGCGCTTTGTGGGCGACTGCCCGCCCTCCTCCAAGCAGTTGTCTCTTCAGGAGTTCCACCCCCGGCCGGCACGGCCTCCCGCTCTTGTTTGGTTAAGGAAGGGCATTTCGACCGCCAACCGGGGCGAGTCTCTCACAACCCCTGGAGTCGCGCTGTGACGGCTGATACAATGCGGGTTTCGCACTTCGTCCATCTATCCGGGAGGGAACATGCGTCGCCTACTCGCTCTTTCTGCGTTGTTGCTCTTGCTCGCCGCGGGCGCGGTACAGGCCCAGGAGCCGGAAGCCACCTACATCCTGGCGGGGCGCCTGCTGGATGTGCGTAGTGGGCGGCTGCTGGAGAACCAGGTGATCGTCATCCGCGGAGAGCGCATCGAGCAGATCGTGCCGGTGGCCTCCGCGGGCATCCCACACGGCGCCACCGTCATTGACCTGACGCAGGCCACCGTCCTGCCCGGCCTCATTGACGCCCACGACCACCTCACCGGCGACCATCGCTTCCACGGCTACCGGTCGCTCGGCGTCTCCGTCCCCCGCGCCGCGCTCTACGGCGCCACCAACGCCCGACGCACGCTGCTCACGGGCTTCACCAGCGTGCGCGACGTGGGCGCCGACGGCTACGCGGACGTCGCCCTGCGCGACGCCATCAACGAGGGCGAAATCCTGGGGCCGCGGCTGCTCGTCTCCGGCCCCGCCCTCGGCATCACCGGCGGCCATTGCGACGAGAACCTGCTGCCGGCCGAGTACAACCACCGCGCCCAGGGCGTGGCCGACGGCCCCTGGGCGGCGCGCGCCAAGGTGCGCGAGGTCGTCAAGTACGGCGCCGACCTCGTCAAGTTCTGCGCCACCGGCGGCGTGCTCTCCAAGGGCGACGACGTCGGGGTGCAGCAATACACTCTGGAAGAGATGCAGGCCATCGTCGAGGAAGCCCACAAGCTCGGGCGCCGCGTGGCCGCGCACGCCCACGGCGCCGAAGGCATCAAGACCGCGATTCTCGCCGGGGTGGACTCGGTCGAGCACGCCAGCCTCATTGACGACGAAGGCATCCGCCTGGCCCGCGCGCGCGGGACCTTCCTGGTGATGGACATCTACAACGACGACTTCATTCTTTCGAAAGGCGCGGAGATGGGGATGCTCCCGGAGTCGCTCGAGAAGGAGCGGCAGATCGGCCAGCTCCAGCGCGACAACTTCCGCCGCGCCTGGCAGGGCGGGGCGCGCATGGCGTTTGGCTCCGACGGCGGCGTCTACCCGCACGGGGACAACGCCCGGCAGTTCGCCTACATGGTCAAGTACGGGATGACGCCGCTCGAGGCGATTCAGGCGGCGACCATCAACGCCGCCGAGCTACTCGGCTGGTCCGACCGCGTCGGCGCCCTCGAGCCGGGGAAGTTCGCCGACCTCATCGCCGTCGAAGGCAACCCGCTCACAGACGTCACCGCGCTCGAGCGCGTCCGCTTCGTGATGAAGGGCGGCGCCGCCATCCGCCACGACCTTCCCCGCTAGCCCGCTCCCGCCGATTGACACCCGGCGGGCAGCAGGAGTAGTTTCCTTGCAGATAGCCGGCGGGGGACGTCATTCTCGGCGCAGCCGCCGCCTTCGCGCACATCCTCCGCTGACACGACCGAGGTTTTGGCCATGCGCTTTCTTTCCCCTTACCGCTGGCGGCTTCTGGCCGCCGGGCTGCTGCTGGTCGGCGTGGCCAGCCTGCCCGCCGCTGGCAAGGACGACTGGTTGCCCATCACCCCCGAGGAGCTGGCGCTCAAGGACAACCCCGCCAGCCCCGGCTCCGCCGCCATGATCCTCTACCGCGAGGCCAGCTTTGACGACAGCGACCGCTTTTCCACCTACTACTACCGCATCAAGGTTTTCACCGAGGTCGGCCGGGAGAGGTACGCGGATGTGCAGATCCTTTACCGGGAAGAGTTGGAATATGTGGACTCCATCAAGGCCCGCACCATCCGCCCGGACGGGACCGTGGTCGAGTTCGCCGGTCCCGTCTACGACAAGGTGCTCTACAAGAAGCGTCGGACGAAGTATCTGGTGAAGGCGTTTTCCTTTCCCGAGGCGGAAGTGGGCAGCATTCTGGAATACAAGTTCACCCTGCGCTGGCCCGACTACGTCTTTCTCGTGCCCCGGTGGACCATTCAGGAGCAGCTCTACACCCGCCGGGCGCGCTTTCACTTTCGTCCTTACCTTGCCGGCTCCTATCATTTGTCGCACTCCCGCTCGAGTGCACGGACCTATGTGAAGGCGCCGCGCGTGCTCTGGACCAGCTATTTGCCGGGCGGCCAGGCCCCTCAAGTGGATGAGTACAACAACGTCTCGCTGGAGCTCGCCAACATTCCCGGCTTTCCCGAGGAAGATTTCATGCCGCCTGCGGATCAGCTCAAGTGGCGGGTGGAGTTCTTTTACATCTACGCCGACATCCAGTCGGTGGACGACTTCTGGCAACGGGAAGGGAAAGAGTGGAATGAGATCGTCGAGAAGTTCATCGGCAAGAGCAAAGGCGTCGAGCGGGAAGCCTCCAGCCTGGTGAGCGGAGCGGACTCCGCCGAGGCCAGGCTCAAGCGGCTCTACGCCCGCGCCCAGCAAGTCCGCAACCTCACCTTCGCACGCGGCAAAACCGAGGAGGAAGCGAAGCGGGAAAAGTTGAAGGAGAATAAGAGCGCGCAGGACGTGCTGGTGAACGGCTATGGCACGCGCAGCGAGGTCAACCGTCTTTTTGTGGCCCTGGCGCGGGCCGCCGGTTTTCCCGCCGCCGTGGCGCGGGTTTCGGAGCGGGATGAGTTCATCTTCCAGAAGAACTTGCTTGACTGGGAACAATTGAGCGGTGAGGTGGCGGTGGTGGCGGTAGAAGGGAAGGAGCTGTATTTCGACCCGGGCACGCCCCTCTGTCCCTTCGGCCTCTTGGCCTGGGAGAAAAGCGGGGTTGCGGGCCTGCGCCTGGACGAAAACGGCGGCGTCTTCATCAAGACGCCGGTGCCGGAGCCGGGCCAGGCGCGGGTCGAGCGCCAGGCGGAGTTGAGCCTGGACGCCGATGGAGCGTTGACGGGAACTCTGCGGCTGGCTTTCCACGGCCGCCAGGCCCTCAAGCGGCGCGGGGAAGCCAGCGAAGAGGACGAGGTCGCCCGTCGCCAGAAGCTTGAAGACGAAGTGAAGGGGTGGCTGCCGCCCGCGGCCGAGCTCGAGCTCAAGCAAATGAGCGGCTGGGAGAATGCCGAGGAACCCCTGCGCGCCGAGTTCCGCCTCCGCCTGGCCGGATTCGCCTCCAGCACCGGCCGGCGCTGGCTGGTTCCGGCGTCCCTTTTCCCGGCGCAGTGGCAGGAGCGCTTCCAGCAGACCCAGCGCGCCCAGCCCATCCAGCTCGAGTTCCCCTTCGAGCATACCGACGAAATCGTCATTCACCTGCCCGCCGGGGCGCAGGTGGAGAGCCTGCCGAAACCCCAGAACCGCGACTCCTCCCTCGGGCGGTACGAGCTCACGCTGGAAAACGCCGGGGACACGCTCCGCGTCCGGCGGCGCTTGCAGGTCAAGGGCTTCGCTTACTCCCGCGAGTTCTATTCGCTCTTGCGCGGCTTTTTCAACGCCGTGCGGGCCGGGGACGGTGAGCAGGCGGTGCTGCAAACCGTGGAGGTGGGTCAGCGTGAATAGCCCTGCCACACTTCTCGGTCGGCGCCCGGAAGCGCGATCCGCCCCCCTGGGCACCACGCTGCTGCTTTTCTTGCTTGTCTTGTGGCCGGTGGCGTCCTCGGCCAAGGACGACTGGCTGCCGATCACGCCGGAGGAATTGGCGCTCAAGGACAACCCCGCCAGCCCCGGCTCCTCCGCCATGATCCTCTACCGGGAGATGCACACCGACGACGTCAAGTCTTTCGAGACCCACTACTACCGCATCAAGATCTTCACCGAAGAAGGCAAGAAGTACGGCGACATCCAGGTGCACTACTGGAAGGGGCGGGGGCAGGTGAAGGACTTGAAGGCGCGGGTCGTCCAGCCCAATGGCACGGCCGTCGAATTCACCGGCGTCGTGTACGACAAGGTGGTGGCCAAGTACCGGGACGTGAGGTACATGGCCAAGACCTTCACCCTGCCCGACGTGCAGGTGGGCGGCATCATCGAGTACCAATACCGTCTCCAGTTCGACTCCATGCGGCTCTACGACACCCGGTGGACCATCCAGCGGGAGCTGGCCATCCGCCGCGCCCGGCTCTCCATCCGTCCGTACAGCGGCGGCCTCACCAGCCTTCGCTGGGTCATGTACCACATGCCGCCGGGCAAGAAACTCGAAGCGCAAGCCGACGACACCTACCTGCTCGAACTGGAAAACGTCCCCGCGTTCACCGAAGAGAAGTACATGCCGCCGGAAGACTGGCTGAAGATGCGGATTGAGTTCTTCTATTCGAGCGGGCTTCCCCTGGGTCCCGACTTCTTCTGGCGCCGGGTGGTCACCGAGATGAACGAGGGGGTGGATAAGTTCGTCGACAAGCGCAAGGAGCTCGAGCGCGAGGTGGCCCAGGTCGTCCTGCCCGGCGACACCCCCGAGACCAAGCTCCGCAAGCTCTACGCCCGCGCCCAGCAGATCGAAAACTTGAGCTTCCAGCGCGCCAAGAGCGGGGAGGAGGAGAAGCGCGAGAAGCGCAAGGACAACAAGAACGTCCAGGACGTCCTCAAGAACGGCTACGGCAGCGGCTTTGACATCAACCTGCTCTTTCTGGGTCTGGCGCGGGCTGCCGGCCTGGAGGCCAACCTGGCGTTCCTGTCGGCGCGGAGCCAGTACGTCTTCAGCCCAGAGCTGTTCAGCGCCGCCCAGCTCAATTCCAACGTGGTGGCGGTCAAGCTCGGCAATCAAACCCTGTTTCTTGACCCCGCCACGCGCTTCTGCCCCTACAACCTGCTGCCGTGGGAAGAGTCGGGGGTGAAGGGAATCCGGGTGGCCGCGGAGGGCGACCTGTATGTCAAGTCTCCCGACCCGGTGAGCGCCGGCGCCGTCGAGGAGCGCACAGCCGCGCTGCGGCTCGACGCGGAAGGAAATCTCGAGGGCAGCGTGCAGGTGGTTTTTGCCGGCCAGGAGGCCCTGCGTCGCCGGCTGGACGCTCTCGACGAGGATGACGCCGGGCGAAAGAAGATGATCGAGGACGAGGTGAAAGGCTGGTTCCCCAGCGCTGCCCAGGTGGACATCACCCGCGTCACCGGCTGGGAGGGTACCGAGGAGCCGCTGACTGTGGAGTTCACCCTGCACGCCCCCGGGTTCGCCGTCCCCACCGGGCGGCGCCTGCTGCTGCCGCTGGGGATCTTCCAGTCGCAGCAGCAGCATCCTTTCCAGCACGCCCAGCGCGTCCACGCCATCTACTTCCGTCATCCCTATCAAGAGGTGGACCGCGTCACCATCGAGCTGCCCGAGGGCTACCGGATCGAAAGCCTGCCGGCGACGCGGGACAAGCCTGCCGACCTGGGACGGTACCGCATCGCCGCCCAGAACCAGCCCGGCCAGGTGCAGGTGGAGCGGCTGCTGGTGATAAGCGGTTTCTACTTCGAGAAAGCCTACTACTCGCTGCTGCGATCGTTCTACGACGAGGTGAAAAAAGGCGATGAAAGCCAGGCGGTGCTCACAGTCGGCGAGGCAAGCGGCGCCAAGTAGCGCCTGGGCCGCTCTGCTGCTGGCGGCGCTGCTCGCCCCGGCGCTGGCGGCGCGCGCCGGCTCGCCCGACTGGCTCCAGGCCGCCGCCCGCCAGCCCCTGCCTGTTTACCCGAGCGACACCGAGGCGGTCATGCTGCTCGATGAGCAGGTCACCACCGTCAGCGATACCGGCGAGATCAAGACCCGCTACCGCCGCGCCTACAAGATCCTCCGCCCCGAGGGACGGAAGTTCGGCACGGTGAGTGTCTACTACGACAGCGAGACGCGGCTCACATACCTGAAGGGCTGGAGCCTGCCGGCGGCGGGCAAAGAGTACGAGGTCAAGGAGAAGGACGCCGTCGAAACCAGCCCCTTCGGCGTGGCTCTCTACGAAGACACGCGCTACAAAGTCCTGCTCATCCCGGCCGCCGACCCCGGCAATGTGGTCGGCTACGAGTACGAGCAGAAGCGCAGGCCGTTCGTCCTCCAGGACCGCTGGATGTTCCAAGACGAAATCCCGGTGCGCCGCGCCCGCTTCATCCTCGAGCTTCCCCAAGGATGGGAATTCGACGCCACCTGGCTGAACCACGCCCGGCAGGAGCCGCAGGCGGCCGGGGAAAACCGCTGGCTGTGGGAGGTCGAAGACATTCCCGCCGTCGAGGACGAGCCGGCCATGCCTCCCTGGCGGGCGGTGGCGGGCTGGCTGGCGGTCAGCTACTTCCCCACGCGGCCGGGGCTCCAGGCCAAGAGTCACGGCTCCTGGGGCGACGTCGGCCAGTGGTACGCCCGGCTGACGGCGGGCCGCCGCCAGGCCACCCCGGAGATGAAACAAAAAGTGGCGGAGCTGACCGCCGGGCAGGCGACGCTCCTTGACAAGATGCGCGCCCTGGCCGCCTTCGCCCAGCGCGACGTCCGCTACGTCGCCATCGCCATCGGCATTGGCGGCTACCAGCCCCACCCCGCCCCGGAAGTCTTCAGCAACCGCTACGGCGACTGCAAGGATAAAGTCACGCTGCTGGGCGCGATGCTGGCCGAGATCGGCCTCCAGTCCCATTACGTCCTGATTCACACCGACCGCGGGCAGGTCACGCCGGACTTTCCCTCCATGCTGAACTTCAACCACGCCATCCTGGCCATCCGCCTGCCCGCCGACCTGCCGGCCGAAAACCTGTACGCGGCGGTCGAGCACCCGCAGCTCGGGCGCGTTCTCTTCTTCGACCCGACCGACTCCATCACGCCGCCGGGGCAGCTACCGTCCTACTTGCAGGCGAACTATGGGCTGCTGGTGACCGAGGACGGGGGCGAGCTGGTGAAGCTGCCGCTGCTGAAGCCGGCGGTCAACCGCCTGCTGCGCACCGCCAAATTGAGCCTGTCGTCCACCGGCACGCTCGCCGGCCAGGTGCAGGAAGTGCGCTGGGGCGTGCCCGCTACCCAGCGCCGCGCCTCCCTGATCGACACCCCCGCCCCCGAGCGGCGCAAGGTGCTCGAGAACTTCCTCGCTGAATTCCTCCCCGGATTCAATCTGCAAACTGTGGAAGTGGAGAACCTGGAAGAGTACGACAAGAACCTGATCGTCCGTTACCAGTTCGTGGCCCAGAGTTACGCCAAGACCGCTGGCGACCTCTTGCTCCTGCGCCCGCGCGTGCTCGGCCAGAAGGGCGACGACCTCCTGGAGCGGCAGAAGAAGGGCAAGGAGCGGCAGTATCCGGTCGAGTTTGAGGCCGCCACCCTGCAGAGTGACGTCTTTGAAATCGAGTTACCCTCGGGCTACACGGTGGATGAGCTGCCGCCGCCGGTCGAGCTCGACACCGACTTTGTCGCCTACAAGAGCCGCATCGAGGTCAACGGCGGCGTCCTGCGCTACCAGCGGGAATACATGGTCAAGGACGTGCGCGTCCCCACCGAGCGGCTGGAGGAGCTGAAGAAGTTCTACCGCCAGGTGGCCGCCGACGAGCGCTCCAGCGTCGTCCTCAAGCGCAAGGCCCCCTGAAGTTCCTGCCTACCGTTTCACGGCGATCCCCTGGACCTCGAAACGCCCGCCGCGCAAGAGCGGTCCGGAACCAATGAACGCCCGCGCCGGGTACTTCTCCTTGAAGTAGGTCCGATAAACCTGGTTGAAGTCGTCGTAAAGCGCGAGGTCGGTCGAAAACACCTGGACGTAG
>Ga0154909_1171_pt1 | contig 15727 bp, 13 predicted proteins | sample RifCSPhighO2_01_FD_105878 | JGI IMG/M metagenome (GOLD analysis project Ga0154909, IMG submission 105878) | Acidobacteria bacterium RIFCSPHIGHO2_01_FULL_67_28 | reverse complement strand
TCGGCGCCGTTGCCGACTTTCAGTTTGCGGGCGCGCTCGGCGAGCATCCCGACGAACTTGTCGGCGACGGCCTCGGCGACGATGACGCGGCTGGTGGCCGTGCAGCGCTGGCCGGTGGAGCCGAAGGCGCCCATGACAGTGCAGTCGGCGGCCAGCTCGAGGTCGGCATCCTCCAGCACCACCACCGGGTTCTTCCCGCCCATCTCGCACTGCACTTTCTTCATCTGCCGGGCGGCCTTGGCGTAGATGAGCGAGCCGACTTCGCAGGAGCCGGTGAAGCTGATGGCGCGCACGGCGGGGTGCTCGACCAGCTCGTCGCCCGCCTCTTCGCCCGCCCCGTTCACCATGTTGAGCGCGCCGGCGGGCAGCCCGGCGCGGGCGAAGATGTCGGTGATGTAGCGGGAGGTGAACGGCGTCAGCTCCGACGGCTTCCACACCACCGTGTTCCCGCAGATGAGCGCGGGGGCGATCTTCCAGACCGGTACGGCGATGGGGAAGTTCCAGGGCGTGATGAGCCCGACCACACCGAGCGGCTGGCGGATGGTGTAGATGAAGTTGCGGGGCAGCTCCGAGGGCAGGGTCTCGCCGGTCAGCCGTCGCGCCTCGCCCGCCGTGTACTCGAGGATGTTGACCGTGCGCACAATCTCGCCGAGAGATTCGCTGACGGTCTTGCCTTCCTCGCGGGTGAGCAGCCGCGCCAGCTCGTCTTTTTCCTCCGCCATCAGGCGGGCCGCCTGCATGACGTACTTGCCGCGCACGGGCGCCGGAGTGTCGCGCCAGGCCGGCAGGGCGCGGCGAGCAGCCTCGACTGCTTCGCGGATTTCGTCGCGCGAGCTCAAAGGCGCGAAGCCGAGCACGTCGTCGAGGTTCGCCGGGTTGGCCCGCAGCAGCTTCTTGCCCGAGCGCGACTCCACCCACTGCCCGTTGACGTAGTTAGGGCAGATGGTCGTTTCTCTCACCGTCACCGTTCCCATCGCTTCCTCCGACAGCTCTCCCTAAAAAGCGCTTTCCCTCGGGCGGCTTCTAAGAGTACACTCGCGCATCTTACCCTGAAAGCCGCGGTGGCTTCAAACTCTCTCGGGAGGAAGCGGATAGCGGCCGATGGCCTCTCCCGAATCCAGCGAAGGCGCCCGACAGACTCCGCGCGCGGTGCTGCGGGTGGTGCTGCGCGCCATCTACCACAGCCTGCGTGGCGGCTCGCTGCTGCACGCCCAGGCGGTCGCCTACAACATGTTCCTGGCGTTTTTCCCGGCGCTGGTGTTCCTGGCGGGAGTGCTGGTGTACGCGGCGCCGGGACTGGAAGACTTGCTCGAGGGTTTGCAGGTGGTGCTGCCGCCGGGGAGCCGCCGCGCCGTGGTGGACTCGCTGCTGGCGATTTCCGAGCATCCGAACCGGCTGCTGGTGGCGGGCGGCATCGGCACGCTGATGCTGGGCTCGCAGCTGATGTTCTCGCTCAACCGCGTCTTCGCCGCCATCCACGACCGCGAGGTGCGGCACGGCTTCTGGCTCCGGCAGCTGCGCGCTTTCGCCATGGTGGCCTTGACGGTCATCCCCTGGGTGGCGGTCAGTTTGCTGGTGGTCTTCAGCAAGTACGTGCGCAGCTGGCTGATTCACGAGCTGGGCGTGGGGTTCGACCGCCCCGTGCGCATTCTCTGGACCATCGGCTACTTCGCCCTGGCCATCGTCACCGCCACGCTGGTGCTCGCCGCCCTCTACTACTTCCTCACCCCGGACCACCGCCTGCGCTGGAACCAGGTCCTGCCGGGCGCGGGCGTGGCCATGGGCTTGTGGTGGATCGTCACCGCGGCCTTCGGCTTCTATGTGCGACGGCTCGCCATTTACAACATCCTCTACGGCGGCTTTGCCGCCGCCATCGGCTTGCTGATTTGGATGTACTTGAGCGCGGTGGTGCTGTTGATCGGCGCGCAGTTCAACGCCGAGCTCGCCGCCCAGCGGGCGCGCTACGACCTCTACTAGCTGAACGGGAGAAGAGCGCCGAGGGCAGACAAGAGTGTCTGCCCCACTGAAGGATTCTATTTCTCTTGGTGGCGCAGACACTCCTGTCTGCGCGGTCGACTTAGGCCATCGGCCTCGGGCTAGCGGCTGCCCGCGGGCCGGGGCATGTCCGGAACCGCGAAAGCCACGCTGCGGTCCACCCGCATCACCAGGCCGGTGCCGGCCGGCAGCTCCACGTGCTTGCCTTTGAACCAGACGAAGGCCACGCCGGCGCCCACCGCCACGCCGATGGCTCCGCCCAGGCCGCCGCCGGCCGCGGCGCCGATGCCGCCGCCTGCGGCGATGCTGCCGATGCGCTTGATCTTGCGAGGGCCGCCCGCCTGGACCTGGCCTTCTTCGCCGACGTCGAGATCCTTGACCTGCTGGTCTTCGGCCTCGGGGTCATAGAGATCGACCAGGCTGCCCGAGATCTGCACGTTGCCTGCGCCGGGCACTTCAACGGATTCGAAGGCCAGCACCAGCCGCCCGCCCTTGCCCAGGCGCCCCGGCTTCTGGATTTCCCCGATGCGGCCCAGCACCCGCGCGCCCACGGGGATGACTTCAACGTTGTCGATGCTCACAGCGTCTTCGACGGTGGCGATGATGCGGTCGCCCGCCTGGGAAATCTTGCTGTCCACGGTGGTGTGAAGGCGAAGGTTGATCTCCGTGCCCTCTTGGAGGAAGAAATCGCGGGCCGGCAGCGGCGTGGGGAAGAGCAGTGCGGCGGCGATGAGAATCGCCATCCCGTGCCGCGCTTGCCTCATGAGTCCGTGTGCGTGCATTCCTCTTGCCCCCGGGGCCCTGCGCTGCCTCCCAAACCCCCTATTCTACACGTAGACGCGGCTCGGCGGTCAAAGGTTTTCTCCGGCCGGGCGGCGTTGCCAGCGGCGGCGGTTCCCGCGTAGAATGACGGGCTTTGGGCGAGGCCATGAGCGAGCAGGCTAAAGCAGCGAGCGCCGTTGTCGAGCCGGGGATTCCGGAGCAGGGAATTACCGTCGAGCTCGCGCACGCCACCGTGGCAGCTTTCGAGCAGGCGGTCGAGGCCGCGCGCCGCCATCCGAGCTTCCAGCAGTTCGGCGAAGGCAAGGCGCTGCGGGTGCGCGTCACCTACCAGCTTTCCGAGCTCGATGCGTTGCAAGAGCTCAAGGACGCCGCCTGGGACCTCCACCACAAGCGCGCCTGGCTCCACGGCGCTGAAATCGCCTGGCACCAGATGGCCCAGCTCACCCACTGCTTCCGCGAGCTCCTGCGCCGGCCGCGGCGGGAGCACTGCTTCTTCGACGGCAACTTCTGGAGCGGCTTCGGCTGCCGCTACGCCATCGCCAACCTGTCGGACCGCATCAACAACGAGTGGCTGACGTTCGGGCGGCTCGAGGCGGGCGGCGCCTGGGTTTTCGACAAGGCCCGCATCGCCGAGCACGTTCGCAAGCATCTCTATTCCGGCTTCCAGCACTGCCCGGCGTTCGACGAGGAGTATCTGGAGCTTTTCTTCGAGCTCTTTCCCGAGCGCGTTGACCCGGTCGAAGACGACCGCTGGCAGCTGGTCAAGAACCGCCAGGGGGAACTCGTCGGTATCGGGCCCACGGGCGTGGAGGCGGCCAAGAAGATCGTCTACGAGCTCCAGGAAAAAATCCGCCAGCGGCGCGGCGCCGAGAAAACCCAGGAGAACGGCAAGCGCAAGCTTCCCGCCGCGCTCTTCGCTCCTTACCAGACCACCGTGAAAAAGAAAAAGGGTCTCCTCGCTCGCCTCCTCGGCTAGACTGGTTTCCGTGAAAGTGCAGGTCGAGTGCTACGCAGGGCAGAAGGCCGACGAGCGCCCGCTGCGCTTCACGCTGGCCGGGCGCACCTTTGAGGTCGAAGAAGTTCTCGACCAGTGGTACGGCCCCGACGACATCTACTTCCGCGTGCGCGCCGACGACGGCGACGTCTACATCCTCCGCCACAACCAGAACGTCCAGGACGATTCCTGGACGCTCGAGTCTTTTCGCCGCGCCCGCCAGGCCAGCGAGGCACCCACCGGCGCAGGGGGCGAGAAACGGGGATGAACCCGCGCGGAGCGGAGGCGGGGCGCCCGCTCGGGGACAGTCTCTACGACGCCGTCCTTCTGACTCCGCGCTTCCAGCTCCTGCTGGTGCTGGCCTTCGCCGCCTTCGCTTTCTTCTCCAAGCTGGACGGGCATGGCCTCGCCAATTACGACGACTGCATCTACGCCCAGCAAGGCAAAGAAATCCTCGCAACGGGCAACTGGCTGACGATCCACATCGAGGGCCGACCCGTCTTCGACACGCCGCCTCTTTTCCCCTGGCTGGTGACGCTGTCATACAAGATTTTTGGCGTCGGGGAGTACGCGGCCCGGTTTCCCTCGGCGCTCGGCGGCCTCTTGGCCGTGGCGATGACGTACCTTTTGGCCCGGAAGCTGTTCAACCCCTGGGTGGGTTTCTTCTCCGCCTTCGTTCTGGCCGCCACGATTCCCTTTGCCCGCTACGCCCGGCACGCGCTCCGGGACGTGCCCCTGGCATTCCTGGTCTGCCTGGCGATCCTGGCGCTTGTCCTGGCCTTGCAAAAAGACCGGCGGTATTTCCTGCTGTGGGGCGTGAGCATCGCAGCCTGCCTGGCGATGAAAAGCATACTGGGCCTGCTTCCGCTGGCGATCTCCGGGCTTTATATCCTTGCGGCGCGCAAGTGGAGCGTCTTGCGCGAGCCGTACTTCTGGCTGGGCAACCTGCTGCTCACGGTCGTGGGACTCGCCTGGTATGCGCACCAGTACTGGCTGCACGGGCAGGCCTTCGTGGAAGGACACTTCGTGCAATTGATCTGGTCCTACGGCGTGGTCAAGGGCAGCCACTCCTGGGGTTCGCACCTTTACTATCTCCAGGAGCTGGCCACCGGATACTGGCCGTGGCTTCCCTTTTCCCTGATTGGCGGCGTCAAACTGTGGAAGGCGGGCAAGGGAATGCGGGATGAGCGCACGACCCTGCTGCTACTTTGGGTAATGGTTTACCTCGTGGGGCTAAGCCTGGCCGGCGCGAAGAACATCCGCTACCTGCTCCCCCTCTTCCCGGCCACAGCCGTCCTCTCCGGCTACGCGCTGGATCAACTCCTGGCAGAGCGGGGCAAGAGAATCTTTGTCCGCGGCGCGGCGCTCTTCACCGTGATCGGGGCGCTGGTCGTGAACGCCACCCCCCTGCCGCTCTCCTCCGAACGCGAGGTAGAGGTGCGCGTGCTGGCTCCCTACGTCAAGCACTTCGTGGACCAGGGCGCGCGGGTGATCGCTTCTCCCGAAGTGCATTTCAATAAAAACAACGCCCTGCTTTTCTATTCCGACCACGGCGCCACGCCGGTCAAGCTCGCCCCGAAGAGGCTTCAGCGTGCCTTCGCAGGCTCCGGGCTGGTCCTGTGCCTGGTGCGACGCGCGGAGGTTCCCGCGGTGAGCCGGAGCGTGCCCGAGGCTCGCTTGGTTCGCGAAGCGGGCGAGCTAGTGTTGCTGGCGAACCGAGAGCTGGACATCCGCGGGATCAAGACCTGGTAGAGAACAGGGCTTGGTAGCGGCGACGAAGGCGTAGTCGGCCTTCGTCGTCGGCAGTTCGGGAAACCCCGACGAGGAACGCAAGCGCCTGCCGGCGCTTATGCGCGTTCCTCGCCGCTACCAGGACGAAGGCCGCTCGCGCCTCAAGTGGCGTCGGCTGCCGGTCGCGTCATCCGGTCGAGCGCCAGCGCGACGCCAACGAGCAGCCAGAAGACCATCACCACTTCCGAGTCGCCGAAGTTGTAATGCACCAGGCCGCTCGCGAGGAAGCCGCAGGCCGCGCCGAAGAGGCCGAGCGCCAGGCCGTGCTCCCGCCAGTCAGAGGCCGCGCGCGTGCGCAGGGCGAGCTGGGCCAGCAGGCGGAGGTAGAGCACCATCAAGAGCAGCCAGGCCGCGAGTCCCAGCAGGCCGCGCTCGACAGCGATTTGGATGGGCGTCGAGTGGAAGTGGCTGACCAGCCCGAACTGCTGGTAGGCGCGGAGACCCAGCTCCTGCCAGCGGCTCAAGACCGAATCCATCCCGATGCCGAGCAGCGGGTGTTCGCGGATGAGCCGCCAGCCGTCCTCCCACATCATCCAACGGTATTGGATGCTGGTGTCGGCGGGGTTGTAGAAGCCCACGCCGCGCCAGCGCACGAGCAGCTGGTTGGCGCCAACGAGCGCGGTCGCCGCCGGCCCCAGCATGAGCAGGGACCATCGCCAGCCGAGCCGCATTCCCAGCATCGCCAGTCCCGCCACCGCCAGCGCCGCCCAGGAAGCGCGCGTGAAGGTGGCGGCCAGCGCCGCGAGAAGCAGGAGCCCGGCGAAAAAGAGAGCGGCGCCGGCGCGGCTGGTTTTGCGCGGACAGGCGAGCCACAGCCCGCCCAGGAGCGCCGTGAGTTGCAGCAGGACTTCGGCGTAGGTCACCGGATGGCTGTAGGTGCCGCGGGCGCGCAAGCCGCGGCCCACTTTCACCCGGTAGCCCCAGCCGTCCGGCCCGGGCTCCCGGGGGAACCGCTTGGGTCCCAGCTTGAAGGCGAAGGGAAGCATTCCGGCACGCATGCCTTCGCAGCGGAGCGGACGGGAGCGGTCATGCCGGGCCAGCAGCTCCTCGAAATGGGCTGGGCCGCGGATGGCTTGGCCGTCACATTCGAGGAGGACGTCGTGGGGACGCACGCGTCCTCGCAAAGGGCTGTCGCGCGCGATTTCGACCACGTCCACGCCGCGCCCGAGAGCCTTCTCGCCGAGCGTGACCAGCGCGCCGACCCCGGCCGAGGCCACGAGCACGAGCGCGAGGACAATCGCCTGGCGGCGGCTGGCAATCAATCCGGCGGCGAGCGGGACGATGAGGATGAGGGCGGTGCGGCCGAGCTTGCTGACGCTGACCGAAGGCTCAAGCGAAAAGACGGCCGCCAGGACGGTGGCACCGACGAAGAGAAGGATGGAAAGGTCAAGCGGCGTGCGCGCTGGGCGCTGGCGGCGCGCCAGATGCCCGCCGGCCCAGAGCAGCAGGGCCGCGCCCGCCAGCGCCTGCGCGACGGCAATGGAGTGCGGCAGGGCGGCGGCGAAAAGGATCAGGAGGAACCGGGCCGAGCGTTCCCACCAATCTGCTGTCGGCGGCAAAGGGGCCATCTGCGGGACGCGGCGATGGTAGGCAGCGGGCGCGCGGGTTGTCAAGGCCGCAGGGGAGTGTTAGAGTAGAATTTTTAGCAGCGGCTTAAGAGAGGGACGAGTGCGAGAGCTGATTTGGGCGAACCTGCGCGCCCGCCCGGTGCGCACGGCGTTGAGCGTGGCGGCGGTCAGCCTCCAGGTTTTCCTGTTGCTGTTCCTGATGGGGCTGACCGACGGCATCGTGAAGGAATGGGGCGAGCGCGTGCGGGGCATCGGAGCCGACCTGCTGGTGCAGCCGCCCAACTCCTCCGTGTTTCTGGCGTTTTCGAGCGCGGTGCTGCCGGAGGACATGGCCGGGAAACTGCGGCAGGTCGAAGGGGTGGAAGAGGTGTCGCCGGTGCTGGCGGTGGTGAACACCAACAGCCTGACCATGATTTACGGCATCGACTACGACACCTACAGCCGGCTGGGCACCGGCTTCCTCTTTCACCAGGGCGGGCCCTTCCAGGACCCGCACGACGTCATCATTGACGACATCAAGGCGGCTTCGAAGAACCTGAAGGTGGGCGACACGGTGGAGCTGCTGAACCAGCCCTTTCGGGTGAGCGGCATCGTCGAGCACGGCCGCGGCGCCCGCTACTTCATCCCCCTGCGCACCGCCCAGGAACTGCTGGGGGTGGAAAAGCGCGTGTCGATGTTCTGGGTGAAAAGCACGGGCGACGCCGAGGGCGTGCGCCAGCGCTTCGTGCAGCTCCTGCCGCGGCACAGCATCCGCCGGATGGACGAGTACCTGTCGCTGATGGTGTCGGACAACCTGCCCGAGGTGCGCCCGTTCACGCGCGCTATCATCCTGGTGGGGCTGGTCATCACTTTTCTGGTTGTGCTCTTGAGCATGTACACGGTGGTGCTGGAGCGGACGCGGGAGATCGGGATCCTCAAGGCGCTGGGCGCCTCGCGGTGGGACATCGTGGGACTGCTGGTGCGCGAGGCGCTGGCCATTGCCGTTCTGGGGGCCCTCGTAGGCGTGGTGGCGAGCTACGGGGTCAAGGAGATTCTCACCAGCCTGCGGCCGACGATGAACATCTTGATTACCCTGCGCTGGCTGGGGTGGGGAATCGGGCTGGCGCTGCTGGGGTGCGCGCTGGGAGCGGTGTATCCCGCCCTGCGCGCCGCGGCGGCCGACCCGGTGGCGGCTCTCGCCTACGAGTAGCGGCGGTTCGCGGTGGTCGCGGCCCCAGCGTTGAAAATAGCCTTCGGCAGGATTATGATTCTCGCGGCGTCGTTCGCCGCGCGCCGTGTCGCGGGTTGACAGCCCGGCGGGGAAGGGAGATATAAGCTACCCCCAACCCCTCCGCGGGGAGTCTCAGGTCCGATGAGCCGACAGCTCGCCAGCATTCTGGAGAAGGCCGGTGTGCTCCCGGCCGACGAGGTGAAGGCTGCCCTCGCCCAGGCCGAGCAGAGCAAGCGCCCGTTCTGGGAGTTCATCCTGGCCGAAAAAGGGGTGACCGAGGAAAAGCTGGCCGAGCTTTTCGCCGAGCACCTGCACCTCCCCTATGTGAAGCTGGCCGCCACCACCGTCGAGCCCGACGCCGTCCGCGCCATCTCCGAAGAAATCGCCCGCAAGTTTTTCTGCATCCCCCTGAAGAAGGAAGGGCCGAAAGAGAGCGAGGCCGTGGCCGCCAAGCGGCGTCCCACCCTCGTGCTGGCCATAGCCGACCCGACCAACTTCGCCGCCGTCCAGGACATCGAGTTCGCCACCGGCTGCGCCGTCAAGACGGTGGTGGCCACCCGCACCGAGGTCAAGGACGCCATCGACCGCTACTACGCTCCCGAGAACTGGCTCCAGGACTTCCTCCAGAACGTCACCGAGAGCGAGGAGCTCGAGATCGTCAGCGGCGAGGGAGAAGAAGGAGGGGGCGATGTGCCGCTGGGCGACGTGCGCAACCAGGCGGAGCTGCCGCCGGTGGTGAAGATGGTCAACCTGGTGATCCAGGACGGGATCAAGCAGGGGGCGAGCGACATCCACATCGAGCCCACGCTGCACGACGTCCAGGTGCGCACTCGCGTTGACGGCCTGCTGCGCGACTTCATGCAGGTGCCCAAGTGGCTGCACGGCCCGCTGGTGTCGCGGCTGAAGATCCTGTCCAAGCTGGACATCGCCGAGCGGCGGCTGCCGCAGGACGGCCGCATCAAGGTGAACATCGAAAACCGCGGCGTGGACCTGCGCGTCTCCACCTTGCCCACGCACTTCGGCGAGAAGGTGGTGCTGCGCGTCCTCGGCTCGGGCCGCGCCATCCCTCCGACGACGAGCCTGGGGATGAAGGCGGAAGACCTGCAGACCCTGAAGAACGCCACCGAGCAGCCGCAGGGGATGATTCTGGTCACGGGGCCGACGAGCAGCGGCAAGACCACTTCGCTCTACTCTATCCTGAACGAGAAGAAGAACCCGGCCATCAATATCATCACCGTGGAAGACCCCATCGAGTTCCAGCTCCAGGGCATCAACCAGGTGCAGGTGAACACCAAGGCCGGGCTGACCTTCGCCGCCTGCTTGCGCTCCATCCTGCGCCAGGACCCGAACGTCATCCTGGTGGGTGAGATCCGCGACCTGGAGACGGCCGAGATCGCGTTCCACGCCTCCATGACCGGCCACTTGGTGCTCTCGACGCTGCACACCAACAGCACCACCGCCACGGTGGCGCGGCTCCTGGACCTGGGCGTGGACCCGTTCCTGATCGGCACCTCCGTGAACCTCATCATGGCCCAGCGGCTGGTGCGGCGCATCTGCGAGCAGTGCAAGGAGCCGCACAAGCCGTCGGAGAAGCTCCTGGAGCGGCTGCACCTCGAGGGCACGGACCTTGCCTTCTTTCACGGCCGCGGCTGCGACGCCTGCAGCAAGACGGGCTACTCGGGCCGGGTGGGCGTCTACGAGCTGCTGCGCATGACGCCGACCATCAAGGACCTCATCAACCGCAAAGCGCCCGAGAGTGAGCTGCGCAAAGCGGCGGTGGCCGCCGGCACCACGCTGCTGCTGCAAGCGGCGATGGAGAAGGTCAAGGAAGGCGCCACCAGCATCGAGGAAGTCCTGCGGGTCATCCAGCTCCAGGAAGACGAGATCATCCGCTGCCCGAACTGCGGCAGCCTCATCAACCTCGACTTCGCCACCTGCCCCTACTGCCTGTTCTCGCTCAAGGTCGTTTGCGAAGCGTGCGGGCAGGAATTGAAGCCGGAGTGGCGCATCTGTCCCTACTGCAGCGCCAAGGTCACCAAGATGACCGTTGTCGGCGAGCGGGAGCGGCGGGTGCCGCACCTGCTGCCCGGGGCGGGCGGGCCCGCGGTGGCGGAGGCGCCGGCGGCGGTGGCGGCGGCCGTGCCGGCGGCGGGCGGGCGGGCGCCGGGCAAAGCGCCGAAGATCCTGGTGGTGGACGACGACGACGCCATCCGGCGGCTGGTGGTGAAGTCGCTCGAGCAGCTACCGGTGAAGCCCGAAGTCTTCACCGCCACCAACGGTTTCGAAGGGGTGGCGGCGGTGGAGAACCTGAAGCCCGACCTGGTGGTGCTGGACGTAATGATGCCGGGGATGAACGGCTTCGAAGTCTGCCAGAAGCTGCGCAGCAGCCTCCAGACCGCCTTCATTCCCATCATGATGCTGACCGGCAACACCGACGAAGCCAGCCGCACCCAGGGATTCCTGGTGGGGACGGATGACTACATGGGCAAACCCTTCTCGGTGCCCGAGCTGCACGCTCGCGTCAGCCGGCTGTTGCGGCGCACCTATGGCATGTAGCGCGGCGGAATGATCAAGGACTACTACTACCTGCTTGGGCTGCCCCGCGGCGCCCCTCTCAGCGACATCAAGCAGGCCTACCGCAAGCTCGCCGCCCAGTATCACCCCGACAAAGTGGCCGGGATGTCCCCCGAAGTCCAGCAGGAAGCCACCGCCAGGATGATGGAGCTGAACGAGGCCATCGCCATCTTCACCGACCCCGACCAGCGCGCGGTGTACGACGAGAACGTGGAGCTCATTCCCGAGCGCAAGCCCGGCGCGCCGCCGCCGTGGGCCGGGAAGCCCAGAGCCGAGGCGCCGCGACCCGCACCACCGCCACCGCCGAAGCCGGCGAGCGAGGCTCCTGCGGCTGCGCCCAAGGTTGAGACTCCGCCGCCGGCGCGGCCGGCCGCAGCACCGCCTCCACCGCCGCCGCGCCCGAGCCCGCCTCCCGCCGCGCCAACGGCCTCCGAGCCCACACCCGCGCCCGCTACGCCGCCGCGCGGGATGCTGGCCGAAGAGTACGTGCGCAAGCTGCGCGGGACGCTGAAGAAGCTGCCGCTGAATTGGAAAGACGCGGAGTTGCGCGGCTGGAGCTGGGCACTCGAAGGCGGCGGTTGGCGCCGCTCCATCGTAGTGGCCCACCGCCACATGGAGACCTTGAGCCTGCTCTCCTTCCGAGGCCTGCAATCCGCCGTGCAGGCCCTGGTGGACGCCCACAAGATCGCGCTGCGCCCCACCGCTATCTTTGTGCTGGTCAGCTACGAGCGCCTGATGGACGCCAAGGCGGTGCAGGAGCAGTTGCCGGCGCTGGGGGCGACGGCAGGGGGCTGGTTGAAAAACGTCCGCGCCGCGCTGGTCCTCTACGACGGGCAGCGGGCCTCGCTGATCGGGTCGCCCGGGGACGACGCCGAAGTGCAGCGCGTGGCGCGAGTGTTGATGGGTCGCTAGTTTCGCCCTTCCTGTCATTCTGAAACCGAAGGCCGAAGAATCTCAGCTTAGCCGCTGGCACCCGATCCTTCGCTTCCCCTTCGCGGAGCCTGCCCTGAGGCCCGCTCAGGGCCGAAGGGCTCAGGATGACAGATAGGGCGGGGCTAGCGCGTTTCGGGCGGCAGCGGGACGCGGAAGATGAACTGGCTGCCCCGGCCCACTTCGCTCTCCACCGAGATCCGCCCGCCGTGCTCTTGCACCAGGGCGCGGGCGATGGCCAGGCCCAGGCCGGTTCCGCCCTTCTTCCCGCTCTGACCCTCCATCTGCTGGAACTTGCCGAAGATGCGCTCGCGCTGGTCCGGCGGGATCCCCGGTCCTTTGTCGATGACGCGGCACTCGAGAGCGGACTCCACCTGGCGGAGCGACACCGTCACGGTTTCGCCGGCCGGAGAGAACTTGACGGCGTTGCCGAGCAGGTTGGTGACGACCTGGTCCATGCGGTCGCGGTCGCCGAGCACGTCGGGGAACGGCTGGGGGCAGTCAATGGCCAGCTTGACCTGGAAGCCGTCGGCGTAGGCCTTGATGGTGCGCACGCTGCGCTGGACCGAATCGAACAGGCTCATCGGCTGCAGGCGCAGCTGCATGCGCCCGGCCTCGATCTTGGAGAGGTCGAGGATGTCGTTGATGAGGCGGATGAGGCGTTCGCAGCCGCTCTGGGCGATGACCAGCAGCTCGCGCGTCTCCCCGGCCAGCTCGCCGGCAAAGCCGCCGAGCAGCAGGTCGAGCGAGCCCTTGATGGAAGTCATGGGCGTGCGCAGCTCGTGCGAGGCGATGGAGATGAATTCGGTCTTGGCCTGGTCGATTTCTTTTTCGCGGGTGATGTCGAGGTAGATGAAGACGCGCCCGAGGCGCGTGCCGTCGGCGCGGTGAACCGGCTGGCTGATTTCCTTGAAGAACAGCCGGCGGTCGGTGTGGTACTCGACGACTTCCGTTTGCGGATCGTCCTGCGCCAGCAGCGCCGCCACGCGCTCGGTGTAGGCGGCGGGGTGGGGAAGCGCCCCGCCCATCAACTCCACCAGCCCTGCCAGCGTCTTGCCGGGCAAGACCTCCGGGGTTGTGCCCAGCAGGTCGGCGAGGGCGCGGTTGGCGTAGAAGAGGCGCTGGTCGGCATCCAGGGCGAACAGCGGAGTGGTGACGGACTCGAGCAGCGTCCGCAGGGCCTCGGCATCGGCCAGGGAGGCGGGTTCACCCTGAACGGGTTCACCGTGAACGGGCGGCGCGCCGCTCTTGGGGGGTCGGGGTGCCATCGAGCCTTTCCCGGTGCGGGCGCTCACCCGGAGGGCGTCCGGCCGGCCCGGGCCAGCAGCTCGAGCACCTGCTGGCGCAGCTGCAAGGGGTCGAAGGGCTTGTAGAGGTAGCCGATGGCGCCGAGGGCCAGGCCGCGCTGGGTTTCCCACTCCTGCACGCTGGCGGTGAGGAAGATGACGGGAATGTCCTTGGTGGCGCTCGAGGCTTTCAGCCGCTGGCAGGTCTGGAAGCCGTCGAGCTTGGGCATCATGGCGTCGAGCAGGATGACGTCGGGGCGCTCGCGCTGCGCCAGGGCCAGACACTCCTCGCCGTCGGCGGCCTCGACCACCTGCCAGTCACCGCCGCGGGTCAGGCTCATGGTCGCCAGCCGCCGGATGTCGTTTTCATCTTCCGCCAGCAGGATTTTCATTGACCGCCCTGTGCTTCCTGCATCCACCGACTCCGCGCGAGGAGGAGGCACGCGGAAGAAGTCGCGCGTATTATAGGGAGCGCTCGCTGGCCTTTTCAACTCTTTTATGGTACAGCCGGCGGGAGGAGGGAAGGAGAACCGATGGGCGCGCACCAGGTGGTCTTTTACACCCAGCCGGGCTGACCGGCCTGCACCACGGCGAGGGAGTTTCTCTCGTCCCGCGGCGTCGAGTTCGAATTGAAGGACGTCACCCAGGACCCGGAGTCTTTGCGCGAGCTGGTGGAAGACCACCAGAGCCGCGCCACTCCGACCATCGTGGTGGACGGCACCGTGGTCATCGGGTTCGACCCCGAGCAACTGGAGCGGCTGCTGGGGCTTTCCTAGCGTACCAGCCACTCTCGGGGACATTATCGAAATCCCCAATCTCAACCACCGGCAGATTCCTTGCGCTCTTCCAGGGGGGGTAGAGCTCCATCCCCAATCAATCCAATTGAAAAAAAGAACTTACTTTCTTAACGCGGATTCTCATTTTGACGACGATACCCACTTTCATGGTGGAAGTGCACAGTGGAGCGGGAGTAACCAGCCGGGTCGCGCCTCCGCGGTTGGCGGGGCAAGCTGCTCCGCGCAGGTCTGTCCAGGGATTAAGTCCCCTTTCGCGGCGTGAGGTGAGGCCCGGCCCTCGCCGGCAGTTATCTTGTGGCTACATCAGGCGAAGCACACGACCGACGTTTTTCTGGCGGGCCGTTTCGTATAGGACCGCGGCCAGCGCGACGTCGCAGATGCCCATGCCGATCGGTATGGCAACGATTCTTTCGCGGTCGGACTCGCGGCCCGGCTTCTTGCCCGCCACTATCTCGCCTATGGTGGAATAGATTCGGGGCAGGCCTCCCGGAAACTCGGGGTCCGGCCTGCCATCGGCGGTGACCCTGTTCCGACCGATCTGGTCGAAGTACTCAGCCAGAGGTATGTCGTCGACGATGAATTTGTCGGCTTGGTGAAGGGCCTCGGCGGTATAGGCGCAGCCTCCCTCGATCCCGACCCCGAAAGCCCCTTCCTTGAACCATTCCTTCTCTATGATTCGGTCCTCCCCGTCCGTGCAGGTGGAAATGATGTCGGCGTTTCGCAGGCACTCCTCGTTGCTGCGGCAGATGGTGATCTCGCCGCAAAAATACCGGCGCGCTTCCTCGGCGAGGGCTGCGGCGGCCGGGGCGCGCACATCCCTGAGCCGTACCGCGACAATCGAGGGAATCAACGCAGTGATGAACCGCAGGTGCATCGTCCCCTGAAAACCACAGCCGGCCAGCGCCAGAACTCGCGACCCCGACCTGGCGCAAAGACGCGCGACGATCGCGCTGACGGCGGCGGTCCGCAGGCCGGTCAGATAGCTGCAGTCCATCACCGCGAGGGGAATGCCCGTGTCCACATCGTTGTACACCATTATTCCGGTGACGCTAGGAAGGTCCCGCTGATAATTGTTGGAAAACCCGGCCACCCATTTGAGGCCGCAGGCTTTCATTCCTTTGAGGTAGGCCGGCATGGCATGAATGAAGTTGCCGGGGTCCGTCTGTGTCGGATGCACGCCGATCTTGGGATGCATTTCGTAGGTGCCGTTAGAGTGTTCCACGAGGGCCTTCTCGACCGCCACTACAACGTCTTGGGGCCCCAAGTTGAGAGACACGATGTCGTCCCGTGAAAGAAACAGCATTTCAACGGCAATTGCCATTTTCGCTTCCGGTTCAAGGCAAATGTATCTGGAATTTCCGATTTCAAGTTTGCGTTTCCGCATAATCATGTTCAAACCACCCTCTCGTGTCAAGCTCCCCCATCCTTTGCTCCGGCAAAGGGTGGGAAGTCTGAAGGAGGAAATGGCGCGCCTGCTTGCCCTGAGGGCGCAACCCGAAGGGGCGCGAGGAGCCTGTCCCGAGCGTAGCCGAGGGAAACTCTGGTGGACGGCACGGTGGTCATCGGGTTCGACCCAGAGCAACTGGAGCGGCTGCTGGGGCTTTCCTAGGGCTCCGAACTCCGTCTTGTGGGATGCCTCCCGGTATAGTATCTTCGCGGATTCGCTTGAGGTTGCCAGACCAGCGCAGGAGCCGACCTCCGTGGCAGTGCCCAGCGACAAGTTCTACCAGGCCAAGATTGTCGAGCGGCGCGACTTCTCCGACGACCTGTGGTCGGTGCGGATGAAGGCGGAGGGCGAG
>Ga0154909_1160_pt1 | contig 17066 bp, 17 predicted proteins | sample RifCSPhighO2_01_FD_105878 | JGI IMG/M metagenome (GOLD analysis project Ga0154909, IMG submission 105878) | Acidobacteria bacterium RIFCSPHIGHO2_01_FULL_67_28 | reverse complement strand
ATGGACGCTGGCGAGGCTGGCGGAGGCCAGCAGGTCGGTGAAGCTCTGCTCGGCGGGGCCGCCTTTGAGCGCAGCGCCGTCGAGCAAGAGCTGCTTCCCGGAAATGCCGAGCAGGATGCCGGCCTCGCCGGTCCCGGTGAGCGCGGCGCGCAATTGCGTCCAGGCCTCTTCGAACTGCGCCATCGTGCGCTCGTGCTCAAACTTGTAGAGCCGGGCGGACTTGAGCACCAGGCTCAAGCTGCGGAGGAAACCCTGGATGGTGGCGGACCTGGGGTCGGTGCCCATAGCCGGGCCCTGCTCCTTTGCCTGCCCCAACCCCCACCAAGAGTAAAGCACCGCTCCGGCCTGGAAAGCAATAGAAGTGATTGGCGCGCCCGGCCCGACTGCGGGCAAGGCAGGACTCGCTTGTCCTGAGCCCCGAAGAGGGCGAAGGGAACCTGCAACCGTCGGTCAGCGCCTGTGCGCGATTGGGCTGGCGCGCCCGGCAGGATTCGAACCTGCAACCCTCGGATTAGAAATCCGAAGCTCTATCCATTGAGCTACGGGCGCGTCGGAAGAAAGTATACAGGGAGGCAAGGAGGCAGGGAAGCAGGGAGGCAGGGGAGGCAAAGGAAAAAAGACAGCTCTACTGGCGCTGACTATGCCGGGCGAGGTAGTCGCGGGCGAAGGCGCGAGTTTTCTCGTTGGAGAGGCCGATGCGCTTGGCCTCGGCTTCGGCTTCTTCGAGCGACCACTCGTCCACCAGCACCCGGCGGATCATCCAGAAGGCCCCGACGCGACTGGCCGAGCCGCAGTGGATGAAGATGGGGCGGTTCTGCGCGTCGGCGAGGATTTTCAGGAACTCGTCCACCTGGGCGTCGGTGGGGGCGTCGGGGTCGACGGGGATGTTGAAGTAGCGCAGGCCGAGCCGCTCGGCTTCGGCGGCTTCGGCGGCGGCGTCATAGGGCACAGGCTCGCCGCCCGGGCGCATCGTCTGCTTTTCCGTCGGGCGGCGCAGGTTGAGGACGGCGCGGATGCCGCCCGCTTTGAGCTCCGCCAGTTGCTCGAGCGTCGGCTGGCCGCCCGTGCAGATTTTTTCGTTGACGCGCAGGAAATTGCGGATTCCTTCGACTCCGCTCAGGGCAGGTCCTTCCTGCGCTGCCGCCCCCGCGGCGAGCAGCAGAATAACGAGCAACGCGATTCGTTTCAGCATGGACGAACGGCCATCCTACTCACGGACGGCAAGGATTGCAAGCGGACGCTATTCGCCGCGCAGGGTCTTGAGGATGTCGGGTTCGGGCTCTTCGAAAGCGAGCAGGGCGTGGCAGGTGGAGCAGTCGTTGGGGATGGTGCGGCTGCCGTCGGGGGTGGAATGGGCGCCGTCGTGGCAGCGGAAGCAGCCGGGGGCGGGGTCGTGGCCGAGGTTGTTCGGGTACGTGCTCCAGAAGATGTTCATCTGGGGGAAGACGTTGCGGGAATAAATGTCGACCAGGGCGTCGGCGCCCTGCTCGATGGCCTGGCGGTGAGAGTTGAACAGCGCCGGGTGCTGCTGGCGGTAGAAGTCGCGCCAGCGGGTGCGGAGCTGGCTGGCAGCTTCGGCCTGCGAAGCATAGGAGAGTTGAAGCAGCTCGAGGCCTTGCTTCTTGGCGAAGGGCAGAGCGGGCTCAATGCGCCCGGCGTTCAGGGCGCGGTCGAGCGCCGGGCCGGGGAGCTCGAAGGTGTGGGTGGGGCGGTTGTGGCAGTCCATGCAGTCCATCTGGCGCAGGGGCTGGGCGCGGAGCTCCTCGAGCGGCTTGCCGGCGTCGCCGGCCACGAACTCGACGACCTGGCCGTCGGCCTTCCGGTAGCGCACGTAGAGGATCTGCTGGCGGGCATGGTCGGCGGCGTAGTAGTCGATCTGCGCGGCGGGCATCAGGTGGACGCCGTGGTTGCCGACCGGCTGGCGGGTGAGCGGGTCGATCCCGCCGGTATGCAGGGAGAGCACGGTGTAGGTCTTGGTGTTGGGCTCATCCTCGGCGAAGTGCGGGCGGACGACGATTTTGTCGCCGTGAAACTTGAGCGGCCAGTGGCACTGCTCGCAGGTTTCCCGCGAGGGGCGCAGGTCCTCGATGGGGGTGGGGATGGGGCGGGAGTAGAGATTCAGGTTGACCGAGAGCACCTGGTAGGCGCCCGACAGCTTGGAGCGCACGAACCAGGGAGCGCCCGGGCCGATGTGACACTCGATGCAAGCCACGCGGGCATGCGGCGAGTTCTGGTAGGCGGTGTATTCCGGCTCCATGACCGAGTGGCAGGGCAGGCCGCAGAACTGGGTCGAGTCCATGTAGTGCACGCCGCGGTAGGTGGCGGTGAGGAAGAGAGCCAGGTTGAGCCCACTCATCACGATGACGAAGTAGATGGTCTCGCGCAGGCGCACGTCAGCCAGGTTGATCTGCGGGTAGGTCGGAGGGAGCTGCCCGGCGCGCCTTTCGCGGCGCAACTTGCGCGCAATGCCGGCGGGGATGATGAGCAGGCCGAGGACGAAGACCCCGGGGAGGATGAGGTAGGTGATGATGCCGACGTAGGGCCCGGGGTGGACGCCGAAAAACTCGGTGGTGTAGAAAGTGAGCAGGGTGATGGCGCTGGCCGTGGTCAGCACCACCCCGAGCTGGCTGACGCGGTTGTTGCCGAGGTAAAAGACCGGGCGCGCCGCGCGACGCGCCCAGTCAAAGAGTGTGGGACCGGCGGCGTTCATGGTGTCCGGCGACTCCCGAGCGCCGCCAGTGTACTAATTTTCAGGCCGAGGAGAGCGGTTTGTTTGCGGCCGCCGCTCACGCGCCTACTTTTGGGCCAGGGTGCGCAAGTAAGCGATGACGTTGGCCAGGTCGTCGTCGGTCAGGCCCTTGACCGGCTTTTTCTTCTCGGTGCCCTCGGTGATGACCTTCTTCAGCTCGTCATCGCTCTTGGCCTGCACTTCCTTCGAGCCCAAGTGCCGGAACTCCACTTTCAGGGTCTTGGCCAGGTTGGGGTTGCCTTCTCCCAGCTTGCCGTGGCAGGTGGCGCACTTCTTGTCGTAGAGCGCCTTGCCGGCGGTGGCATCGCCCGCGGCCAGTAGGAAGACGGGGATCGCCATCACGAGCAAAGCAGCCAGGGTCATGGGTACCCAGTTCGAGCGGTTCTTCATAACCTACACTCCTCCCTCTCCTCAACCGCGCGTCTTTCCCCCGCACCTGAAGGGCCATCGCCGCCCTGGACGGAACTCCATCAGGAGGCAAGGGTTAGGCCTTGCAGAACGGAGGAGTGGCCCCGAGGCTAAATGCGGCAAATCGCCATGACAGCGGGATTTTGCACAAACCAGCCTCCTTTGCCGCCGACGTGCCGTAGAGCAATCCCAGGCAGCGGAGAAGTCAACTCTTTGAAAAAAGACGGGTTTTCACGGGCCCGGCCGCGATGGAAGCGCTTGGCAGTCGACGTGCCCTAGAAAAAAGCAGCGAACTGCATAGTTCGCGGCGGGGGGTCCCACCGTGGCCTGGGACAGACGTGAGATCATCGGACTGCTGCGGCTGGAAATCGAGAATATCCGCCAGCGCGGCTTCGGGCCCTATTTCCGCGACAGCGTGCTCTGCATCAACGCCGGCAAGACCCTGCGCGCCGACCCCTGCGACCAGTGCCTGCTCCTGAAGTTCGTCCCCGAGGAGGCCAGGAAAGAGGCCGTCCCCTGCTACCACATCCTCTTGAACGCGGCCGGGGAGACGGTTGCGAGCTTGCGCGGACAGCCGGCGGCCAAGCAGTTGGAAGCAGCCGTCCTGGGCTGGATGGAAGCGACCGCGAGCCGCCTCGAGAAAGAATTCGACGACGACCGCGTCCGCAAGGCGCGCTAGCCCGCTGCGCGCCGCTTTCCTTTCACAGCTTCTTCAGCCGTTCTTCCAGCTGGCTGGGCGTCAGGAAGGAAAGATGGAAGCCGGGTTTATAGCCGGGGGCGTGGCCGACGTCGTCTTCCGTGATTTCGACCCAAACCGATTCTTCCTTGATTTCGGCGGGCGCGGTGGGGCTGCGGAAGTCGCGGGGGGAGATCCAGAGCTTGTCGATGCACCAGGCCAGAGGCCGCTGTTCGCGGACGGTGCGGGAGACGGACGAGAGGTACCAGATCTTAGCCATGCGGGCCCTCGGCCCCTAGTATAGCGGAGGTCTCCCTATTTCACTTCTTCCAAGCGGAACTTCTTCATCTTGTAGCGCAGGGCGTCGCGGCTGATGGCGAGCAACCGCGCCGCCTGGCTCTGGTTGCCCCGGGCCTGCTTCAGGGCTTGCTCGACCAGCATGCGCTCGACTTCTTCCAAGGAGGTGCCGCCCGGGGGAATGTCCCAGCGGGGCACGCGCCGGCCGTCGTCCAGCGTCTGCCAGGCGGCGCCCGGCTCGGTGGCTCCGGAACCGGGGTGGGCGGCGGCGGGCGAGGTGACGCGGATGGGGAGATAAACCGGCGTCAGCTTTTTGCCCTCCTCGAGAATCATGGCCCGCTCGATGGCGTTCTTGAGTTCGCGCACATTGCCCGGCCAGTCATAGTTCAGCAGCACGCGCTCCAGCTCCTCCGTCAAAGCCTCGATGGGCTTGCGGAACTTCTGGCTGTAGTGGCGGAGGAAGAACTCGGCCAGGGGGAGGATGTCCTCTTTCCGTTCGCGCAGGGGCGGGAGCTGGAGGGAGATGACCGAGAGGCGGTAGAAGAGGTCTTCGCGGAATTTCTTTTCGCGGACGGCGCGATCCAGATCACGGTTGCTGGCGGCGATGACGCGCACGTCGGCGGTGAGGTCGCGGATCCCGCCCACGCGGCGGAAGCCGTGGTCTTCGAGCACACGCAGGAGCTTGGCCTGGAGAAAAGGCGACATCTCGCCGATTTCGTCGAGGAACAAGGTGCCCTGGTCGGCCACTTCGAACAGGCCTTTCTTCAAGGCCTTGGCGTCGGTGAAGGCGCCGCGCTCGTGGCCGAAGAGCTCGGCCTCGAGCAAAGTTTCGGGGATGGCCGAGCAGTTGATGGCGACGAAAGGTTTCTCGGCGCGGGTGGACTCGTAGTGGATGACCTTGGCGATCAGGTCTTTGCCGGTGCCGCTTTCGCCGGTGATGAGGATGGTGCCGGCCTCGCTGCGGGCCACCTTGAAGACGAAGCTCATCACCTCGCGCATGGTCTTGGAGGTGCCCACCACCTCGTGGTAGCCCATGCGCTTGCGGACTTCGTCGCGCAAAGACCGGACCTGCTGGCGGAGCTCGGTGGTTTCCAGGGCGTTCTCGAGAGTGACGTGGAGCTCGTCGAAGTCGAGCGGCTTGGAAACGAAGTCGTAGGCGCCCAGCTTGATGGCTGCCTTGACGTCGTCGAGCTTGGGGTCGGCCGTCATCATCACCACCGCCCCCGGCACCCCGGCTTCCTTCCATTCCTGGAGCAACTCCATCCCGCTGCGGTCGGGGAGCCGGACGTCGAGCAGGATGACCGCCGGCTGCTCCTCGGCCAGCAGCGCGGCGGCCTGGGCGGCGTCTTCGGCCGCCACCACCGGGTAGCCCTGGTCTTCGAAATATTTCTGGAGCGACACCCGCACCAGCTTTTCGTCGTCCACCACCAGGATCTTGGGCTTGGCCATGGCTAGCTCTTCCCCACCGGGTGAGCGCGGAGCGTGGCGTCCAGGCGCTTGCCCTCTTCGACCGTTTCCTGGAGCGCGGCCTGCTGCGCCGGGTCGAGGGCGCCGGTGGCGCCGACGAGGTGCAGGGCCGCCAGGATGCCGGCCAGGCGGTTGCGCAGCGCGTGGGCGCGTTCGCGGCTCAGATCGCCCGGGGGCATCCGGCCGAGCTCGGCGGCCAAGGCGTTGAATTCGCGTCCCACTTCGCCGATGGTGTCGCTCCGGTCGGCAAAGCTGACGGAAAGCACACCGCCGGCCGGCAACGCGCGGAAGCCCTGCCGCAACTCGGAAACCCAGTCCATCGGTCCAGCCCCCCTTTTCCCCGCCTGCGGGGGAGGAGGAGCAATGCTATGATTGAGGAGGTCATTATGACCCAAAGGAGGCAGGGCGAACAAGCATTGTAGGCTGCGGTCATGGACAACCTCCTGGAGGAAACGAAGCGGTACATCGGCCTGACCGAGGCTGACGCCCGCCTGCTGGCCGAGGCGGGGCCGGGCTTGGAACGGCACCTACCCGAAATGGCGGAGTTGTTCTATCAGAGAATCATGGAAAACCCGGAGACGGCCCGAATCTTCTCCGGCCCGGAGCAATTGGCGCGCTTGAAGCTCACCCTGCAGGGCTGGGGCCGCGGGCTCTTTGCCGGGCGTTACGACGAAGCCTATGGCCGGGAGCGAATGGAAATCGGCAAGCGCCACGTCCGCGCCGGCGTCCCGCAAAAGTACGTGATCAGCGCCATGAGCGTGGTGCGCATCTTCTTGCTGCGCGCCCTTGACCAGGAGATACCGGACGTCCAGCGCGCCGCCGACACCAAGCGCGCCTTGAACAAAGTCCTCGACCTCGACCTGAACCTGATGTGCGAGTCCTACTTCGCCGCCAGCCTGCGCGAGCTCCGCGAGCTCAACCAGCGCCTGGAGGCCGCCAACTTGGAGCTGGCCGAGCTCGGCCGCGTCAAGGACGAGTTCCTGGCCCACACTTCGCACGAGCTGCGCACCCCGCTCAACTCCATCCTGGGTTTCACCAAGCTTATCCTCGACGGCCTCTGCCACAGCCCGGAGGAGGAGCGCGAGCTGCAGCGCGACGTCTTCGAGAGCGCCCAGCACCTGCTGGGCATCGTCAACGACATTCTCGACATCGCCAAGATCGAGGCGGGCAAGCTGAAGCTTAGCCCCGAGCGGATCGAGCTGCGGCCGCTCTTCGACCAGGTGCTGGCGGTCATCGCCGTCCAGGCCGACGAAAAGAAGCTGAAGCTGGTGGACGAAACCGCGGGGCTGGCGCTGCCGCCCGTCCGCGCCGACGAGCACCGCCTCCGCCAGGTCCTCATCAACCTGTTGAGCAACGCCATCAAGTTCACCGACGAAGGCTGGGTCACCCTGCGCGCCGACCCCGGCCGCGTCTCGGGCCACGTGCTCGTCGAAGTGCAGGACACCGGCATCGGCGTCCCCCGGGAAAAGCAGGCGGGCTTGTTCGAGAAGTTCAAGCAGGTGGACACCAGCTTTACCCGCCGCCACGGCGGCAGCGGCCTGGGCCTGGCCATCAGCCGCCGCCTGGTGGAGATGATGGGCGGACGCATCGAGCTGGAGAGTCCGGGCGAGGGCCTGGGCACGACGGTGCGCTTTTCGGTGCCGCAATTCGGCCGTGTCGAAGACCGGCCCCACCGCGTCGAGAGCGAGGTGCTGGAGGTGGCGGGGTCCGCCGACGGCGTGCGTGTGCTGGTGGTGGACAATGACCCCGTCTTTCGCAAGTACCTGCGGGAGCTGCTGGTGCGGGACGGCTTTGCCGTGGTCACCGCCGCCAGCTTTGCCAACGCCCTGGACGCCGCCGAGCGCTTCCATCCGGCGCTGGCCGTGGTGGACTGGGCTTTGCCGGTCAGCCCGGGGGTCTACGGCGACGGAGTGGATTTGATTGCCGCCCTGCGGCAGCGGCACAGTTTGCCGACGGTGCTCATCACCGGCCATGAGCTCGCCGCCGTGGAAGAGGCGCTCAGCCGGCGCCAGGTGGTTCCGCGCCCGCCCGTCCTGCGCAAGCCGCTGGAGGGCGCGGTCTTGCGCGCCACCGTGCTACGACTCCTGCAAAGTCCGGCGCGCCGGGCGTGAGCGGCGATGCCCAAGATTCTCATCGTCGAGGACAACACCCTGGTGGCCAAGTTCTACACTCTGGCCCTGGAGCGCGCCGGCAGTTTCCAGTGCCAGCGCGGCCGGAACGCCGACGAAGTCCTGGCCCAGGCCCGCGCCGGACAGGTGGACCTGGTTATCATCGATGTCTCCCTGGCCAACTTCACTCACCAGGGCAAGCTCATTGACGGGCTGGAGCTCTCGCGCCTTCTCAAGGACGACGAGCGCACTCGCCACATCCCTGTCCTGCTCGCCACCGCCCACGCCATGGAGGGCGACCGGGAGCGCTTCCTCGACGCCTCGGGAGCCGACGGCTACCTGCAGAAACCCATCTATGACCCCCAGGTGCTGGTGGGGAAAGTAGCGGAGTTGCTTCCTTCCGGCAAACGCTAGCCGGAGTGGCGGCTGGGGCAAAAGGCCCACGCTGGGGCTGCCTCACACAAGCTGCCTGCCTCACGGGACGCCTCTGGCTTGGCCGCTCACCTTGGATCCGCTGCTAACTTCTTGAGTAGTCGGCCTTTTGGCTGCCACGGAGAAAACCGGCGGGAGCGGCGCCGGTGGCAAGGGACTTGCTTCCCGGAGCAGCGGTGAAATTCGGGGATCATCGTCTCGAGGGAAGCGGAAAGGCGGTTGTGATGCGAACGCGCGCGGCACACCATGTGCTCGTCGTCGGCTCCGCCGCCAGCTTTTCCCCGGCCTTTGAAGAGCTCGGGAGATACGGCTATCGTTTTGAAGAGGTCGCGGACACCCAGGCCGCCCGCACCTATCTGCTGCGCCACCCGGCCGACGCGGTTCTGCTTTGCTTGCCCACGGCCCGAGCGGAGGCGCAGGGCGCCTTCGCCTGGCTCCGCGATGTCAAGGAAGAGTTGCCGGTGGTGGTGATCTCGGGCGAGGCCGACATGCAACCCTACCTGGCCGCCATGGAGTGCGGGGCCTTCGACTATTTCACCAGCCTCACCCCGGTGGCGGAGATGGAGCGGGTGCTGGCCAACGCCGTCCGCTGGCGCCGCCAGAAGGTGGCCTGACGTGTTTGTTCCAAGATGCAACCAGGAGGTTTTTGTGGTACAGGGGGAGCGAAATGACCGCGGCAGTCATGCCGGTGCGAGCGGTGACATTCGTGGGGCTGCTCGCTGTCGCACTGTCTTGCACCGGCCTCCCCCTGCACTCCGCTGAACCCCCCTGCGCCGACTGCCACACGGTTGACCCGCAGAAGTTCGCCTCCAGCGTCCACGGTTTCCTCTCCTGCACCGGCTGCCACAGCGGCGCCGCCGAGTTTCCCCACGCCGAGGGCGTGAAGCAGGTTGATTGCGCCGCCTGCCACGCCGACGCTGTCGAAAGCTACCGCCAGAGCATCCACGGCCAGGGGCGCGCCCGCGGCATCACCGAAGCCGCCACCTGCACCGACTGCCACGGCGACATCCACGCCGTCACCCCGCACACGGAGACGACGTCCGCTGTCCACTGGTCGCACCTGGCCCAGGCCTGCGCCCGCTGCCACTCGAACCCGGCGCTGGCCGAGAAGTTCGGCTTCACCGTCGTGCGTCCTGTGGAAGCCTACCTGACCAGCGCCCATGCTCGCGCCGTGGCCGCCGGCCGCCACGGCGCCGTCTGCTCCGACTGCCACGGCAACCACGCCATCTTCCCCTCGGCTGATCCCCGCTCCAAGGTCTACCACGCCCGCGTCCCCGAGACTTGCGGCGCCTGTCACCAGGAGATCGCCGCTGCCTACCGCAAGAGCGTCCACGGCGCCGCGGCGGCTCGCGGCGTGCGCGACGCCCCGGTCTGCACCGACTGTCACGGCGAGCACCACATCCTCTCGCCTAAAGAGCCCGGCTCGCCCGTCTTCGCCAGCAACATTCCTTCGCAGACTTGCGGGCGCTGCCACTCCGACCTGCGCTTGAGCGAGAAGTACGGCCTGGCGCTCGACAAGGTCCCCGCCTACGAGGACAGCTACCACGGCCTGGCCACCCGCGCCGGCGTGGCGACGGTGGCCAACTGCGCCTCCTGCCACGGCGTGCACGACATCCTGCCTTCCTCCGACCCGCGCTCCCACATCCACGCGGCCAACCTCGCCCAGACCTGCGGGCAGTGCCACCCTGGCGCCGGCACGCGCTTCGCGCTCGGCCCGGTGCACATCGTGGCCACCGAAGCGCGCTTCACGGCGGTCTACTACGTGCGGTTGTTCTACCTGCCGCTCATCTACCTGACCATCGGCGGCATGCTCCTGCACAACCTGCTCGACTTCTGGCGCAAGGCGCGCAACCCGGCGGTGCGCGTCCTGGCGGGCGTGGCGGCGGAGGAAGAGCGGATGCCGCGCGGTTTCCGCTGGGCCCACGGGCTGGTGATGGTGAGCTTTCCGCTGCTGGCCTACACCGGTTTCGCGCTGAAGTATCCGGAGAGTTGGTGGGCGCAGCCGGCCATCCACTGGGAGGCCGGTCTGGGCCTGCGCGGCTGGCTGCACCGGATTGCGGCCGTGGTGCTGCTCGGCTCGCTGGCCGTGCACCTGGCGCATCTTGTCCGCAGCCGGCGCGCCCGCGCCTGCCTCGCCGCCATGCGGCCGACGCTGGAGGACTTGCACGAGTTCAAGCAGCGGCTCCGCTACTTCCTGGGCCGCGAGCCGCACCCGCCCCACGGGGTCAAGCTCGGCTACATCGAGAAGAGCGAATATCTGGCCTTCCTCTGGGGCACGATGGTGATGGCGCTCACCGGCTTCCTGCTCTGGTTCGATAACTTCGCCCTGCGCTGGTTCCCCAAGTGGGTGAGCGACGCCGCCACCGCCGTCCACTTCTACGAAGCTATCCTGGCCAGCCTGGCCATTCTGGTTTGGCACTTCTACTGGGTCATCTTCGACCCGGCCGTCTATCCGATGGACATGAGCTGGTGGAGCGGGCGCGCGCCGGCCACCCGCGCCCTGGAGCGGCTGACGGTGCCCGCCGAGCCCGTCCCCGCCGGCTCACCCGCGCCGGAGAAGAAAGGAGACTCGAAATGAGATGCCCGAGCTGCGGCCGCAAGCTGAACAAGGCGGAACAACTCTGGACCGCCACCCACGGCGGCCGCCAATGTTTCCACTGCTGGGGCGGGGTGCAGTTCCTGCCGCACGCCGACCGCGGCCACGGCCGTCACCGCGACGCCAAGACGAAGATGCGCGCCCGGCGCGGCGACCGCCGCCTGGCCGCCTGACGCGCGATGGAAAAGCACGAGCCCGGCCCCGCCTACCTCGGCTTCTGGCCTTCCTGGGCCCACCACATCGGCGACCTGGTGTTCGGCGCCAACGACGGCCTCGTCACCACCTTTGCCGTGGTCAGCGGCGTCACCGGGGCGGAGTTGACCGCCCGCGTCGCCATCATCCTCGGCGTCGCCAACCTGCTGGCTGACGGCTTCGCCATGGGGGCGGGGAACTATCTGGGGGCGCGCTCCGAGCAGCAGCTCCTGCACAGCCAGGGCATCGTGCGCGAAGGCCCGGAGCACGCCCTCGGTCACGCCGCCGCCATCTTCCTGGCGTTCATCGCCGCGGGTTCGGTGCCGCTCCTGCCGTTCGCCTTTGTCTCCGGCGACCACGTCTTCCTGGCCTCTTCGGTGGCGACGGGCTTGACGCTGTTTGTGGTGGGGAGTTTGCGGACGGTGGTGACGCGGGCGCGCTGGTTCGTAAGCGGTCTGGAGATGCTGGCGGTGGGTTCGGCGGCCGCGGTGGTGGCTTACGCGGTCGGATACTTCTTGCGCCGGTTGATCTGAGCGCCGCCCCTAGGTGGCTTCAATCTCGGGCAGCACCTGCTGGTTCACCACGCGGATGTGCGTTTGCAGCCGGGCGCTGAAGTTCCGCACCTGCTCCTGCAAGCTGAACAGGTCTTCGGGGATGAGCTGCCCGTTCTGCAGCGCCTCCAGGCTCTTCAAGCTCTGCTCGAGCGCCCGCAGCATCACGCGGTGGTCCTCCACCAGCTCGGGCAGCAGCCGGCAGGCGGTGCGCCCCTGGGGAACCTCGGCGAACATCTGCTCGCCCTCGGGGATGTGCTTGAGCAGGACTTGGCGCAGCTCCTCGCAGCGCTGGCGCAGGTTGCCGAAACCCCGCATATCGCTGCACACCTCGCCGTAGTAGAAGATGTTTTCCAAGCTGTGGTCGAGCGACCGCAAGTTCTCCAGCAGGCAGTCGTGGTCGCAGATCACCTTGCGGGCCAGCCCTTCCTTCTCGGTTGCCTTCATGGCGCTCTCCTCCAGACCTCTGCCCGGAGAGGTGCAATTTGTCGCCCATTCCGGCTGACGCCTAACCTGCTGAATGCAAAGCAGATGGAGGCAGGCAGCGCCGTGGCTGGCTGCCCCCGTAGTGGGCTTGCCCACCCAGAGCCAGCCGCTGGCTGGGCCAAAAAGCCCACGCCGGCCGACACTAGGTGAGGGCAGGCGGGCCGACCACCGAGAAATGAATCCGCTTTTGCAGGCGGTCGATGCGGTCGACGCGCACGCGCAGGCGGTCGCCGAGGCGAAAGCCGGGGGCGCCCGGCACGCGGCTGCGGCGTCCGGGAGCGATGGAGCGTGTGGGTTCGCGGTAGTAGTAGTCGGCGGCCGGGTCGAGCGTCTCGAGCGCCACGAAGCCTTCGACGAAAAGCTCCATCAGCTCCACCCAGAAGCCCCACTTGTTGAGGCTGATGAGCAGCCCGTCGAACTCGTCGCCCAGGTGCTGCTCCATGAAGTCGAGTTTTTTCAGGTCGATGAGTTCGCGCTCGGCGTCGTCGGCGCGGCGCTCGGCCTCGGAAGACTCGACGCCGACGGCGCGCAGCTCGTCTTCCTTCAGCAGTTCCTTGGCCTTGGCGTGGCCCCCGGCCGGGCGGTTCTGCCCCTGCTCGAGCGCCCAGCGGGTCAAGCGGTGGATGATGAGGTCGGGGTAGCGGCGGATGGGCGAGGTGAAGTGGGTGTAGCAGGGAGCGGCCAGGGCGAAGTGGCCGACGTTCTGCTCCGAGTAGCGCGCCTGCTTGAGCGAGCGCAGCATCAGGTAGTTCAGGATGCGCTCCTCGGGCCGCCCGGCGAGCTTGTCGGTCAGGCGCTGGTAGTGGCGCGGGGAGATGGCGACGCGCTCGGGGAGTTCGAGGACGCGCGGCTGCCGGTGCCCGCGCCCGGGGCGCTGGCGCTCGTGCACGCGCACCTTGCGGACGAGCTGCTCGCTCAAGCCGAGCGAGTAGCCGAAGGTGGCGGCGATTTCCTCAAACTCCAGAACCTTCTGCGGGTCGGGCTCTTCGTGGGTGCGGTAGAGCGAGGGGATAGCGAGTGCCGTCAGGTGCCCCGCCACGGTTTCGTTCGCCGCCAGCATGAACTCTTCGATGAGCCGGTGAGCGACGTTGCGCTCGCTGCGGGCGATGCCGGTCATCTGCCCGCGCTCGTCGAAGCGGATGACCGGCTCGGGCAGGTCGAAGTCAATCGAGCCGCGCCGCTCGCGCTTGGCGTTCAAGATGAGCGCGAGCTCCTTCATTTTGTCGAACTCGGAGACGAGCGCGGCGTAGCGGGCGCGCGTGGCGGCGTCGCCTTCCAGGCAAGCGTTCACCGCCGTGTAGGTCATCCGCGCCGCCGAGCGGATGACGCCCTCGGCGAGCTCGTAGTCCACCACTTCGCCCTGCGGAGTGATGTCCATCAGGCAGCTCAAGACCAGCCGGTCCACTTCGGGCTTGAGCGAGCAGATGCCGTTCGAAAGCTCGACCGGCAGCATGGGCACGGCCCGGTCGGGGAAGTAGACCGAAGTGCCGCGCAGGCGGGCCTCGTGGTCGAGCTCGGTGCCCGGTCGGACGTAGTGCGCGACGTCGGCGATGTGGACGTGCAAGAGGTAGTTGCCGTTCGGGCGCCGCTCGACGTAGACGGCGTCGTCGAAGTCTTTGGCGTCTTCGCCGTCAATGGTGACGATGGGGAGCTGCCGGAAGTCGCGCCGCCGCGTCGCCTCGGCCGGCTGGACTTCGGCGGGGACGCGCCGCGCCTCGTCCAGGACTTCCTCAGCGAACTCATCGGGCAGGTGGTACTTGCGGATGATGATTTCGACGTCGAGGCCGAAGTCGCCCGGCCGGCCGAGCACTTCGACGACGCGTCCCTGGCCGTGCCCGCCGCCCGTCGGAAATTTCGTGATCTCGATGTTGACGATGGCGCCGTCGAGCTCCTGCGCCGACCCCGGCCCGCCCGCCACGCGCTCCGCCCCGCGCGGGATGATGACGTGCTGGAGGATGCGCTGCTCGTAGGGGTCGACGTAGTTTTCCTTCGGCCCGGCGTGGAACTGCCCGACCAGGGTCGCGTGGGCGCGGCGTTCGATGCCGACGATCTGGCCTTCAATGCGCCCGGTGCCGCGCCGGCCGCGCTGGCCCGTGCGCAAGCGCACGCGCACGCGGTCGCCGTGCATGGCGTCGGCGACGGCGGTCGGGGGGATGAAGACGTCGCCCTCGATGCCGGGGATGGGCTTGTCGGGGATGACGAAGCCGTAGCCGTCGCGGTGGGCCACCAGCCGCCCGGTGACGACGTCTTTGCCGGCGGCCGGCGCCGCCTTGCCGCCGGCAGTCGTCACCCCGAGCGAGTCCGGAGGGCGAGTCGAGGGGTCTGCTTTTGCGTGCCGGCTATGCGCCGGCTTGGCCTGGACTTTGTCGGCGGTCAGGTAACGTCCGCCGTGGACCTCGGTCACGCGCCCGCGCTGCTCGAGCCGCTTGACGAGCTTCTTCAGCTCGTGCCGGTCGCGTCCGTGGGCCTCGAGCGCGGCGGCGAGTTCCCGCAGGCTCATCGGCTCCCGCGCCGCCCCCAGCGCCCCCAGCACATCCGCTTCAGTGAACTCCTTGCGCTTCCTCGTCATCCCCGCCCACTATAGCAGACTCCTCCCTTTGGCCGCGGCGGGCCTTGCTCTTGTTTGTTGATGTGTTAAACTTTCCGCGAGTCAAGCCACCTCGATGGTTCGTGCCATCCATTCCTACCTTGCAGTTGCGGTATTCCTTTGTTTTTCTGCTGGATTCGCTCGCGCCCAGGAAACCGAGTGGGATCGTTATGTGAGGGTCGGTCACACGGCGTTCGAGCAGGGCGACTATTTCCAGGCAGAGAGGATGTTTCTGAAGGCTCTCGAGCTAGCGGAAACGTCGGTCGAGAAGGACCGCCTCACGGCAGTGAGCCTCAACCTTCTTGGCAGGGTGTACATCAAGCAGGGAAAGTATGCGGAGGCTCAATCGGCATATGAACGGTCCTTGGCTATAAAGGAAAAGCATCTGGAGGCTACTGACGCGGCGCTGATTGAGGATTTGAGGGGCTTGAGCTCGTCCTATCAGGCGCAGGCCAGGTACCTTGAAGCTGAACCATTGCTTGAGCGTGCACTGCAGATTGCCGAGGAAAAACTGGGAGCGGAACACAGAGACGTGAGTATCATCCTAAATGATCTCGGAATGCTTAGCGTGTATCTGGGACGGCCTGCCGATGCCGTGGCGTTCTACCAGCGTTCCTTGGAGATTGCGGAAGGGACATCGGAGCCGGATGACCCCCACGTGGCGACTGTTCTCAGCAATCTCGCTGATCTCTATTGGCGGCAGCGGCGTTTCGATGATGCCGAACCTTTGCTGAAGCGAGCCTTGGAGATCCGCGAAAGGATACTACCGCCGGATCATCCCGATGTTGTTCAAACACTTGACATCCTAGGAGTGCTTTATCACGACACGGGGCGTATCGCTGAAGCGGAAGCGCTGTACCGCCGTGGACTGGTTATCTACGAGCGAGTCTTGGGACCTGAGCATCCGCGCGTGGCCACCCTGCTGAACAATATTGCCGAGGCCCTGCGAGAGCAGGACCGAAAAGCTGAAGCTGAAACCCTTTACCGGCGGGCTATTGAAATTCAGGAGAAGAAGCTGGGCCTGGAGCATCCTGACCTCGCTTTGACGCTGGGGAATCTGGGGCTGTTGATGGCGAGCGAGGGCAAGTACGATGAAGCCGAGTCTCTGTTTCTCCTGGTGTTAGAAATCTACGAGAAATCCTTCGGAAGCTACAGCCCTCATGTTGGGAATACGCTTCTCGAGTTGGCGGGAGCATACCAGAACCAGGGGAAGTATGCAGAGGCGGAGGTTTCCATCCAACGTGTCTTGCAGATCGGAGAGAGAGTTCTCGGGCCCAATCACCCCACTCTGGCAAGGATTCTCGATCGATGCGCGGGTATTCTTCGTAAGATGAACCGAGAAGGCGAGGCGCAGCAATTGGAGGCCCGCGCCGCGGCCATCCGCGCCAGACAGGCGACCGTCACGGACAGCAAGCTTTCGGAAAACGAATATCAAGCGATAGGCTCTCTGCGCACAATCAACACCGCAGCCATTACGTACGCCTCAACCTATGTCAGTGGCTTCCCTCCAACTTTGGCAGCCTTGGGGCCGGCCGTTGCAGGTTCCCCAAGCTGCGACGCTGCGGACCTGCTTTCGGTGGAACTTAGCTCGGGGAAGAAATCCGACTATGTATTCGTATACCAAGCAGGTCCACTTTTGGCCGAACCCCCCGCTGCGTGTTCGATTGCTGGGGCGGAAAGCTACACAGTTACGGCCCGGCCGGCTCGATACGGCGTGGACGGCAAGCGGAGTTTCTTTACGGACGAAACGGGTGTAATCCGTTGGACAGAGGAAGATCGCGAAGCCACCGCCGACGACTCACCGATTGACTAGTTCCCAATCAGTCAGCGGGAGGCGAGGCGGAGAATTTCCTTGTACTCGGCCGCGGTCAAGGGCGAGACAGCGATGGGGCGGAAGAAGCGGAAGAGCTTCATGCCCTCCAGCTTCGGGTTCGCCTTCAGCTCCGCCAGCGGCACCGGGCGCTTGAGCTTGCGCCCGGGCGCGACCTCCAGCACGAGGTTCTTTTCTTTCAGCTCCGGGTTCTGGTACGCGCCGCTCGCGGCGCGCAGCTCGCAGTAGACGCTCTTCTCCGGGGCGGTGTGGTAGCCGAGGATGCGGTCGCCGCGCTTGATTTCGGCGATGTACTTTTGCGCCAGCGCGCCAAACACTCCGTCCCACACTTCGCGCTTCTTCTGGAAGAGCGCGTCGTAGTGGTAGCTCTCCGGGTCGCTCAAGAACAGCCAGCACCGCGGCATCGCCGCCTCCCGGGAAGAATACTACGACTCCTCGGTAGCGGCGAGGAATCCCGCGCGGCGGGATTCCTCGCCGGTCTGTTCCAGGACGAGACCAGCCGACGACGAGTCCTGCGGACTCGTCGCCGCTACCGGGAGGCGGGCCTGTGATAGACTCCTTGCTCCCGAAATCCCTTGAAGGAGACGACCGATGCGCAGAAGTCTCTCTCTCGTCACTTTTCTTTTCGTCTTGGTTGTGAGCCCGCTCGTGGTCGCCGCGCAGCAGACCGCGCCCGCCGCCGCGGC
>Ga0154909_1027_pt1 | contig 17879 bp, 15 predicted proteins | sample RifCSPhighO2_01_FD_105878 | JGI IMG/M metagenome (GOLD analysis project Ga0154909, IMG submission 105878) | Acidobacteria bacterium RIFCSPHIGHO2_01_FULL_67_28 | reverse complement strand
GCCGAGCAGCCACAGGTAGCCGTCCTTGTCGCGTTTGGCGCCGTCGCCGGTGAGGTAAATGCCGGGGAAGCGCGACCAGTAACCGGCCTGGTAGCGTTCGGGGTTCCCCCAGATGCCGCGCAGCATCCCCGGCCAGGGTTTGGTCAGAACGAGGTAGCCGCCGCCTTCTTTCACCGACCGGCCGTGCGCGTCCACCACGTCGGCGCTGATGCCGGGGAAGGGAAACGTGGCCGAGCCGGGCTTGAGCGGGGTCAGGCCGGGGAGCGGCGTGATCAAGATGTGGCCGGTCTCGGTCTGCCACCAGGTATCGACCACCGGGCAGCGGCCGCCGCCGACGGTCCGGTGGTACCAGACCCAGACCTCGGGGTTGATGGGCTCGCCCACGGTGCCGAGGAGGCGCAGGCGCGAGAGGTCGTGCTTGCGCACATGCTCGGCGCCCCATTTCATGAAAGCGCGGATGGCGGTGGGGGCCGTATAGAACACAGTAACCCCGTGGCGCTCGCAGATGTCCCAGAAGCGGTCGCGGGCGGGCCAGTCGGGCGCGCCTTCATACATCACGGTGGTGGCACCGAGGGCGAGCGGCCCGTAGACGGTGTAGCTGTGGCCGGTGACCCAGCCGATGTCGGCGGTGCACCAGAAGACGTCGCTGTCTTTGAGGTCGAAGACCCAGCGGGTGGTGGCGGCGACGCCGGTGAGGTACCCACCCGTCGTATGGATGATGCCCTTGGGCTTGCCGGTGGTGCCCGAGGTGTACAGGATGTAGAGGATGTCTTCCGAGTCCATCGGCGCGGGCTCGCACCAGGCCGCGGCGTCCTGCATCAGCCGGTGCCACCAGTGGTCGCGCCCCTCGCGGATGTGCACGGGGAACTCGGCCCCGCCGCGCTTGACCACGACGACGTTTTCAATCGAAGGGCAGTGGGCGAGCGCCTCGTCGGCGTAGTTCTTCAACGGCAGCACCTGGCCGCGGCGGTAGCCGCCGTCGGCGGTGATGAGGAGCTTCGCCTGGGCGTCGTTGATGCGGTCTTTCAGCGCCTCGGCGCTGAAGCCGCCGAAGACCACCGAATGAATCGCCCCGACGCGCGCGCAGGCGAGCATGGCGACGGCGGCCTCGGGGATGAGCGGCAGGTAGATGGCGACGCGGTCGCCCTTGCGCACGCCGAGGCGCTTCAGGACGTTGGCGAACTGGTTCACTTCACGCCACAGGTCCCAATAGGTGTAAGTGCGGCGGTCGCCCGGCTCGCCCTCCCAGACAAGCGCCGCCTTGTTGCGGCGTCCCGAGGCCTCGGGACGAATGTGCCGGTCGAGGCAGTTGACGCTGACGTTCAGCTTCCCGCCCCCGAACCACTTGGCGTAGGGAGGCTTCCACTCCAGCACTTTCTTCCAGGGCTTTATCCACTCGAGCTGGCGCGCCTGCTCGGCCCAGAACTTTTCCGGGGCGCGCGCCGCGCGCTGGTAGATCTTCGGGTCGGCGCAGTTCGCCTGCCGGCGAAAGGCGGCCGCGGGCTGGAAGACGCGCTTTTCGGCCAGCAGCGCAGCCAGACGCGCTTCGCCGGCCGGCGGCAGGGACTTCTTCTGGCGCGGACGTCCCATTGGAGAAGCCGTATTCTACCAGAGGGAAACCGCCGGCTGGATTTTCCCGTCCAAGCTGTGCGAAGATTGGCGCCTCACTTTTCGGGGAGGTTCGACACCCATGCCTGCATCAACGTTCGGCTCCCGGCTTCCTTTCCGCCGCGCCTGGCTTGCCCCGCTCCAAAACCTGTGGGACAGCCGTGCCTCCTGCAAGACGACGCGAACGGGTTTTCGAGCGGGGCTTGTGCTGCTGCTGGCCGGACTGCTCTTCACCGCCGGCCTCGGCCTGCGCGCCGGCGACACCGCGGCGGCCAAGCCGCCCGAGACCCGGCGCGACGCCGTCAAGGAAGTTCTCCATGGCGTCGAGCTGGCCGACCCCTACCGCTGGCTCGAAGACCAGCAGAGCCCGGAAACCCGCGCCTGGATAGACGCGCAGAACGCTTACACGCAGGCGCAGCTCGGCGCCGTGCCCGGCCGCGACCTTCTGAAGCAGCGCCTCACCGAGCTGCTCCGCATCGACACCGTGGGCTTCCCCCGCGAGCGCAACGGCCGCTACTTCTTCAGCAAGCGCAAGGCGGACCAGGACCTCGCCGTCATCTACCTGCGTCAGGGATTGAAGGGCGAAGACCAGGTGCTGATCGACCCGCACCCGATGAGCGCCGACCGCACTACTTCGGTCAGCCTGCTCGATGTCTCCGCGGACGGAACGCTCGTCGCCTACGCCGTGCGCCAGGGCGGCGAGGATGAAGTCACCATCCGCCTGCTCGACGTGGAGACGCGGAAAGATTTGCCCGACCTGCTGCCGCGGGCGCGCTACTTCGGCGGCGCCTCCCTCAAGACCGACAAGAGCGGCTTCTACTACACCCGCCACACCGAGCAGGGCCCGCGGGTTTTCTACCATGCGATGGGGACCGACCCGGCCACCGACAAGCTCCTCTTCGGCGAGGGCTACGACAAGAGCAAGATCATCGCTGCCGATCTCTCCGACGACGGCCGCTGGCTCGTCATCCACGTCCTGCACGGCTCGGCGGCCGACAAGACGGAGATCTACGTCCAGGACGTCGCGGGCGGCGGGCCGGTGACGCCCATCGTCAACGACGTGCAGGCGCGCTTCTCCGGGGCCGTCGGCGGCGACACGCTCTTCATCCAGACCAACTGGAACGCCCCCAACAGCCGCGTGCTGGCAGTGGACTTGAAGAATCCCGTGCGGGAGAGCTGGCGCGAGGTGGTGCCCGAGTCGGGCGACGTCATTGACGGGATGTCGCTCGTCGGCGGGCGGCTCTTCGTCGACTACCTCCACAACGTGCGCTCGCGCGTCCGCGTGCTCGAGCCCGACGGCCGCCCGGTGCGCGAGATCAGCTTCCCCGCGCTCGGCTCGGTGAGCGGCATCGGCGGGCGCTGGGACTCGACCGAAGCCTTCTACAGCTTCACCTCCTTCCACATCCCCACCACCATCTACCGCTACGACACCGCCGGCGGCCAGCAGGACGTCTGGGCGCGACTGAACGTGCCGCTCGACGCGAAAGACTTTGTGGTGCGGCAGGTCTGGTACGAGTCGAAAGACGGGACGCTGGTGCCCATGTTCCTGGTGCACAAGAAGGGGATTCGCCTGGACGGCTCCAACCCGACGCTGCTCTACGGCTACGGCGGCTTCACGGTCACCATGACGCCGTTCTTTTCTTCCACCGCGGTCGTCTGGGTCGAAAACGGCGGCGTCTACGCCGTGGCCAACCTGCGCGGCGGCGGCGAGTTCGGCGAGAAGTGGCACCGCGCCGGCATGCGCGAGAACAAGCAGAACGTCTTCGACGATTTCATCGCCGCCGCCGAGTGGCTCATCGGGAACGGCTACACCAGCCCCGAGCGGCTGGCCGTCAGCGGCGGCTCGAACGGCGGCCTGCTGGTGGGCGCCATGCTGACGCAGCGGCCCGAGCTTTTCCGCGCCGTGGTCTGCTCCTATCCGCTGCTCGACATGATCCGCTACCACCAGTTCCTGGTGGCGCGCTTCTGGGTGCCGGAGTACGGCTCGTCGGACGACCCGGAGGAGTTCAAGTACCTGCTGGCCTACTCGCCCTACCAGAACGTCAAGCCGGGGACGAAGTACCCGGCGGTGCTTTTCATCTCGGGCGACTCGGACACCCGCGTCGCGCCGCTCCACGCCCGCAAGATGGCGGCGCTCGTGCAATCCGCCACCGGCTCGGAGCGCCCGGTGCTGCTGCATTACGATACCAAGTCGGGCCACTCCGGCGGCCAGCCGGTCTCGAAGCAAATCGAAGACGCCACCGACTCCTTGAGCTTCCTCTTCTGGCAACTGGGCGTGGGCACGGCCGAGCCGGCGGTCAAGGGCGAGAGTCGGTGAAACCTTCGCGCCCGTCTCGGCGTCCAATGGAGGCAAGGGCGAAGGGAGAAAAAACGGGACTGTCATCCTGAGCGCAGCGAAGGATCTCAATCGAAAGGATTACCTCGGGTGCAAAGTTTGAGATGCTTCGCTCCGCTCAGCATGACAAGCTTGGCCTAGGGAGGCGAGAACGATGCGGAGAATGGGAATCTTTGCCGTAGTGGTGGTGATTCTGGCCGGGGCAGCGGCCCTCGGCTGGCGGGTGTATTCGGGCCCGGCGGCGCCGGCGGGGCAGGTCGCGCTCGGGCAGGCGGTGGCGGACTTCACGCTGCCGGACACGAACGGGCAGCAGCATTCGCTGGCGAGCCTGAAGGGCGAGAAGGGGACGCTGCTCATCTTCATCGCCACGCAGTGCCCCTACTCGAACGCCTACAACCAGCGGATGGAGGCGCTCCACCGCGACTACAACGCGCGCGGCATCCGCCTGGTCGGCATCAACCCCAACAAGACCGAGCCCGCCGAGGAAGTCCGCAGCCACGCCCAGCAGAACGGCCTGACCTTCATCGTACTGAAGGACCCGGACAATCGCATCGCCGACTACTTCGGCGCCTCGGTCACGCCGGAAACCTACCTGCTTGATGCCGGGAACGTCCTGCGCTACCACGGTCGGCTCGACGCCGACCACAAGGACGCGGGCCTGAACTCCGGCGAGCTCCGCCAGGCGCTCGAGGAGCTGCTGGGCGGCCAGGCCATCGCCAACACCGGCAAGAAAGCTTTTGGCTGCACCATCAAACGTGTCGGGTAAGCGCGCGCCCGGCCTCGTCCTGGCGATCCTGCTGGCGACAACCCTGGGGGCTTGCTCCGGCAGCGAGCCGAGCGCGCCGTTGCCGATTACAACGGCAGCCGAATGGATTGACCTCGCGGGTCTCGAGCAGCGGATCGAAGCCGAGCGCGGCCGCGTGGTGGTGGTGAACTTCTGGGCCACCTGGTGCGAGCCCTGCCGGGAGGAGTTCCCCGACCTCGTCGCGCTCGACCGCCGCTACCGCGCCCGCGGCCTCACTTTCCTTTCCGTCTCGCTCGACGACCCTGCCGAGCGCGACACCCAGGTGAAAAAATTCCTCGCCGAGCAGAAGCCGTCATTCGCCGTCTTCGTCAAGACCGCCGGCGACCCAGACCAGTTCATCAACGGCGTCGACCCCGCCTGGAGCGGCGTGCTCCCCGCCACTTTCATCTACGACCGCCAGGGCCAGCGCCGCCACGCTATCTTCCAGCCCCAAACTCTGGCCCAGCTCGAACAGCGCATTCAGCCGCTGCTCTCCTCATCCCAGTAGCGGCGAGGAACGCGCTTCGGGCCGCGCCAGCGGCACGGCGTTCCTCGTCGGTTGTTCTCCGAACTGCCGACGACGAAGCGCCCCGCCTGCGGCGGGGCAACCGGCTTCGTCGCCGCTACCAGCCACCGGCGGGGCTGGCGGCATCCTAAGTCTATGTGGGATAATGAAGCGCTCGGGCGCGGCCCGGAGGCAATCTTCAAAGTGAATCTTTCCCGGACAGTGCGTCGGCTTTTTTCTCTCGCCATTCTTCTTTGTGTTCCCGCACTGCTGGTGGCGCACCCTTCGACGGAGCTCAGGGTGCCCCGGGCGGAAGACGAAGGGCAGCAGAAGCCGCCGGCGACGCCGGCGCCCCCGGTGAGCGCGGCGGCCGACGCCAAGGCCAAGGCCTATTACCACTTCACCCTGGCGCACCTCTACGAGGAGCTGGCGCAGCTCTACCGCCGCGGCGAGTACCAGCGGCAGGCCATCGACGAGTACAAGGAAGCGCTGAAGTACGACCCGAACTCCGCCATCCTGGCCGTGCAACTGGCCGAAGCCTACCGCCGCAGCGGGCGCATCCGCGACGCCGTGGTCGAAGCCAAGCAGGTGCTCTCGACCGACCCGGACAACCTCGCCGCGCACCGCTTGCTCGGGCACATCTATTTCGAGACCCTGGGGGAGCTCGGCTCCGACTCGCAGGCCCAGCCCACCCTGCGCCTCGCCGTCGAAGAGTTCGAGCACATCACCCGCCTCGCGCCCGACGACTCGCTGGCCTGGCTGAACCTCGCCCGGCTCTACCGCATGGACAACGACCCGCGCCAGGCGGAAGCGGCGCTGCAAAAGCTGCTGGCGATGGAGCCGGAGTCCGAAGAGGGCCTCTCGCAGCTCGCCCTGCTTTACAGCGACCAGGGCGACTTCCAGAAGGCCATCGAACTGCTCGAGGGCGCCGCCGCCCAGTCGAGCTCCGACAAGCTCTTGAGCGCACTCGCCTACGCCTACGAGCAGGCCAACGACCTCGACAGCGCCGTCCAGACTTACCGGCGCGCCCTGCAAGAGAACGACGACCCCGAGCTGCGCCAGCGCCTGGCCGAGCTGCTGCTGCGGGCCGACCGGCTGGAGGAAGCCCTGGCCGAGTACCAGGCGCTCGCCGAGGGTGAGCCCGGCGACGCCGAACTCCAGTTGCGGCTCTCGCAGATTTACCGTCACCAGCGCCGCTTCGCCGAAGCCCAGGCTGCCCTGGCGCGCGCCCAGGAGCTGGCCCCCGACAGCCTCGAGATCGGCTTCAACGAGTCGCTGCTCTACGAGGCGCAGGGCGACTTCCGCGCCGCCCTGGGCGTGCTCTCCGAGATGGTGGCGCGCCTGACCAACGCCGCCGGCGACTACTCGCCCGAGGAGGCGCGCCGGCGCGCTATAGTGCTCGAGCGCTTGGGGTCGCTCCACCGCCAGATGGAATCCTTCGACGACGCCGTCGAAGTCTTTCGACTGCTGCTGCCGCTCGGCGAAGAAGAAGCCCGGCGCGGCTACGCCCAGATCATCGAGACCCAGCGGCAGGCGCGCCGGCTCGAGGCCGCCCTCGCCACCGCCCAGGAGGCGCTGGAGCGTTTCCCGGAGGACTCCGACCTCACCCTGCAACGGGCCGGCCTGCTCGCCGACCGCGGCGACCTGGAGCAGGCGGTGGCCGCCGCCCGCAACCTGCTCGACGACTCGCCCGCCGACCGCGAGGTCTATCTCACCCTGGCCCAGATTTACGACCGCCACAAGCGCTACCCCGAGGCCGAGGCCGCCCTCGCCGAGGCCGAAAAGCTTTCGCGCCCGGGCGCGGAGATCGAGTACATCCACTTCCTCCGCGGCGCCCTCTACGAGCGGCAGGAGAAGTACGACCTGGCCGAGGAGAGCTTCCGGCGTGTGCTGGCGATGAACCCGAAGAGCGCCGTCACCCTGAACTACCTGGGCTACATGTTCGCCGACAAGAACATGAAGCTGGAGGAGTCGGTTGCGCTCATCCAGCGCGCGCTCGAGCTCGACCCCTACAACGGCGCCTACCTCGACAGCCTGGGCTGGGCCTACTTCCGCCTGGGCCGGCTCGACCAGGCCGAAGAGTACCTGGTGAAGGCGCTCGAGCGCTTGAGCCGCGACCCCACCATCCACGACCACCTGGGCGACGTCTACTACAAGACCGGCCGGCTGCCGCTGGCCGAAAAGGCCTGGGAGCGCGCCCGCGAAGAATGGCAGCGCACCGCGCCCACCGAGCTCGACCCGAAAGCCTTCGCCCGCCTGGAAGAAAAACTCCAGGCCCTCAAGAATCGCCTCGCCCAGGAAGGTTCGAAGAAAGCTCCGCAGTGAGTTGCGGTTGGCGGTGATGTCCTCCTCCTGGTTGCTGCTGCCCGCCTTCGCCAAGATCAACTTGAGCCTGGAGCTCCTCGGCCGGCGCGCCGACGGCTACTGCGAAATCCGCACGCGTTACCAGACGGTCAGCCTGTACGACCGCCTGCGGCTGCGCTTGACCCGCGGCGGTGAAATCGTCGTGCGCGTGCCCGGCGGCGGCGCCCCGGCGGGGCGGGCCAACCTGATTCACCGCTTGCTGGCGCGGGCGCGGCGCGGGCTGGGCCTGCGGCGCGGCGTCGAGGTGGAGCTCGAAAAAAACATTCCGGTCGAGCGCGGCCTGGGAGGCGGCTCGAGCGACGCCGCGGCGGCCCTCCTCGGCCTGCTGCGGCTGACGCGCACGCGTGTGTCCGAAGAGGAGCTGTGTCGGCTGGGAGCGAGCCTGGGCGCCGACGTGCCGTTTTTTTTCGCGGGCGGACACGCTCTCGGCGTCGGCCGGGGCGACGACATTCATCCCCTTGATGATATCGAGCCCGCTTATTGCCTGCTGCTGTGCCCGCCGCGGCGCATCCCGACGCGCGCCGCCTACGCCTGGGCGGCCCGCGCGGGATTGACGCGGCGGCGGCGTCCGGCTATCATAGCGGATTCGCCGGATGGACTCTGGGGCACCGGGAACGATTTTGAACCCGTTGTCTTCTCGCGCTTCCCGGAGCTTGCTAGAATGAAAGCCGCGTTGCTGGGAGCGGGCGCGCGTCAGGCGGGGCTCTCGGGAAGCGGCTCCACCGTTTACGCGCTGTTTACCCATCGAGCCGCCGCCGAACGGGCGGCGGCGGGCTGGGCCCGCGCCGCCGGCGTCTTCCTCGCGGAGACGCTCTCGCGGGCGCGCTACCGGCGCGCGTTGGGATGGGGAGTCGTCCAACGGTAGGACATCTGCCTTTGGAGCAGAAGAACCAGGTTCGAATCCTGGCTCCCCAGCCAGATTCGGGTCCGGGATGAGTTGGGAGCGGAGCCAAGAGCCGTGAGCGGAAATCGCTACAAGGTCTTCAGCGGCAGCGCCAACCGCGCGCTGGCCGAAGAGATCTGCCAGAACCTGAGCTTGCCGCTGGGCGACTCCACCCTGGGGCGCTTCAGCGACGGCGAAATCTACTTCCAGGTGAACGAGAACGTGCGCGGGGCCGATGTCTTCGTGGTGCAGCCCACCTGCCATCCGGTGGACTCCCACCTGATGGAATTGTTGCTGATGATCGACGCCTTCAAGCGCGCTTCCGCCGCCCGCATCACCGCCGTCATGCCCTACTACGGCTACGCCCGCCAGGACCGCAAGGACAAGCCGCGCGTGCCCATCTCCGCCAAGGTGGTGGCCGATTTGCTCGAAACCGCCGGGGCCAACCGGGCGCTGTGCCTCGACCTGCACGCCCCGCAGATCCAGGGCTACTTCAACGTCCCCGTCGACCACATCTACGCCTCCCCGGTGCTGCTCGAGTACTTCGCCCGCAAAAGCTTGCCGCACCTGACGGTGGTGGCCCCGGACGCCGGCGGCGTGGAGCGGGCGCGCTTCTTCGCCAAGAAGGTGGACGCCCCGCTGGCCATCATGGACAAGCGCCGGGTGGACATCGACGTCTCGGAAGTCCTGAACGTCATCGGCGACGTTTCGGGGCGCACCGCCCTGGTGATTGACGACATCGTGGACACGGCCGGGACGCTGGTGAAGACCGCCGAGGCCCTGCTCGAGCAGGGGGCCAAGCAGGTCTTCGCCGTTTGCACCCACGCGGTGCTCTCCGGCCCCGCCATTGAGCGCATCAACGAGTCCGGGCTGACCGAGCTGGTGGTGACGAACTCGGTGCCCTTGACGCCCGAGGCCCAGAAGTGCGACCGCATCAAGGTCTTGAGCGTGGCGCCGCTGCTGGCCCGCGCCATCCGCTCCATCCACGAAGAAGCGTCGGTCTCGACGCTCTTCGTCTAGCGGGAGAGCGAGGGAATGGACAAGCTGAAAGTGGAAGCGCAGCCCCGGCCGGGCCGGGGCAAGAATCGCGCCCGGGAGCTGCGCCGGGCCGGGCAGGTGCCCGCCGTCGTCTACGGCGGCGCCGCCGAGCCGCTGGCGCTGGCGGTGGACCCGCGCCTCATCGAGAAGATCCTGCACTCGGAATCCGGCCAGAACGCCGTCCTCACTCTGACCATCAAGGGCCACGGGCAGACCGCGGCGATGATCCGCGACTGGCAGGCCGATCCGGTCAAGGGCCGCGTCTTGCACGTGGACTTCCTGCGCATCGCCATGGACGTGCGCCTGAAGGTGAAGGTGCCGGTGCACCTGCGCGGCGAGCCCATCGGGGTGAAGCAGCAGGGCGGCATCCTCGAGCCGGTGCAGCGCGAGGTGGAAGTGGAGTGCCTACCGGGCGACATCCCCGACGACTTCGTCGTCGACGTCAGCGAGCTCGCCATCGGCAAGGGCGTGCGCGTCGGCGACCTGAAGATTGACAACCGCAAGCTCCGCATCCTCACCGACCCCGAGCGCGTCCTCGCCCACGTGGTGGCGCCCAAGGCCGAAGAGGAGAAGCCGGCCGAAGAAGCCGTGGTGGCGGCGGTGGCCGCCGAAGCCCCGGCCGAGCCGGAAGTCATCCGCAAGGGCAAGGCGGAAGCCGAAGGCGAGGAGGCCGGGGAAGCGGCTCCGGCGGGCGCCGAGGGCGAGAAGAAAGAGAAGAAAGAGAAGAAGTAGCGGATGCGGTTGATCGTGGGGCTGGGCAACCCGGGCCGCGAGTACGCCCACACCCCGCACAACCTGGGCTTCGCCGTCATCGAGCGGCTGGTCGAACAAGCCCGCCTCCGCCGCCGGCAGCGGGCCTTCCGTTCGCACTTGTGGCGGGGCCGGCTGGACGGGAAGGAAGTGGTGCTCGCCCAGCCGCAGACGTACATGAACTTGAGCGGCCCGGCGGTGGACGAGCTGCTGCGGGCCGAAGGCCTGGAGTCGGCGGACCTGATTGTGGTCGCGGACGACGTGGCCCTGCCCTGGGGGCAGCTCCGCCTCCGCCAGCGCGGCAGCGCCGGCGGGCACAACGGTCTGGAGTCGGTCATCGCCGCCGTGGGCACGACCGAGTTCCTCCGGGTGCGGCTGGGGATCCAGCCCCGCGAAGGCGCGGTGAGTGACCTGGCCGAATACGTCCTGGCGCCCCTGGGCGCGGAGGAGCGCAAGCTGGCCGAAGCGATGGTGGCCGAGGCCGCCGAGGCGGTGCGGGTCATCCTGCGGGAAGGCCCGAGCCGGGCCATGACCCGGTTCAACCGCCGGCCGGCGCCCGAGCCAAAGTGAGTTTTTCTTGAGGTGAGCATGAGAACCTACGAAGTGATTTTCATCCTCCGGCCGGATTTGCCGGAGACCGAGACCGACGCGCTCATCGAGCAGATGCAGCAGAGCGTGACCGGCGCCGGCGGCCGCGTCACCAACGCCGACAAGTGCAAGTGGGGGAAGCGCCCGCTCGCCTACCGCGTCCACGGCCAGCGCGAGGGCTTCTTCGTCCTGTTTGAAGTCGAGGGGGGCGGCGAGGCGCTGCGCGAGCTCGAGCGGCGGCTGAAGGTGGCCGAGCCGGTTCTGAAGCTCCTGAGCGTGCGCGTGGACCTGGAACGCAAGCGGGCGGAGAAGCACCGCCACAAGCGCGAGCACCGCGCCGCCCGCCGCCATCGCCCCGTAACGGGCGGTCCCAGCGCCGCCGAAGCCCGCCCGCCGGACGGGCCGGCCCCGACCGGCGCCTGACTTCTCGAGAGGAAAGGGAAAGGAGACCATGACCGACAATCCCAGCGTTCCGGCCCCTGCCGGAGGCGAAGCCCGCAGCCCCGAGAGACCTCCCGCACCGCGCGGCCCGCGCGAGGGCGGCCGGCGCGACGACCGCGGGCGTGGCCCGCGCCGCGGCGGTCCCGGAGGCGGCCCCGGCGGCCGCCGCTTTTTCCGCCGCCGCCGCGTCTGCAAGTTCTGCGTGGAGAAGATGGACCACATTGACTACAAGGACGTGAACGTGATCAGGCAGTTCGTGGGCGACCGGGGCAAGATTCTGCCGCGGCGCATCTCGGGCGTGTGCGCGCCGCACCAGCGGCAGTTGAAGGTGGCCATCAAGCGGGCGCGCAACATCGCCCTGCTGCCCTTCGCCACCCTCACGTCGTAGGAGCCCGCATGGAAGTGATCCTGCGCGAAGACGTTCCCAAGCTCGGCCACCGGGGCGACATCGTCACCGTCAAAGAGGGCTACGCCCGCAACTACCTCTTGCCGCGCAAGCTGGCCCTGGAAGCCACCGCCTCCAACCGCCAGCAGATCGATGCGATGAAAGCCGCGGCCGCGCGCCAGCGGGCCACGGAAAAGTCCGGGGCGGAGTCGCTGGCGGCGCAGCTGGCCGCGCTGACGCTCACCATTCCCGCCAAGGCGGGCGAGTCCGACCAGCTCTTCGGCTCCGTCACCGCCATGGACGTCGCCGCCGCGCTCGAAGCCAAAGGCTTTCACATCGACAAGCGCAAGCTGGAGCTCGACGAGCCGCTGAAAACGCTGGGCGAGTACAAGGTGGGGCTGCGCTTGCACCCGGAAGTGACCGCCAGCGTGCAAGTGAACGTAGTCCGGGAAGAGTAACCAGCCCCGAAGCCTCGGGGCCAGCTTCTCCGCATCTTCTTTTCCACAGCGAGTCACAACTTTCTCGCGATTTCCACCGGAAAGTCACAAGCGCAAGGCGCTTTTCGCTTGCCTCGCCGCTCCCGCCCGAAGAGAATCGCCGCGCTTTCGAAAGCGGCCCTGCCACTCGCCGGTTAAGAGCCGGCGAGATCGGAAGGCCGGTCGCCCTCCCGATGCCGCGGGAGGAAGCGGGGCGCGGGCCCGTAAGGGCGCGCGACTCCCGCCAGAGCCCGGGAAAAAAAACGGGCCAGGCCCGCTCCGATCATGATCGGAAACGGGCCAAGCGGGACCGGGGCAGGGAAAAGCTCGAACCGTGACCGCGCCGGATGACGAGTGGGGCCTCACGGCTCCATCCGCTCCCGCCCAGCGGGTCCCCGCAAGCAAGGGGAGTCCGGCCGGTCCGATTCGGGCCAGCCCGAAGTCAGCGAAAGCCGGCTCCGGGCGTGTCCGTCGTGCGCGGCCAGGCTGTTCCGGACCCGTGCAAGCGGGAACACGGGACGACCTGGCCGCCGGACGGCACGGGGCGGCCCGAATGCGGGCACGTGGGGGCGGGGGTCGGAACCTCCCTCCTTGACATCAGCAAAGAAAAAGCGAAAATAGACCTGACCTTACATGCGCGGAGGTTTGTCGGGTGGCGGTTGATGTAACCCTGGAACGCAAGCTGCCGCACAACCCGGACGCGGAACGCTCCGTCCTCGGCGCCATCCTCCTCGACAACCAGGCCTTCCACCCCGCCATCGAAGTCCTCGGGGCCGAAGACTTTTTCCTCGACAGCCACCGGCGCATCTTCACGCGGATGATCGAGCTCTCGGAGTCGAGCCGCCCCATCGACCTCATCACGCTGCACGAGGAGCTGGAGCGGGCCGGCGAGCTGGAGGCGGCCGGGGGGTCGGCCTACCTGGGGTCGCTGGTGGACGGGGTGCCGCGGGTCACCAACGTCGAGCACTACGCCCGCATCGTCAAAGAGAAGGCGCTGCTCCGCAACCTCATCCATGCCTCCAACAACATCCTCACGCAGGCCTTCGAGGCCGAAGAGCCGGCCGACGAGGTGCTCGACCGCGCCGAGCACTCCATTTTCGCCCTGGCCGAAGAGCGCGTCAAAGCCGGCCTGCTCTCGCTCAAGGAAATCGCCCGCGCCACCCTGCCGCGCCTGGACGAAGTCTTCGAGCGCCGCCAGCACATCACCGGGCTGGCCACCGGCTTCACCGATTTCGACAACCTGACGTCGGGGTTGCAGCCCGCCGACCTCATCGTGCTGGCCGCTCGCCCCGCCATGGGCAAGACGGCGCTCGCCCTGAACATCGCCCAGCACGCCGCTCTGCAGCTCGGCAAGACCGTGGCCGTCTTCAGCCTGGAGATGGCGCGCGAGGCGCTCCTTTTCCGCCTGCTCTGCGCCGAGGCGCGGGTGGACTCGCACAAGTTCCGCAGCGGCTTCTTGAGCCGCGAGGAAATGACGCGGCTGACGGTGGCGCTCGGGCGGATGTCGGAAGCGCCCATCTTCATTGACGACACTCCGGTCTTGACTGTGCTCGAGATGCGCGCCAAGTGCCGCCGGCTCCAGGCCGAGCACGGCCTGGGCCTGGTGGTGGTGGACTACATGCAATTGATGAGCGGGCGCGGGCGCTACGAGAACCGCACCCAGGAGATTTCCCAGATTTCGCGCGGCTTGAAGGCCCTGGCCAAGGAAGTGCGCGTGCCCTTGATTGCCGTCAGCCAGTTGAGCCGCGCCCCCGAGCAGCGCGGGGGCGACCACCGCCCGCAGCTGTCGGACCTCCGCGAGTCGGGCTCCATCGAGCAGGACGCCGACGTCGTCGCCTTCATCTTCCGCCCCGAGGTCTACCGCGACCCCGACGCCGTCACGGAAGAAGAGCGTGGCCGCGCCGAGCTCATCGTCTCCAAGCAGCGCAACGGCCCCACCGGCAAGATCCACCTCGCCTTCTTGCGCGAGTTCACCCGCTTCGAAAACCTCCTCCGCCACCCCGGCGAAGAAGAATAGTATTCCCAGCGGCCCGTGCCGCTGGGATTCCCGAAAAGCAGATCCCTCGGGGCCAGGGCAATCAAGCCCTCGGGATGACAGAGGGGAGGTGCGCGAGTCTCCCTCTTGTCATTCCGCTCGGGGTGCCCTGAGCGAAAGTCGAAGGGCATGCGTCGCGACGCGTCTCCGGACGCATAACGCATGCCACCCCGGCCTTACCCCTCCTTACCGCCCCGGTAGCGGCGACGAATCCCGTCTTTGGGGATTCGTCGTCGGTTCGTGTGAAAAGCCGACGAGGAATGCGGCCCGGCAGCCCCGGGCCAAGCGCATTCCTCGCCGCTACCTCCGTCGGGTTGCGCTTTTGGCGGCTTCGCGGTACAACTGTGCGATGTTGGCGCGACGCCGACCCGCCTACGCTAAAGCTTCGGCGGGCAGGGCATCCTTTGCGGACGGCGGCGCGTCGGAGAAAGTGTAGTCAGGTAGAAGCCCGAATACGGGCAAGGGAGAACCACCCTCCTGCGTCCCGAAGCTTCGGGACTTCGGAGGGTAAACAGGCAGCCCATGGCCCCGCGCCCCTGTTGGGCGGAGATTTCGCTCTCGCAGCTCAAAGAAAACCTGGCGATTATCCGCCGTCACATCGGCCCGGAGCGGAAAGTCCTGGCCGTCGTCAAAGCCGACGCCTACGGGCACGGCGCCGTGCCGGTGTCGCGGGCGCTGGAAGAGGCCCGGGTGGACGCGCTCGGGGTCGCCTGCGTCGCCGAGGGAATCGAGCTCCGCCAGGCGGGCATCCGCGCCCCCATCGTAGTCTTGACCGGCTTTTTCCCCGGAGAAGAAAAAGACCTCATCGCGCACGACATCACCCCGGGCATCACCGAAGTCGGCCAGGTGGAGCGGCTGGAAAAAGCCGCCGGGGGCAAGCGCACGCGCATTCACGTCAAGATTGACACCGGGATGGGCCGGCTGGGAGTGCCCTGCAGCGACATCCCGCGGCTGCTCGACTGGCTGGCCACGAGCCCCAGCCTCGAGCTCGAAGGCCTCTACACCCACTTCGCCTCGTCCGAGGACTTCACCTCCCCCCAGACCGACGAGCAGGTGCGCTGCTTCGAGAAAGCGCGGGAGCAGTTCGCCGCCCGGGGACTGCGCCCGCCGCTCATCCATATGGCCAACACCGGCGCCATCGTGGCGCGGCCCGAAGCCTGGGGTACGATGGTGCGGCCCGGCTCGATGCTCTACGGCTATCTTTCTTTCTTCAAGTTCCCCGCCGGGCGGGACCGCTCGGCCGAGTTCGCCGCCCAGCTCCCGGTCAAGCCGGCGCTGACCCTGAAGGCGCAGGTGTACTTGATCCGGGAGTACGCGGCCAACGCCCCGCTCGGCTACGGGGCCAACTTCGTCACCCAGCGCCCCTCGCGCATCGCCGTCCTGCCCATCGGCTACGGCGACGGCTGGCGGCGCGGCTTGAGCGGGCGCTGCCGGGTGCTGGTGCGCGGCCAGTTCGCGCCCACGGTCGGCACCATCGGGATGGACTTGACGCTCGCCGACGTCACCGACGTCCCCGGCGCACAACCCGGGGATGAAGTGATGCTCATCGGCACCAACGGCAAGGCTTCGATTCTCCCCACCGAGCCCGCCCGCGCTCTGGGCACCGTGGCCTCGGAAGTCCTCTCCGGCCTGACCAAGCGCGTCCCGCGCGTCTACCGCGACTAGGGCCGTTCCAACCCCCGGGGCCCATGCGCGCACGATTCCGATGTGACTCGCTGTTTGGAACGGCCCAAGCCTTGTAGCGGCTCTTCCCGGGGTGTATACTCTCCGAACGGATTCATCCCGCATTCATAGAAGGAGGCACTTCTGAACCGCGAGACCCAGGAGGGGTTCCGCCGCGAGCGGCCCCAGGCTCCCCCGCCCGAGCGCCCCTCGAACCGCGTCCGGGCCGAGCCGCCCCCCGCGCCGGGTAAGCTTTCGGCCGGAGAGAAGTGGGGCTGGTTCGACCTGGCCGTCTTCCGCGTGAGCTTCGTCCTGCTGGCGGCCGCCGCCACGTATCACTTCCGCCCCTTCGGGATGTCGGCGATGAACGCCGCCGTCTTCGGCGCGGGCCTCGGGCTGGGCGGGGTGCTGCTCGAGATGCGCCTGCGGCACTCGAGCTTGAAGCGGCTGATCGGCGCGGTGGTGGGCGCCATCGCCGGCACGCTCTGCGCCTACCTGATGGCGCTGGTCTTGAGCGGGACCAACATCGAGCCCAAGTCGCTCTCCTTCCTCCAGGTGATTCTCGTCGTGGTGCTGGCCTACCTGGGGATGGTCATCGGCGCCAGCAAGGGCGACCTGCTGAACCTGCAGGCGCTCGGGGGCCTGTTCGGCGCCGAGCGCACTCACCGGCGGAACTACAAAATCCTCGACACCAGCGTCATCATTGACGGCCGCATCGCCGACATCGCCGAGGCCGGCTTCCTCGACGGCCTCCTGGTGATCCCGCAGTTCGTCCTGCGCGAGCTGCAGCTCGTGGCCGACTCCTCGGATTCTCTCAAGCGCAACCGCGGCCGCCGCGGCCTCGACATCCTGCACCGCATCCAGAAGATCCCGCACCTCCAGACCCACATCGTCGAGGAGGACTTCCCCTTCCTGCGCGACGTCGACCAGAAGCTCATCGAGCTCGCCAAGCGCTACGAGGGCAAGATCGTCACCAACGATTTCAACCTCAACAAGGTCGCCCAGCTCCAGGGGATCGAAGTGCTGAACATCAACGAGCTGGCCAACGCCTTGAAGCCCGTCGTCCTGCCCGGCGAGGCCATGCGCGTCTTCATCCTCAAGGAAGGCAAGGAGCACAACCAGGGCGTGGCCTACCTGGACGACGGCACCATGGTGGTGGTCGACAACGCCCGCCGCCTCATCTCCCGCACCATCGACATCACCGTCACCAGCGTGCTCCAGACCACCGCCGGCAAAATGATCTTCGGCCGCTACGAGGAGCCGCGCGGCGAGCGCCCGCCCGAGCGCGACCGCGGCCAGGAGCGCGAGCGCGCTCCCGCACCCAACCACCACCCCAGCCGCGAGGCCGCACCCGACGCGCAACCGTCGCGCAACCGCGCCGCGGCCGCCAACGAGCCCGAGAGTTCCGACTAGGGAAGCCGGCCGAGTCCTCCTGTGAGTGCTCCGCTACGCATCGTCGCCCTCGTCCCTGCCGCCGGGCTGGGCGTGCGCATGGCCGGGGGCCGCTCGGCCAAGGGCGCCGCGCCCCCTAAGCAGCTGCTCGAGCTCGACGGCGTGCCCATCCTGTTCTTGACCCTGCGTCGGCTTGCCGCGGGCAAACGAATCGAGCGCTTGATTGTCGCCGTGCGCCCGGGCGACCAGACGGCGGTCGAGGCTCGCGGAAAAAAAGAAGAGTATGCGGCGCGCCTCACCGTGGTGGCCGGGGGCGAGTCCCGCCAGGAGTCGGTGGCGAAGGCGCTGGAAAAAGTTCCCGCCGGCACCGACCTCGTGCTCGTCCACGACGCCGTGCGGCCCTTTGTCGAGCCGGCGGTCATCGAGCGCGTGATTGACGCCGCCGCCCAGACCGGCGCCGCCATCGTCGGCCTGCCCGCCACCGACACCGTCAAGCAGGTCGAGCCCGCCGGCGGCGGGCGCCAGTCGCGCATCACCGCCACCATCCCCCGCGAGCGCATCGTGCTCGCCCAGACCCCGCAGGTCTTCCGCTGCGCGCTCTTGAAGGAGGCGATGGCGGCGGCGGAGAAGGAC
>Ga0154909_1033_pt1 | contig 18589 bp, 19 predicted proteins | sample RifCSPhighO2_01_FD_105878 | JGI IMG/M metagenome (GOLD analysis project Ga0154909, IMG submission 105878) | Acidobacteria bacterium RIFCSPHIGHO2_01_FULL_67_28 | reverse complement strand
CGAAGCCACCGTGCCCAAGGTTACCGTCATCACGCGCAAGGCCTACGGCGGCGCCTACTGCGTTATGGCCTCGAAGCACATCCGGACCGACATCAACTACGCCTACCCGACCGCCGAGATTGCGGTGATGGGGCCCGAGGGCGCGGTGAACATTGTCTACCGGCGCGAGCTGGCGGCGGCGAAAGACGCCGAGGCCGAGCGGGCGCGGCGCGTGGAAGAGTTCCGCGAGCGCTACGCCAATCCCTGGATTGCCGCCGAGCGCGGCTGGATTGACGCCGTGATCGAGCCGCGGCTGACGCGGCCCAAGCTCATCGCCGCCCTGCAGATGCTCGAGAACAAGAAGGACGCGAACCCGCCGAAGAAGCACGGCAACATCCCGCTGTGAGGTGAGCTGATGATCCTGCGGACGTTTGTGTTTCAAGCGAGCCAGAGCAAGCGGCGGACGGTAACGAGCTTCATGCGGCGGCGGGCGCTGCGGCTGCTCAAGCGCATCCCGGCCTGCCGCGCCGCGTTCTTCACGCGCAACCCCGGGCGGCGCGGCGAGTACATGTGGGTCACGGTCTGGACGAGCCCGGCCGGGCTGCGCCGGGCCCAGCGGCGGCCCGACTGGAAAGAGGTCGTCCGCATCGAAGAGGGCGACTACTTCGCGGGCCGGCCGCGCCACCGCCACTACCAGGTGCTGTTCAGGAAGTAGATTGGCTGTAAGTGCTTGAGAACACGAGAAAAATAGACATCCGCAAAAACCGCAAAAACCGCAAAAACCGTAGACATTCTTGAGGCTGGATGCTAGAAGCAAGAGGCTGGAGGAAAGGCAAGGGCGAGGTTGACGCTCGGGGGCGCCGGGGAGGCAGAAGGGAGGGGAGACAATCTCACCCGTGAAGATGTTGGTTATCAAACGGTTGCGCGGCGTGGCGGGGAATCTCACCGGCTAACTGCAGTTGGATCAATTAGATGAGAAGCTCCCCCGGGGTGGGTCAGATGGAAAGTAGCTGGCAGGGCAGGAGTTAAGCAGCGAGAATTCGAGAGAATCTCCCCTGACGGAGGCGAGACGATGGGCGAGGCGAACGGGCGGTTGATCGAGCAGCTCGACAGGCAGGTTGGGCGCTGGCACTTGTTGCAGCATCCGTTTTACCAGGCGTGGACCGCGGGCACGCTCGAGCGCGGCGCGCTCCAGCTCTACGCCGCCCAGTACTATCGGCACGTCGAGGCGTTCCCTGCGTACTTGCGGGAGCTCGCGGCGCGCGCCGATGAGGGGTTGCGCCCCGTGGTGGAAGAGAACCTCGCCGAAGAGTTGAGCCCCGGGCGGACGCACCCGGAGCTCTGGCGTGACTTCGCCGCGGCGGTCGGGACGAGCGAGCGCGAGCTCGACCACTCGGCGCCGCTGCCCGGAACCCGCGCCCTCGTCGAAACCTTCCAGCGCCTTTGCCGCGAGGGCTCGCCGGCCGAGGCGGTGGCGGCGCTCTATGTGTACGAGGCGCAGGTGCCGGAGATCGCCGCGAAAAAAATCGATGGCCTGCGGCGCTTCTACGGCGTCAGCGAGCCGAAGGGACTCGCCTACTTCGCCGTGCACGAAGAAGCCGACGTGCGCCACCGCGCCGCCTGGCGGCGCTGGCTCGCGGCGCAGCCCGAGGAGTCGAACGGCCCGGCGCTGGCCGCGGCCGAACGGGCGCTGCGCGCGCTCTGGGGCGCGCTCGACGGAGTCACGCCGCAGTGCGCCTGAAGGGATAAGGACGCGGGCTTGTTGCTGCGCCCTTTCGGGGTGCGCCAACGGCCTGCGGCAGCAAGGTAGGCGCTTTCGCGCCGGCTATAATGTCGCGCCTGAAGGCGCGACCCACAGGAGCCACCTGTGTTCCGCAAGATCCTCATTGCCAACCGCGGCGAGATCGCCGTACGCATCATCCGCGCCTGCCGTGAGATGGGGATCCGCGCCGCGGCGGTTTACTCGGACGTCGACCGCGCCTCCGAGCACGTGCTGCTGGCCGATGAGGCCTACGCCATCGGGCCGGCGCCTTCGACCGAAAGCTACCTGCGCATCGACAAGCTCATCGAAGTCGCGCGGCGCGCGCAGGCCGAGGCGCTCCATCCCGGTTACGGCTTCCTCGCCGAAAACCCGGCGCTGCCGCGGGCCTGCCGCGAGAGCGGCATCGTTTTCATCGGTCCGTCGGCGGAAGCGATGGAGCTGATGGGCTCGAAGACCGCAGCCCGCGAGGTTGCGGCCCGCGCGGGCGCGCCCGTGGTGCCGGGCGCGAAGGAGGCGCTGGGCTCGCTCGCCGAAGCCGGCGAGCGCGCCGCCGCGCTCGGCTATCCCGTCCTGCTGAAAGCGGTGGCGGGCGGCGGCGGCAAAGGGATGCGGCGGGTGGAAACGCCGGCCGAGCTCGCCGCAGCCTTCCGCGACGCTCGGTCGGAGGCCGAGAACGCTTTCGGTGACGCCTCGCTCTATTTGGAGAAGTATCTCGAGCGGCCGCGGCACGTCGAAATCCAAATCCTCGGCGACCTCCACGGCCACCTGATCCACCTCGGCGAGCGCGAGTGCTCGCTGCAGCGGCGCCACCAGAAGCTGGTCGAGGAGTCGCCCTCGCCGGTGATGACCGCCGAGCTGCGCGCCGCCATGGGCGAGGCGGCCGTGCGCATCGCCCGCGCCGGCGGCTACACCAACGCCGGCACCATCGAGTTCCTGGTCAAGCGCTCGGAGGGCGCGCCGCTGGGCTGCGAGTTCTTTTTCCTCGAGGTGAACGCGCGGCTCCAGGTCGAGCATCCGGTGACGGAGCTCGTGACCGGGCTCGACCTGGTGAAGGAGCAGATCCGCCTGGCCGCCGGCGAGCCGCTCGCCTACCGGCAAGAAGACATCCAGTGGCGCGGGCACGCCCTCGAGTGCCGCGTCTACGCCGAAGATGCGGAGAACAACTTCTTCCCCTGCCCGGGCCGCATCACGCGCCTGGAGCGGCCGGCGGGGCCGGGTGTGCGCGTGGACGGCTACGTCTACGAAGGGTGGAACGTGCCGCTTGAGTACGACCCGCTGCTCGCCAAGCTCATTTGCTGGGGCAATGACCGCGCCGAGGCCCTGGCGCGCTTGCGCCGCGCGCTCGACGAATACCTCATCGGCGGCATCCAGACGAACCTGCCGTTCTTCCGCCGGCTGCTCGACCGCGCGGAGTTCGTCCGCGGCGAGCTCGACACCGAGCTGATCGAGCGCATGCTGGACGAGAAGCCGGCGGCGGCCCCGTCCCGAATCTTCGGGACGCCCGTGGTGGATGCCGCCGCGGTCGCGGCCGCGCTCACAGAGGTCACTGCCGCCACGAACGGCCTGCGGCTTGCCGCTCCGGTGAGCCGCTGGAAGCAGGCGGCGCGGGAAGCGGCCCTGCGACGCCTGGGAAGCGGGCCGCGGCGATGAAGCTCGAGGTCAAGGTCGGCGGCGAGCCGCGCCGGCTCGAGCTGCGGCAAGCGGAGAACGGCTGGGAATGTCGCCTGGAAGGCGACCGGCGCAAGGTGGACGCGGTGGAGGTGGCCCCCGGCGTCTTCTCGCTGCTGCTCGAGGGCGAATCGTTCACTGTGCACGTCGAGCGCGTGGAAGACGCTTACCGCGTGCACACCCGCGGCGCGGACCTGGTGGCCGCGGTGGAGAACCCGCGGCGCTGGGCGGGTAGTAGCGGCGGCGCTCTCGGGCGTACTGGCCGCCAGGAAGTCAGCGCGCCCATGCCGGGCAAGATCGTTCGCGTGCTGGTGGCGGCGAGCCAGGCGGTGGAGGTGGGGCAGGGCCTGGTGGTGGTGGAAGCGATGAAGATGCAGAACGAGATTCCCTCGCCCAAGGCCGGCGTGGTAGAACAAGTGCTCGTGCGCGAGGGCGATACCGTGGAGCACGGCCAGGGCCTGGTGGTGGTGGCGTAGAAGGAGGAGCGATGGAAGAAGCGGCGCGGCTGGTGGGGATTGATGAGTTCGTGAAGGGCCTGGCGGGGCTGCCCGGCATCGCGCCCGCCACGGTGAATCCCTATCTGGCCGCGCAGCCGGTGCGGCCGGAGACGCTCCAGCCCTACACCTTCTTCAGCGCCGCCAGCTACACGCGCAACCTGATTTTCAAGAACGACCTGTTCGAGCTCATCGCCATCTGCTGGGAAATCGGCCAGGCCAGCCGCATCCACAACCACCGCGAGCAGCAGTGCTGGATGGCGGTGCCCATCGGGAAGCTCAAGAACCAGAACTACCGCGTCGTCGAGCGCGACCCGGCGAAAAAAACTTGCCGGCTGACCGCGAGCCACGCCTGTTTCATCACGCCCACGCAACACCTCGAAGTGGACCAGGGCGAGCCCGTGCACCAGGTCCTGAACCTGGCGGAATGGAAGGAGCGCGCCGTCAGCCTGCACCTCTACTCGCGGCCGTTCTCGACCTGCGAGGTCTACTCGCTCGAGAAAGGCACCTACTGCGACGTCCCGCTTTACTACACCAGCGAGTACGGCAAGCTCTCGGCGGGCGAAGCCGCTGCGCTAAGCCGCTGACTGATCCCCTCTTCGTCCAGCCGGCGGTTCCGAAAGCTCTTGTCATGCTGAGCGAAGCGAAGCATCTCAGTCTGAGATTCTTCGCCCCGACAAGGCCGGGGCTCAGAATGACAGGCAGGACAGGCGAGGCAACTACGGAGCCACGCGGTGGGACTCGAGGATCTGCCGCGCCAGGTAGTTGGCCACGCGCGCCTGGTTGCGGGCGCGCTCGATGTAGGCGGCCTCGAGCAATTGCCGCTTGTGGGCCAGCAGCTGCTCGCGGATGGTCTGCTGCACGCTCGGGTCGGCGAGTTCTCGCTGGCCGGGCTCTTCGCGCTCGAGCAGCTTCACCAGGTGATAGCCCGACGGCGTGCGCACGGGGCCGACGACTTGTCCCACGACCGACTGCTGGACGGCGGCGCGCAGCGCGGGCGGCGCTTGGGCCAGGCTCGACTCGGCGAAGAATCCCAGGTCGCCGCCGGCGAGCGCGGTGGCCGGATCTTCCGAATAGTTCCGCGCCAGCTCGCGGAAATCGTCGCCGGCGCGCAGGCGCGTGAGCAGCGCCTGGATCTTGCGCTGGGCTTCGAGGTCGCTCGCGGCGTCGTCGTTCTTGAGGTTGCGCACTTGCGGCTCAGGCCGCGGCGTGACCAGAATCTGCGCCACGTGATACTGGGTCTCGAGGAAGCGGAAGCGGTTCTGGTGCTGCTCGTAGAAGTCGGTGACTTCCTGGTCGCTCACCTCCAGGCCGGCGGCCAGGCTCTTGTCGAGCAGCTTGCGGAGAGAGATTTCACGGCGCAGCTCGGCCTTCAATTCCTCCAGCGTCATCCCCTGGGCGGTGAGCTGCTGCTGGAACTCCTCGGGGCTGAAGGTGGAGCGCAGCTCCTCGAGGCGGGCTTCCACTTCGCCGTCCGTCGCCAACAGGTTCGCCTGCGCCGCTTTCTGCCAGAGGATTTCGTCCTGGATGAGCTCGTTCAGGATGGCGAGCTTGCGCGCCTGGATTTCCTCGGCCGTGGGCGGCTCGGGCTGCAAGCCCACCTGGCGCTGGTAATACTTCTCCACCTGCGAGCGCAGGATGGGCCGGCCGTTGACCTCGGCCCAGACCTCGTCGCCCGCGGGCGGCTGCGCGCCGCAGCCTGCGAGCGCGGCCAGCAGCAGCCACGCCCCGGCCGCGCGCGCCCGGCGTTCTCCCCGCATGGACGCCATTCTATCCGGCCCGCGGCTGCCGTGTCACGGCTGCGGCGGCGGCGGCGCCGGCTTGCGCGGCAGCAGGTCGTCGAGCTGGGCGACGTTGTAGGCGAAGACGGCCAGCACCTGCGCGCCGTTCAGCAGGTCTTCGCGGATGACCTTGTCAAAGGTGTCGGCCTGCGAGTGGTGGGTCTGGTTGTAGGTGGCGCGCTCCTGCTGGCAGAAGAAGCCGGGCACGCCGACGCGGTTGAAGGAGGTGTGGTCGGAGCCGCTGATGGTACGCAGGCTCAACTCTTCCATGTTGAGCATCTGCCGCAGCGGGCGCACCAGGCGGCTGACGATGTCGTAGACCTGCGAGTTGCCTTGCAGGGCGATGGTCTCGACGCGGCCGGTGCCGGAATCGTGGACGAGCACGGCCGAGACTTTCGCCATCTCCTCTTTGTGCGCCTCGACGTAGGCGCGCGAGCCGTTCAGGCCCTGCTCTTCGCCGGAGAAGAGCACGAAGCGGAGGGTGCGCCGGGGTTTGAGGTCGAGCTGGCGCAGCACGCGCGCGGCTTCGAGCAGGACGCTGGTGCCGGTGCCGTTGTCGGTGGCGCCGGTGCCGAGGTCCCAGCTGTCGAGGTGGGCGCCGAGGATGACGACTTCGTCGCGCTTCTCGCTGCCGGGGATTTCCGCCACGGTGTTGTAGACCTCGACCGGCCCGGCGCTGAACTCGCCGCCGCCGATCTCGAGCTCGACCGTCATCGGCTGGTCGTTCTTCCGCAGCCGCCAGAGCAGGTCATAGCTCTCGGGCGTGAGGAAGGCGGTGGGAAGCTTGGCGGGACTGTAGTCGCGGCCGACGCTCGACATGTTGAACAGGCCGAAGCCCTTGTCGGAGTCGCGCAGCAACCCGACGACGCCTTCCTGGACGAAGAAGTCCTCGCGCTCCTGGGAGAAGCGGCGCCGGGCGGCGAAGTCGCGCTCGGGCTGCGGCGGGCGCGGCAGCAGCGGGCGCTCCTCGATGGGCTGGCGCGGCTCGGGCTCGGTGGTGATGACCAGGGCGCCGCGCAGCTTGCCGCGGTAGGGCTCGAGCTCCTCCTTCTTCTCCGCCTTCACGTAGACCAGCGGACCGCGCAGCGCGCCCGCGCTGTTCGGGCTCCAGCCAGCGGCTTCGGCGGCCAGGCGGTGCTCGGCGGGCTCGACCACGCGCGCCCGCGCCCAGCCGCGCTTCCAGGAGTGGGCGATCGTCCAGGATTCGAGGTGGACGTTCACGAGGCCGTAGTCGCGGAAGCGTTGCGCGGTCCACTCGTTGGCGCGCTTCAGGTTCTCGCTGCCGGTCAGCCGCGGCCCGATGCGGTCAGAGAGGTATTCGAGGTTCTGCAGCTGCTCGGAGTGCTCGGCGATTTCGGTCAGGATGCGGCGGTTCGCTTCCGCCAGAGCGGCGTCGGCCGGCGCGGGCGAGGGCGCCTGGCCGGCGAGCAGCACCGCGGTCAGCAGGACGAGAAGGGCGGCGCGAACCAGCGTGCGGGTCATGACGCGAGGGTCCTCCGTGGAAAGTTGAGACAGCCAAAGGAACTGCTCACGCTAGTGGAGAGCGCGGCAAAAGTCAACCATCTGGCGGGCGCCGCGCCTTTCTGCTATACTGTGATTTCGGAAGCAGGCACCGATTCTCCCTGGAGTGAGCAGAAGCGATGGCGAAACGCTGTGACCTCTGCGGCCGCGGGCCGCGCTACGGCAACCGCATCTCGCACGCCCACAACGTCACCCGGCGGCGCTGGCTCATCAACCTGCAGCGCGTGCGCGTGCGGGTGGGCGGGACGCAGAAGCGGCTCCAGGTCTGCACCGCCTGCATCCGCAGCGGGCGCGTGCAGAAAGTCGCCTGACCCAACCTCTTTCCTACTTTTCCTCCACGGCAATCACATCAATCTCGACGCGCGCATCGCGCGGCAGGCGCGCCGCCTGGACGGTCGAGCGCGCGGGCGGCGGCGCGGAGAAAAAGCGGGCGTAGACCTCGTTCATCGCCGCGAAGTCGTTCAGGTCGGCGAGATAGACCGTGGTCTTGACCACGGCGGCCATCGAGCTGCCCGCGGCCGCCAGCACCGCTTCCAGGTTCTTCAGCACGCGCTCGGTCTGGGCGCGGATGTCGCCGCCGACGAGCTGGCCCGTGGCCGGATCGAGCGCCACTTGGCCCGACAAGAAGAGAAAGCCGCCGGCCTGGATTCCTTGCGAGTAGGGGCCGATAGCGGCGGGCGCGTTCGGGGTCGCAATCGCTTGTCTCACGTTTTTCTCCTCTCCGTGAATTGGCGGATTTCCTTCCGGCGCGCCGGACTACGGCGGCAGCGGGGCGCCGGCGCGGAGCAGCAACGCGCCGGGCTCGACGCGCTCGAGCGTGACTTCGTAGCTCGCCAGCGCCGTTCCCTCTTGCAACTGCTTCAGCTTTCCGCCCGCTGCCACCGGCCAGTCTTTGGGGAGGCGCACCGCCAGGCGCAGCCGGCGCGGCAGCGCCGGCGCGGCGCTGCGCGGCAGCGGGTACCAACCGGTGGCCGCGAGGCGGGCGCCCTTTTCGGTGACCGCGACGTCGGCCGGCGAGGAGGCGAAACCCGCCAACTCGAGGTCGTAGCCGACCACGACGACAAGCTTGTTGCCGAACGCCAGGGGTGCCCGCAAGCCCACGCGGAGCGGCGCGACGCGTTCGCCTTCGCCCTCGTCGGCATCGGCGCGCCAGGGCAGCTCGCCGTCGCGGTCCCAGACGGCGCTCACGCGCGCGCGGGCGCCGAGCGCGGCGGGGAAGTCGAACTCCAGCACTTCCAGGCTGCGGGGGCTGCGGTTGCGGAGGAAGTAGGTGGCGCGGGCGTAGAGCGCCTGCTCGCGGGGGTCGAGACGGGCCTCGAGCTCGACGCGCTCGATCTCAAGCTGCGCGGCGGCGGGTTCACCCTGAACAGGTTTACCGTGAACGGGCAGAGCGGCCAAGAGCAGGCCGGCGGCCAGGAGCAGCGGCGCAGGTCTCACGCGGAGTGGGCGCGCAGCAGGCGGGTGACGTCGCGGACGCCGGCGACTTTCTTCAGCGCGGCCAGGATGCGGTCGAGCTGCTTCATGGATTCGACGTCGAACGTCAGTTCGATGAGGGCGGTGCCGTCGGCCAGGGCGCTGCGGGCTTCGGCGGCGCGGATGTTGCACTTGTGGTTGGCGATGACGCCGCTGATCTGGGTGAGCAGGCCGGGCCGGTCGTTGGTGCGGATGGCGAGATGGACGGGATAGGCTTCGGGCTGGCCCTCGTCTTCCGCCCAGGTGACCTTGATGCGGCGCTCGAGGTCGTAGAGCAGGTTCTGCACGTTGGGACAGGCCTTGGCGTGGACGGCGATGCCGCGGCCGCGGGTGATGTAGCCGATGACCTCCTCGCCGCGGATGGGGTTGCAGCAGCGGGCGCGGTACATCATGAGGTCGCGGTCGTGCAGAGGCAGGCCCTTGTCTTCCAGGCGGAACATGCGCCGCACCGTCCGGCGCAGCCCGGCGCCGACCCGGGCGAGCGGCCGCTCCCGGCGCGGGGCGCGGCGCTCCTCGGGCAGCGGCTCCGAGCTCAAGCGGGCCAGCACCTGGCGGGGCGCGTACTTGCCGAAGCCGACGCGGGCGATGAGCTCGTCCGGTTTCTGGCAGCCGTGCTCGCGGGCCGCCGCCTGCCACTGCTCCTCGGCGACTTTCTTCAGGGAGAGGCCCAGGCGGCGGGCTTCCTTCTCGAGCAGGCGCCGGCCGAGCTCGACCGCCTGCTGGCGCTGGTGGGAGCGGATCCAGTGCTGGATCTTGTTGCGGGCGCGCGAGGTGCGCACCAGCGACAGCCAGTCGCGGCTGGGCGTGTGGGCGGGCTGGGTGAGGATTTCAACGATGTCGCCGTTCTGCAAGTGGGAGCGCAGCGGGACGATGCGGCCGTTGACCTTGGCGCCCACGCAGGTGTGCCCGATCTCGGTGTGGATGGCGTAGGCGAAGTCGACCGGCGTGGCCTGGCGGGGCAGCACCACCACGCGGCCCTTGGGCGTGAAGGTGTAGACCTCTTCAGGGTAGAGGTCGACCTTCAAGGTGGAGAGGAACTCGCTCGGGTCCTGCATCTCGCGGGCCCACTCGATGAGCTGGCGGAGCCAGGCGATGCGCTGCTGGTCTTCGGGGGTGACGGCGTCGCCTTCCTTGTAGCGCCAGTGGGCGGCGATGCCTTGCTCGGCCAGCCGGTGCATCTCCTGCGTGCGGAACTGCACCTCGAAGGGATGGCCGCTGGAGTGGATGACGGAGGTGTGCAGCGCCTGGTAGAGGTTCGGGCGCGGCATGGCGATGTAGTCCTTGAAGCGGCCGGGCACGGGGCGCCAGAGCTGGTGGAGGACGCCCAGGGCGGCGTAGCAGTCCCTGACCGACTCGGTGATGACCCGCACGGCCAGCAGGTCGTAGATCTGGTCCAAGGCCACGCCGTTGCGCACCATCTTCTGGTGGATGGAGTAGGGGCGCTTGATGCGGCCTTCCACCTGGGCGCCGATGCCGTTCGAGGTCATGGCCTCGGCGATGACCTTCTGCACGTCGGCCAGGAAGCTTTCGTTCAGGCGGCGCTTGTCTTCGAGCTGCCGGCGGATGTGGGCGGCGGCGTCGGGCTCGAGGCAGGAGAAGGCCAGGTCTTCGAGCTCGGAGCGCATGCGGCCCATGCCCAGGCGGTGGGCGATGGGGGCGTAGATTTCCAAGGTCTCGCGGGCGACGCGCTGGCGCTTGTCCGAGGGCAGATAGCTCAAGGTGCGCATGTTGTGCAGGCGGTCGGCCAGCTTGACCAGGACGACGCGCACGTCGTCCACCATGGCCAGCAGCATCTTGCGCAGGTTCTCGGCCTGCTCGGTTTCCTGCGAGGAGAAGTCGAGCCGGTCGATCTTGGTAAGGCCTTCGACCAGGTGGGCGACCTCGCGCCCGAACAGCTCCTCCAGAGTTTCCTGGCGGACGTGCGTGTCTTCGACGACGTCGTGGAGCAGGGCCACGGCCAGCGTGGTGACGTCCAGGCGCATCTCGGCGAGCAGGTGGGCCACTTCCAGGGGATGAGAGAGGAACGGCTCGCCGGAGGCGCGGGTCTGGGCGCCGTGCTCGCGGGCGGAGAACTCATAGGCGCGGCGCAGCAGGCCGAGGTCGCCCCCCAGGCGGTACTGCTCGGCCTTGTCGACGAGCTCGGTGAAGCGGGCGCGGGTCAGGGGGCTGGCGCCGGTTTCCAAGTTCGCGCTGGAGCGAGGCGGCGCCATCGTCCCACCCAAAAAACACCCGGGCTTACGTCCCGGGTTTCATTGTAGCAGAAAGGCGGCTACTGGATGGGGGCGCCCTGGGCCTCTTCGCGGAGGCGCTTCTGGCGGTCGAACATCTGGTCGGCGAGGTCGAGGTAGTGCTCGCGGTCCTGCGGGGTCTCGGCCAGGTCGGCCTTCTGGCGATAGATGAGGTTCAGGTAAGCGATGGCGTCGACGTACTTGGGATTGATTTGGATGGCCTTCTCGAGCATCTCGACGCCCTCGTCGGCCAGGGCGCCGTTTTTCTCGGCCAGCTCCTTGCGGGCGCGCTCGGGCAGCCGCTCGTCGGCGCGCGGCACCCGGTAGGACAAGCGGGTCTCTTCGTTGGCGCGGTGGCACAGCGCCCAGTTGAGCACCCCGATGGAGTAGTAGTGCTCGGGGTTCTGGGCGTCAATCTGGATGAGCTTGCGGCGGTACTCCTTGGACTTCTCAAACCACTTGCGGATTTCCTCGAGCGTCTTCTCGCCGCCGCCCAGGCCGTAGTAGAGGCTGGCGATGTAGCCGAGCGCGAGGACGTTCTTCGGGTCCTTCTCCAGCACCCGCTCGAACTCCTCGATGGCCTTCCGGGCAAGCTCCTTGTTCTCTTCCGAGGGGTTGCCGGGGACGAACTGGCTGGCGTAGGCGATGGCGAGATAAATACGGGCGTTCAGCAGGCTGGGGTCGAGCTCGATGGCCCGCTGGAAGTGCTCGATGGCGGTGTCGAACTGGGCGGCCTTGTAGGCGCGCACGCCCTTGTTCAGCTCATCGCGGGCGAGGAGCTTGCTGCAACCGGCCGCGAACAGCAGAGCGGAGAGCGCGAGAGCGAGAGCCAGCTTGGCAGGACGACGCATGAGCAAGCTCCTTGGCGACTGCCGATGGGGTAAGCCAGCCAGGCGGTGCTACTCGCCCGCCTCGACCTTGGCGGTGATCAACCCGATCTTATCCACGCCCGCGCCCTTGGCGATGTCGATGGCGCGAGCCACTTCCACAAACTCCAGCTCATCGGCTCCCTTGACGAACGCCACTTTCTCCGCCCGGGTCTTGAAGATTTGCTCCAACTCGAAGCCCAAGGTCTCCCAGGTCACATCCTTCTGGTTGATCTTCAGCGAGGTGCGCCCGCAGGTGGGGTTGGCGCATTCGATTTGGATGACGATGGTGCGGCTAGGGTCCACCTGTGGCTCCTGGTCGGGCGGGGGCGGCTGCGGCACCAGGGCATCCAGCCCCAGCGGCGTCAGCGGCGTCACCACCATAAAAACGATGATGAGCACCAGCAGAATGTCAATCAGCGGCACAATGTTGGGATCGGCCATCGCTCCCTTGGCTCGTCCCCCGACTCCACTGATTCCCATCGTCTCTACCTCCTGGCTGCGCGCTCGCTAGCCGCCCGGGGGCGCCGCCGGGACGGGGATGGCGCGGCCGCCCGCCTTCTCCACTTTCTCGGTGAGCAGGCCGATCTGGTCGACGCCGGCAGCCCGGACTTCGTCCACCACCTTGACCACGTTGCCGTACTTGGCCCGGCCGTCGCTCTTGACGTAGACGGTCTTGTCCAGGCGGGGCTGAATCATGTCCCGGACGGTTTCGGTGATTTTCTCCTGGGCGATCTGCTGGTTGCCGAGGTAAATGCGGCCGTCGCGGGTGACCGCCAGCACCACGGCGTCCTCCTTGTCGGCGTCCTGCATCTCGCGGGGATTCTCGGTGCGGGCCATGTCGACGCTGAAGGTCTTCTGCAGCATGGGGGTGACCACCATGAAGATGATCAGCAAGACCAGCATGATGTCGGCCATGGGCACGACGTTGATGTCGGGCATGATCTCCGGGGCTTTGGGCTTGTAGGCCATCGCCGTCCCCTTACTTCTTGCGGCGCAGGATGAAGTAGTTGATCAGCTCCTTGGAGCTGTTGTCCATCTCCACGTCGAAGGACTCGATCTTGCCGGTGAAGTAGTTGTAGGCCCAGACGGCGGGCACGGCCACGAACAGGCCCAGCGCCGTGGCCACCAGGGCCTCGGCGATGCCGCCGGCCACCGCAGTCAAGCCGGTGGTCTTCTGGGCGGTGATTTCACGGAAGGCGTTGATGATGCCCACCACCGTGCCGAACAGGCCGACGAAGGGAGCGGTGGCGCCGATGGTGGCCAAGCCGCCCAGGCCGCGCTTCAGCTCGGCGTGGGTGATGGCCACCGAGCGCTCCAGGCCGCGCTTGCTGGCCTCGATGATCTCCTCCTCCGGCAAGCCGGCCGAAGACTGGAAGTCGGCCAGGCCGGCGGCCACCACCTTGGCGATGTGGCTCTTCTTGTTGCGCTCGGCGATGCGGATGGCTTCGTCGAGCTTGCCCTCGCGCAAGGCGCCGGCGACGGCCTGCACAAAGTAGCGGGACTGCTTGCGGGCGGCGGCGTAGGTGATGCCGCGGTCAATCATCACGCCCACCGACCAGGCGGACATGATGAACAGGATGATGACCACGGTGCGGGCGGGCCAGCCCATCAGGCTCCACATCGTCCGCAAGTCCCACCCCACGGCCTCCTGCAACAGCCAGAAACCCAACAGGTAAAGATTGGCGAGCATGGTTCTCTACTCCTCCCGAAGATTCTGCCTGCTACTGCGGTTCACGTCTCGAAGTCCGAGTATCTAGTAGAGCCGGAAGACTACCTCAATGAAGGTCACCACTTCCACCGGTTCGCCGCTCAACAGCGTGGGCTGGTAGCGCCACTGCTGCACCGCCTGCAAGGCCGACTGCACCAGCAGGGGGTGGCCTTCGATCACCCGCAGGTTCTGGATGCTGCCGTCGGCGGCGATGACCGCTTCCAGCCGCACCGTGCCGAAGATGCGGGCCTGCTTGGCCAGCGGGGGATAGGTCGGGTCCGCCCGGTGGATCATCTTGGCTTCTTGCACGCCCGAGCTCACCCGGATGCGCTTGGGCGCCTCCGGCTTCGGCGGCGGGGGCACGGCCGAAGGGATGCCGCCCAGCACGCCGCCAATCACGCCGCCCATCTGCCCGCCGGGTACCCCGCCCGGCACTCCCCCCACCACCCCGCCCATGTCTTCCTGGGGGTCATCCCGGATGATTTCGATTTCGCGGGGGATTTCGCGGGGGGCGCGCAGCTTGCCCGCCTCCATCAAGCTCACCCGTTTCACCCGGCGCACGGGCTGCGCCGCCGGCGGGGGCGGCGGGGGCGGCGGCGGGGGCGCCACCAGCCAGCTCAACATCTGCTGCTGCGGCAGGGCCTCGGTGTAGAGCAAGGGAATCAGGATGAGGACGCCGAGCGCGATGACCTGCACCGTCACCGACACCGCGTAGGCCCACGGGTTGCGGGTCTTCTTCGCGGTGGTGGATTCCAAGAGTTGCTCGAACATCTCAAGACCCCTTTCGTGCGGCGCCGCTGGCCCCTTCAGGGCGAGCCTTCAGGGCGAGCCCCATGTGCCCCCGGCGCTCTATCCATCCTATCACAACGGGGCTGGCAATAAATATGGAGGAGTAAGTTCCCACCACGATCCCGACCACCAGGGTGAAGGCGAAGCCGTGGAGGACCTCCCCTCCGAGGAAGAATAGTGCCAGCACCGTCAGGAATGTCAACCCCGAAGTGAGGATGGTGCGGCTCAAGGTCTGGTTGATGCTGCGGTTGACCAGCTCCGCCAGCCGCTCCCGCCGCAGCAGCCGCACGTTCTCCCGCACCCGGTCGAAGGTGACGATGGTGTCGTTCACCGAGTAGCCCACCAGCGTCAGCAGCGCCGCCACGATGTTCAGGTTGAACTCGTAGTTCAAGAGCGACAGGAAGCCGAGCGTGATGAGCACGTCGTGGAAGGTGGCGATGACAGCGGCGACGCCGTAGATGCGCTTGTCCACCTGCCGCAGGAACCACCGCCCCAGCCCGGTCAGCAGCCCGACGCGGCCCGGGGCCGGCACCGCCCCTTCGGTGGGGAAGCGCAGGCCGATGTAGATCAGCATCCCCGCCAGGGCCAGCCCGGTGGCCAGCAACGCCTGCTGCCGCAGCTGCCGCCCCACTCGCGGCCCCACCACCTCGGCTTTCCGCACGACGACGGGGGAGAGATACGCCTGCTGTTCGAGCGTCTGCGCCACCACCGGCGGCACCCCCTCCAGCCCGCGCAGCTCCGCGAAGCTGCCGAGCAGCCCTCCTCTCTGGTTATCGCGGAAATCGGTGATTCGTTCTGCAATCTCCCGGTAGCGGGCGGCGGCTTCGCCGGGCTGGCCGGCCAGGCCAAGCGGGTCGAAGCGCAGCAGGGCGTCGGTCAGCGAGTCGGTGCCGCTGTTGTTCAGGTCGAGCTTGTCGGCGGGGACATGGAAAGTGGTGCGCAAGGCGGTCAGAATCGCCTGGCGGCTGGTATCCAGAGCTTCCTCTTCGCGGCCCACTTGCTCGGTGCCGATAATGACTTCGTTGCCCTCGGGGCGGCCATAACTCTGGATGGTGCTGGTGCCCAGCCCTTCGCGGTCGAGCCCGGCGCGGATGCGGTCGAGGTCGGGCGTGGCGGCGAACTTCAAGTACACGAGCGTGCCGCCCTTGAAATCGATCCCGTAGCGCGGCCCGCCTTTCACCCACAGCGACGCCGACCCCGCCAGGATCAGCAGCCACGAGAGAATGATGAAATGCCACTTCCAGCGCAGGAAATTGTAGTTCGGGTTGTGGAAGAACTCGATCATCTCAAATGCTCAAGCCCGTCGGCCGCGCCTGCCGGCTCAGCAGAGTTTCAAAGATGGCCCGCGAAACGTAGATAGACGTGAACAGGTTGGCCACCAGGCCGATGGTCAGCGTCACCGCAAACCCCTTGATGGGCCCGGTCCCAAACATGAACAGGAACATGGCGGAGACAATGGTGGTCACGTGGGTGTCCAGGATGGTGGTGAAGGCGCGGTCGAACCCGGCCTCCATCCCCGCCACCACCGCCTTGCCCAGCCGCAGTTCTTCCCGGATGCGCTCGAAGACCAGGACGTTCGAGTCCACCCCCATGCCGATGGTCAGGGCCACGCCGGCGATGCCGGGCAGCGTCAGTGTCGCCCCCACGTAGGCCAGCGCCGCCAGCAGCAGCAGCAGGTTCAGCGCCAACGCCACGATGGCGTTCACCCCCGACAGCCGGTAGTAGAACAGCATGAAGACGGAGACCGCCAGCATTCCCACCACCGCCGACGTCAGCCCGGCGCGGATGGAGTCGGCCCCGAGCGAGGGGCCCACCGTACGCTCTTCGAGGTAGCGGATCGAGGCGGGAAGCGAGCCCGAGCGCAGGACCAGGGCGAGGTCCGAGGCCTGCTGCAGGGTGAAGGTGCCGGTGATGCGCCCGGCGTCGTCGATGCGGCTCTGGATTTCGGCGACCGACTGGATGCGGTTGTCGAGCACCACGGCCAGCGGGCGGCCGACGTTGCGCTCGGTGAAGGGCCCGAAGCGGGCGGCGCCGTCGCGGCTCAAGCTGAAGGAGATCTGGTAGGCGCCGGGTCTTTCCGGGTTGGGTTCGGAGCGGGCGCTGCGCAGGTCGCGCCCGGTGACGACCGAGGTGCGGCTGACGATGTACCACTGCAGCCCGCCCGCCTGCGCCCCGCGCGCTCCGGGGGCTTCCCGCAGGAGCATGGAATCGGGCGGGAGAATCCCGCCCGTCTTGGCCAGGGCTTCGGTTTCGCTCGAGTAGGGGCCGTCCTCGACCAGCTTGATTTCGAGCATCGCGGTGGATTGCAGGATGCTCTTGACGCGCGCCGGGTCGTCCACGCCCGGCAGCTGCACCAGGATCTCCCACTCGCCGCGCCCGTGCTCGGCGATGGTGGGCTCGCTCACCCCCAGGGCGTCGACGCGCTGGCGGATGGTTTCGATGGAGTTGCGCTGCGCCTCCTGGCGGAGTTGGGCCTGGAGGCTCGGGCTCATCTCCAGCACGAAGCCGCTCTGCTCGGCCGGGAGCGACCCGACGACGTAGGCGGGAGAGACCGCGCTGCCGGCGTAGTTCTCCTGAAGGACGCGGCGCGCCTCCTCGAGCTGCTCGGCCGGGATGCCGGTGATCTGCACGTGGGTCGCGTCGGGCTTGCGGACGGCCTGGTAGCCGATGGCCTGCTCGCGCAGCAGGGTGCGCAGGCGCTCCACCACCTGGTCGGTTTCGCTGTTGATGGCCTCGTCCACCTGCACCTGCAGAATCAGGTGCATGCCGCCGCGCAGGTCGAGCCCGAGGTTGATGCGCCCGGAGACGTTCTCGCGCAGGTCGGTGAGGCTCCTCGGGAAGCGGAACCGCGTCTTGCTGTCCGTCCCCTTGTGGAATCCGGTCAGCCCCAGCAAGCAGACGAGCAGCACGACCAGGATGATGGTGGCTTTCCAGCGCAGGGCGGAGGTCATCGGGGTGGGCGCCTAGCTCTTGGGCGTCTCCTCTTTCTGGGGTTGGTGTCCGGCGATGGCGCTGCGGGAGACTTCGATGCGCACCTGGTCGGCGATGCGCAGCTGCACCACTTCGTCGCGCAGGCCCACGATGGTGCCGTAGATGCCGCCGCTGGTGATCACTTTGTCGCCGGTCTTCAGCGCCCCGAGCATCTGTGACTGGCGCTTCCGCTGGCGTTGCGCCGGCAGGATGAGCAGGAAGTAAAAGATGACGAGGACAACCAGGAAGGGCAGCAGCGCCGTCCAGCCGCTCGGCTGCTGCGCCTGCGCCAGGATGGGCGCGTCGAACCCGGCAAGCAAGCTGTTCCCCCTCCCGCGACGATGAATGAAAATCCCATCCCACGGCCTTCGGGACGGGTCCGGCAACTCCCCGAAACGGCTAGAATGCCCGACCCGCGCTCTGCTGTCAAGGCTCGCCGCGGTGCCGGTCGCCTCCGTCTTGTCATTCTGAGCCCCGATTCCATCGGGGCGAAGAATCTCAGACTGAGATGCTTCGCGGTTCGACTTTCGCTCACCGTCCCGAGCGACAGACGAGGGACTTCGCTCAGCATGACAGGCTTTCACTCCGCCGTTTCGGCCTCTTTCACTTGGCCTGCCAGTTGATCGAGCGTGCCTTCGCGAATGGCGGCGCGGATCCGCCGCATCAAGTCGAGGTAGAAGTAGAGGTTGTGGTGGGTGGCCAGGATGGCGGCGGAGATTTCCCCGGCGTTGAACAGGTGCCGCAGGTAGGCGCGCGAGTAGCGCCGACAGACGGAGCAGGGGCAGCGCTCGTCAATCGGGCGCGAGTCGCGGGCGTAAGCGGCGTTGCGGATGTGCAGGCTCCCCGTCGAGGTGAACAAGTACCCGTTGCGGGCGTTGCGGGTGGGCAGCACGCAGTCCATCATGTCCACGCCGCGGCGGACGTACTCGACCAAATCGAGCGGGTAGCCGACGCCCATCAGGTAGCGTGGCTTGTCCGCAGGCAGCTCGCTGACGCTGGCCTCGGTCATTTCGTAGCTCAAGGCCGGCGGCTCGCCCACCGCCAGCCCGCCGATGGCGTAGCCGGGGAAGTCCATCTCCACCAGGCGCCGCGCGCACTCCCGCCGCAGGTCGGCGTAGACGCCGCCCTGCACGATGCCGAACAGCGCCTGCCCGCCCGATTCGGGCTCGCGGAAATCCTGCGCCGTCAAAGCCTGCTGGCAGCGGCGCGCCCAGCGCAACGTCAGCTCCATTGACTGGCGCGCCTTCTCGTGGCTGGCGGGATACTCCAGGCACTCATCGAGCACCATGATGAAGTCGGCGCCGAGCGCCGCCTGGATCTCGACGGCCTTCTCGGGCGAGAGGAACT
>Ga0154909_1184_pt1 | contig 27529 bp, 18 predicted proteins | sample RifCSPhighO2_01_FD_105878 | JGI IMG/M metagenome (GOLD analysis project Ga0154909, IMG submission 105878) | Acidobacteria bacterium RIFCSPHIGHO2_01_FULL_67_28 | reverse complement strand
CTGGATCCGAGAATCAAGGTTCGACTCCTTGCCTCCCAGCCAACCTTCATGGGTTGGAGTCTGTGGTCAACCTGCGTCGCCGAGGGCCCAGGGGTGGCCGTCCATGTGCGGGGGCGGCTCGAGTCCGAAGAGGCCGAGAACGGTCGGGGCTACGTCAATGATGGAAGGCTGCCCGCAGCGAAGCTTCCGGTTCGAGAAGAGCACGCCGGGAACCAGCCGCGGATCGATGCAGTGGTCGCCGCTCCAAGCCCGGGTGTTGTCCTCGAGAACCGCGCGAGTGACCCTGCCCTGCACCGAATCCCAGGAGGCGCGGTAGCCCGCCTGGTAGCCGACGATCAGGTCAGGAGCGTTGTCCCGGTACGGTCCGACGTACACCACGCGGCTGTCAAATACCTCCCGGATCACCGGCCGGTCGTTCAACGGGTCGCGCAGTACGCCCAGCTTGTCCTGTAGCTCCTTCTTCAGAGCCGCTGCCTCTTCTCCCGGGTTTACGACGCCGGCGCACTCCCGGGACCGCAGATTCAAGTAGAGGCCGTTCAAGCCCAGGGCATAGGCGCGGGTGCGAGCCCAGTCCACGTTCTTGAACCACTCGCCGCTTTCGGCGGAGCCGTCGCGAAGCGCCAGGTAGCCGTTCTGGTGGAGCCAGCTGTTCAGATTGACCCCGCGGCGGAAGGCCTTGAAGCCGTGGTCGGAGAGAACGAGCAGGAGCGCATCGTTTTCCAAGCGAGCCTGCAGGCGTCCCACCAGGTCGTCCATGCGGCGGTAGAGCTGCTCGATCACGCCGGACCAGCGGGCGGCGTCGGGCCGGGGTGCGGCCGAGCCGTCCCCGTCCAGGTAGCGCCAAAACATGTGCTGGACGCGGTCGGTGATGTCGAAGACGCACACGCACAGGCCGCGCGGCGTTTTTTCGAGGGCGTCGAAGAACATCCGCTCCCGCTCCTCGTGCAGCAGTTCGCACTGGCGGAGGAAAGCCTCCTCGGTGAGTACGCCTTCGTTGAGCGCCCAGGTGTCCTCGGCCAGGCCGAGCGTGGCATAGAGGCCCAGCAGTTTCGCCAAGTAGACCGAGTAGGTCAGCGGGTGGGAAATGGGCAGAGCGGGTTTGCCGGGATGAATATTGAGCGGGGTGACGTACAGCTCGAGGTGCGGCTGCACTGCCTTCAGGTAGAAGCGGCAAATCCCATGCAGGCGGATTCCCCAGCCGGCGCGGAAAATCACCTCCACCCAATCGGAGTACTCGCCCCGGTGCAGGGTGAAGTTCTGCCTGCCGAGTTCCACTTGCACCTGGCCGCCGGGCTCCGGCCGCACACGGAAGGGCGCGCGGAGCTCGGTGGGCTTGTCTGGCCGCAGCGGGTTCTCCGGCCCCGGCAGGTACGAACGGAAGGAGTTGCCGTCGCGCTCGAGCGGAATCTGGGTTCCCCCCTGCCGCGCGGAGGCGCCCTCGCGGCCGGTGGTGTAGAACGCGAAGGTTCCCTGGCTGCCCTTCAAGTCCGGCACGCACATCCCGGAGAGCAAAACGCCCGAGAATTTCTCCGGGGGAAAAGTGATGGGCACGCGGATCACGGAGGAGAAGATGCCCGCCTCGCCCAGGTAGTGCCAGAAGGGCCTTCCCTTGCGCAGCAGTTTCAGTTGGGGACGGCCGAGCGGAAGCGCGTAGGGGCCCAACCGCAGGTACCGGCGCGGGCGGCGGATCTGGGCGGAGGAAAGATAAGGGAGGTAGCTGCCCGTGTCGCGGGCCAAGAAATCGTAGATGTTGTGCTTGCCGGGATTGACCCCGGTGAGAAACGACGACCAGGCGACCGGGGAGATAGGCGGAAAAGTCGTCTGCAGCGGCCGGAAAGTGCCGGTGTCGCGGAGCCGGGCCAGGTGGGGCAGCTTGCCTTCGTCCATGAACTTTGCGGCCAACTCCGGGTCCATGCCGTCAAAGCCGACGATGACGACGCGCTTCACCCGCGCCCCGCGGTAGGCCTTCCGCCGGCGGACGGCGCGGTAGAGCTGGCGCGCGGGCCAAGTCAGGAGCGAGAGCAAACTCGAAAGGAAAGCCAAAAGCAGAGCCAAGAAAGAGCCGAGAAAGGCGAAGCCGGCGCCGGGCCCGGCGTAGGCTGCGGCCGCCGCCGGCAGGAGCAAGACCAAGACCACCAACAGGACGGCTTTCCCGGCTCCGGTCACAGGAATCAAACCTCCGTTCGCAGCACGCCCTTCAGGGCAAATCCGGACACCAGCGAGACCACAAAAAACACCACCAGCCAGTCCGGCTTGAAAGGCCCGAGGCCAAAGCGTCGGCGGCGATGGTTGACCTCGACGCTGGCCAGCGGTGCGTCCTCGGGCAGGGGCGGCTCGCCGGGATGGAGGAACTCCTGCCAGAAACCCGCGCGCCCCCGGGCGGGCGACACCCGAGCCGGGCGAGTCGCCACCGTAATCTGCTTGGGAAAGCTTGTGCCCGCCACGCTGACCTGCACCATGAAGAACCCCGCTCTTTCGGCCTTGAGCTGCCAAACCGCTTCCTTCTCGGCCGGGAGGCGGACCGGGGGCGCGGTGAGCACCAGCCCATCAGGCAAAACGAGCGAGACTTGATCGAGAGGGACCACGCGGTTGAAACGGGCCTTGAGAAGAATCGGTTCCTGTGGCTTGGGAGGAAGCCAGCCCAGGCGCGCGTCCAGCTGAACCAGGAACACGGTCACCGGGACGAGCATGACGGCCAGGGGCTTGAGCGAATAGCCCGAGTAACGCAGAGTCGCCCGCAGGAGGCGCCCTTGCGCCCGGAGCATCACCCCCGGGTGATCCTGAAACAGGCGGAGCTCCAACAAGTGCGCCGCCATGCGGTCCTTGACCCGGCGGATGCCTTTCTGGTCGGAGGTGAAGCGAAACACCAGCAGCAGGCCCGCGCCCGCCAAGCAGGAGAAGACTACGACCGTCAGCAGGGGCGGTAGGGATTCGAAGGGCCCCAGGAGAAAATCAAACGCCCGGGTGAGCAGGGCCAGGAGGTTGCTCATGACTCACTCGATGTAACCGAGTCCTTGCAGCCGCTTCCTCAACTCCTCCTCGGACTCCGGGCCCTGGCCGCTGGAGCCGAGCAGGCGCTGGACTTCGCGTTCGAGCACGTGGGTGACAAATTCCCCGGTGGAGGAATAGCCGGCCAGGGCCACACATTTCTTGATGTTGTCGAACAGTTCGTCGTCGATCTTGATCCGATGACCAAACATCGCCACCTCCCTTGCTAGCGGCCGGGCCGAGGGGCGAAGAGCGACTGGCCCGGCATCCCCGGCGGCTTCTCGATTCCGAACTCGGCCAAGATGGTGGGCGCGATATCGAGCAGCGTGGGCGCGTCCGCCCGGATCGTCCGGTTGCTCAAGAGCACACCCGGAACCAGGTTGAAGTCGATGCAGTGATCGCCGCTCCATACCTCCCGGTTGTCTTCCAGCACCACCCCGGGGAAGCCTCCCAGCACGGTTCCCCACCCGGCGCGATAACCGCGATTGTATCCAATCAGGAGGTCGGGAGCATCGGCGAGGTGCGGGCCGGAGTAGACCTGCGCGGCACGGTCCACGCGGGTGATGACGGGACGCTGCGTCGCAGGGTCGCGCACCGCCAGCAGTTCCTGCGCAATCTCTTCCAGCAGCGCCTCGGCCTCCGCCCCCGGCGGGACGATGCCATCGCGCTCGCGGCCGCGCCGGTTGAGGTACAAGCCGTTGAGGCCCAGACCATAGGCGCGGGTTCGGCTCCAGTCCACGTTCGCCAGAAAGTCGGCCGGGCGCGGCCGGTCTAACCGGAGGGCAGCATAGCCGCGTTCGAGGAGCCAGGTGTTCAGGTTGAACGAACGGTAATACGGCGCGAAGCCGTGGTCGGAGAGAACCAGCAAGGTCGTATCCGCGTCCAGCCTCGCCATCACCTCCCCGAGCAACTCATCCATTTCCCGGTACTGCCCTTCGAGCAGGCGCGCGAAGCCGGCGGCGGTCTGCGGGGTGTAGGCCGGATGGCGCTCATCGAAGGCGCGCCAAAACATATGGGAGTTCTGGTCGAGGCCGGAGAAGTAGCCGAACAAGAAGCCGCCCTGGAGGCGCCCCAGCTCCAAGAGGAAAAGCCTCCGCTGTTCTTCCCAGACCATGCGGGCTTGCGTGACGTACTCGGCGTCCGTGAGGAGGCCGGCCGAAAGCGCGCGCGTGTCTTCCGCCATCCCTTGCGTGTAGAAGTAGCCGGTTTTTTCCTGCAACTCCCGGACGTAGGCTTCGGGCGTGGAGAGCGGCAGGGCCGGACGGGCGGGGTCGATGTTGATCGGGCTGACGTAGAGCTGAAAGACAGGCCGCACCTGCTTCAGGTAGAACTTGCAGATGCCGCTGACGGTCTCGAGGTGCGGGATCAGGGTGAACTCGACCACCACCCAGTCACTCCACTCCCCCTCCCGCAGCACAAACTCCTGCTCCTGCACGGCCAGCTTGGCCACCGCCTCCGTGGGGTCGAGCCACACGGCGAAGTCCACCGTGGCGGGAGGCTCGCCCCGGCGGAAGGTGTTGTACGGCCCGACCAGTTGCGCGGCCACGCGGAACTCGGCGACGCGCACCGGGTAAACGCGCCCGCCGCTGATGCGCTCGGCCCCGGCGGGCGGCACGTCCGTGTAGAAGGCAAACGTGCCGTAGGTGCCCAGCATGTCGGGCGTTCCCATGCCCGCCAGCGTCCGGGACTCGGATTCCACCGGCGGAAAATTGGCGGGCATGCGCAGGATGACGGCGGGAACCCGGTGCCCATCGAGGATTTCCCAGAAGGCCTTTCTCTCCCGCAGCAGTGTGACGCGACCGGGCGAAAGCGGCAGCACCCAGGGGCCCAGGCGCAGGGCACGCTTCGGCGGCTCGACGCGCGAGGTAGAAAGGTAGGGCAGCAGAGTCTTCGGGTCACGGTGGATGAAGTCGAAGATGCCGTGCTCACCCGGGTTCAGGCCGGTGATGAGGTTCGACCACGCCACCGGGCTCTGGGGAGGAATGCTGGTGCCCAGACGACGGAAGCCGCCCTGCTGGGCGAGCCGGGCAAAGTTCGGAAGCTTGCCCTCGTCCATATAGCGGCCCAGCAGCTCGGGATCCATGCCGTCAAGGCCGAGGACGATGAGCTTCCGCTGGACGCCGGCGCTGCGGCCACAGGCAAGCAAGACAACGCCGAAAGCCAGGAGCGAGAGAAAACCCGCGGCTAGCCTCCACAGGAGGTTCACACGGCAGCGGGAAGTTGGCCGAGGAATCATCAGGTGACGCAGCAGTCGCACATTAGTTTTTTCGCGCTTCGACGAGCCGGTTGTATTTCTTCAGCGCCTGTTGGAGGCGGTCATGCGGCAGGGCCACCACCGTGCGGTTGTCCACGCCGGTCGTGGTCTCCGCAGCCACCAGGGCGTTGACGATGGCCTCTTCGGTGGCCTGCACGGTGGCCTCGAAGAGAGGGTTCATGCGCTCGTTGGGGAGCACGGCAACTTGCACGAGGCCCGCGGGCGCCGCGGCGCCGGGGTTGGCGGTGGAGAAGGCGATGAAGATGTCGCCCGATCCGTTGCCGGCGATGCTGCCGTTGCGCGCCAACCCGAGCGCGGCGCGCCGGGCCACGCGTTTGAGTTGGTGCGGCAGCAGCGGGGCGTCCGTAGCAATGACGATGATAATCGAGCCGGTCTCCTGCGACCATACCAGATCTTCCGTGAGCTCGCGCCCCACGGGCACGCCGGCGATGCGGAGCTGGTGGCGGAGTCCGTAGTTGCATTGCACGAGCACGCCGACCGTGTAGCCGCCCGCCTCCGCGTCAAGCTGCCGCGAGGCGGTGCCGATGCCGCCCTTGAACTCGTGGCAAATCATGCCGGTGCCGCCGCCGACGTTTCCTTCCTCCACGGGCCCCCCCCGGGCGCTCTCCAGCGCCTCGAAAGCGTGCTCCTCCTTGACGTGGAATCCGTTGATGTCGTTGAGATACCCGTCCCAAGTCTCCGCCACCACCGGCAGCGACCAGGGCTGGTTGCCTTGGCCGCGCTTGACCCACCAGGCGATGACGGCATCGCGCACCGTGCCCACGCTGTGGGTGTTGGTAATCATCACCGGGCCTTCCATCAGACCGGACTCTTCCACCCAGGTTGTGCCGGTCATCTCCCCGTTGCCGTTCAGGGAGAACCATCCGGCAAAGACCAGGTCGGAGGCAGACCGCTGGCCGCGAGGCAAGATGGCGGTCACGCCGGTGCGCACCGGGCCGCGTCCCACCTGGAGCTTCCCTTCGCCCACGACGATGGTGCTGTGGCCGACTGCGACGCCGGCGACGTCCGTGATGGCGTTCAGCGGGCCGGGGCTGCCGTCGAAAGGGACACCGAGGTCGCGGGCCCGCGGTCTGGCCTGCGCCCAAACCACCGCGGGGACGATCAGGAAGAAAACCAGGATACAGGTGAGCAAATGGCCGTGGTGCTTCTTCATCGTAGTCTCTCCTAACGGGTTTCTTCGAGGCGTTTCCTGGCGGTTCGGATGGCTTCGCGTAGGCGGCGGGCTTGCTCGGCCGCCCCCGCCGCGTCGTTTCGTTCCAGGGCTTCAGCAATGGCGGGCAAGACCTGGGCGCGGTAGCTGGGCTGGGGCGCATAGACCAGGTGCTTGAACCAGGGCCGGTTGGGCAAACCGTCGGGGTGCGTGAAGTCCCGTTCGAGCTGGAGCAGGGCTCGATTGGCGCGGGCCAGAGCGGGGCGGTGAGCTTTGGGGTCGCGCAGCCAGCCGCGCGCGCGGGAGTCGAAGCGCGCGGCGGCCCGGCCCAGCCCCCGCGCTTCCGACTGCAAGGGCGCCAGGTGGCGGGCAAAGAATTCCGGGGGCGCTTCCGGCCGCAGCTCTTCCACGTAGGAGTCGAGCGCCTCGGCCTCCGCCCGCGGGTCGAGCGGCAGCAGGTCGGCGTTCGCCAGCCGCAGCGCCATCACGCCCCACAGCCGGGCCATGGCGGCGTGGAAGCGGAAACCGGGGTCGCCGAAGCGCGACATCCAGACGTGCCCGTCATAGACGGAGTGGTAGACGCCGTAGGGACCGTCGAACAACATATCGAGTGAAGGGATGCCCAGGTGGTTGAAGAAGACCGTGTAGTCGGAACCACTGCCCAGCCGCTCAATGAGCGGTCCGCCGGCTTCAGCCCTCGCGCCCGAAACGTAGCTGCGCACATTGGCGCCGGACTCCGACTTGGCCCAGCGGTCATAGACGGGCTGGCTGGTTTGAGGGTCCTCCACCGCTTGCGCGGCCTCGAGGATCAGCCGGCGCAGGAGCGGCGAGGCGCTGACGGAAAAATCCGCGCCGCTCGCGGCCGCATCCACGTTCAAGCAGGCGATGGCAGTCCGCCGCAGCGTGTCGGCGTACTGTTCGCCCCACTCCGTGGAGCCGGTCAGGGTGTACTCCTCGGCGTCCCAATTGCCGAAGAGCAGCGTACGGCGAGGCCGGTAGCCTTCGCGGGCGAGCGCGCCGAGGACGCGGGCCAGCTCGAGCATGGTGGCGGTGCCGCTGGAAGGGTCCACGCCGCCATAGACCCAGGCGTCGTGGTGGTTGCTCAACACCACCAACTCCTCCGGAAACTCGCTGCCGCGAATCCTGCCGATAACGTTGCGGATCTTGGTCCGCACGCGCCGCTGGCGGTTCACCAGGCGCACCCGGAGGCGGTCGTCGCCCAGGTGGTAGGTGAACGGCAGCGCTCCCTGCCAGCCCGGCGGCACCGCCGGGCCGCCCAGCCTCCGCAGAACTTCGGCGGCGTCGCGGGCCGAGAGCGGCACCATGGGGATCTTCGGCAGGATGCGAGACTCTTCCGGCGGGATGCGCTTCGCTTCAGGGGTGGAGGGCCAGCCGGGGGTGAGCGGGTCGCCGGGAACGAGGAAGTCGTAAACGTTGGCGCCGCGCTGGAGGTGGCCGGGCGGGCCCCAGGGGCCGTCGGGCCAGACGTCGCCTTGGAAGTAGCCGTCCTCCATCGGGTCGGAGTAAACGAGGATTCCAGCGACGCCGTGCTTTTCCGCCTCGTAGCTCTTTCCGCCACGGTAACCCTGGAAGTAGCGCAGCAGGGCGATCTTGCCCTGAAGCGAAACGCCGAGCGCTTCGAGCTGGCGGAAGTCCTCGGGACGACCGTGGTTGGCGTAGACGACCGGCGCTTCGAAATCGGCGTCGGGCGAGTAGGCGTTCCACGGCAGCTGGGCCACCGGGGTGCGGCTGACGTCGGTGAGCGGGTCGAGCGGGTCCGCGGGCTCGGGGTTCGCCAGCACCACGCGCTCCGGGGCCACGATCTCGACGCGGATTTCTTCGGGATAGGCGAGCAGCACTTCGTACTCGGCGAACTCTGCCTCGAGACCGTACTCGCGGAAGCGGTCGAAAATGTACTGGGAGACGCGGAAGTTGCCGGGGGTGCCGGCCACATGAGGCTGGCTGGTTAGAAGGCGGTGGTGGTCGCGACAGGAGTCGGCCCGGACGCTCTCCAGAAGCTTTGTCTCATAAACTTTCTGACGCGCCCAGCTCGGCTCGCTGAAACCAGCGGGCGGGGTCTCGCGTGGTGGAGAAGGACTCGCCAGCAGAAGCACACCGGCGAGCAGGGACACTCCCGCCGCGAAGAGTCCTCGAGATGGATTCGCGCGGAGTCTCATAAAGCCGCGCCGTGCGCGCCGCGGCCAGCCCCGCCGCGGAGGGAGCCGAGAGCGCGGCGCAGTTCGCTGGCGATGGTGTCGAGCTCGCTTTCCTCAATGACGAAGGGCGGGGCCAGCAGCAGGTGGTCGCCCGCCCAGCCGTCCGCACAGCCCTTCATGGGGTAGACCAGCACCCCGCGGGCGCACAGTTCTTCCCCCAGGCGTTCCGCGATCCGTTCCGCCGGCGGAAACGGGGCGCGGGTTTTCTTGTCGGCCACGAACTCCACTGTTTGCAGGAGCCCCTTGCCTCGGATGTCGCCCACGAAGGGCAGCTCGCGGAGCGATTCCAGCCGCGCGGCCAAGGAGTCGCCGCGCCGGCGACACTGCTCGACCAGATTCCTCTCCGCGATGTAGCGTTGCACGGCCAGCCCGGCGGCCACCGACACCGGGTGAGCCTGGTAGGTGTAGCCGTGTTCGAAGCCGCCGCTGCCCTGCTCGAGGGCCCGCCAGACCTTTTCCGCCACCACCACCGCCCCCAGCGGCGCGTAGCCGCTGGCGATGCCTTTCCCGAGCAGGATCAGGTCAGGGACGACTCCCCAGTGGTCCACGGCCAACGCCCGTCCGGTGCGCCCCAGGCCGGTCATGATTTCGTCGGCGATGAGCAGGATGTCGTGCCGGTCGCAGATTTCGCGGATGCGCTGGAGGTAGCCCTCGGGCGGGACCGCGCCCGTGGTGGCGCCGACGATGGGCTCGAGGATGAAGCCGGCGACGCTGCGCTCGGCGTCGGCCGCCAGGGCTTTCTCCAGTTCGTCGGCGCAGGCGACGCCACAGGAGGGGAATTCGAGGCCGAGCGGGCAGCGGTAGCAATAGCAAGGCGCAATGTGGCCGAACTCGGCCAGCAGGGGTGCGTAGGGCCGTCGGCGGCGCTGGTTGCCGGAGAGCGCCAGCGCCCCCAGCGTGCTGCCGTGGTAGCTCTGCCAGCGGGAGAGAATCCGGTAGCGCCCGGGTTGGTCACGCTCGAGCCAGTACTGCCGCACGAGCTTGAGAGCCGTCTCCGTGGCCTCGGAGCCGCCCGAGGTGAAATAGACGCGCGCGGTCTGGGCCAGCGGGCCCGGCGCCAGCCGGCGCAAGTGCTCGGCCAGCTCTTCCGCAGGCGCAGTATGGAATTGGGAGCTGTGGACGAAGGCCAGGGCGTGGGCTTGCTTGGCCATGGCCTCGACCACCGCGTTCACGCCATGGCCGATGGTCACCACCGCGGCGCCGCCGGCGGCATCGAGGTATTTCTTCCCCTGGGCGTCGTAAAGGTAGACGCCTTCGCCGCGCACCGCCACGGGGTAGCCCCGGCCGAATCGTCGGGGGAAGAGCGCCGGGATGATGGCGGCGGTATCCATCAGGCCAGGTCCGGCGAGGGCGCCAGCTCTCCGCGCAGGACGCGCAGCTCTTCGGCCGAGGGGGGCTGGGTGACTCCGAGCGGCGAGGCGGCGCGCAATGGCCAGCCGGTCTGGGCGCGCACGGCGTCGAGGGTCACGCCCGGGTGGAGCGAAGCGAGCACCATCTCTCTGGTCTCCTGGTCGAAGCGCAGCACGCCCAGGTCGGTGATGACAGCGTCGGGGCCGCCGCCGGGCAGGCCCAGGCGGGCGCGCTCGGCGCCCCCGCCGAGGAAGCCCGGGCTGGTGATGAAGTCCACGCGCTCGGGGAAGGCGCGCCGCGAGTGCGGGATGACCACGATGACCTTGCGGGCCAGGACGGCGATTTCACAAGCGCCGCCGGAGCCGGGCAAGCGCACCTTCGGTTTGAGGTAGTCGCCGATGACGGTGGTGTTGAGGTTGCCGAAGCGGTCGATCTGCGCGCCGCCGAGGAAACCGACCTCAATGAAGCCGCGCTGCAGGCAGTACTGGAAAACCTCGGGCATCGAGCAGACGCCGTCGGCGCCGGCTACCAGCGCTGGGTCGCCGATGGAGATGGGCAGGCGCGCGGGCCGCGCGCCGATGGCGCCGGACTCATAGATGAGCACGAGGTTCGGGCACCGGGTGCGGCGGGCGAGGTTGACCGCCAGGTTGGGGATGCCGATGCCGACAAACACCGTCTGGCCGTCCTGGAGCATTTGCGCCGCCGCCGTGACCATAATCTCCCGCGCCGTGTAGTCGCCCATGCCTAGTACCCGTAGTTGACCGGTTCGCAGAGAACGGAGGCGGCCCGCAGCCGTTGCGCCGTCTCCCCCAGCCGCTCGACGTACTCGCGCCGACCGGAGACGCCGTAGACCCAGGTGTCGAGGTAGCCCTGCAGGTCTTCTTCGGTCCTGGAGATGCCCTCCCAGCGCCGGTAGAAGTCGTTGTCGCGGTCGTAGTAGCCCTGCACGTAGGAGGGATGGGCGCCAAAGGGCTCTTCGACCACCGCGTCCACGCGGAAGCCGGGGACCAGGGTGCGGTTCGGATCGCGCCGGATCAGGTCAGAAGACACGATCTCCTCGACCGTCACCACGACGCAGCGGGCCGCGAAGGCGGCCTCCTTCAGCACGCCGGTGAGGCCCCAGACCTGGGTGTTGCCCTGCTCGTCGGCGCGCTGGGCGTGGAGGATGGCGACGTCAGGGTGGAGCGCCGGCACGGCCCAGAGCGACTGACCCGTGAACGGGCAGGTCACCGGCAGGATGTTCGGATTGACGCGCGGGAGGTCCGAGCCGGCGAAATTGCGAGTGGGTAAGAACGGCAGGTTGGCCGCGCCAGCCTGAAGGCGCAGGGCGAGGCCGAAGTGGGAGTACTCCTCGAGCTCGAGGGATCGCGGGCGGCCTTGCTCGACAGCGCGGCGAAAAGCGTAAAGCGACCCGACGCCCGGATTACCCGCCCAACTGAAAATCAGCTTGCGGGCGCAGCCGGCGGCAATCATCTGGTCGAAGAGCAGGTCGGGGGTGAGCCGGATGAGGGTGAGGTGGCGGCGGCGCTGGCGGATGAGCTCGTGGCCGACCGCGAAGGGAATGAGATGGGTGAAGCCTTCCATGACGACGCTCGCGCCATCGGGCACGAAGCGTGCCACGGCGTCGCGTGTCGTCATCACTTTGGACACGGAAGAGCCGCCTCCGGAAGCGGCCGGATTCTAACAAATCCCCGGAAGCGAGGCCAGCCGACTAGCGCGGGCGGCGCAGGCGCTCGGCCTGGTCGCGGGCGCGACGGGCATCCTCGACGCGGCCCAGGCGGGCGTAGGCGTCGGCGAGGAACAAATAGACTTCGGCCAGGTCCGGCTCGAGCGCCGCGGCCTGCTCCAGGTGCGGCAGGCCGTCGGCGGCCCGACCCTGAAGAGTGAGGATGCGCCCGAGAAGCAGGTGAGCGCGGGAGTGCTGGGGGTTGAGGGCCAGAGCGGTTTCGAGCTCCTGGACCGCTTCCGGGACGCGGTCGATGCGGGCATAGACGGCGGCCAAGGAGAAGTGGGCATCGGCGAACTTGGGCATGCGGCTCACGGCCAGCTCGAAGTGAGCGGCGGCGGTCTTCCAGACGCCGGTCTCGAACAGCGCGAACCCCAACTCGTAGTGCGCCATGGACGAGTCGGGCAGCAGGGCGACGGCGTTCTCGAGCGGAGGAATCGCTTCGCGGTACTTCCGCTGCCGGACGAGCGCCACGCCCAACTGGTACTGGGCGATGTACATCTGCGGGTTGTCGGCGACAACCTGCTCGAGCAGCGGCACCGCCTGCTGCGGCTGGCCACTTTCGATGGCCAAGATGGCATCGTGCAGGGCATTGGCTACTTGGATCTTATCCTTCGGGTCCGTGCCCGACGGCCCGCCCGTCGGCAGCGGCCGGAAGCCGCCGCCGACGTAGCCGAGTGCGGTGAGCTTTTCCATCTCCTTCGGGTCGAGGCCTGACTCGGCGCCCGCGGGGACAGCGCGTTCCGTGCGGCGGCGGAAGGCTTCGAGCTCGGCGGCCAGCTTGTCGGCCTCGGCCGGCTTCTTCTCGGCCAGGTTGCGCGCCGCCTTTGGGTCCCCACTCAAGGCGTAGAGCTCGCGCCGCGGGGCGGAGACAAACAGGTAGTCGCCGCTGCGCCAGGCGGCCAGCGAGTTCCAGCCGAAGGCGCGGCGCGGGTAGTCGGTTTCCGCGTAAGCAGGCTGCTCGAGGGGCGGGCCGGCCAGCAGGCCCAGCAAGGAGCGGCCCTGCATCGGCGGCGGAACGGCCGCGCCTGCCACTGCGAGGATAGTCGGGGCGAGGTCTATCAAACCCACCGCGCTTTGAAGGCGCCGACCGGCTGACTTTCCCTGCGGGAACTTCAGAACCAGCGGCACGCGAAGGGTGTCGTCGTAGAGGAAGATTCCGTGGGTCTTCTCGCCGTGGTCGCCGAGGGCCTCGCCGTGATCGCTGGCGACGGCGATGAGAGCCTCGTCGTAGAGCCGGCGGGCGCGCAGGGCGGCGAGCAGGCGGCCCACGGCGGCGTCGGTGTAAGCGATTTCGCCATCATAGGCAGAGGCGAACCGCTGTCGGTACGGCGGCGGCGGCTCGTAGGGGTCGTGCGGGTCAAAAAGGTGCACCCAGAGGAAGAAGGGCCGCGGCGGGTTCTGCTCCACCCAGGCGACCGCACGCCGGACGACCTCCTCGGCGCGGCGCTCCATAGTTTGGTAGCGGTCTTCGCGACCGCGGCGGAGGCGGAAGCCGGCGTCATAGAGGTCAAAACCGCGGTCAAACCCGGGCGCCAGGCCGTTGCGGGGGTCGAGGATGATGGCGCCCACGAAGGCGGCCGTGCGGTAGCCGCGCTGCTGGAGAAGCTCAGCCAAGGCGGGTAGCTCGGCGGGCAGCGGGACGCCAAAGTCGTTGACGCGGTGGAACTGCGGGTAGGTGCCGGTGAAGAGGGTGGCGTGGGAGACGGTGGTCAGCGGGGCCTGCGCATAGGCGCGGAGGAAGACGACGCCGTCGCGGGCCAGCGCGTCCAGGTGCGGAGTCAGGCCGCGCTTGGAGCCGAGGAAGCCCATGCGGTCGGCCCGGGTGGTGTCGAGGGTGATGAGGACGATGTCGGGCGCAGCGGCCGCCGCGCCGAGCGGCGCGCTGAGGAAGAGGAGTATCGCCGTCAGGAGCCTGCGGGGCATAGAACGAGCGAGTCTACCACGGTGGGTAGACTCCCGGAAAGGAAGCCGGCTGGCGTCCGGCTAGAAAATGAACTTGATCCCGAACTGCATCGAGCGCGCCGCCCCCTGGCCCAGCACGGCGTTCAAGGCGAAGACGTCGGACGTCTCCCGCAGCGTGCCGAAGGACCCGCTGCGCATGCTGTTCGTCGGGGCGTAGCTGAAGTTGGTGCGGTTCAGGATGTTAAAGACTTCCCAGCGGAACTGGATGGTGTAGCGCTCCTTGAAGCGCGTGTTCTTGAACACGCCCAAGTCCCACTGGCTCAAGCCGGGCGCCCGCAGTGTGTTGCGTCCGCAGGTTCCAACCGTGCCCGGCAACGGTTTGCTGAAGATTCCCGGGTTGGTTATGTAGTTGTCGGGATCGCCCGGATTGTAGATGGGCGTGCCGTTGCAGTTGGCGCGAATGGAGCCGACCCCCCCCTGCCCGGAGGGGTCGCGGGCCGGGTCGGAGGAGGCAGTGTACAGCGGCGTGAAGGGTCGGCCGGTGAGGGCTTGGTAATAAGAGTTGAACTGCCAGCCTTCTCCCAACAGGCGGGGGATGTTGGGAATGGTGGGAGCGTCGTAGACGAGGCTGAGGTTGAAGTTCAAGCGCACGTCGTGCTCCGAGGGGCCATACATGTTCCGGATGGTGAAGGGGTTGTTCAGTTGAGTGAAGTCGTCGCGGTCGCTGCGGTTGTTGGAGCCGGTATCCCGCGAGTTCGCCCAGGTAAAGTTGGTCTGGCCGGTCAGTCCCCGCCAGTTGCGCATCTGGAAGGAAGCCTGCAGGCTGTCGAACCACGACCAGGAGGCGTTCGTCAGCTCGATGACGTGCTCGATGTCCGGGAGGGCGGCCGCCAGCGGACGGGCGAAGGGGATGCAGGTGTCGTTCGGCGTGAGCCCCACTGGCGGGTTGTCAGTGATGGCGGCGCAGCCCAGGGGCGAGGCGTTTGCATCCCGATAGATGAGCAGGCTCTCGCCGTGGGAGCCGACGTAGGCCAGGGTGAAGACGGACTGCTTGGTGACCTCCTGCTGGAAGGTGAGGTTGTAGAGGTGCACCATGGGAGTCTTCAAGTTGGGCACCACCGAGAAGACATTGAAGGGCGGGTCGGGAAGCACGTTGGGCCCGTAGATGGGCACCCCCGGACTGACGCACAGGAAAACCGCACAAAAGGCGTTGCCGGCAAAGAGAGCCTGGTTGGCCGGCGGCGTAGTGGAGATCTGGACTCCGAAGTTCCCCTGGGGGATTTGGGTGAAGGCGCCCGCCCGCGACCCGCCGACGAAGCCGGTCCGGGGAGCGTGGATGGAGCCAAAGTTGGGGATGTCGTAGTTCAAAGTGTAGCCGCCGCGCAGCACGGTCTTGCCGCGGCCGGTGACGTCCCAGGCCACCCCGACCCGCGGACCGAAATTGTTCTTGTCGACGCCGTACAGGGGCCGGTCGGAGCAGAGCACGAAGCCCTCGGGGCCGGCCATCGGGTCGCCGGGCAGGAAGTTGGCGCACTGGTCGCGCTCTTCGCCCAGCGCGCCGCTTACGTCGTAGCGCACCCCGAGTTGCAACGTCACGTGAGGATGGATCTTCCAGGTGTCCTGGGCGTAGAAGCCCACCGAGTCCTGGAAGATGTGCCGGGTGCTGTCGCCGAAGAAACGGCTGGCCCCGTCCCAAAAACCCAACAGCAATTGCTGCAAGGCGAGGACGTGGTTACCGGTAAAAGCCACGTCCAGCTCCCCGCGGGCGCGGGTGCGGACGCTGTTGGTGTAGGCGTGCTGGTACTGGCCGCCGAACTTGAGGGTGTGCTTGCCCCGCAGCCAGGTGAAGTGCTCCTGCCAATCGTAGGTCTGGTTGGGCCGGGTGGTGATGGGGTAGCCGCCGACGCCGCCGATGTAGCCGAAGTACCCCAGGTAGTAGACGGCAGGCACCCCGAAGTCGGCCGGGCTGAGCGGGCCGGTGTTGATGCCCAGGTCAAGCGGGTTGACCTTGTTGTTGACGTCAATGAGCTGCGAAAAGCGCGTCATCCCCGCCCGGCTCTCCAGAATCTTGTCCGTGGAGATGTTCCATACCCAGCCGAGCCCGAACAGTTGTGACCGCGTGGGAGAAACGGAATTGAACATGTCGGCGGGGTTGGGCGACGGCGGCACCAGAGTGCCGCTGAAGGCGGGCTGGGATTGTTCGCTATCGCCGAAAATGTATTTGGCGGAGAGGTTGTGGCGCTCGTTGAAGACGTGGTCAATCTTGATGTGGAAGCCGTCCACCTTCAAGGTGTTGGGAGCGCTGACAAACACAAAACCCGCCGGGTTGATGGGGTAGAAGCTGAGCAGGTTGAGCCCGGTGGTGTTGGGGGTGCCGTCGTCGCCGGTGCCGAAGATCATGTCGTCACCCGGCCCGGGGATCGCCAGCCCCGGGATCAGGCAACCCGCTCCGGTGGTTACGCAGGCCAGGGCGGCCGCTACTTCCCCCGGGGTGGGGACGTCCGCGGTGTAGGGGAAGAAATCCTTGAGGCGAAAGGCCTGGTAGGAGGCGTAGAAGAACGTCTTGTTCTTGACGATGGGACCGCCGACCACGGCGCCCACCTGGTTCAGGCGGAAGGGCGTTGCCTCTTCGCTGAAAAAGTTGCGGGCGTCGGTGACGTCGGTATGCCGGAACCAAAAAACCTGTCCGTGGAAGTCATTGGTGCCGCCCCTCAATCCCACGTTGATGACGGAACCGCCCTTGATGCCGTACTCTCCCCCAGGGTTGGATTGGACGCTGAACTCGGAGATGCCTTCCAGGGGCACGAGGGTGGCGGCGGTGCCCGCGATGGCCACCTGGTTCAGGGCGGAGTCCCCGTAGTAGCGGTCGTTGTTGGGGATGCCGTCCACCGCGAAGTTGTTGGAGGTGCGGCGCAGGCCGTTGATGTTCACGGTCAGGAATCCCCCGCCGGGGGCCCGCTGCACCCCGGGGACCACTTGCAGGAGGCTATTGAAGTCGCGCCCGCTCAGCGGCAGGTCTTCGATGCGCCGGGAGTCGATCAGGGTGTTCTGGCGATTCTCCTCGGTCTCGATAAGAGCCGCCACCGCCTCCACCGTGACCGTCTCTGTCCGCTCGCCCACCTGCAAGCTGAAGTCGGCGTGGGTAATGATGCCAATGGCCACCTGAACGTCGCCAACGACAGTCTTGAAGCCGGTGGCACTAACGGTAACTTTGTACGTGCCGGGGGGCAGCTCGACCAGGCGGTAATCGCCGGTGGCCGCAGTCTTGGCCGAGCGCGACAACCCCGTCCCCACATTCTCCGCTGTCACCGTAGCGCCGGGCACCACGGCCCCACTGGGATCGGTAACGGTCCCGGTGATATCTCCGGTAATCTTCTGGGCGAAGACCGGCGAGGCTCCTCCCAGGAGGAGTACCGCCAGCAGGAACATAAGGAAGGACCGTGTTCTCATACCCACCCCCCGTACCCAGGCAGGATGAACCGGCAACCCCGAGTTATGACCGCTTCCTGTCCCCGAGGGTAGCACGGCTGTCAAGCTTTGGCCGCTTCCCGCCCGACGCCGGTCACCGGAACTCGTTCTTGACCACCCGGCCATCTTTCATCACGAAGCCCACGCGCTCGAGCACGTGGACGTCTTCGAGCGGGTTGCCGTCCACGGCGATCAAGTCGGCCAGTTTGCCCGGCTCCAAACTCCCGACGCGGTCGGCCCAGCCCAGCAACTCCGCCGCCTCGAGGGTCGCCGAGCGCAGGGCGGCCAGCGGGCTCATCCCGTGCGCGACGTAGACGGCAAACTGCCGGGCGTTGTCGCCGTGGGGAATCACCGCGGCGTCCGTCCCGTAGGCGATGCGCACCCCCAGCTCCAGGGCGCGGCGGAAGACGCGGCGCTGCGACTCGCCCGCCGCCCGCTCCTTCTCGATGAACTCTTCAGGGTAGCCGCGGGCGCGCCCGGCCAGGATGACTTCGTGGTTGTAGAGGTCGGGCACGAGGAAGACGCCGCGCTCCTTCATCATCCGCAGGGCTTCGTCGTCCAGGAAGCTGCCGTGTTCGATGGAGGCCACCCCGGCGCGGATGGCATCCTTGGCGCCGGCGGCGCTGTGGGCGTGGGCCGCAACCTTCAGGCCCGCTTTGCCGGCCTCCTCGACGGCCGCGCGCAGCTCCTCGTAAGTGAATTCCTGCGCGGCCGGCTGGCTGTGCGGGGTGAGCACAGCGCCCGTGGCCAGCACTTTGATGACGCCCGCACCGCGGCGGATGATTTCGCGCACGCGTTGGCGCACCTGGTCGGGCCCGTCGGCCACGCCGAAGCGCAGCTCGAGCGGGAGCTCCAGGTCGGGCGCAAGACCCGTGAGCGCGCCGGCGCCGCCGGAGACGGTGACGTAGGCGCCGGCGGGCTGGAGGCGCGGTCCGAGGACAACCCCGCGCTCGATGGCGTCGCGCAAAGCCACGTCCACGAAGGCCCGATAAGTGCCGAGGTCACGCACCGAGGTGAAGCCAGCCAAGAGCGTGGCTTGGGCGTGCCGGAGGCTGTCAAAGGCCATCCGCGCCCCACTCTTTTGGAGCGGGGCCGTGGCGTCATAAGAGTCGAAGTCGTCGACCAGGTGCGTGTGGGTGTCAATCAGGCCGGGCAGGACAGTGGCTCCGCTCAAGTCAATCACGTCGGCGCCAGCCGGCACCGGGGTGGAGGCGGCTGGGCCGACCACGACGATGCGGTCGCCGGAGACAACCACCACCTGGTCGCGCAGCAGCGCGCCCGAGCGCACGTCTAGGACCCGTCCGCACCGCAGCGCCACCGTGCGGGAGGGTTCGCCGGCGGTCGCGGTGGCCGTCAACAACACGGCGGCGAGGACTGGCGGGCAGAACAGTCTTCGTATCACGGGGCGCGGATTGTAGCATACTGGGCGCGATGAGGACCCCGCGCGCGGCCAAGAGGCTCGCTGGCCGCGCGGCCCTCCTCGCGGCCGCGCTGGTGCTGGCCGGAGTGGGCCGCCCCGCATCGGAACGCCCCGCCGACGAGTTTCTCCTCGAGCGGGATGTGGCCGTGCCCATGCGCGACGGCGTCGTGCTGCGCGCTGACATCTGGCGACCCCGCGGCGCGGGGCGGTGCCCCGTGCTCGTCTACCGCACGCCCTACGACAAGCAGGCCGCGCAGGAGGACTACACCATCTTCCGCCGCGCGGTCGAGCGCGGCTACGCCGTTGTCATCCAGGACGTGCGCGGGCGCTACGCCTCCGCGGGGGAGTTCCGGCCCTACCAGCAGGAAGGCCGCGACGGCTATGACACCATCGAATGGGCGGCGCGACAGCCGTGGTCGAACGGCGCGGTGGGCACCTTCGGGCTGTCCTATCCCGGCGCGGTGCAGTGGCTGGCCGCCAAAGAGCGCCCGCCGCACCTGAAGGCGATGGCGCCGGCGATGACCTTCTCCTCCCCGCGCAACTTCTTTTACTCCGGCGGCGTCTTCGACCTCTCGTGGATCGGCTGGATCTGGAATAACATCGCCCCCCACGCCCGCCTCCGCCAGAACCTGCCCGGCCCGAAGACCTACGCCGAAGCCCGCGCCGAATGGGTTCGCCGCCGCGACCGCCTGCGCGGCCACCTGCCCCTGCGGGAGCTTCCCGACCTGAAAGAGGTCGCGCCCTACTACTACGAATGGATGAGCCATCCGCCCGAGGACCGCTGGTGGGAGTGGTGCGAGCTCCGCGGGCACTACGAGAAAATCGACGCCGCCGTGCTCAACCTCTCCGGCTGGTACGACGAGGCCTACGGCCCCGAAGGCGCCCTGACCAACTTTTTGGGGCTCGCGGCGGCGCGCCGCCACCGGCGCGAGCTGCGGGCGAAGCTCGTGATCGGCCCATGGTCGCACGGCGTCGAAGAAACCCGCAGCACGGCCGCCGGCCTCCGCCAGTTCGGCCCGCAGGCGGCGATTGATTACGACGAGGTGGTGCTGCGCTGGATGGACCGCTACGTGAAGGGAGTCGAGAACGGCGTTGACCGCGAGAAGCCGGTCGAGGTCTTCGTGATGGGCCGCAACAGCTGGGAGCGGGCCGAGACCTGGCCACTCCCGGGCACGCGCTCGACCCCGCTCTATCTCGCCGCGCCCGCCGCCCCGGGCGAACACGGGCGGCTCCGCTGGAGCCAGCCGGCCGAGGCCGAGAGCTTCCGTTCCTTCCTCTCCGACCCGGCGAACCCGGTCACCGACCTCCACCCGCCCTACTCCGGCGCGCAGGACTACCGCGCCATGGCGCACCGACCGGACGTGCTCATCTACGAGACACCGCCGCTCGAAAACGACCTCGAAGTCACCGGGCCCATCACCGCGGAGATTTACCTCGGGTGCGACGCGCCCGACACCGACCTCTGGGTGCGGCTGCTCGACGTCGCTCCCGACGGCACCGCTCTCAACCTCATGAGCCCCGGCCTCGACCTCCTCCGCGCCAGCTACCGCCAGCCCGGCCGCCGGCGGCGGCTCGCCCCCGGCCGCGTGTACAAGCTCGAACTCACGAACCTGGTGACCAGCAATGTCTTCCGCCGCGGCCACCGACTGCGCGTGCAAATCTCGAGCAGCTTCTTCCCTCATTTCTCCCGGAACTTGCACACGGGAGAATCCGAAGTCAGCTCGGCCGAAACGCGCCAGGCTAGGCTGCGCATTTACCACAACCGCCACCATCCCTCGCGCCTGCTGCTGTCCGTGCGCGGGCCGCATTAGAGTTTGAATCCGTGCGGGCGCGTCCGGCCCCCGCTTGGTGTAGAATTCCCAGTCAAAGTGGAAAGATCAGCGGCCAGGCCATGCGCATCCTCCTGGTTGAAGACGACAAGAAGACAGCAGCCTTCATAGCCAAGGGACTCGAGCGAGCCGGCTTTGCCGTCGACCAAGCCGCCAATGGGGAGGACGGCCTGCACCTGGCCTTGACGGAACCCTACGACGCCGCGGTCATTGACATCATGTTGCCCGGCCAGGACGGCTTGAGCCTGATCGAAGAGGTCCGCCGGCAAAAGGTGAACCTCCCGGTGATCTTCTTAAGCGCGCGCCGATCGGTCGACGACCGCATTCGCGGGCTGCAAGCCGGGGGCGACGACTACCTGACCAAACCCTTCGCCTTTTCCGAGTTGCTGGCTCGCCTGCGGGCGCTGATTCGCAGAGCCAGCAGCGCTCCCGGGCCCACCAGCCTGACCGTGGGCTCGCTCTCCATGGACCTGCTGAAACGCGAGGTGGTGCGCGACGCCGAGAAGCTCGACCTGCAGCCCCGCGAGTTCGCCTTGCTCGAATACTTCCTGCGCCATCCCGGGGAGGTGGTTTCCAAGACCGTGCTCCTGGAGCATATTTGGGGGTACAACTTCGAGCCGCAAACAAACGTGGTGGATGTGCTGGTGTGCCGCTTGAGAAAAAAACTGGGCGCCGAGCCCGGCGAGCAGATCATTCACACCATCCGGGGAGTCGGCTACGTCCTTAAAGACTCTTAGCCGCAAACGCCAAACCATCGGCTTCCGCCTGGCCGCCTGGTATTCCCTTGTTTTCATTGCCAGCTCCCTGGCGGTCTTCGCCCTCGCCTATTCCCTGCTGTCCACCTCGCTGAAACAGAAGGACCGGAGCGCGATCGAGTCGGGGCTCAAGCTCTACGCTTCCCGCTATCAGAACGGGGGCCTGCCGGCGCTGATGGAGGAAGTGAGAACAGCGCACCGGGAGTCGTTGTTTGTCCGAGTGGCCGATCCCCAAAGCAACACCGTCTTTCAGGACATGCCGGCCGAGTGGGACGATTTCAACGTGAAGCAGCTCGAAACCGCACCCCTCCCCGGGGGCCGGCGCTTGATCCGTCTCCGGGGAATGGAGGAGGGCGAGCTGCTGGCCGAAACGGACACCCTCGAGATCATGTCTGTCACGCTGCCCGACGGCTTCCTGTTGCAGGTCGGCCGGAGCACGGAAGCGCGGGACGACATTCTGGAGTATTTCCAGGGTGTCTTCGCCATTGTCCTGGTGGCCGTGCTGGGGATTGGCGTGGGGGGAGGCGCCTGGCTGGCCAACCGCTCGCTGCGTCCGGTGCGCGATCTGGCCGGCGTGCTGCGCTCCATCCGGCAAACCGGCAATATGAACGCGCGCGCGCCCACGCGGAAAACGGGGGACGAGCTCGACGAGCTGGCGGGGTTGTTCAACGCCCTGCTGGACACGATTGAGTCGCTGGTGAATCGCATGCGGAGCGCCCTGGATACCATCGCTCACGACCTCCGCACCCCCATGACCCGGCTGCGGGGAGCCGCGGAAATAGCCCTGCATGCGCCCCCGGACGCGGAAACCTACAAGCAGGCCCTGGCCGACTGCCTGGAAGAGACCGAGCAGACTCTGACCATGCTGAATACCCTGATGGATGTGGCCGAGGCAGAAACCGGAGCCCTGAAACTGGACTGGGAGGAGGTGGATCTCTCCGCCCTGCTGACGAGCGTGGTCGGGCTCTACGAACACGTGGCGGAGGAGAAGGAAATCGCCATCCGGACCGAGTTGCCCGCGCGGCTTGGTCTGCGGGGAGATGCCAAACGGATCCGCCAGGCGGTCGCCAACGTGCTGGACAACGCCATCAAGTACACCCCTCCCGGGGGACGCATCGAGATCGAAGCGCGCGCGGAGCAGGAACAAGCCTTGATCTCGGTGAAAGACACAGGGATGGGGATCAAGCCCGAGGAACTTCCCAAGATCTGGGACCGGCTCTACCGCGGCGAGGCCAGCCAGTCGCAGCGGGGTCTGGGCCTGGGATTGAGCCTGGTTCGCGCCGTTGTCCAGGCGCACCAGGGGTCTGTCGAGGCCCACAGCCAGCCGGGACAGGGGACGCGGGTGGTGATTCGCCTGCCGATTCGCTCCCCCCGCTAGACGCCTCCCAGTCGTTATCGTATCCGACATTGCAAAGATGTAATCCTCGGGAAAGATCGCGGCAATGCGGGGTTTGCTAGTAGCATAGGCGGAACGGCACGGGATCCAAACCCGTAAGGAAGCCAGCCATGAAGAAGTCGACCTTCCCAACGATACTAATAGTCGTGTTGGCCAGTGTTCTGGGAATGCCCAGCCAGCTCTTTGCCGACCAGCCGGCATTCACAGATGAATTCCGGCTCGACGAGTGCAGCTTCAAGTCGAGCGGACGCAATCCCTACTTCATTCTCGAGCCTGGATACCAGCTCATCCTCGAAGGAGAAGAGAGGAGTAATTTCGTTCGGCTTGAGATCACTGTCCTCGACGAGACAGCAACGATCGCGGGCGTGAACACGCGGGTGGTCACAGAAGTCGAATACGTCGACAACCAACTGGTCGAAATCTCCCGGAACTTTTTTGCCCTGTGCGAACCAGGCAACAGCATTTTCTATTTTGGCGAGGAGGTCGACACCTACCAGGACGGCGAAATCGTAGGCCATCAAGGGTCCTGGAAGGCGGGGGAGAACGGCGCCCGGCCCGGCCTGATGATGCCCGGCAACGCCCAGCTGGAGGCGAAGTATTTCCAGGAAATCGCTCCGGGCGTCGCCCTGGACCGGGCGGAAATCGTAAGCCTGACGGAAGTCGTGGTGACCCCCGCCGGGGTGTTCGTAGAGGCTTTGAAAACGGAGGAAACGACTCCGCTGGAGCCGGAGGCCAGAGAGTTCAAGTTTTATGCCCCCGGGATTGGGCTCATCCAGGACAGCAGCCTGAAGCTGGTGGAGTTCTCCAATGCCTGGTCTTCCACGCCGGTCTCTCCGACCGCGGAGACAGTCTCCCTCACCGTGCCGAAAGGCATCGTGCTGCAAGTGGCGCTGGACCGAGAAGTGCGAATCAGAAAAGTCGGCCAACCCATCCATGGTCTCCTCGTCGAAGCCCTGTACGCGTTCGATCAGGAAGTGGTCCCGGTGGGCAGCGAGGTCCTGGGCCGCATCACCGAGATCCAAGGCCCCTCGCGCAAACGGCGCGTGTGGGCCGCCTTGAACATGAACTTCACGCCGGTTCGCAAGGTCCAGGTGGAATTCGACGAGATGGTTTTGCCCGACGGCAAGCGCCTCCCGATTAAGACCGCCGTGACCCCCGGCTCCGGCCGGACCCTCCAGCTGGTCACCAGCATCGACAGCGAGAAAAAGAGGACAGCCAAGGACGCGGCGTCGGACAAAATGAAGGAGGCGATCCGAGAAGCCAAGCGCAAATGGGAAGCCACCATGAAGCAAGTGAAAGAGCCCGGCAAGGCGCACCGGCTGAAGCGCTTCGGACTCGCCCAGCTCCCCGCTCGTCCGCAGTACCTTGACGCTGGGACGGTCTATTTCGCCGAGCTGCAAGAGCCGCTCGACTTCGGGCGCAAGCCGCTCCCGCCTCCCCTGCTGGCCGCGGGCGACCCGGCGCCCTTGCCTTGTCGCCTTCTGGCCCATGCCCAGCTCCTGACCCCGCTGAATTCAGCGACTACGCCGCCGGAGGCGCCGGTCGAGGCCATCCTCGTCCAACCGCTTTTTGCCGACGACGGTCGCTTGCTTCTCCCCCAGGGAACGCGAGTAAACGGGTCGGTCGTGGAAGCGCGGCCGGCCCGGCGTTTTGGGCGCAGCGGCAAGCTGCGGATCGCCTTCCGCGAATTGATTCCTCTGGGCGGGATGGAGCAGACAGTAGCGGCGGCGAACCTCGAGGGGGTGCAATCGGGCGCGGAGGAGAACGTCCGGCTCGATGTGGAGGGCGAGGCCCGGTCAACCGCTCCCAAGCGGCGCTATCTCTCCACGGGCATCGCGGTGGCGCTGGCCGTGGCGGCTCACAAGGACAGCGATGTCGAGGACGGCGTGAGCAGCGGAGGCACGGACGCCAGCGAAGGCATCGCCGGCGGGGCCGCGGGTTTCAGGTTACCGGGGATGGTGGTGGGCGCCCTGGTTCCGGCCCAGCCGCTCGCCCTGGGCATGGGGATCTACGGAGCGAGCCGGACGGCCTATTCGAGTTTTGTGGCGCGGGGGCGCGAGGTGGTCTTCCCGAAGGGCACCGCCATGGAGATTGGCTTCGCGCTGCGGGGGAATTGCGAAGAGTCCGCCAAGGCGGAGTAGGCCGGAAGACTCATGCGCGCGACGACCAGGCCGCCCTTCTTCTCACAAGTCAACCCTACCCTGTTAGGAGGAAGCCAATGAAGCGTACCCAAAGTGTGATGCCACTGCTGGTGCTGGCCGCCTTAGTCCTCGGGCTGACGGCGGCGGCCCTGGCGGGGGAACGGCAAATCGAACGCAAGGACGTCCCGGCGGCGGTCCTGGCCGCGTTTGCCGGGGCGTACCCCAAAGCTGAAATCAAGGGCTACAGCACCGAAGAAGAGAACGGCCAGACCGTCTACGAAATCGAGAGCGTGGAGGGCCTGGTCACCCGGGACGTCACCTACGCCGCCGACGGCACGCTGGTCTCGCTGGAAGAGACCCTGGACACCAGCGCGCTGCCGCGGGGCGTGAAGGCGGCGCTCAAGAAGACGTTTCCCAAGGGGAAAGTCCTGAAAGCGGAAAGAATAACCAAGGGTACGGCCGTTACCTACGAGTTCCAGATCGAGCTCAACGGCCAGAAGACCGAAGTCGTTTTCGACCCCCAGGGGAACGAACTGGAGAGGGAAACCAAACCAGAGGACGTCGGCTAGCCTGACCGGCAGCCGGTTGGCCGGCTAGCGGGCCGCGACCTCCACTCCGCCAGCCAAGACGCACTCCCCTTCCTGCTTCGAACCTTTCACAACTGTAATCCCCAGGAAAGATGCGGGCAATCTTGTCCTTGCTAGCTTAGGCCGGGAAACGAACGGGAGGGCCGAAGGAGGTTGCCATGAAGAGATTCGCTCATCTGGTTTTAATTCTTGGCGCAGTGCTCGTGTTCACTCTGACCAACGGAGCCGTGGCGGCGGACGCGAAGGATCTCTGTCGGGCGACTTCGCAGAAGGCCATGCGGTCCTGCGAGGCGGAGGCGTGGAGTGACTACTGGCTGGCTCGGGGCAAGTGCCACAACCTATCCGACCCGGCGGCGCGGGAGGCCTGCGCGCAGCAGGCAGAGGTGGACCGGAAAGACGCGTTGGAGGAGTGCAACGACCAGCGCGACGCGCGCCAGGCGGTCTGCGACCGGCTGGGCGAAGATCCCTACGACCCCGTGATCGACCCGGCGAACTTCGTCGCCACCATCGACAATCCCTATATGCCCCTGACGCCGGGCACCACTTTCATCTACGAGGGAAACACCGCCGAGGGCTTCGAGCACCAGGAGTTCGCCGTGACCAGCAACACCAGAGTGATCCTCGGCGTCACCTGCGTCGAGGTGCACGACACGGTGACGCTGGACGGCGCGCTGATCGAAGACACGCTCGACTGGTTCGCCCAGGACCTGCAGGGCAACGTCTGGTATTTCGGAGAGAACTCGAAGGAGATTGTCAACGGCGAGATCGTCAGCCTGGAGGGCTCCTGGGAGGCGGGCGTGGACGGCGCCAAGCCGGGGATCATCATGGAAGCCAACCCCGCCGTCGGCGATCTCTACCGCCAGGAGTTCTACCTGGGCGAGGCCGAGGACATCGGGGAAGTGCTTAGCCTGACGGCCTCCGCCAGCGTCCCCTACGGCGACTTCAGCAACTGCCTGCAGACCGCGGACACCGTGCCCCTGGAGCCCGACGCCCTGGAGCACAAGTTCTACGCTTCCGGCATCGGACTGGTGTTGGAGGTTGACCCGGTCACGGGCGAAAGGCTCGAGCTCATCCAAATCATCATAGCGCCCTGAAACCCCAGCCGACGCGACGGCCCGTCGGGCGGGGTGAGTCGAAGGAACCCTTCTCGCTTCGCCCCCCGGCAAACCCGCCGCACGCCGCATGCAGAAGGCCGACGCGGGTCAGCCCCTGGAGAACCTTGGCCACGCAGTGTCGTTTGCGACACATCGATGTGCCTCCGGTCACAGCCTCAAGCGCGCCCCCGGCGCTACTCTTTGTTGCTAGAGGGCGACCCAGGGCCGCCGGGGGTTGGCGGCTGATGCGGGGCTCACGATGCCCGCAGGGTAGCGGGGCCGATGAGAAGCAAAAGACGCTGGATCGCCTTCGCGCTGGTTCTCTTCCTGTTCGCTGCCGGAGGGCGGGCTGCGGCCCAGACGCCGGAAGTTACCTTCCTTTTTGCCCAGCGCGCTGAAGCCGGCAACAAGCCGGTGGGCGCCGTCATCGCCCACTTCAACACCGACGGTGTGCTCGACCTGGCGGTCGGCAACGCCAACTCCTCCGACGTCTCCCTCCTTTTCGGCAACCCCGACGGCACCTTCCAGTTGCCCTTCCAGGAGGGGGTGGGAGCGACGGTAATCGCTCTGCAGGGCGGCGACCTGGACGGCAACGGCTGGATCGACCTGGTGGTGCTGACCTCGTCCTCGGTCAGAATCTTCCTTAACGACGGCGTCACCCCGCTGCTGCCGATGCAGACCACCAACCTGGGATTCAGCGGGGCGCTGGCGGTGCGGGTGGGCCTGATCAATGGCGACGCGGTGCCGGACCTGGCCGTGGTCAACAACACCAGCTTCCAGGTCCTGCTCGGGAACGGCGCCGCCCTCGGCACTTTCACCGCGCTGGCGGCGGTCTCGCTCACCACCACCATCGCCCCGGACACGCTGGCCCTGGGCGACCTCGACAACGACGTCGGTTCGGTCACCGACATGGTCGTGCACGGGCGCAACGGCAGCAACAACGGCGAAGTGGACGTGGTGCTCGGCAACGGCGACGGCACCTTCCAGCTCCCCACGCTGCAGCGCCGCCGCGTGGTCGAAACCCCGTATGACTCGAACGGCGGCGACCTGGCGGTGGCGGACTTCAACGGCAACGGCCGGGCCGACGTGGCCTCCCTCCGCGTCACCGGGCAAAGCTACATCCTGCTCGGCAACGGCGAGCCGACGACGCCGCTCCTGCCCCCTGTCGCCCTGGCTGCCACCGGGAAGCACCTGGCGGTCACCGACCTCAACGACGATACCTTGCTCGA